>Ga0335397_10004787_pt1 | contig 17805 bp, 23 predicted proteins | sample MAT04_FD_205740 | JGI IMG/M metagenome (GOLD analysis project Ga0335397, IMG submission 205740) | Freshwater microbial communities from Lake Fryxell liftoff mats and glacier meltwater in Antarctica - MAT-04 (spades assembly) (version 2) ... | reverse complement strand
TTTGTTTTTTTACCTTATATTCCAAATAGTAATACGAAAAGTTTCTATCGGAAAAACTAAAGGATAAAAAATTACCTTGGTGGACCACATCACAGCGAATTTTATAAAGCATTTGATAACTTCTTCAAAGCTCAGTGGTGCCGCAGAGTCGAACTCAAGCAGCGCTTTCAATCTGCCCCTGCGAAGCGGCGCTGAAGTTCGGATCGGGAGGTGACCAGCATAACCTCGGCTCAGTCTCCCATGAGCGCCGCGAATGCAAGGACCAATGCAATGACCGCACTGGGAACGTCCAAGACCAGAGCGAGCCCTGCGGGGACTCTGTTGGTGTCGCTTCTTAGCGCGCGAGCTGCAAGCACACCGCCCAGGAGGGTTCCAGCGAGCCATATCGCTGGGATGAGCCGCACGGCGTCGTGAGGGAAAGGGTTGGTCTCGAGGTACCGGAAGTAAATGGCACCCATCAGATCGAAACTCGCGACCACGAGCAGCGCGATCAATCCTTTCGACATGTGTTTACCTCGGATCTAAGTCTTTCGAACATTCACATCCTTTCGATTGTAACCTGCCGCTGTGCAAAGGAGCCGAACGGCTTACGTTAGCCTCGTGTGGGCGAGACTCGGCTTGAAAGCCGAAAAAAAACTCCAAGCCAGAAAAATGCCTGTAAATCGCGCAGACTCCCACACGTCGGGTGCACGCTGTGTTCGGCGGCATGCTGGTATCAAATCACCTTTTTATTCGGTCTCACACTTGTTTGTCAGTCAAATCCTTGTCTTCCATTTCCCAGGCGTGATCGAGCGTGTGAAACGCGGTGTGCCGAATCAGGTACCGCAAAGGCCAGGTTCGTGCCATCTTGCCCTCAGCGTGGAACGTCTGGATCGCTTGGCAGTAGTCGCGGCGAAAGGCTTTCAGCCCTTTGGCGTCAGTGACCCACTCACCGTCTTTGATGCCCACCCCGAGCCCCTTCGCCCAATCCTGTTCGTTGGCGCAGACATGCATAACGATTCGGTCCCGGTCACGTCCGCCCCCGCGTGGACCCTTCTGCATTTCGGCCGACACGCGCGAACGCACATCATCGAAAAACGCCCAGCACGCCTGCATCAGGGTCAGTTCCCGCTCCAATTCTTCGCTCGACATGTCTTGGCGGTCGATGCTCGAAAACGCGAACGAGATGCCCCAGAAGTCGGTCGAACCGGTGCCATTGTATCGCTCTACAACGTCAACGTCCGTGGTGGCCGCAAACTCTGCATCCATCCCAGCCAGCTTCGCGACCTTTGCGTAGCGGGGAAGGTAGGCTTGCAACTTCTCAATCGCGGCAGTTGCGGTCTTCGCACCGCGCTCCAGACCGGGCCAGTCTGGCGCCACGGCGACAACCTTCTTGTCCTTCGGTCCAATTTCTAGCGTCACTCGAATGTGTTCTGCCACAGCTCCTCCTTATAATAGTAATTCCTGCCATCGTATACCCGAGCGGGAACACGCAGTTGCAATTCTATCTTACACACCTACCACGTTCATACAAGCTGTATGCTGCCGCCGAACGCTCAGCATCAGCGGCTGCGCGCAGAGCCGTCCGCTGATGCTGTTGTTAGCCCGCTCTTATCCCGACGGCTACTTTCTCGGCTCATACCGTAAGACCACAGCCCCCGAGCCGAACTCCAGCCGGCTCACGAGTTTCAAGTCTACATGCTTCGATAAGCCCGCGAACAACGTCGGCCCATGGCCCGCTAGCCTGGGGTGCACGACGAACTCGTGCTCATCGATCAACCCCATCTCCGCCAACGCCTGCGGGAGCTTCACGCCTCCCACGAACAGCCCCTTACCCGGCTCCTGCCTGAGCTGCTCAACTGCCTTGCCCAGATCGCCGCGCACGAACTCCGCGTTCCAATCGACCCGCTCCAGGGTGCTGGACACGACGTACTTCTTTGCCGCGTCGATCGTCCGGGCAAAGAGTTCCATCCAGGGTTCCATCCAATCAGGCCTCCCCCCCGCCCGTGCCGCCGGCCGCCACGCTGCCTCCATCATTTCATAGGTCACCCGGCCAAAGAGGAGGGCATCAGCTAGCGCGAGGTTCTCGGTGTGGTGACGATGCAGTTCTTCGTCCGCGGGTATTGCATGATGATCGCAGCACCCGTCCAATGTGACGTTGATGGAATACCGAAGGGGTCGCATTATGTGCTCCTGGAGCGGGCTAACGGCAGGCATTTCCGGCGCTTTGCCACGCGGATCAAGCCGCCGAACTTATTGGCCGACAGGCGGTTGCCACAACTCGACCTTATTTCCCTCGGGATCGATGACCCAAGCAAACTTTCCATACTCAGATTCGTCAATGTTGTCGAGGACGTTGCATCCCTCTTCTTTGAGAACCTTGACAATACCGAGAAGGTCTTCGACACGGTAGTTGATCATAAAGGATGCGTTGCTTGGGGCGAATGGGTCGCCTTCCGTAGGACCAATAGACCAGATGGTGGTCCCAACGGTGGGTTTGCCCTCCGCATCACTCCAGGTGAAGGCTGCGCCGCCCCATTCCTGAACGTCGATGCCAAGGTAACGCTTGTACCAGGCCTGCAAGGCAGGCGCGTCATTGGCCTTGAAGAAAATGCCGCCGATGCCAGTAACTCGCTTCATTTCGACCTCCAAATGTATTCGTTCATCACCTGGTCGACATCTTGGAGTGTGCTGCTGAACCACCCTGCCCGGACCGAAACAATGTGCTGCAAAATCTGCCCCAGCGGCCACATATGCGGTGCAGGTTGCAGCAAGAGTTGCGCATTTGTCAGCGGGGCGATACATTTTTGCAGCTTTCCGTTATAGCCTCGCCAGTTCTCATAAATCACATCTAATGTCGATTGAGTATCCGGTTGCATTTGTTTCTCCTTAAGAATTCAATATATTGATTGTAGCATCATTGAGATTTGAAAGCGGCACCTACGGTTTGCGTTACCTGCGCTGGGGCGGACGGCGGGACGCCTTCCGATGTGAAAAAATGAAAAGGCGTAGGAAAACTGCTTGACGCGAACCAGCGCCAGACTCCCCAGTGTTAGGTGCACGTCTTGTTGGGCGGCTTGGATCATTGTCCTATGACTTGATGACACGGAAACGTAAGCTCGTTAAACCTTGTGTTGTAGTATCCAGTCCAATTCGTTCAAGCTCAATATCTCCTTCCTTTAGATGATCAAATAGGCGAATACCTGTGCCAATCAATACAGCGCCGATTTCCGCCATTATTTCCTGGCTCATTTCGTCTGGGCTATATTTAAATGCCCAATCTATTTCGTCATTGGGTCTGGCCATAAAAACATCCAGCGTCATTGTGGTATGTATTATGACTTTTGACATTATTCTGTCCTTATATTTTCCATCTTTGATCTTCTTAGTCATATTTTAGAACATGCATTCTGTTTTGTCAAGGAGAGAAATATGTTTCAATCTTGTCAAAGCCCAGACAACTCACTTAGAGCCGCATCTGCTCTGGATAGCGCCCGGGGGGATCGCTTTATTAGTTGGCATTCGCAGCAGAACTACCTTGGATATGGATACCACTTTGCGAGGTTATCCGCTCTCCGAGGAGACAATCCAGGAGGCGTTTTCTGAGATTTGCGCGATCCAACTGGATGATGATCGACCCGAATCGACCAGAATGGTCACAGGCGCTGGATGCTGTAAAACAAAAACCACATCTTAAATCGGGAATGAAGACACATCGGGTGTAGTTGGATCTCCCCGCTTGTGCAAGTGACGGTTAATCGCTGCCAGATCAAATGCCTCGGGATCAAATTCACCATCGAACCATTCCATATAGCTGTCATGCTCTTCGTTTTCGGGGTCGTTCATCGCCTCCAGGAAACCGGCGTAGCCCCACGGTCCGCCCACATCTTCCGGCGGACGGGCCCGTTTCCCTTTGATGCATTGCGGCAGCGCTATTTCACTCTCAAACGGCAGAATCTTTTCAATCACCAAAGTGTGCTCCCAACTATCACCAAAGTCGTACAAATAGGTAAATCGGGCGCCTTCCGCCAGGTTAAATTTTCGCAGCTTGAATTTCGCTTCGTCCTTAATATCAAATTCGCCAAACTCATCGTTGGCCGGATCGCCATAACTCACATTGTAGATTGTGAACTCGTGCAGGTGACTGTCGTACCAGCCAAAGACAACCTGGATCACATCGTGAAGATCCAGCAAGGTCATCGTATCCGGCACCAAAATCCGCCGCCAGATGGGTGGCCGGATGGAATTGAGGGTCACTTTAATTTGATAGACCTGCGCAGCTTGTGAGGTTCTCATTTTTGAAATCCTTTCCTAATTCGGTTGGCGCAACAAACGTCCCAGGTTCTCCAGGGTCAGCAGATCGATATCGTTGGGTCGTTCCAGAAAGGGGCGAACATCTGCCAGAGCCGCTTTCCAGTCACAAGATTGCAAACGCTCATAGATAATTCTTCGCCAATTCTCCGGGGTTGGAAGCGGGCCGGCCCAGTTCGTTTGACTCAGCGCATTTCCTAAAAATACCAAATTGGGCTCAGGCCAGTTGGGATCGCTTAGATACCACATTAAGTCGTAAAGATCCCGCCCCTTTGTGTAATCGCGTTGTAGGATTGCATGCAATTTCCCTGACAGCAGTGATGCTCGATCGTGGTGTTGGAGGCGCAAGGGAACATAATGGCGGGTCAAATCCGTTTCCAGCCCGGCACCATTGGGTGGTCGCGTGTCCACCTCAATTTTGATCGATAAGGCCTCATTTGATTGTGGAGAGAGGTTGAGTTCATACAGAAGACCATAAAACCGCACAAAAGCGGAATGTACTATTTTTTGATCGTTGATCTTGATTTGGATATTGTAACCTTCCGCGAAAAAAACAGATTGGATGTCTTTCAGATAAGACCTGAAATTATAGTCAGCGGAGGGACGTTCCAATGCAAAATCCAAGTCTTCAGAAAAGCGCGCAATGCCGAAAAGAAATCGAAGAGCCGTGCCGCCCTGAAATGCAAGTGGGATCATTGCTCCTGAATGCTGTAAACTTTCCAGAATTCGCGCCTGCAAATATTCTCGGACCAGGTTACGTTTATCCAGTGGATTCTTATGATTACGAATCAAGTCAGACAAAAAATCTTTCATAGAGTCTCGTATCCTAATTTTTCTTCTTCAATCAGGTGCAGAATTGTTGTCACCGCGCGGCTGATTTTTGGCCTGTCTGAAGTGCGCGCCAGTTGCTGGAGCAGCTCCACATCCAATTGACCCAAAGCCTGCAAACGCAGCGATTGCAGGTAATTGAGCGCTTCACCACCTGGCTGCAGGTACACCAGATCCAGCAGGGCTTTTTCCGGCGTGGCAATAAACGCCTGCTGATCATTTCCCAGGTCTACGCGGCGGTAGGCGCGAAACCAGCTGGTTTGAATATGGCGGAAAATCCATTGGCCCAAAGATGTGGTATAGATGATGGGATGTGCGGTTGAAACGCTGGTCGTTGTCGGGACAAACTCAGGAATCATGCCGTAATATGCCAGAGCAGATTGCAGGCTTACGTAGGAACCTGCCATCAGCCGGTTCGCGATCAGAAAGGGATGAGGAACGACTTTTTGGTAAGGTGGAGCCAGGCTGTAGAGACCACGCCGCATCTGGAAGAGCTTCCCGGAAGTGGTCCAACGGGAGAGTTGTTTGCGGATGGTAAAAGGGTCCACATCCCCGGAAAGTAAAAGCCCGGTTTCGAAAACAGGCTCATTTTCAACGATTCTCAGTAAACTCGCAAAATCCATGCTGTTAATTTACCATATCAGGTAAATTAATTCAATAGATTTCACAACTTACTTTCCTCGTCACAGTCTCATCCTGTTCTGGCAACCTTGCAGCGGGAAATTCGCCGGCGGCATTTCTCACAACCAGGCTGTGGTCACGGGGAATACGCTCGTCAGTCCTTGAAATTCCTTGTGTTATTATGCAATTAAACCGCAAAATATCATATTCGGAAGTTGAAATTTCAGGAAATTTTCTGGAAGATATTAAGTGCTATGATCGTATTACATTTTCAGGATCGATTGGAGGATCGTATGAATGAAGTGACCGTGTCGAGCAAATACCAGGTTGTCATTCCCTTGAAGGTGCGGCGTATGCTGGGGATCAAACCGGAGCAAAAAATGCACGTGTTGGTTCTGGATAACCAGAGGGTGCTGGTCCCGGTGCACCCGGTCAGCGCGGCGCGCGGGTCGCTTTCAGGCATCGATACCGATGTGCGGCGCGAAAACGTGGAATGACCGTGAATGAGGCGGATCCAATATTGCGAAAAAAGGGCACCACTTCAACTGGATCCTGAAGCAAACAGCCCCTGAATTCAAACGACGATGGCCTCTTGTTCCAGCTTGAGACCGCGTTTTAACAGGGATTGGATGACCGCATGCACATCTTTGAGATGAGCGTGGTTCGCCAGGCGCTCCAGGTTGCGCCGGTCGGTGCTGGTGAGTGGGCGCGCAAATTGGGCAAAACGATCCAGTGTGTTCACATCCATGTGATAGGGTTCAAAGCGCTCGCTGACTTCTCTGCGGAGCTGCTCCAGGATGTTAAAGCCGCCATAATCCAGGTCGGCCCAGGCGTAGAGCGGGATATGCGCGGGCAGGGATTGGGCCGGGCAGGCCAATAAGCGCCGGCAGGCCGGGGAGGGATTTCCGGCCAGGCACAACAGGGCCGTGGTTTGTGCCCAACCCTCGCGCGTCAGGGTGTGAAAGGTGGTCAGGTTTTCCACGCACACCACCCGCTCCGCGTGAACGAGCACCCGCTCTACATGCATGGCCTGCACCGCGGGGAGCCCCACCGATGGGGAAAATTCTCCCAGCGAAAGCACCTGCCCGGCCGTGTCAACCAGCTTCCACGGGCCTGCAAGCAGCAAATAACTGGGATTGGCGGCCGGGTTAAGTTCGCGCAGCAGGTCATCTTCGGGCAGGCGTTTCCAACCGGGCCGGCCCAGGCGCGCCAGGCGCACAACCGCCGGTTTTAGATCCTCGAAACGTTTACTGTTACCCGGATTCCAGGCCGCCAAATCAAAAAAAAGAAAGGATTGAAGAAAAGACCCACTTTTTGTGTAAAAATGGCGTTTTTTAGCCAATATTGCATCAAGTTTCTGTCAAAATTACAAGTCTTCACCTACTTTTGATAGATTTTGGGGTTTGAGGCCAGAATCAATTTTTCACTAAATGAGTGAATCAGGTGTTTTTGGTAGAGATGCCGTGTAAAAATTTTCAGTGAAAGAAAATATGACGCAAGGAATTCGCCCCCTGATATTAAAGGGGACTTTTTCTAGGGGGTATTCCGGGATAATGAATCGTTTCCATCTCAAAATATTATAATTCAGCGTCGATTGAATACGAAAGTGGAATGAGTATGTTTCGCCGCATTGGATTGAACCTGGTCTCCACCCGCTTCGACATCTCTGCCCCGCATTTGGCTCTGACGGCTTTGCCGGCTCACACCATTGCTAGACGGTTAACCGTCTCCTGGACTGCCAGTGACGCCATCTCGGGCGCCCGCCAATCCTGGCTCGAGCTTCAAATCGACGGTGGGGCCTGGCAGCCGTTCGGAACCATCCCTCCGGCAGCGGATCGCTGGGATTACCTTTTCTTTATATAGTTAACTCCGTGTCTATTCGCGCGACCTGGAATGTACCGATCATCCTCATATAATGGAAAATCGTCTCCAGAAGGAGAAACTTTCAGGCTAATTGTGCTGGTCTGACCATATAAGCCGCCACTTTTACCAGAAACCTGAGCCTTATCGTTCCAGGAGGTTTGCGCCCAAGACTCCGGAGACCCATTTTCGATTGGGTTATAAATCACTTCGACTTGCTGCCCAGAAACGCCAACTCGTACCTTCACGCCGTAATTTGTAAGCCGGTAAGCGTTCATGTCTATCTGTTTTCCATCCAGTCTTACTTCGAGAATGGTTGCCGGCGAACTATTCCAATATGGCAGTTTCAACTCAACAGCGGCCTGCATGTCACCCGTACCGCTAAGATAAGCCTTAGCGATGGCCTTTTTGCCGACCCTTGTAAATTCTGGCGTGACCGTCAATCCGTCTCGCTTGACCCACCAATCATACAACTCGACAGAATTAGCCGACCAGACGCGAGGCTTTTTGACGACATAAGAAGCATAATCTTTCATCAAGCCTTTTTCTGTACTGTTGTGACCATACAAGTTGATGAGATAGCCCTTCTGATAATAGAAGTCAACCAGTTTATGAATGGTGTCTGGCGTATGACCTGATTCAATTGACTGAGCGATATTTGAACCGATAAACCAATCACTGACAGGTATAGCCAATGGGGTATAGCGATGGCTACTTATTTTTGGATCATCTGCCAATGTCCAATGCGGAAATGGGCTGATTTTCTGCTCGCCCATGACGATGGAATGGAGATCTGAGATAATTTTTAAAGAACGATCCCGGCCTGAATTGAAGAATGGCGATACCCATGTTCGCGGACAATTTCCCGCTGCCCCGCATCCTTCCCGCCCGTTATCAATATCTCCAAACCAATTTTCAATATCCTGATATGAGATCTGTATCGAGTCCCTTGCATAATCGTATCCATTGGAATATTGCGAAAACGCCCCACTAAAATTGGTGCGGTCCACCATCTGGTCTCGCCCCTAATGCCAATATTCGTACAGACTGGGATTTGTCACGCTTGGGATTGGATAACCGCCATTATGAGGTCTAATCGTTGCATGATATGTAGCAATCGCGCGGCGCAGGCTGTCAATGATCGGCTTCTTTTCGCTCTCCTTCATCGTTCGCAGGATACCCGTGGAAAACCAATAGTCGCCTTTGACACCAATCGACTCTTCATATTTAGCGGAATATTCGAGATCTATGCCGAGGCTAAGCCGGTTTTCGTAATCATGGCGAACGATGAAAGCAGAATCATACGCATAAGGCCAGGGGCTTCGTTTTATCAATGGAAGATTGGCATGTTCAAAGGCCCATTCGATCGCGCTGCGGTAAATCGTATAGGCGTACATTCCGGCATCCTGGCCGCCTGCGCTGACAATTGGATTGAGGATCGCATGGTAAATAAACCACCCAGAGCCATAGGCCTTGGTGGCAAGCAGAGGGCTATCGCCTGTGCCCGTCGCAATAATTTCGGCCCCTTGAGCAATGGTTTGCCAGAATTGTTGGGCTCCTTTGGTATTCCAAACCACCTCATCGCTATTGCTCAGCATGTTCTAGCCAACCGTACCGGTAGGTATGGGCGAAACCAGTCGATGATCCGTCCAATGAGTAAAGTAAGCATTAGCCGCCCAATTTTGCAGGGAAGGACTGGCCATTTTCAATCCCATTTCTTTTGCCAGGGCAAAGTCACCGCGAGATGAGCCATCAGGTTTTCGAGAAAATGCAGATGAGCTTTCTGGATTATCTAAGTATTATCAAACCCAAGAAGCCCAGCTGCCGGCATGATCTCACCAACCCAAACTCCGTTTCCATCGACGAATCTTGAAGTGGGAAAAGGGTTCATTCCTAACACGCCGGCGCCGACTGGTGAAGCAGCTACGCAACCGGTCACACAGCCGCCAACTGCGACACCACAAAGACTATCCACCAGTACAAATACAGTGGCGAAAACTGTGACTACCACTCCATCCCCGCTGCCAACCTCAGTTATGGCCCAATTACCTACCCTTTTACCTTCAGATCGCTGGAAGGAATGGCCTTTGATGCCCCAAGGTGTTTCACAAACCCTCCGTGATGCTTATCAACAAGCTGTTTCCCAGGGCCGTATTGATCCGCATGCATTGCATGATCTTTGATAATTAAATCCGCAATATATACCCTTGGTCAGTATAGATAACATATGAAGGAACGACCTGATTCGCAGGCTGGTTTGGGCCATGTTGCATGCGCTGAAATTGAAAGAACGAGACAAAAGGGCGCATTTAAGTTATAAACCACGAATTGTGGTTGGGCCGACTTATGCCAAGGGATCATCAATCCCAAGCGCAAAGCATACGGCGCTATTTACTTCCGCCATTTTTTCCATTGATAAGCTAGTAATTAGCCGTCCGAGTTTAATTTTGGGAACTGTTTGAATGTGATCAAAGTTAATCGCACAGTCTTGCTGCATTCCATCTTCAATTCTCAGAATTACCTCAGAAGGGATACCGCGAATAGTAGAGGTAACTGGCGCTATGGTAACTTCATTCAGAAATTGAATCGCGGAAGTGCGCGTCAGGATCAGAACAGGTCTTCGTTTATCAGGTGATTGAAATTCATACCAGTTCACTTCACCGCGTTTCATTATTTACCCCAGGCTTGGTCAGCAACCCAGATATCAAATTCACCGGAAAGGACTGGATGGAGTCGATAACCCTCACCTTGTTTACGTTCTAGTTCCATAATGGCTTGCCTGTGAAGGGCATCTTCTAAAGCCTTACGGATGAACTGCGAGCGGGCAATGTTTTGGTTTTGGGTAGCCAGATCAACCCGACCGAGGAGATCTTCGTCTATTGTAATTTGAATGGTTTTCATAAATCACCTGGTTCACACTGTGGATAGTTATCCACATTATAATAAACAGTGTTATGGTAGTCAAGTGGATCTGTAGCGTCTCAAAGATAACGAGAATTTAGGGGGCAAAACGCCGGTCTGTCTCAATATTTATAAGTACTTACAGCCCTTTTAATGCATTGCAGGACGGCGGGGGTGATATCGATAGATTTTGGGTGTCGTAGACTCATAATGACGATACCCTTTACGGTCACAAATTGCGCGATTTTGCTTAAGGGGAAAGCGCAATTTGTGACTGTGGACAGAATAGCACAGCTTGAAGGAAAATCAATCAGCATGCTTTCTGTTCAATATATGGATATCAAAAAGCAACCTTCGTCTCTGGAGGGTGCTTTTGTCTCGATATTTGTTTCTCATTCAGAATTCTCTACCCCGAATGTGCTGATCAGAATGGCCGGTTTTGGATGTTGGTTGAGGTAGATGAGCTTTCCTTGCATGGGATTCCCATAGGGGGTGCCAAGGTCACTATCAATGCGCAGTTTGAAGAAGCGCGGCACTTCGGTAACGACGAATTGACCCTGTGAGTCGAACTCGACCCTTTTCCCCTTTTGAAAGCGAGCCTGGCAGTTAAAGTTATCACCATTCGCTTAGTAAACCAATCGATCTGGAACCAGGGCGATCATTCGCCGGGATTTTGTCTCTACCAGATGAAAATCGTTCGCTTCAACGTTATAGACAATCTGCTCCTGCAAAATCTCCAACAGATACGAGCCAGGCGCAAGCTTCCCCGATTCGATACGGCGCAATTTGCGCAAAGTGTGTTGGACTTCGCGTTGACGAGCCAGTTGAGGCCACCTGCGCATGTACAGCTCAAAAGCAGCAATGGCTTCAGGCAAGCGTGAGGCGCAGGCGCAAATCACCCCGCGGTTGTAGATGGTCTCAGGATCATCAGGTTGAGTGCGCTGGATTTCATCTACCGCAGCCAGGGCTTCATCGAAGCGATCCAAAGCCAGGTAACAGGCACCCAGGGGTTCTGGTAGGCAATCAGCCGGTCAGCAGGGTTATGGATCAATTCCAGATAGCGGTGCAAGGCGGTAATGGCCTCATCCCAGCGTTCATTGCCCATCATCGCCGCGCTGTGAACGAACAGGGTGACGGGATTGGCTGAGCGATCGGGCGCTAAAACCGGTCTGGATGTTATTGGGATTTTTCGAGTCATGGGTGTTTTCTTACAGTCCTGCTCGTTTCAAAGATCGCTCCACGGCTGAAATAAGGCATGCCCTTTTGGAAAGATGCCGAACCGACCCATTGTTGGATGTCGGCGTGGTTCTGGGCGAGGATCCCGGTGGTCATACGATTACCTGTTTCAGAAAATTGAGCTTCATCATCTCAATTTTATCTTAACGGCCTTTGGGCCGATGACGTTTCCGTGACGGATTGGGCGGTGTTTGGGAATTGAGGGTCACCCCCTTTTCCTCACCCGTTTGGGGATCACGGGATGGTATGGTCCAAGGGCTCGCTTTGTGCCGTTTCAGCAAGTCCAGACCTTCGATCGCCGTGCCGCTTAAAGTATCTGACCGCACAATGGTTGCATCCCCTTTCCCTTCTAGCTCCAGGGTCAGCACCCGCTCATATCTGTTCCTGGCAGCTGCCGGGTCGCCGAAATCGTGTTCGCTAAAACCAAGTGCCAGGGCGATTTCAGCGTCATTCGGGTTCAGCGCATAAGCCTGCCGGTGCGCTTCCAATGCGGCAGAACTGCGGTAAAGGGTGCGCAGGAGGTTCCCCATCCGCAAAAATAAATTGGCATCCAGAGGATTGAGCTTGATACGCCGGCGATATTCTTCCAGACCCGCAAGGGGATGCATTAGCTGTTTAAATACGGTTGACTGGAGGGAGTGCACCCTTGGATTCGGTGGCAAATCGGAAACTGACTTTTTGCCGGTCATCAAGTCGGCCAGATCACCCGGTTTGCTGACCGTCACTAACAGGGTCAGGTGCGCCAAGGGGGTCATCGCGTAGTGGTCTACCGAGCCGCATTTGGGACAGATGATCTCGTGATCCATGATGTAGGGATCATACGCAACCGGCTTATCATCCCCCTGTTGCTTCATTGTATTGATTTCTAGAATTACATTCTGGACGAAATGTTCCCGGATGCGGTTGCAGGCGGTGCAGCGCAGCCGCAGGTACATCCCATCATCACGCCGTTCCGGCCATGGCATGGGCAGCAGACCCCAATCGCGCTGTATTTCCAGCGGTGTGATCACCTTGGTATCTACCCGGTCTTCTACATAGGCGCGCTCGATTTCCGGATACAATGTGCGCGCGTTGAGGTGCAGCGCATCACTAATCAGGAAGCCCACAATCGTTTCCTCGCCGGCCGTATCCGCTTCTGGGCGAGTGAGCATCATGCGGATGAAATCAATAAAACGCTTTCTTAAGGTTTTCAGGCGCTTTACGCGGTCTGAAAGGGCTTCCAGGGCGGAGATGCGGGTGGAAGTTTCGGCTTGCGCATCCACGACGATGCTTTCTAACTCGGAAGTGGTATAACCACCAATTTTTGCAAAGCCTCTGGTAAGCAGCTCATTGCGCCAGTCGCCGTTGGCCCGATCCAGCCAGGCTGAGATTTCTCCTAACTCGGCAGGCAGCGCGTCGCGCAACTGGCGTAAAAGCCTGATGGCCTGGGTGGGGGCGCCGCTGGAGGGTAATTCCTCGTCGAACGCCATCTGGATCAACTCCGGGATCAAGACCTTGCCTTGCGCTAAAATCTCGGCTTCGAGGGTCGCGTCGCCTGACGGATCCAGGTTGAGCAGCCCAGTTATGGGCGGCAGATAGGGCGCGGCTTTTTTAGACCTGGCGGTTTTTCTCTTTTTCGATGGTAAATGCTGGAGCAGCGCGGTGCGAAAATCGGCCAGAACAGCAGGTGAGATTTCGTTGCTGTGTTCAGGCGTGCCGGGTAAACTCTCCTCAATCTCACGGCGCTGATTGGTCAATTGCTTTTTCAATCGTTCCGGATCATTTTGAGCCGTGAGAACCAGGGCGTGGTCCAACACTTCCAACGCAAGCCGGGGCAGCCCAACCTCGGGGAGGATAAAGCCCAGGGTGTTATAGGTCCAGATATCATCCGTGGAAGCCTGCGCCAGGCGCGTGAAGAGTGCCAGCCCCGTGTTCAGGTCGCCGGCTTCCAGATAGATCTCGGCCAGATCGCGCACATGGTTGTCCCTGTTTAAACCGTTTTCATGTTGTTCGTCAAAAGTGATCAGAGTATGCGCCCAGCGCAGCGCCGCCGGAAAATCGTCTTTCCAGCGGTAATACCCAATAATATCCAGGAACAGCGTGCCGTAATCGAGATCATTCTTCTGCGGCGAGCGCAAGATCAACTCAGCCACCGCCATGGCCCGATCTTGATCTTTTTTCTCGGCCTCGAAGTGCTTTAAAACTTTCATGAGATCCGCGTCGCTCCACACGCCAGATTGGAGCGCCAGGATTTGTTGGCGGGTCAAGGGATTCAATTGCTTGATGAGAGAAGACGTGCTCATTGCTGCACCTGCCATGATGATTTCCAACGTTCAAGGTCAAATTTTGGCACAAACGGGTTGATGAAACGCAACCCTTCCAGGATCATGCTACCTGGAAATCCTCACTAAATATAACAGGAATCTGGTTCATTCGCGCTGAGGCTTAGAACTCCGGCGATTCCTTTGTTCCTCGTACAGTTCGGCGCGGTTAAAGTGATAGGGCTCGCCGGCAGTGGCAGGTTGGTCGCGGCGCGCAAAAGCCGCTTTCAGAATCTCTTCCAGCGCGGTGTGACTGTCTTCAGAAAGGGGGATTCCCTGATAGGATGTTTCGCGGTCTATGGCCCGGCGAATGATTTCTGCTTCGCTCACTCCGCGCATTTGCGCCAGTTGGCGTAGTAGATTCTGCTGCTGACGGCGGATATAAATTTGCTTACGAACCATATCGGTTGGCATGTTTGTGTCTCCAGATTCGGATATACATACCTGTTATACATCATAATCACTTTTTCCATCCGTCTGTTGCGGAGACTGTAGCAAATTGAGGATAAGGTCAACGTAGATAAGATCGTTCCGAACTGGCCCCCGCTACCCAGGCAGTCCAGAGTCATCTAACAGGGAATCTGGGACTTCGTTAATGCGCAGTTCGCTGGTTTTGTTGGCGTACGCCACATAATGCCTGCCACCGAAGGCGTAAAACGACGGATACCCAATTTCAAAATCATGGAAAGGCCCCCCCGGGATGCCATCGTTGTAGATCAAGACCTTAGGTTTGTTGAAGAAAAGGCCGGCGTTTTCCGTCACCCCGGGTGCTTCCCGCCCGACCGCGATCCACAGCGGGTCGCGCGGGTACCAGCCCCAACCTTCAGGCCGCACGTTGTGAAATAAAAAGATAAACCGTCCGTCGGGCAGTTTGGTCATCGGGCATGGAGCGCAGGGTTGTTGAAACGGCTCCCCACCGGGGCAAAGGCGCAGGATTTCAGGACGGCTCCAATGCTTGCCGCGATCGGCACTGATCGAATAGAAGGGATGTCCCAACCGCGAGCGGAAGACACACAACAGCCTTCCGCCCGAAAGCCCCACCCATGTTCCTTCCTGTCCGAAATGCCGTTCGGTATCCGGGTAGGGCACCCACAAACCATCATCACTCTCTGGGAGGAATTTAAAGGCCAGTTTGCCTGGATCGTTCTCTGTAAGAATGTTGGTAAGCTCGATGAAAAAAACTTCTGTGGTCCAGCGGTTCGGGCTGCCACCTTGTTCCGAGGTTGGCCGGGTATTCGGATCCGTTCCAGGCAGCGGCTGCCAGTGCTGGTCGTCGTCCAATTGCCAGCCTTCGGGGTAAATCCCGGACCGTTTCATCTTCGTATAGGTTAACAGCACCTGCCCGGTGGGCAGCAGGCGCGGCTGGCCAAAGTTCCAGCCGTGAATGTCGCCGGGTTCGGCCCGGTCCATCGCGGTGCGCGGAATGCCCACCTGCCGGCGGTCCGCCAGGTAAGGCCATCATCATCCGAAACCTTATAGAAGATGTCGCCCGCATCGCGCAAAGGAATGCCGTGCAGGTTGTACCAGTAAAACACGTACACCAGCCCGGTTTGCGGCACCACAAAAGAAACGATCCAGGCCGGCATCTGGTAATGCCTGCCGGCCGGCTCGATCACGATTTCTTCGCTCCACGAGCGTCCCTCATCCTGACTGCGCGCCGCCACCACCCGCTGGTTGGGATCCGATTCAAAGCTGGCCTGCGTCCAGCAGGCGATCCAGGTGCCCCGCGGCGTCTGGCACAACTGCACCTGGTAGTTAAAAAAGGTCGGCCCAGGCTGCCCGGAGATGATCACGCCATGCGCCTGCGCCGCATCCATCGAGGCGGGATGGAGCAGTTCTGGCGTGACTCGCGGGGATTGGGATTGAGCGCCGGCAAATGGCATGGTTTATTCATTTACCGTTGGGCAGCCTGCTGCGCGGCGCCGATTGCCTTGCGAAGAATTTTCACATCCTGCCGCAGCACTTGCTGCAGCATCCAGATATCGGAAGAAAACGTTACCAGCTGCATGCCGCGTTTAATCCAGGCTTCCAGGCGTTCGGTATCCGGAATATGCAATCCCCAGGGAATGCCCTGCTTTTGGCAGGCTGCCACAATCCGCTCGAGCATTTCCACCGCCAGCGGGTGGCGGGTATCTCCTGGAACACCCAGAGACAGGGAGAGATCGTCCATGCCAACAATCACCCCATCCACTCCAGGCACACGAATCAAGTCTTCAATATTTTCTACAGCCAGTTTCGATTCGATTTGAATAATGTTCAGGATATTTTCATTGGCATAAGGGACATAATCTGCCACATTTATATCGCTGAAATTGACGTGTGCGGCCAGGCGACTGAAACCGCGCACCCCCAGCGGTGGATACTTGGTATAGGACATGATCTTCTTCACTTGCTCCACCGTTTCAACCCGCGGCGTCATAATCCCCATGGCGCCGGCATCCAAAACGCGGGAGTAGAGGTGGTACTGCGTCTCACCCACCCGTACCATGGGCGTGATCCCAGCTAACCGGGCAACCAGAATCAAATTGGCCGCGGTCTCAATCGAATAAGGACCGTGTTCCATGTCAATAAACATATAATCAAGCCCAAATTCAGCAAAAAGCTGCACAATGGCCGGTTCGCGCACCTGGACGATCATCGTCCCAATCACGGCCTGGCCTTTCATTAATGCGTCTTTGATTGGATTATTCATCGAAAACCCTCCTATTTTTCATATGATTACCGGGTAATTCCCCAACGGTTTTCAACAGCCGGTTTTACCTGGGGATTTACGATCGTATTGACCCACTTGCCATCCAGCATTTGGGCTGCGATTTCCGCACCCTTGCTGTACAACTCGCCGACAGCTTCAATAGAGTAGCTGGCAAGATGGGGAGTTAAAATCACATTTGTCATCTGGCGCAGGGGCGAATCGGCGGGTAAGGGTTCGCGTTCCATCACATCCAGCGCTGCCCCGCGCAGCCTTCCCTCTTGTAAGGCCAATACCAGGGCGGTTTCGTCTACAATGGGGCCCCGGCTGGTATTAATTAAGAATGCAGATGGTTTGATCAGAGCAATTTCCCGTGCGCCAATTAAATGAACCGTCTGTTCGGTGAGGCGGGCATGGATACTGATGGTATCCGACTGCCGCAGCAGCGCTTCCAGGTCCACTTTTTGGACCCCAAACTGCGCCATCACCGCCGCGTCCAGGTAAGGATCATATCCCAAGAGGCGCATCCCAAAACCACCTAAACGCTGAGCCACCGCCTGCGCCACCCTGCCAAACCCCACCAACCCCAGGGTCTTGCCCCGCAGCCGAAAAATAGGCACGGCTTCATCGCGCGACCAACGCTCGGAGTGCAGGATCTGGTCCAACAGCGCTACCTTGCGCGCACCCGCCATCAGCAGCGCAATCGCATGCTCGGCGACCTCGTTATTGCACCAATCAATCACATTACTCACCGGAATCCCCATCGCCGTCGCGGCGGCCACATCGACCGAGTCGTATCCCAATCCCATGCGAATGATTCCACGGCATTTTGGGAGCAGGGGGATGGTGTGGCTGTTCAATAACGGGCGCACCGACTGGATCATGACCACATCGCAGCCTTGCGCCGCGGCCACCACCGCCTCTTCGCTGCGGTTCTGCCCCACAATCAACTCGGCCCCGGCCTCCGCCAGAATGCGTTCCATTTCAGCGCGCACGGCTGGGGTCAGGTCAAACAAATCGGAATCATAATCGATCAAAGCCACGCGAAATTTTTTATCCATGCTATTTAACTTTCCATGC
>Ga0335397_10004785_pt1 | contig 17812 bp, 15 predicted proteins | sample MAT04_FD_205740 | JGI IMG/M metagenome (GOLD analysis project Ga0335397, IMG submission 205740) | Freshwater microbial communities from Lake Fryxell liftoff mats and glacier meltwater in Antarctica - MAT-04 (spades assembly) (version 2) ... | reverse complement strand
CAGCCATGTCCAGCTCCAGAACCTGCATTTGAACGCTTACCCCTTCTTCTGCCCAAGCGATCGCCATTCCTCGCTCTACATCAGCCGCCTGATTGATGTGGGCGATCGCTAGCAACGTCGGGCCTGCGCCACTGATCACCATGCCATAGGCTCCAGCCGCGATCGCCCCCTTTTGCACCACCTCATACCCTCGAATTAACTGCTGTCGATAGGGCTGATGAATCCGGTCTTGCAGTGCTGTGCTGAGCCAGTCTGCCCGACCCGTTTCTAAGCCCCGTACCAATAGCCCCAAATGCGCCATGTTAAAAATCGCGTCTGCCCGACTGTAGCTTTGGGGCAATACCCGTCGAGCTTCAGCCGTCGAGAGTTCAAAGTTAGGGATGGCGACGATCGGCACAATGTCCCTGTGCCAGGGAACTTCGCAAATTGTCCAGCCGGATTCTTTGCTGGATGCTGAGCCTGAGGCTGATAGCCGACAGCCGCCGATCAGCGCCGGAACTACGTTATCAGGGTGTCCTTCCAGGGCGATCGCCATTTCCATCACCTTCTCCTGGGATACAGGCGATCCCGCCAATGCATTCGCCCCTAACAAGCCTCCTACGATCGCCGTGGCAGAGCTGCCCAACCCGCGCGCTAAGGGAACCTCAAGGGCGATCGCCAAATGCACAGGCGGCGGCGCTTGCTCAATCTGCTGATAAAGGTAAGCAAATGCCCGATAAGCCAAATTACTCTCATCCCGCGCCACCAACTCCGCCTCAAGTCCTGTCGCTTCAATCACTACAGCCTTTTCATCAGTCGGCAGCAACGAAAACTGAAAGCGATTATAAAGAGTTAGAGCCGCGCCCAAGCAATCAAACCCAGGACCCAAATTAGCAGTCGTAGCCGGAACAGTAATAGTAACCATCAAAAAACCAATAGGGGTAGCGCCCCCGTGCCTACCCTGAATCCCTGCTATGACCAGAAAAAATCCCTGCCATGACCAGAAACCAGCGATCGCAACTCAGGACACAGAACAAGATTACAGGAAAATAATTCTTTTCTGCATCACCCCAATACAGACTAAGTTGAAATCAGTCCCCTAAGCTCTCTTTAATTCCTGTCTTCATGAACGACAAAACCTGGCTCATCCTCAAACTTCTCTGCCTTTCCGCCGCACTTTCTGCCGCCATCAAATACCTGGCTCCCAACCTCCATATCCCCGTCACCTCAACCAATGCCCTCATCGCCATCATTCTCCCCAGCTTAGTGATGGCAATCCTGTTGCTTTGGCGCGGACAACAGCGACCCTTGCGGTATCTGCGTAGCAGCCCGCCCGCCAAAAAAGATATAAATTAAGGGCTATCCCACTTCCCCTTTTCCCATGCGAACGATTGACGAGATCAATGAAAAAATTCAACAGAAAAAGGCGATCGTTCTCACGGCTGAAGAGGTAAAAGCAAGGGTTCAAGACGTTGGCGTTGCTCAAACAGCAAAAGAAGTAGATGTCGTCACCACAGGCACCTTTGAGCCAATGGAATCTTCTGGCGCTATTCTCAATATTGGGCAAACTGATCCTCCTATCAAAATTCGGCAATGCTGGCTTGATGGCGTGTCGGCATACGCTGGGTTTGGGGCGGTTGATTTGTATTTGGGCGCGACCCAGATGGCAGACTATGCAGGCATGGGCGAATCCTCTGATCATGAAGAATTCCGAGAACGGGGCGGCGGTCATGTCATTGCAGATTTAATTGCGGGAAAGCCCGTCCATTTGAAAGCGATCGGGCAGGTGACAGATTGCTATTCTCGCGCTTCTTTTGAAACCACCATCAGCCGCGACACCATTAACCAGTTTTACCTTTTCAACCCGCGTAATCTCTACCAAAACTTTATTGTGGGGATCAATGGCGGCGATCGCCCCTTATACACCTACCTCGGTTGCCTCCAGCCCGAATTAGGCAATGCCGTCTACTCCAACCCCGGTGCCCTTTCTCCCTTAATGAACGATCCTGACTTGCAGTTAGTAGGCATTGGCACCAAGATTTTTCTGGGCGGTGGCGTGGGTTATGTTGCCTGGGAAGGCACGCAGCACTTCCCGCTGCAAAAGCGTTTGCCTAACCATACGCCCATTGGTCCCGCTGCTACGTTGGCTCTGATTGGTGATGCTAAACAAATGCAGTCTCGTTGGGTGCGAGGCTGCTATTTCAGAAGCTATGGATCGTCTTTAATGCTGGGTGTAGGCGTACCCTTACCCGTGTTGCACGAGGAAGCGATCGCCCATTGTGCCGTCCTCGATCAAGATTTAGTCGCCCCTGTCGTCGATTTTTCCATTCCTCGGCGGGTTCGTCCCACCTTTGGCTTAGTTAGCTATGCCCAGCTCAAGTCTGGACGAATCACGGTTGATGGTAAATCTGTGCGAGTTGCGCCCCTAGCTAGCATTTTTCTATCGCGTCAGGTGGCACTAGAACTGAAACAGCAGATCGAGGCAGGCGAATTTACCCTCACAAAACCAACCGCCCCAATTCCTATGGACAGAGCATTTCTGGCACAGGAGCGGTGGGGCGGTCAGATTAATCTAGATTAAATTCTGAATCAGCTTTCAGGTTGAATCGGAGTTTCCGGCTGAGCTTCCTTCGATCGCTTGACAGGCTTAGAAAACTGAGGACGAGGTTGGCTGGATGGTTGACTAGTTGTAGGTTGAGGGCGATCGCCTGTATCAGACCGCTCTCCCGCCCGAATAGGACGCTGACCACTGCCCCCCCCCTCACGGCGTGGAGGACTGAAGCTGCCTCTACGAGGAGAACCACCCCGACGGAAGCCACCTCCACTATCCGAAGCACTACGCTTTTGCGGCGGAACGATGCCGATGCGAGTGCCTTCACGAAGAACCAAATTATTGTCTTGGCGTTCAACTTGCAAATCCCAGAAATATCCGACCACTTTTCCTTCTAAAACACCGTGGACGGAAACCTTAAAGATTTTAGATTCATCAGAACCCTGCTGAGGCGCTCGGCGAATCTTCACCAACAATTTTTGATCATCGGGCGACTGAAGTACTACCTCACCCCGAACAGAGAAGTACTTATCGTCGGGTTCACCCAGTTCCTCAGCAGGAACTTCAGGAGTCGTCTCTACCCTAGTCTCTTCGTTTACAGTCTCAGCAGCCTCAGCAGCCCCAGCAGCCTCAGCGTCCTCAGAGATTTCAGTGTCCTTAGAGGCTTCAGTGGGTTCACTAGCTTCAGTACGATTCAGCTTTTCGGGTTCCCAAACTCCCACAATTTGAACGTGAAGACCTTCTACGTTTTCGCGGGTGCGGGGGTAAACCACCCAAAGGTGAGACTGTTCTAAATCAATATGTTTCTTAACTAAACTCATCACTCGACCTAGCAGAACAGCATCGACAGCGGCGCCATCGTCGGTAATGATATTGCCTTTAGTGAATTGATCTTCGGTGGCAACGTATTTGCCTCGCACCAGCCCGATCGCCCGATACTGCATGGGTTCACTGGCTGGTGGAATAGGCTGTTGCCTGAGAATAGTGGGCTTAGGAGAATCTTCAGTAGAAGACTCAGTGACGGGAGAGGTAGGAGTGACAGCGGATTCTGCCTGATCAGGGGCTGTAGATGACATGACTTCTGGGGGAGAGGGCGGGGCGGGGGGAGTTGCAACAAGCGTTGATTTGAGATGCTGGTCCATGATGATTTCAGGTGACGCGGTAGATTTGGGGGGCGGGGCAGCCGAAGCATTTGCCTGCTTACTATCAGATGAAGCCGCTTTTGGCGGCTGAGGGACGTTATTTTGAGATGCACTCATCTGTAAGACCTCCTATTCAGCAAAACCCTAAGCCACGACCCTTCACCATTGAAGCAGCAGTGTAAATCTTTGAATAAAGATTCCAACTCTAAATTTTAGTGCAGGCTTACCCACTAGGTTAGCATTCACGCCAAATTGGCTCTGCTATCAATACAGCCTAGGATAAAAGGAATTTCTGTGAAAGTCATCTAAATAAGGTCACTCAAGTTGTTTATACAGGCTGAGACTGACGGAATCAGGCATTTCTAAAAAACTAAGACATTTCTGTCATTGCGCCCAACAAAGACTAAGATTGCAAGCATGTAGAGTTTGGCTGAGTGCTGTGTCTGAGAAACGTAACAACCGTTGGTTCATCATTATTGTCTCTGGAATCGCGGCGATCGCCTTAATTGGGGTGCCTCTAGCGGCTTCCTTGAGCGGGCTATCTCAAAGTACTCCGCAGGCGGCAAGCTCACCATCTGCTACGGCTAGCCCTGCCGAATCGCAGAAACAGCTAGAGGAAACGGCGCGCGGCTATCAGGCAGTGCTTCAGCGAGAACCCACCAATCAGACGGCGCTGCGGGGTCTGGTTGATGTGCGGATTCAGCAAAGAGATATTAAGGGGGCGATCGCGCCTTTAGAAAAGTTAGCAGAGCTTAATCCCACTGAGGCGGACTATGGGATTTTGTTAGCACAAGCCAAGCAACAGAATCAAGATCGAGAAGGCGCCGCTGAAGCCTATCGTAAAATTTTGGCGGCTCAACCCGGTAACCCCAAAGCTCTGAATGGTTTGGTGGCGCTATTGCTTGAACAGCAGCGACCTGAGGCGGCAGTGGGCGTGTTGCAAGATGCCCTTAAGACGGCTGAGGAAGCGAACAAGATTAAGCCGGATAGTGTGGATGTGACTGCGGTTCAGATGCTTTTAGGGCAGGTTTACGCAACCCAATCGCGGTTTGATGAGGCGATCGCCATTTTTGATAAAGCGATTGAGCGCGATCGGCAAGATTATCGCCCGATCGTGGGTAAGGCGCTCGTTCTGCAAGACCAGGGTAAGGATGCTGAGGCGAAACCTCTCTTCGTTTCTGCCGAGGCTCTAGCTCCTGCCCAATTTAAGGATCGGATTAAGCAGCTTGCCGCTGGGAAGCCTCCGGCGATCGCTGCACCAACTGTCTCTCCTGGAGCTTCTCCTGCGCCAGCGGCTGCTCCTGAAGGGAGTCCGGCTCCAGCAACGAGTCCCAAAGAGTAAGTATCTGCGGCTTAAATTTGTTGTTAGCATCGTTATAGCTGCTAGTGTTCGTTTGTTCTAAATATAGTTCTTGAGCCTGACTAGCTCTGTGTAGAATAGGCTGTAAGCACCAGTTCTTGAGAAGAGGTACATACAATGACTCTAGCTGAGGTTCTTCCTGCCGCGCGTCGGCTCTCTACAAAGGAAAAACTCAAACTGATTCGGATTCTGGCTGAGGATCTAGACATAGCTGATGATATTGCGCCGTTAGAACCCTTCAAAACCTATGGCTTACCTACTCCCTACGATAACTTTGGGGCTGGTGCAATTTTGATGGAAGCTTTGAATCAGTCAAGTGTGGTGCAGCAGTAATGTATGCGATTTAAATATTCAACTAATAGCCCGGCTCAAAACGAGTTTGACAGTCTACCGAGACTCTCATTAGTGTTACGGCGAGAAGATCAGAGGGTTGAAGCTATTGGTTTAGTAGATAGCGGGGCTACAGTGAATGTTTTACCTTACGAACTCGGCATTGAATTAGGCGGCATTTGGGACGATCGCAGAGCCATCATTCAGCTAGCGGGCAATCTCGGCAGTCAGCCAGCGATGCCCTTCTCCACAATCGGTCAAATCGGAGAGTTTGCACCCACTGAATTGGTCTTTGCTTGGGTCAGGAGTCAGAACATACCGCTAATTCTGGGTCAGACTAATTTTTTTATGGAGTTTGATATTTGCTTCTACCGCTCTAGGTCAGAGTTTGAAGTAAAACCAAAATCGTAGATAGCCAGCTACCACACTGCTCGAATCCGTCTGCCGAAGAACGATCGGTAAGTGTCTGAGGCGATCTGCTGCCATTCAGCCCGATCGCAACCCACCCCTAAAATCTGGGCATCCTGAAGCATAGTTTCGCTGCTTGCAGGATTCATAGCCCCATGAGACAAGACGGAAAAGCGATCGCCAAAGCTAGAAACATTGTGCGACCGGGCTTACGGCTGCTCAATATTCGCCCTGAAGAAAGCGGACGGGCGTTTTTAATGTTTCTTTTTTATACCCTCACTTCGGTTGGCATTCTTTGGCTAGAAGTGAGCGTGGCGGCATTATTTTTGGGCAAGTATGGCGCAGCATCTTTGCCCTGGATTTATATTGCCAGTGCGGCGATCGGCTCGGTCATTGGCTTTGCTTACTCTGGGCTACAAAAAATTCTGCCGCTGCGTTGGGTTTTGGTTTTAACAGCGGGTTTAATGGGGTTGCCTCTTTTCCTCTTTGGGCTAGATTTACAGGCAGCGGTTTTAGGCGGATACACCATCTTTTTGGCGCGGCTATGGCTCGAAGCCATTCACGTAGTTAACGAGCTAAATACCTCCATTACCGCCAACCAACTCTTTACCATTCGAGAAGTTCGGCGGGCATACCCGCTGATTAGTAGCGGAGTGTTGGCGGCAGATGTGGTGAGTGGCTTTTCCTTACCAGTGCTGCGGAGTATGATCGGGCTGCCCAATGTGATCCTGGCATCGGGTGTGATGCTGCTCATTGGGGCAGGTATTTTGCTTTATCTGGTGAAAGCCTATCGCCCTTTTTTCCCAGATGCTTCTCGGCGGCGCAATGTTGAAAGACAGCAGGACTTTACGGCAATTCGGCTACGAGGCTCATTGTGGACTTATGTGAGCCTGGTTGTCGTTTTCTTTGTGATGGTGCAAGTAGTAGCAGTTTTGCTGGACTTTCAGTACTTTAGCCAAATTGAGCTGAGCCTGGATGTGCGGATTGAGCAGATTGCTGACTTTATGGCATTGTTTAGTGCCCTCTTAGGAATTGTGGAGTTGATTACCCAGTGGTTTATTTCAGGGCGGATCATTGAGCGCTTGGGCGTGTTTTGGATTGCGGCTGTACCACCTGCACTACTGGGTTTTGTTAGCTTGTTGAGCCTCTGTGGCATCTTAAATGCGTTTCATGGAACGGTGGCGCTGAAGTTTGTAGATGAACTTTTGCGATATACCTTAGTTGCCAGCATTGCACCTGTCCTCTTCCATCCTATTCCCAGTGCCAACCGGAGCCGGATTCAATCGATGGTGCGAGGGATTGCCGAGCCGCTTGCAACTGGATTAACTGGGGTAGGAATGTTGGGAACAATTTGGGTGCTGAAACATCTGCATGGTAGCAATCAAGCCCAGAATCAGAGCTGGATGTTTCTGCTGTTTACTGCCTTGACTGCGTTGCTATGGATTTTGACGGTGTGGTTTCTCCGCTCAAAGTACGTGGAAGTATTGGTACTGAGCGCTGAACAGGGCGGACATTTGAGCCTGTCGAAGGCAGATATGCGGGGCTTTATGCGGGGAATTGTGGACTCGCTGAATCGATCGCACGACGAAAGTGAAAAGAAATCTTGTATTAATCTGCTAACTCATCACGATCCCAAAAATGTGGGAGAAGTGCTGTCGCCTTTATTGCCAACCTTTTCAGCGGCGCTCCAGCGACAGAGCTTGCAAGCAATGCTTTCTTACCCTAATCCGGCTTACTTAGGAGCAGTCAAGGATTTAGTAGCGGCGCAACCACTTCATCCAGAGGTACTAGCGGTGGCGCTGAAGTTTATTTGGCATACCGATGTAAATCCTGATTTTCAGGTGCTTCAGGCTTATATGAAGGATGGGGTTGATCCAGTGGTGCGGGGGCTGGCGGCTTCGCTGACTTTGCGTCATGGAGATTCTGAGCAGAAGGGGAAAGCCACCAGCATTTTGCGGCGGATGTTGACCCATAAGCAAGAGCGGGAGCGTGTTATGGGCTGTCGGGCGTTGGGTGAGGCGGTTTATCTTCAGTCTTTGCGTCTGTATATCGATCAGCTTTTGCAGGACGAGTCGTTGCGGGTGCGGTGCGCCATGCTGGAGGCGATCGCCGCCACCCAGCTAGATGATTACTACGACGCATTGATTAGAGGCTTTCACTTTCAGTCCACCCGTGATGCTGCCAGGCGATCGCTCATTCAGTTGCAAAACGAAACTTTGCCGCTGCTGATTGAGTTGGCTGCCGATCCTTACAAACCTGATGGTGTGCGCCACCAAGCCTGGATGACCATTGGTGAAATTGGCTCAATGGAATCGACACGGGCGTTGGTCAATCACCTGATGACAGCGTGGGGCGCTAGTCGCCGGGGACTGCTGCGGGTTTTGCTGCGTCTGCCCAATGAAGCCGGGATCGAGGCGGTTTCTGATGTGCTGGGGCGATCGGGAGTTGAAACGATGATGAACCAGGAGATTTTGTTCTTGGCGCATCTTTACGCCAGTCTCCAAGATTTGAAGCTGGAGGCGATCGCCACTGAAGAAGCTCAGTTTCTGCATCGTGCCCTTAAAGATTCTGAAAAAGATGCAGTGGAATGTCTGTTCTTGCTGATGCAGTTTTTGTACGAACCTAGCAATATTCAAGCCGCTTCTCTAAGCCTGCAATCGAACGCACGGGAAAGCGTGGCGCAGGGGTTAGAAATTTTGGACAACACCATTCAAATTTCCAGCAAAATTGTGTTGCTCAATATTCTCGATCGCCAGCCTAATGTAGAAAAACTCCAAATCCTCGAAGATCTCATGCCCTACGTGCCCATGACTCCGAGCGATCGCCTCCGACATTTGGTCGATTTGCGCCATTTGCTCTCCGACTGGGCGCTTGCTTGCTGCTTCCATGTTGCTAGAAAAGCCCGTTGGAGCTTGACGGTTGACCCCACCTTAGCCTGTTTGCACTCTCCCACTGGATTTGTCCGCGAGGCAGTTTTGAGTTATTTAAAAGTTGCCTCGCCTAGAGTTCTCCCACAAATTTTGCCTTCACTAAAAGATGATCCTGATCCCCTAGTTTCTGCTCAAGTTCATCAATTGATGGCAGAATTAGGGCTTAGGGATGTGCATTGAAATAAAGTCCCAATGGGATGCGTTAGCTTTCTAGCCCCCTAAATCCCCCAATTCTGGGGGACTTTAAAAGGCTCGCAAGTCCCCCAGAATTGGGGGATTTAGGGGGCGGATCGGGACGTTATTTCATTGCTACTCCTTTAACTTACCCACTCTGGGCAAAACGCCGCCGTCTCCTACGAGAGACAAATTGCGGTTGGTTGAGCGCCTGGGCTGAGTTCGGTGTCATCTAATGTCAATTGTGGTTTGCTGCCCCTATGCTCAGTAGTTTCGATCGCCTGTTGTTTGTGCGACAAGTCGGCATTTTTCAGGAGTTGCGAGATGACTTCCTGGTGCGTTTGGCATCGGCAATGCAGGAGCTATCATTTCCGCCGGGGCATACCATTGTGACCCAGGGAGAAGAAGGGCGATCGCTGTTTATTTTAGTGTCGGGATGCGTCAAAGTGCACAGTGGCGATCGAGAATTGGCAAAGCTAGAGCAAGGGAAATGCTTTGGCGAAATGTCGGTTTTTGATGCCGAACCTCGCTCTGCTTCCATCACCACCCTAGAAGCCTGTGAATGCCTGACCCTGACGCAGCAACAGCTTTACGAGGCGATCGAAGAAACATCGGGTTTAGCCATTAATATTATTCGGATGCTTTCGCGCCGGACGCGGGATTTGAATGAGAAGTTAGATCAAATTGGAGGAGGAAGATGATGAGTTTCGATCGCCCCGTTCCTGCCCCTGGTCAAGAATCAGTTTGGGACTATCCGCGTCCGCCTCGGCTAGAGGCTTCTACCAAACATATTCAAATCTTGTTCAACGAGGTGATGCTTGCTGATACTCATAGGGCTAAGCGCGTTTTAGAAACCAGTCACCCTCCGGTTTACTACATCCCGCCTGAAGATATTCGCCTGGAGTATTTGCAACAAACACCTCGGTCGAGCTTTTGCGAATGGAAGGGAATGGCAGGATATTATGCGATCGCCATTGGAGAGCAAGTCGCAGATAATGCAGCCTGGTTCTACGCTGATCCAACGCCCGATTTTTTAGGTCTTAAAGATTACGTTGCGTTTTACCCCAGTCGAATGCAGGCTTGTCATATTGACGGCGAATTAGTAACCTCTCAGCCAGGAGATTTCTACGGCGGCTGGATTACAAAGGATATTGTTGGACCTTTCAAGGGCGCTCCGGGCACTTGGGGCTGGTGAGAGGCAAGACTGGCTAGATGACTCAAGTACCTCTATCGTATGACAGACTCCGGTTTAGATAACAGTCCTGAATTACTCTCTGTAGCTCAAACTGCAAAGCTACTTGATGTAACTCGTCAGCGAATTCATGACCTGATTAAGAATGGTCAGCTTGTAGCTCGTAAACTTGGGCGTTACTACTATGTAGAAGCCGCTGAGTTAGAGAGATATAAGAATCAACCTACTGGAAAACCTTATCAACCGCGCACAACCTCTCAAGAAGACTCTATTGACAATTGTCAATAGAGTCTGTAAGATCGAGTCATACCAACGTACTAAAGGTTAAGTCAATGCTCCCGTTTCAACTTATCACCCCTGATGCTGCGACCCAGCGAGGATTGCAACAGGTTTATATAAGTGAGCATGGCATTCTTTACCAAGGAGATTGTCTTAAACTTCTGTCAGCATTGCCTAGTGAGTCTGTAGACATTGTGTTTGCCGACCCACCCTTCAACCTTGGAAAGGAATATGGCGAAGGTGTCAGTGATCAAATGGAAGTCGATAAGTACTTAGGTTGGTCGCAACAATGGCTTGCTCAGAGCATTCGAGTACTTAAACCAGGTGGCAGTTTATTTATATTCAATCTGCCCAAATGGTGTATGGAGTACGGCGCATACCTCAATCAGAAAGGAATGCAGTTTCGGCATTGGATTGCTTGTAGGATGCCGAAGGCTTTTCCTAGAGGTAAGAAGATGTCCCCCGCTCACTACGGTCTAATTTATTACACAAAAGGAGAGCCAGCAGTTTTTAATAAAGTTTATACACCTATTCAAGTTTGTCGGCACTGTGGTGGAGAAATTCGTGATTATGGCGGACATCGCAAAAGTCTCAATGAGAAGGGAATCAATTTAATGGATGTCTGGGACATGCCAGAAGATGTCTGGGAAGATGCTCCTGAAACTGACCCTAATGAAGTGTTGTGGACGGTAGCTGAGGAAATGTGGACTGATATCCCACCTGTTCGGCATCATCGGCATAAAAAACGAGTTCCTAATGAACTTGCTCCAATCATGCTAGAACGGATCATCGCTATGGCATCTAATCCAGGGCAAATTGTGGTTGATCCATTCGGGGGTTCTGGTACTACATTTTATGCAGCAGAAAAACTTCACCGTTACTGGATTGGTTCAGAACTCGGAGATATAGAGCCAGCAATAGAACGATTGACCGATCTAGCTAACGGAATCTTTGAGCAATGGGAATCGGCAAGGGGAAACAAAAAAAAGAAGCAGCGCAAAACGGCTGCATCACAGCTCTCTATTCCCTACTCTACATAGGTTTCGTCATGAAACATTTAGACCAATGCACGACCATCTGTTCCTTTGGTAATCGTTGGCACACTGCTATCTACCTGATCATGTTCAATCACGAAAACTGCAAGAAAACCCTCTTCGAGTCGGACTGCTCGCCAAACATCAAAGTATGGCTCTAACTCCTCGTAGTTGCCGATTCGATCAGTTAGGTAAGGATAAAGTTTTCTACTTGGGAGTACCAGAACAGCACCTAGAAAAACACCCCGTAACAACCCAATAACCATTTTATTAATAGCTCGATGACTTGAGGAGATATTTCCTGTCTCCCACTCAAGAGCAAAAAGATGGTTATCAAGAACCTTTGTTGCATCTACCTTTCCTGGGGATCGAGTTGCGTAATTAATAGAAGTTTCCAACCTCCATCTAAATCTATCTCTCAAAGCAATCATACAAGCTTCTTTGATCGGCTTAACACCATTGCCGTGTTTCGTTGGGTTGATCGTAAAACTTTCTGTCCCAGGAGGATAAACGATCAGAGAGATAGCCTCCCGGATTTCAGCCCGAATAATAGACCAATCGCTTGATTCTTCAAAGCTTCCAACACTAATTAAAGAAACCTCTTGAACAATCTTCATGCTGACTACTCATTGACATTGCTACGTAAGAGTAGTGTAGTTTTGCCTATTTGCTATGAGAGTTAAGCATTGTTCCTATATCACCCCACAGACAACCTCGCGGTCATGCCTCAACTTGCAACTGAAGCTAGCTAACTATTTTACTAGTCCGTAGATCCCTAGAATAGTAACGTCTGAAAGATATTAGCTTCTGAAACGGTATCTCTTTGTACTCCTGACTGAGCGCTCTGTGGCACCATAGTCATAAGTTATTGGAGTGATGGGCGTGAATGCAGCAGAACAAGCGTTAGGGGTTGAGGTTGCTACAAAAATTGCTGCGGTGGTGAACCTATTTAAAATTCAATTTCCTGACGCCCATGCCGATCTCAAGCCTTGGGCAAATGATGCCGGGACAAGGGAATGGGTTGATCCAGACTCGATCGATATTGGGTTTCACCTACCCGGCTGGAGTCGTCGGCTCCAGAGCCGCAGCATTTTGGTGCAGATTCGCTTTTACCAGGATTCTCTTGCCAATTCTCGAAGGGCGATCGGGCTAGAAATGGTAGGGTTTACCCATTTGGGTGAGCAATGGCGAGTTTCGACGGTGGAACAGTGGCGGTTTGTCGGAGAAAAGCAGCCTGTAGACGAGGTGAAAGAGACGTTGAAGGGCGTTTGTCGGCAAATCCTAGAGCTGTTTAATAGGGAGTCAAGAGCAACTGACACAGAGTCATCAGAACCCTAGATTGATGACGGTAGATGTACGGTAAATACGGATACATTTGAGCCTATAAAACCCGTCAGTCAATCTACTCAAGGACGGCAGGTGGGACGCAAAATGAAGAGTAAAAAAGGTGAGAAAGTTGGGCTTTGCTTACACATCGCCCAACTCAGGTATCTACGCATGGATAACTGATGAATCATTTTACCGATGTCAAACACCCATAAAATGTCACAAAAGGCACATCCTGAATTAAGAGTACCCAGTCTTCATAAAAATCAAGAATTAGCGCGAAAATAGAACTAGAATCCAAACCCCATAACTCAATGGACAATCCTTCTACAGGACTGCTGAAAGCCAGTCTGCAAGACTTCCACTTCAACCAGGCTCGCAGCAGCCTTAAGCAAACCCTCAACCGTTACTCTCAGCCGATTCCGCGCAAACGCAATGCTGACATTGCAGTGCGAGCCGCCCTCAAACGGGATCTAGATGGGTTAACTACGACGTTAGATAAGCTCAACAATTGCTTGATTCGGATTGCGGTATTTGGGTTGGTGAGTCGGGGGAAATCTGCTGTGGTTAATGCGCTGTTGGGGCAGAAGGTGCTGCAAACAGGCCCGATTAACGGCGTCACGCAATATCCTCGCTCGGTGTACTGGGCGATCGCCAATGGACAGGTGCGGGTCGAGCTGATTGACACACCCGGATTGGATGAGGTGGACGGCGATGTGCGGGCAACGATGGCGCGCGATGTTGCCGATCAGGCAGATTTAATTCTGTTTGTGGTGGCGGGCGATGTGACTCGGACAGAATATCGGGCTTTGGCAGAGTTGCAGGCAACCGATAAGCCGTTAATTTTGGTATTCAACAAAACGGATCTCTATCCTGAGCAAGATCGGCAAACCCTTTACCGCAAGCTGGAAACTCTATTTGCTCGAAACGAAAGCAGGCGCCCCGTCCTATCACCCGATGACATTGTGCGGGTATCAGCTGAACCTGCGCCGATGGAGGTACGGGTGGAATGGGCAGATGGGCGGGTGACTCATGAATGGGAAACTCCAGTGGCTCAGGTGGATGAGCTGAAAGAGAAGCTTTTGATAATTTTGAACCGGGAGGGCAAGTCGTTGCTAGCGCTGAATGCGTTGCGGCAGGCGCGGCAAGCTGAGGTGTCGATCGCCCACAACACTCTTAAGCTTTACCACAACGAAGCCGAAGACTTGATTTGGAAATTTGCCCAGTGGAAGGCGATCGCCGTTGCTGCCAACCCGATCGCTGTCCTCGATATTATGGGCGGTGCTGTCACTGATTTGATGATGATTCGATCGTTGGCAAAGCTGTATGGGTTGCCGATGACTCGCTATGAGGCGGGTAAGCTGCTGAAGTCGATTTTGTGGAGTTCGGGAAGTTTGATTGTCGGTGAGGTGGGGAGTAGTGTGCTGCTGGGAGTAGGGAAGAGTATGGCGGCGATCGCTTCAGCATTTGAGAGTGGATCGGCGTTTGCGGCTTATTCGAGTGCGGCGATCGCGCAAGCCAGCCTAGCGGGGTATGGTTCTTATCGAGTTGGGAAGGCGGCTCAAATCTATCTAGAAAAAGGCTGCACTTGGGGCGAGCAAGGAGCTAATACACTAATCCAGGAGATTCTTCAGCAGGTTAACAAAGACACCGTGATTCATCGGTTGCGGCGGGAGTTAATCTAGTAGGTGTAGAAGCTCTCAGCTTCCTTTAAAGGATGGCTGGAAATTTTGGATGGCTGAAGAAATTCTGACCTATCACTTTTTATAAAGAAGGAAGAAACGAATGACAGCAGCAGAATCAACCCGACTAGACCGTCTCGAAGGACTAGCAGAAACATTACTTCAAATCGCCCAACAGCAGCAGACACAGGGCATTAGACACGAGGATGAAATAGGAGATCTGAAACAATCTACAGAAACATTACTTCGGGTCGCCCAACAGCAGCAGACACAGGGCATTAGACATGAGAGTGACATAGATGCCCTGAAACAATCTACAGAAACACTACTTCGGGTCGCCCAACAGCAGCAGACACAGGGCATTAGACATGAGAGTGACATAGATGCCCTGAAACAATCTACAGAAACACTACTTCGGGTCGCCCAACAGCAGCAGACACAGGGCATTAGACATGAGGGCGAAATAGGAGATCTGAAACAATCTACAGAAGCATTACTTCAAGTCGTCCATCGACAGCAGACACAGGGCATTAGACATGAGAGTGACATAGATGCCCTGAAACAATCTACAGAAACACTACTTCAAGTCGCCCATCAACAGCAGACACAGGGCATTAGACATGAGGGCGAAATAGGAGATCTGAAACAATCTACAGCCGACTTACGAGCTTCTACGGCTGATATGGTCAGTATGATCGGGACTCTAGCCAATCAACAATCTGAGATTGCGGAGGAGGTTAGAGGAATTTTGTCAGAGGTTAGAGGACTTCGACTAGAATCTCGTAGAATTTTGGATTACCTCTTTAATCAACAGGGCGGGGAGGCAACCTAACGTCTTTAGCCCGTCTTTGTTAAGGTCAAAGCCTAAAACCATAGCCACCCTAATTTAGACTTTTAAGGAATCTTTTCCGATCGCTTCTCTTCGTCAGAAGGATTGGATTGCTCTCGAACTGAAGAATCGATCGCAAACTCTGAAAGCGCCTGTTCTTCAGAAAATCCTGAGTTTCCTTGCGGCTCTGGTTGTTGCCAATGATCCAAAATATCTTTAATCAAGGCTTCTTGAATCCAGGTTTTGGCAATGACGGCGAGGGGCAGTGCTAAGAGGAGTCCTAGGAAGCCGAAAGAGGTGGCGAAAAAGATTTGCGCAATGAGGGTAATGGCTGGTAGTAAAGAAACTTGCTTTGCCATCACGGTTGGGGTGAGCCAGTAAGATTCGACCTGCTGAATCACTAAATAAAGAATGAGGACGGCGATCGCTTTCCAGGGTGCATCTAAAAACGCCACGGTCAGCGGAAAAACCAGGCTTAGTGTCGGTCCAATATTAGGAATAAAGTTTAGTAATCCTGCCAATAATGCTTGAGCTAACACAAAATCAATCTGTAAGATCGATAGCCCGATCGCACTAAAGATTGCTACACAAGTCGAACTTAGTAAGGCTCCTCCGACCCAATTATCTAGCGCAATTTCACATTGGGTCAGAATAGAATCGGCTCGTTGTCGATAAAAAGAAGGAAATAGAACAATGAATGCCCGTCGGTACGATGACGGATCTGACAAGAGCATGATGGTCAGAATGAAGACTAATAGACCCTGTAACACTGCGGTTAAAGAGTTGGAGAAAAAGGCGAAAAAGTTGCGAATGATATTTTGAAGGATCGGCTGGAGATCTTGGGTGAGTCTTTCTGTGGTGGGCAGCTCGATCGCGGCTAACCAGGATGGCAATAGTTCGAGCTGGCGATCGCCCCATTTCACCACTTGATCAAATCCTGTCGGGAGTAGTTCAAGGAGTTGTAAGAACTGACTGATGAAGGGGGGCACAATCAGAGCCACAAATAAAATGCCAGCCAGCACGGTAATGCCCAACGTCAGCATAACGGCTCGGCTGCGCCGCAGACCAGAGCGGCGTAATCGCTGCACGAGGGCATTGAGTGCGGTTGCCAAAACCACGGCAGCAAAGACAAGCAGCAGCATCTGGCGAATTTGCCACAAGATAATCAGAGCGAGGATAAGGCTGAGGAAGCCGAGCCATTGACCGAGTTTCATGATTATCGAGGGAAATGAGTTTACTTATAATACCGAACCTTGGCGATCGCGGGCTAATGAGAACAGGCATTGTAGAATACGAGGGTGAAAAATCGTTCTAGCTATTGGCTGTTGATTCCTTACTTGCGTCCCCATTGGCGCACGATCGCTCAGGCATTTGTTTGTACCGTGGTGTTTTCGGTCTGCTGGCCAATTTTGGCGCAGGTCGGCGGGCAAATTTTAGACTTTTTGGTGAAGGGAAATGTCCCGGCGCTGGTGAACGCGGCGGGCATTGTGGTCGGGATTTTTGTGGTTCAGAAGCTTGCTCAGTATGGACAAGATTCGCGGATGGCAAAGGCGGCATTGGCGATCGCCCTTGATCTGCGTAAGCGCGTCTACGCCCATCTGCAAACCCTGAGTCTGAGCTACTTTGAGGCGGCACAAACGGGGGATTTGTCTTACCGAATGACTGAGGATATTGACCGGATTGGCGAAGTGATCAACAAGGTCTTTCATGACTTTTTGCCCTGCGTGTTGCAGCTGGTTTTGGTCTTTGGGTACATGATTTATCTCAACTGGCAGTTGACGCTGGCAAGTTTGATTGTGGCGCCGTTGATGGGTGTGCTGATTAGCTGGTTTGGCGAACGGATGTTAGTTTTTTCTCGCCGCAGCCAAAATCTGGTGTCTGATCTGTCTTCACTGCTGACCGAGGTGTTTATGGGCATTCGGCTGGTGCGGGCATTTGCCGCCGAAGATTACGAGGTGGAGCGGTTTAGCCAAGCAGCGGAACGCAATCGGCAGGCAAAGTATGAGGCGGCTTGGTTGAAGGCGGTGCAGTATCCGGTGGTGGGATTTTTGGAAGTTTTGAGCGTGTTGCTGTTGCTGCTACTGGGTGGCTGGCAAATTTCGACGGGCAATTTGACGGGTAAGGAGTTTGGCATTTATGTCCTTGCTGCCGCTATGCTGATTGACCCAATTAATCATTTGACGGAAGATTATAACGAGTTTAAGCAAGGACAAGCTTCTGCCGATCGAATTTTTGAGCTGTTGGCAATTCCCCCTTCTGTGCTAGAAGCGCCTGATGCTGCACCGTTGCCGCCTGTAACGGGCAAAGTAGAATATCGGGATGTTTGCTTTTATTACAAGGCTGATCAGCCTGTGTTGCAAAAACTGAGCTTGTTGGCATTTCCAGGAGAGGCGATCGCCCTAGTCGGTTCCTCTGGCTCTGGCAAAACTACTCTCGCTAACCTCCTGCCCCGCTTCTACGATCCGCAAGCCGGACAAGTGTTGATTGATGGCATCGATATTCGTACCGTAACGCTGCCTAGTCTCCGTCGTCAAATTGGGATTGTGCCCCAAGAAACCATCCTGTTTTCTGGCACGATCGCCCAAAACATTGCCTT
>Ga0335397_10004778_pt1 | contig 17830 bp, 22 predicted proteins | sample MAT04_FD_205740 | JGI IMG/M metagenome (GOLD analysis project Ga0335397, IMG submission 205740) | Freshwater microbial communities from Lake Fryxell liftoff mats and glacier meltwater in Antarctica - MAT-04 (spades assembly) (version 2) ... | reverse complement strand
TAAAAGTTTAGTTAAAAACTTTGAGCGAACTCTATCTCACGCCAAAGCCAAAATCGATCTTTGTTTTGTTAGGCTAATGTTGAAGAGGCTTGCAGCTCCTTCATAAGATGTCAAATCAGTTCTATATCTTGACTGAGATCTTGCACCACTCGCAACACCCACCCGGAATTGAAATTCCGGGCTAACGCAATGAAGTCCGTTGAAACGGACTAAAGAACTTGGTAGACAGGCTTTCAACCCATTTTAGGAGTCTCGCTTTTATAACTCATACTCTTTAAAGTGCAAAAACCTCGCAATAGGCTGATTTCACGAAAAAATTTGGATAGGTTATTTTTGCGAGACTCCTTAATGGGTTTTGTCTACTAGCCCCGAATTCATTCGAGGGTGGGCTATTGAGAAAGGTGCAAGATCTGAGTTGATGTAGAAATTCTAAGCTCAAATATTAGAAGGAGCCGGTTGTCAGAATAATTGGAGAATCTGAAAGCATGAAATCAAGCAATTGTTACTAATTGTCAAAGAGTAAATATTTTCTGAGGCTTAGATATTTAAAAAAAGCCTTTGCGAGTGCTGTCTGAGAATCTGCTGCTAGGGTTGACCCATTCACTGTAAAACTGGATGAAACTCCTTGGGCAGTGGCTGTCTTGAGAGGTGGCAACAATTTCTCCTTCGCTTGGTGTTGTCGAAAATTTTTACTAGGCATTTCCAGAACGACTGTATGATTGATCAAACGGTCAATGACAGTAACTGCCATCATCTCAGTAAGGATTCTCGCAGAAATAACCTATCCAAATCTTTTCATGACAGTAGCTTCTCGCAAGGCTTTTTCACTTTAACAAGTACGAGTTATGAAGCGAGACTTCTAAAAGGCTCATCCTAGGCACTGAAAGGTTGAGTGGCAATCACCCGCAGACTCTTCCGAACGTTGCATAATGTAGGGATGAGCAGAGGTTTTATCATCATGAAATATAGAGTACTTCGACCATGACGCGATCGCCCTAGGTGAGTAATCTCGTCCATAGATTACGCCATTTGTCACTGGGCAAAATGTCTTGCTCTAAAAATTTCTGTGTCGACTTGAAGAGAATGGCGATCGGTTGACGCAGTTGCTTAAACAGTTGACTATAAAGCTATAAATACGAATAACTTTGTAACTCATCAAGTCCCTTATCCCATGCTCGTCAATCCTTTAAGCTGGTCAGAACTAGAAGTTCTCACAGATTTTCAACCCGATACCATCAACGGACTCACTAATTCTCAATCCTGGTTGCGTCTCTTTGGTCAACCCGAAGCAGATGTCCGGGTGACCCTATACCGTGACCATCACGCCTGGTGTCCCTACTGCCAAAAAATTTGGCTATGGCTAGAAGAAAAACAGATCCCCTACCGTATTGAAAAAGTAACCATGTTTTGCTACGGGGAAAAAGAGAGTTGGTATAAACGCAAGGTGCCCTCAGGAATGCTGCCCGCTATTGAGATAGAAGGTCGCATTATTACTGAAAGCGATGACATACTGCTTGCCTTGGAACGGGGCTTTGGTGCGTTAGGTGCGGGTATGGAAGACCCGACAGTTCGCCCGCTCCGACAGTTAGAGCGACTGCTCTTTAGATCATGGTGTGCTTGGCTTTGTCGTCCTGCCAATTCGGTTCGGGAAGAACAACGCAACCGTGACTCATTTACTGGCATGGTCGCTAGAGTAGAGAAGGCTCTGAGTTGTACCTCAGGTTCTTACTTTCTAGAGCAGTTTGGCACTGCTGATGTCATTTTTATGCCCTACGTTGAACGAATGAATGCTAGTCTTTACTATTACAAAGGCTACTCTCTGAGAGAGGAAAACTCTCGCTTAAATGCCTGGTTTGCAGCGATGGAAAGCCGCTCTACTTATCGCGGTACCCAGAGCGATTTCCATACTCATGCTCATGATTTACCGCCCCAGATGGGAGGCTGTTGGGAAAACGGTGAGCCTCAGATGCTAATTAATAAGGCACGGGTAGATCAGGGCCCTTGGGACGGATTGCCCGATGTGACTTATCTTGAACCTGGAACCTCTCGCATTGAATCACTTCAACGGGTAATCAAGCATCGATCGAACATTATTCGAGTTAACCCTGCTGAGGATGACTTGATTGATCTGTCTTTGCGTTGTGCCCTAACTGCAATGATGACTGGCGACGTCTGCACACCGCCGATAGGGGCTGATCTGGCCTTGCGATATTTGCGCGATCGCATTAGTGTACCTCGCGATATGTCAATTTACGCCGCCAAACGACTCAGGGAAGCCTTAGAATCGACTGCTGCACTAGCAGGCGAGGGACAAAGTTCGCTGATTCCCATTAACCATCGGCGGGATCAAGATCCTGCGAACTTTGCCAAGGTGTAAAACTTCAACCATCCCGTTGATATGAAGATGAGCCAGGTAAAATGGCGGACGGCTTAAGTGGATTAAAGCTGTAGTCTGGAAGAGGATGGTAGTCATTAGCATTGAGATGTTTGATGCGATCGGCAAATACTTCGTGAAACTGTTCAAGGTAAAGACACAGCCACTGATAATAGTCTTTCCACCGATCGCGATCGGCAAAATCAGCTTCCGTTAAAACGAAATAGGTGTAGCAATTCTGATTAGCGCTATTTTTTTCATGACTTGAATCAGCCCACTCTAGCGGAACACCAACCTCAGTTTCGATCGCTTCTCGTTCCTCCTCTAGTAAATAGAGATGAGGCTTCGCATCTTCTCCAGAAAGCAAGAGTCCTATGCTGAGACAATTTGCTTCTTTATTGATGCGGGTATACAGTCGAAAGCCTGCCCGCCCAATAGCAAAGCTCATATCACATTCAGTTGAAGGATCACTGGGCTTAACAATGCTGCCTCGTCTCTCTAGCTGCTGACACAGCCCGTCCCAAAACTCTAGATTCTGCTCTTGTTCTTCAGTCAATCTTGCTGGCAATTCCTCGGGCAATTCTTCTAGTAATTCCTCTGCTAATTCTTCTTGATCAGCGACCTCTGTTTCCACGTCTATCCCCTCGGTCGGCTGTACAACCAAACTAAACCGGGGCGCTACTGATTTGCCAATGCGCCATAGCTCAATCTCTAATCCAAAAAAGCGGAATTCTGGAAGCGTCATCTGGTTGAGCCAGTTGAGAGTGGCTCGATGCTCGGCAGTGAAGCTACCCGCCATCCAGATGACGGTCGCCGCCTGTAGACTTGCCATTGTTGCAAGGAGCTGCCCCAAATGCGTCACGTCGGTTATCTCTAGCTGATTCTCGATCAGTACCCAGCGATCGCTCAGAGGATCTCGGCAGAGGATATCAGATGAAAGTAAGTTAAATTGATTCTGAGACAGAACCTCTAGCTCCATGCCAATGGCATCTCCCAGGAGCTTTATATTCTCCGCTTGCGCCAGCCAAAGCGTGAACTCAGCATCCTCTTCATTCCAGCAGGTACGTAAGTCAACTTTTTCCAGTCGTCCTAAAGGGATTTTTTGAGAAGGCTTTGATGTCATTGGTTCGGTAGCATTAATGATTTCACTTCTATCCTATGATGCGAGGGGCAATGTTAGAAAAAGCGAGAATATTGACTGAGACAGTTGTCCTACATTTAATTCCGATCGCCTACTGATCAACATCAGAATTATTGGATCAGCGCTACGGTCTATCTCCAGATCAAGCTAACGCGGCAAGCCCATAACATCCAATAAATCTTTTTTCTGACTAGGAATTGTTCTTTACTCAGCATAGCAAAAACACTTGATAAACATGATTCCTATCAATCTGCCTGCCTCTACAGATGACCTTTCTTCCGCAATCGATTTATCAGTAGCTGCCGACCCAGAATTAGTTCCCGATGCAGTTCTAAAAAATATCGAAACTATCATTAATCTGGAAACACGTCATGAGGATAGTCTTCCTCTACACCAGCGAATCATAGAAAAAGTGGCAGCTAGTTTTGGTCAGCCTTGGTTTCTTTACTTTCAACTAATTTTCTTTGTGACTTGGTGGTTTGGCAGTCAATTAATTTATGGCGGGCTGACGCAATGGCATGTGCCTACGTTCAATCTTCATGAACAAGGCTTAGATGTAGCTTCGTTGCTCATTTCGACAGGAGTGCTAATTTACCAAGCCCGTCAGGGAACAGTTGCCGAGGAGCGATCGCATCTCACGTTACAACTCAATCTGCTGACAGAGCAAAAAATCGCTAAATTAATTGCCTTAGTCGAAGAATTGCGTACTGATTTACCCAACGTCCGCGATCGCCATGACTCAGAAGCCCCTGAAATGCAAAAAACAACCGATCCGCAAGTAGTTTTGAACGCATTGAAAGAAACGCTTAACACCGCTACAACAATAAAGGATGAGAACAATGTACAGGCTTCTATACCCTCACTCGCCAACCCCCAGACAATGAATAATGAAGGGTCAGAATAAAAAGGACTGTTCTCATATCATTTTCATAAGTGCGATCGTTCCCTTGGTGGAAGTTAATAAACGGGTTGCAGCATAAAGTAAGAGTTGACCAAAATATCTTGCTCAAAATATCTTAGAGAGAACCAACATGCAAACTAAACCACTCGGCAATTCAGACCTGCATATTACTCCTATTGGCTTTGGCGCGTGGGCTATTGGTGGCGGCGGCTGGGCATTTGGATGGGGTGCACAAGATGATCATGACTCTATTGAAGCAATTCAGCGATCGCTTGATCTAGGCGTTAATTGGATCGACACGGCGGCCATTTATGGTCTAGGTCATTCTGAAGAAGTCGTGGCTAAAGCGTTAAAAGGACGAACCGATCGCCCCTATATTTTTACGAAATGCTCAATGGTTTGGAACAAAAAAGGCGAGATTAGTCGCAGTCTTAAAGCAGATTCAATCCGGCAGGAAGTAGAAGCGAGTTTGCAGCGTCTCAATGTGGAAACCCTTGACTTATATCAGATCCATTGGCCTAACCCAGAGCCTGACATTGAGATAGGATGGACGACTCTTGCCAAGCTCAAGGACGAAGGGAAAATTCGTTACATTGGAGTTTCAAATTTTAATGTAGAACAGTTACAACGGGCACAGGCGATCGCCCCAATTACCTCTTTGCAACCCCCCTATTCGCTCATTAATCGGAAGGCTGAAACTGAGGTTTTACCCTTTTGTCAGCAAAATAACATTGGGGTAATTGTCTACTCTCCTATGCAATCGGGCTTGCTCACAGGCGCAATGAGCTCGGAACGAATTGCCAATATGCCTGACGATGATTGGCGTAAACAAAGCACTGAATTTCAAGAACCACAGCTATCGCGCAACCTGAAGCTGGTCGAAGTATTGCGGCAAATTGGTCAAGAGCACGGGCGATCGCCGGGTGAAGTGGCGATCGCTTGGACTTTGAACCATTCCGCAGTCACAGCGGCGATCGTTGGCGGACGTAACGGCAAACAAGTTGAAGGCATCATCGGAGCAGGTGAATTCCGTCTGAATGAGCAATCACTCGAAAAGATTGGTAACTTTCTACGCGAAAACCCCTAGCAGTTCAAGCCTGCCACATTAAATGCAGCAAGGCAGAACAAAGCGTTTTATTCTGTAATAATGTGTTATTGAAGAAGAAAAAAGACAAGCTAATCAGCTTGTCTTTTTTTCGAGAAATCTGTCAGTTCTAAAAAGAATCTGGCGTTGCTGAATTGCAGGATGAATCGCAAAAGCCGCCCTCACCCTACCCCTCTCCCAGAAGGAGAGGGAGCATGAATTCTAGCTCCCTTCTCCTTGGGGAGAAGGGTTGGGAATGAGGGCAAATCATCCCTGGTTTCAGCAATGCCAAGAATCTATCCTTCTGAGTCGCTGCTCACTAGATCCTTACCTTCAGATGAAAGCGCTTTACCTAACCGATGCAGCTTGGTCTTGTAGCCTCGCTCTGCATTGTTAGCAAACTTATCAACTTGACCACCCAATTCAGTCATCACCTCAGCCAAATCAGCCTCTTTGAGCTTGCTAGCGCCCAGCAACTTTTTGAGTTGCTTAAGGTTACTGCCTATCTCCTTCAGTTCTGCCTCCTTAGACTTATTGAGAATGCCATGCCATTCGTCAATCATTTCGACTGCTTGTTCAAGATCCATGTCGGTCAAGTCTTCCTCTTCCAACGTAGCCAGAAGACTGTCTAATTCTTCCCCCGTATCCATCTCCTCACTTGACTCCTCTGAGGAAACTGACTGACCCTTTTTATCTCCCTGCGCATTATCATTCTGCTCTTTCTTAGAAACAGACTCATTAGACTTCTTAGTTTCGGTTTTCCCTGTTTTAGATGTCATCTTTTTACCCTTGAGTTAGGTACAGTACCAAATTAGAATATCTGTCTGCTCACTAGAACACTTCTATCTAGAGTGTTGGCACGCTAATCTACCAATAGGTAGAACGCTCTAAGGAATACTATGTCTAAAGCTCAGAAAGAGAATCTGGAGCAACTATTACCCCTTCTGCTTCTGCTTCTTGGTTTTTGACCAGATCGGTCAAGCCATGAATAGTTACTCCTATTTCCTCACAAGCTTGTTCTAAGGTAGCTATGAATAGTTGGATATTTTGTCCATAACCACACTGCTCCGCAGCCTCTTCAGATCCCTGCTTTGCACTTGCCTGGGCGCAGCTAATTAAGTCCATACCCTGAAGCGGAATACTAGACGACATAAGATTACCCTCTGCTTGAATATGAACAAAGTTTGGTTTAAAAAACTCAGTGCAGGGACTGTAAATAACCCCTGCACTGACGAAAGATAAGCGATTAGAGTTGGGCGATCGCTAATTCTTATTCTATTGCCTTTTCTTTGGCACGCTCTTCCCCAAACTGGTTCAACCGCGACACAACGTTGTAAGCACCAGCACCTGGCTTTTGCTCAGTCTCTGTTCCTTCCAAAGCACCCCCAATCTCGCGCCAAGTCGTGAGTCCTCCTTGTAACTGTGCCACGTTCTGAAAACCTGCTCCGCGTAGAGTATTAGCAGCAGCAGCAGTGTCTTCATCTGTTGCTCCATAAATGTAAATGTCGCGTTTGGGAGACAAACTAGACTCAGCTACTCCAATTAGACTGTCCATAGGCGTGTTCATTGCACCCATGATATGACATTGGTGAAAAGCTGAAGAATCTCGGGTATCTAAAATAGTAAGACCTGGCTCTCCCCACTCCAGTCGAGACTTAAGCTCATGGGAAGTTGCAATAGAATGAAGCCCCGGAGGTGCCGGAATAATATCAGGAAGCTTATCTTTGATGGCTTGAATGGTATCTTCATTGCTGCTCATAATAAATCAACCTCGCTGCAAAAATTTAGTACATGTAAGAATATTAGCAAAAGCAAGATTTATCGGCTTCTCTCGTAAGAGGGAGTATAAAACGCTGTAGGATGATAAAAATCTATTGTATTTTTTAGTTGAAAACAGCAAATGCCTCTTGTTCTAAGAGGCATTCACAGTTAGTTAAGTCTTCAGAGTGAAATTAATTTTCTCCCTTAACTTTCTCTAAAATTTGCTCTGCTTTATCTTGAATTGAAGTTGCTTTCTGAGAATTGCTAGGACGATTCATATCCTGAATATCTGCATCCCCTTGAACCTCATTGAGACCCTTGTTGGACTCATTCTGTACTCTTTCCATAGAAAGAGGAGGATTTCTCAAGATCTCCTCTGACTTCTTCTGAACATCGTCCAGACGCTCTGATCCTTTAGTCAGATCGCTTTTAGCTTGGCTTGTATTAGCAGGCGCTGCATTGGCAGTCGCTGCGTTACCAAAAATCAGTAGAGTACAAGCAAACATAATCATTAGCGTTTGAGTTAAACGCAGTATCATTTTAGCAAAACGGTTATAGATCATCATTAATCCTCCCAAAAAAATTAAAAGTGCTTGCTTAGACAATGCTTAGTCTATCTGTGCTTCATCTTTTTACTGCAAACTCATGCTGATTAAATCATCCCTAAGAGCGAAGACGGCTAAGTTTTCATTTGCCTAGTGTCTAGTAAAACTATCAAGCAACTACATCTTATAGAGTGGTTCTAGATTTAAGTAGAAAACTTAGCCGTCTATTAGCAACCTCTGCGAGCGATCGCCTACATAGGCATTAAATGCCTGTTTGTGCAGAACCCATGGCTGTAGAATCTACGCCCATTGGAGAAACAATGTCTCGAAAGATAGTAATTTGTTGCTCAAAATCTATCTCCTTAATCTGGTCAAAAATGCTCTGTGCTGGTTCAGAGAGCTGATAGTCAGAAGGCATAGGAATAATTGTCTGCTGTTCCATACCGACTGCCAAAAGGTACCAAAAAAGTAGCTTCGTTGTGTCGCTAAGCGCTCCGTACTCTCGACTAATCAAGCTGTTTTTATGGGTAATGAGATCACGCTGAACTTGTAACTGCTCTTCGTGAGACATTTCTTTGACTTGATCAAACAAGCCTTGAGCAATCGGTTCAGAGGCTGTACTTGCTGCGGGTGCCGCAGGCGTAATTGACTTGCCCATTTCGGTATAAATAAACCAGAATAAGGCTAATTGCTGGTCAATCTCTAGATCTTGGAATGCTTTTACAATTGACGTCGGATTGTTAGAAACGGCATAAGCCATACTTTTCTCTCCTAATGTGTTTTTTTTTATTGACCTCATGCACTTTACACAAAAAGAAAAGAGAGAACAATCTTGCTAAAGGTGGAACCCTTTACTTTCGACAGATAGAGGAAACCTACTTAATTTTACAGGTATTATCTTCGTGTCGATGCCTATGAAATTAATTTTTAGCCGAGAAAAACAATGATAGAGCGATACTTTCAAGCTCTTAACGCCGAAAATTTTCAAGATGTTGCTAGCTTGTTTGCTTTAGATGGCGTGCTTTATCCTCCCTTTCATCAAGAAGTAGTAGGGCGAGAAGCGATCGCTGACTACTTGGAAGAAGAAGCGAAGGGCATCCAGCTTTTTCCAGTTGACTATAGTACTCTCCCTTGGGAGGCAGGCGGTACCCAACATACAGTTACGGGCAAGGTTCAAACTTCTCTATTTTATGTCAATGCATCATGGCAGATCATTTTAAGCGCCAATTCTGAGATTCAATCCGTGAGAGTTAAGTTGCTAGCTTCGTTAGTGGAACTAATGAAGTTACGATAGTAAATCATTGTTCTCTCGGAACCTCCCTAAAAAAGGGGTAGAGACGTCTCTACCCCTTCACAAGCTAGCTATTGACCTGAATGAAAGGCTAGCGAGCTTCCGTCCCCTGATTGGCATCACCTGCAACTTGAGGATTTCCACCTGGGGCATCAGCAGCAGCACCGGGTCTAGCATCTTTCTTAGATGCACCTTGACCTGTTTGGCGAGTAGCAGGTTCTAGGGTTGTCTGCTTGCCACCAGAAGCAGTAGGTGTAGTTTTCTGCGATTTGGGGCTTGGCGGTGCTACTTCAACAAGTTCGCTCATGGCAAAGTTGTTTGAGTTTACACCTGCATAGTTAACTTTCTCAAATCGAACGATAACTGGATATTTAATAATTCCGCCCTGATCAATAGAGGCAACGGTTCCAACATCTTGAAACCAGTAGGACTCTTTGCGAAGAATCCGAACCTTAGACCCGCGTTGAACCATAATGAATAACCTTCTGATGAATGGTGTAAAAGGGCTTGCAATTTAACCGTTAGTAAAAACGCTCTAGACAACACTAAAGATAGGTCGTTCTAAAGTGCTTCTATCTCAGGATAGATCTTACAGCGTACAGTCATGCTTGAGAGGAGAACCTTCTCAATAGTTTACAGTGTTCTCCTAAGCCTTTTAGAGGCGCTAAGTCTACCTATAGCAAGTATCAAGTCTGCCCATAGCGAGAGGAGAATTGAAAAGAAATTGGATAATTTGTTAAGTAATTAAAACAATGTACCGACAAACATCTTGGAAATATGAAATCCTGGTTATTTGACTCACAAGACAATCGATCGCCGATCCTTATAGTGGATGACATTCCTGACAACTGCTTTATGCTTCAGACTTTTTTAGAGTCAGAAGGGTATGTGGTTGATATAGCTGAGAGTGGCATTGAAGCGATCGCCAAGATTGAAGTAAATTTACCAACATTAGTGCTGCTCGACGTAATGATGCCCGGCATGAACGGCTATGAAGTTGCCGAAAATATCCGACAGAAACTCCACCTTCCGAATCTACCTATTTTACTAGTTACGGGAATAGATAGTTCAGAAATTTCTGCTGCCGAGCAAGCTAATGTTAATGGAGTGATTCATAAGCCTGTAGATTTTGACCAGCTCTTAGGGAAAGTCCAATCCTTTGTCTAGTCTGCTCAGTTTACTTGCAGTGTGGTAAGCGTGACAGGCGTAGATAGATATCTTGCGAAATAACTGCTTCTCTGATCCATACCGTAAATCAGGAAATGCTTGAAAAGTGCAATCAAGATATAACGGGGCAGCATTCGAATATATTTTTCGGTAAATCCAACATCCTTTGTGCCAAAAGCCCTGGTTCGAGAGAGGGTTGGCAAGAATATTCAAGCATCTTCCCAAATAGTTACCCAAGGCTTGATTCAACCTGTATAAGTGGTTCTATTGAATGAATTAATAACTTGCTTAATTGGGATAAATGATAATGGTGGTCATTAATGCGATCGCATTACATTCTTTTAATCTAAAGCTGCACTATAGTTATCAACCCTAAGAGGATGTCTGAAAAGTCTGGCTCTTTAGGAGTCAGTATGCTGGAAAAAATGCATTCAACGGATTTACAAGGCTTTTAGCCTTCTGGGTAATTCTTAACTGTTCATGAAGAACATTTGCATATGGAATCCTGAAGAGCCAAAAGTCTTTACCAGGCACTTCAATTCTGGAGATCCCCCTAAATCCCCCTTAAGAAAGGGGGGCTTTGAGTTCCGAAGCCCCCTTTCTTAAGGGGGGTTGGGGGGATCGAGCGTAAAAGTCTCGTGATTTGCTACTTTTCAGACATCCTCCAGGAGGATGTCTGAAAAGTCTTTACCAAGCACTTCAACCTCGAAGATCCGCCTAAATCCCCCTTCTTTAAGAGGGACTTTGAAGCTCTGTAGTCCCCCTTCTTTAAGGGGGGTTGGGGGGATCGAGGGTAAGAATCTCCTGATTCACTACTTTTCAGACATCCTCTAAGAACATCTTTAGGAATAGATAGGTTCTGTTTAGCTGTTTATTAAGATCCACTATATAGCGACAATGTGCTTTCGCAGACATTCTTTTTCGGATCAGCCCTCCGAGAGATTAACTTTAATATGCAATTACTTTAGGCTGTAAATGTCAGTGCAAATCTTTATTACAACAGGAAGGAAAAAATGGCTCTTCACAGAATTAGAGAGTTTGATCCAGATTACAAAACCCACTTTGAGAATGGCGATATAAAAGGGCTTGATGTTTATTCAGGTGCAGAGAAAGTTGGATCTGTCGAAGACATTTTAGTTGATGAAAGTGGACAGTTCCGCTACTTGGTCATCAACACAGGTGCATGGATCTTTGGTAAAAAGGTGTTACTTCCCATGGGTCGAGCGCGTGTTGACATGAGCAGTAATCGCGTTGACGCAGACAACTTGAGTAAAGCACAAGTAGAGGCTTTACCAGCGTTTAACGATGATATGACTGCCGATTATGACCATGAAGAGGAAGTCCGCAAAGTCTATCGCCCTTCAGCCCCCGTGGATACTGCTAGAGGTTTAGAAACACCTGCCGCGCTAGGTGTAGGCTATGCTGGCTACGACAAGGCGCCTTTGACTGCTAATCCCGTTCCTACAGTTGATACTAGCAGCGGTTATCAAGGCTATGATCGCGATACCTACGACTACCATCACGAGCCAGATTTATATCAACTCCATGATGAGGATCAGCAGGGTATAAAGCTCTACCAAGAGCGACTCATTGCTAACAAGAGTCGGCAAAAGACAGGAGAAGTGTCAATTGGAAAAAACGTGCAAACGGAGACAGCTAGTGTTTCTGTACCTCTTGAGAAGGAGCGCGTTGTGATTCAAAGAAACGCCGTTACTTCAGGCGAAGCAGTAACACCTGGCGAAGCAGCTTTCCAGGAAGGAGAAGTTGCTCGCATGGATGTTTATGAGGAAACAGCAGATGTTCGTAAAGAGACGTTTGTGCGTGAAGAAGTTCAAGTTCAAAAGGTAGTAGACCAAGAGACAGTAACTCTTGAGGAAGAAATCCGTCGAGAAGAGCTCAAAGTGGATACTCAAGGAAAACCTCAAGTGGGTCAACCTAATCAGCAGACTGCTAAGCGCAGTTAGTAAGTTGGCACGTCGCATCTCTCGACTCCGTGAGATGCAGACAAGGGGCTTAAGCCCCTTGTTAAAGGCGTGCAGCGTGCAGTGTTTGCCTAGGAACAGTTTTAGATGCTTGGGCTTCTGTTTAGTTCGCTAAGGGCTGAATACAACTCAGAAACCAGACGAGTGAGGCAGAGCTAAGGTTAGCTCTGCCTTCTGTTTTATTAATGACAAGGAGAAGGATTATGACATTATCAGGAACAAACGATTTTAGCGATCGCGATCGGCAGTTAGCCAGCAACAAAGAAATCTATGATTTCGATGTGTATAGTGGACAAAATGAAAAGATTGGCAAGGTAGTTAAAATCGAAATGGCTGGATTAGAGCAATCTCCCCATCTAGTTGTTAAAGTAGGCTCTTGGCTATCCAGTAAACAAGTTTTACTTGCACTTCACAGTCATCGTGTTGATTTCAAAACTCATCGCGTTTACATAAATGGATGGAGTAGAGAGCAGGTTAATCAGTTACCTAGCTATTCCAGCCAGGTACAGATTGAGAGTGCATATGCAGTCTTAGAAACTTCTACTCCTCTAGAGTCACAAGCCTCGTTAGAAGCCCCTTTTGTCAGAAAAAAATATCCCTTTGCAATTCCTGTAGGAATAACCGATTCATCCCAGAAAGCACCATCATCAGTTTCTATAGAAGACAATACAGCTCAACTTGACGCTGCTAAAGTTTCGGCTGAAGAAGTTATTCCACTCTTAGCAGAGCGGGTTATTGTCGATCGCCACAAGCGTAAGTCTGGTGAAATAGTCATTCGCAAAGTTATTGAGACTGAAGTGATTGAAGTACTGGTTCGGCGTGAAAAGTTGATCGTAGAACAGGTTAGCCCTGAATATAAAGAGTTAGCCGTAATTGATCTAGGGCAAATGTCTGCTGAAGAAAAAATGCCTTCTCAGACTCAGAACGGCGATTTATAACAGAAGCATTTTCGTAAATTCCTCCCTTTGAATCAAACCTTAGACAGATGATTAGCGAAATAAGTTCTGCAAGAGTTAAGTCAACGAAGCATAAATTTTTGAGTAAAAATTTATAAAAGATTGACACCGTGATCTTTTATCGTTTATTTCAGCTTTTACGAGCAGAGAATTAAAACCCACAAAGGCTGGAGAGCTGTGTTCACTAGTTTTTAGTAGGAGATGGAGATGAGTTTCTTTAAACGCAGTAAAGCAGTCATGACTGCTCTGGCATTGATTCTAATTTTGACAGTTACCACCGCCTGCGGTGCAAGCGTAGCAACTAATGATACAAATGCAGGCTATCAAAGCAAGGTTGCTCACAGTGCTGATTACGGACAGCTTGCACGGGGCACCTCGACGACAGGGCAAGACTTTGGTAATTGGGTCGTAGATACAAGCAAAGGTCTAGTCAAGGATGCTTATGTTAGGGACAACAATAAATTAGGAGTAGTGATCTCTTCTGAGGTTCGCCCTACCGAGGTTAAGGATCTCTCGAAGTCTTTAACTCAAGGTTTTAGGAAAAGCTTTCCTAATCAAGATCTAACGGTTTTAATGTATGCACCCGACAAAAAATTGGTTTTGACGACGCGCTACGACGCCCAGTCTAGACAAATTGAATTTAGTCAGCCTAGCTAGTTTTCGACGTACCTGTTTCTAACATAAGCAGGCTTTAAACCAAAAAAGGAGAGGGTTTTATTATGTCTAGTAGCGATGAATATAAACGTCAAGTTATGAAGGATTTGGCAGGAGGAAATAAAGAAGGTTTAGAGGACGATACCAGTTCTTTAGAAAAGTATCAAGATTTTGATGATTTTGCACAGCGGTCATCTCGTGATGAACGCCATCAGCTATTTAAGCGTTCCTTCAACGCCGATCGCGTTCCTTCTAGCGAGATGGAGCCAGAGTTACAGAAAGCGATCGCCCAGATTCAGCCTAACGAGCGCGATGATGTTGCAAAAGACTTCTTCAGTCATTTGAAGAAGCGTGGTCTAAGTGAACAGGATCTAGAGAAGCAGCTGGGTTTATCTACCCACAATACTAAGCACATGTCTATTGATGATGTCGGTAAATTGGCAGGTTTTACTTATCACAATCATCCTGATGTATTCCACGAGGTATTGGCAGATCAACCGATGCTAGTGAAGTTCATTAGTAATCCGATGGTAGGGGCAGCTTTAGGAGCGATCGCTTCTAAGTGGATGGGTGGTCGGAAGTAATTTTTGTGATTGATTTAAACTCAATAAGCACTTCGTCAATTGATAAGTGTTTCCCAAGAACAGGAGAAGGTCCAATGTTTTTACACGATAAAAAGAAAGATGCTTTGGTAAAAGTGATAGACCTAGTTGCATTGATTAATCCTAACCAAAACGAGATTTTAGGTCAGGTGCAATCTGGAGAAGAACAACAAGATCCGGCTCCTTCCCTAAAAGCCGATTTGATCTTTCCTTCTGGCGAAAACTTACCTCGATGTTGGGTAGATGCGGACTATCGAAATCCCTAATTAAGGATTTTCAATTGGCGTTGCTAAACCTTAGGATTAATTTAGCAACGCTGTAAAGCTTCCTATAGCGATCCTTAATGAGTTGTAAGAATTTTGTAGAGTGTGTTAGCGAAGCGTAACGCACCATAGCTAGAGCATTCAGTGCGTTACGCTTCGCTAACACACTCTATAGCGTCTCTCACGAATCAATTAGGACTGCTGTAAAACTGAGAAGCTTTATTTGATTCTATTTATTGCAATGAATAAAATTAAAGGCGTTGCTGAATGCAAGTATGAATTTCTAAATCTGCCCTCTCCCAAAAGGAGAGGGGACAGGAGTTCTAGCTCCCTTCTCCCTAGGGAGAAGGGTCGGGGATGAGGGCAAATCATACATCGATTCAGCAACGCCAAATTAAACTGAGAGTTCAAGCAAAATAATTGTCGACTACTAAAACACCTGCACCCTCTTTCGGCAGGCTTGTACCTGTTATTTGCACCAATAAATCGCGGGAAGCAGAGAACGTAGAGGTGCGATCGCCCCCCAAGCCATTTCCTTTGCCATCATCTGCTACCTTGCCATTGCCGATCGCCAGATTAACTGTCAATATCTTTTCTAAGCTAATAGCATCAAGCTGATTGGCGATCGCCCGAATATCTCCTTGAGTAAACACGCCGCGAGAGCTTAGCCGCGTTACAAAGTAGGAGCGATCGAGATGAGATAGGCAGTCTGCAACCTCAGTTGGCTCAGTATCTAATATCGACAACACTTCATGAAAGTTCTGTTCAATCTTCTCAGGCGTCATTTGCCATGAGTAGGTTGTCATCGGGTAATTCTCAATGTCAGCACGAAGCAGGTCTTTTAACGAATTTGCAGCCTGTACCGCATCATGCATTTCTGTCTGTTGCAACTCTGGCGTAGTATGGTCATTTTCCATGTACTTCTACCTGACTTTTGAGAGTTTTTCCTTTCCCTAAAAAAGATACAGAGCGTCTTTTTCAGGGAAAGATTAGGGATTTGAATCCGAATTCATATCAACTGATGAGCACTAATCTAGACTGCGGGAACCCGTACATGTAGCGATCGAATGATGCTTAGCCAGCGACCATCTGCTGTGGCATAGCCGACTTCAGCCACATAATCGCGATCGCCAAGCGGAATAGTCACATGGTGATCTTGCTCTTTTTCATCGCACTCGAACTGCTGCACGCTGTGAGCAGGGATATCATCCATGTCAATGTTCGTAACTTCGTAGACCCGAAGAATCAGATTAGTACCACCTTGCCGTTTTACTGTTTCGCGGTCTGCCGAAGAAATTCCCCAATAGGCATAGGCAGTTTTAGGGCTGCGTGACACCAGGATAATCCGGCTATTTTGCCCTACGCGATCGCCAGCAGAGCTATCATCACTCTTCAAATACTGACTCTCTAACTGAGAAGTTGTTACAGCATTGGGCGTTGCTGAATAAAAGTATGAATCCCTTCAAAGTCCCTTTCCTTCAGGAGAGGGATTTAGGGAGAGGTTTATCTAGCTGCGTTGCCGACTCAACCTGAGGGAGTAGCAATGAAATAACGTCCCGATCCGCCCCCTAGATCCCCCAATTCTAGGGGACTTCCGAGCCTTTCAAAGTCCCCCAGAATTGGGGGATTTAGGGGGCTAGAAAGCTAACGCATCCCATTGGGACTTTATTTCAATGCAGATCCCTAACCCCTGCCCTTTTAGGGAAGGGGAACTGGATTCTCATACTGCATCCAGCAACGCCCAGCATTGAACTTGGCTCCATCGTTCGCAATCGCCTGATCAACTTTAGATTTGCCATAGCTTTGAACGGTTGCCGCATCGCCCGGTGTGAAATCGCCGTAATGCTGAATACCTCCTGTTAGGAATTTTGATACGACTGACTTCTCCATAGTAGAATCAGCTATGACAGGCACTGTATCAACCTGCTGTTGAAGCTGAGGTGTAAGAAACGACTGAAGTGCTCCTGTTCCCGCAGTTGGGTCAGCCAATTGGCTGACTAATTGACCGAGGGAGCGATCGTCTACTGACGCACTTTTCTGCTTTAGTGCAGGCTGAATAAAGCTGCCCACTGCCGATAGCGCAGTTTGCAGCGTTGGTGCATCGATCGCCCTCCGCCTTGTAGAGATTGTCCTTAGTTTAGCTTCAGGGCGCTTCAAGAAGTTGGCGCGCCCAATAAAGAAATTACACTCGCAGAATGCTCAGTAGTGCTTTGATTTTTACTGAACCGAAAAAGAGAGGAGCGATCGCTTCTCTCTTTTTTTGTGTTACTGAGTTTTTATGTTGCTGAGTTTTTTGAAGGTCAGGATGACTGTCCGGATAACTGTCAGGATGACTGTCCGGATAAGCGTTGACAACAAGATCTATTGAATTGTAACTCATGGCTTCCGGCTGGAAACGAGCAAAACGTTATAGAAGCGATCGCTATCAGGTCGCTTATTTATTCTTTATGGTTTCTTTATTTAGGCTGTTCATTCGGTGAATTCACAGTCAAGCTCAGCTTTGTCAGTTTACTTAGCTTCTACATAAAGTTTAAAACAACTATGTAACCCTACAAAAGCAATTTGGATTTTCGGCGCTTCATACACCGGGAGTCGGCTTTTGACTCGTAGAATTTCAGCCTCGATTTTTCTATTCAAACCCAGGATATATTCATGTCTGCTCCTTTTTCTTCTCCCTTGTCCAATGTCTCTCAGCCGTTGCTCACCGTTGATCAAACTGTAGCTGGATCATCCCTATATCCATCATTTAGCGATTCTCAAAGTTCTCCCCAAACGCTTGTATTTATCAATCGTGAAGTAGAAAATCTCGATACTTTAATAGCGGGTATTGAGAATGCCAGAGTTGTTGTTATTGATTCACAAACTAACGGCATTGACCAGATTACATCTGTATTAGGGCAATATCACCAGCTTGCCAGTGTGCAAATTATTTCCCACGGTGAAAGTGGAGCTATTCAACTGGGTAATGCGCAGCTTAACTCAACAACGCTGAATCAATACCGCGATCGCCTTCAATCTTGGGGCAATGCGCTGTCAGAAACTGGAGATTTGTTATTTTACGGCTGTAATGTTGCCGCCGGAACGCAAGGGCTTAAGTTTATCGATCAAA
>Ga0335397_10004777_pt1 | contig 17831 bp, 18 predicted proteins | sample MAT04_FD_205740 | JGI IMG/M metagenome (GOLD analysis project Ga0335397, IMG submission 205740) | Freshwater microbial communities from Lake Fryxell liftoff mats and glacier meltwater in Antarctica - MAT-04 (spades assembly) (version 2) ... | reverse complement strand
TGGAGACCGATGAGACCTGCATGCCCTGTATGTGCGCTCCTGGCGGCCGCAACCAGAGCGCTCCTCAGCGGCACCGACGGTCGACGTCACCATTCTTGCGACCGACCACTAGCATCCCCGACATCGTCGGTGATGGCGGCATCGTTGTGCGCCTATGCGTGCAAGACCATGGCTCTGATGCCGAGGCCCATCACGAAGAGGCTGCCGAAGCCGTAGAGAAAGTACAGGCGATGCTTCATCTGGAAGCGGTAGCTGTAGATGATCGCGATCGTGATGATTGCGAAGAAGCCGTAGAACGCGTGGAACTGGGGTAGCGGAACCTTGTACTTACCGACCATGATCGCGCCGAGAAAGGCCTGTACAACCACGGCAATCTGGGCTGCGCCGATGAACCACCACAGCGTCCGGCCGCGAACGGCCGGTACCCAGTTGGCGGCTAGTGCCCACAGCCCGGCGAGGGCATTGCCGATGACCACCACCCATGCCCACGTCTCGTGGATGCCTCTGACAGTCGCCAACCCGCTGGCCATCATGCGCAGAATCTATTCGCCGCAGCCGAGGCCGCCCACGAACGACAAGATCACGTCAGTGTCAGTGGTCCCGGTGAGCACGCCGCGCAGGCCAGTTTCGATCCCAAAACTCGGCCCCGAGAACTCGTCCTCCGGCAGGATGTTCACGGCTGGGTAGGCGGCACGCAGCTCGGCAACAGTCGAGCCGACACCGATACCCGCATCGGTGGCCAAGCCGTACGGCGAGATGGTGGCGGCGAACGCTGGGCCGTACGTGTAGGCCGCGAAATGGCGGACGGCAGTCACGTCATCGGTGAAGAACAGTGACAGATCGTTCCAATCGACGAAGCGGATCGTGGTTCCTGGACACCCGATGCCATTCGCCGTCGCATCGACCCACCCGGAGTCGGTGGTGGGGATTCCGAGAATCGAGTTGACGTATTCGACGACGCCGTCTGCATCTGCGTCGAACAATGCGTCGCCGAGGCCGCTCGCTGACAGCGGCAGCCCCTTCACCTTCGCGATCGTGGTCGTCGTGATTGCCGGCACTGACGTCGAGGTTGTGGACGTGGTCGACGTGGTCGTCGGCGCTACGGTCGTCGTCGTCGCAGGGATGGTGGTCGTGGTCGCGGCCACTGTGGTGGTGGTGTCCGCGCTGCTGCTGTCATCACCGCACCCTGCAGCGACGAGCGCAGTCATGCAGACCAGTCCCACAAGTGTTCGCCGTGACATCATCGACAAAGTCTGCCAGCAGATCTAACGAATCAGGGTGTCAGCCTCTTGGCCGCCCTCCACGAGATGCAACACCCCGTCGACCACATCGATGACGGTGACGGAACAGTTGTCGAGACTGCGGATGACCAATCGGTCGTCGCTCAGTGCGGCGCCGATCACCGCGTTGATCGCGATGAAGTGGCTGGTGACCACCGTGTCGTTGGGTAGCGCCCGCACAGTCTCAGCCACGCCATCGCGGAACGACGTGTACCGAGCGCCCATCGCCGACCACGTGCCGGCCATCGCCAGCCGCAACCACTCGACGCGGTCCGCCACCGCCACACCCTCTGGCGAGGGAATCTCGGCGACGCCAGGCTCGATTCGCGGCACAGCGTTCCACGCCTTCGCCAAACCCCTTGCGGTCTCCTGACAGCGAAGCAACGGGCTGGTCACCAGATCCAAAGGGCCCAGCGGTCCGAGGCGGGCGGTCATGTCGGCCGCCTGCTGACGCCCGAGTGCGTCGAGCCCCGGGTCAGGGTCTGTGTTCCACCCAGCCGCTGCACGCCCGTGGCGAACCAGATACACCCGATTCACTGGAACGGCCCAGTCACTCGAACAGCCAACCCTCGCGCACCGGATGGGAGGCACCCTTGCGGATGTACCACTCGGTGCCGAAGGCCATGGCGAACTGCTCGTCGGGCATCGAGCTGAAGAAGCCGGCGTCGGTGATCTGGCTCTTGTGGCAGCGGATCGAGGCGCGCTTGACGGCGACGAACTCGCTGACATCGACCTTGTGGGTCAGTTCGCTCTCCGGCGTGCCGAATGGGTTGCCGTCATCGGCCGGTGCATCGGGGTCCCAATCCTCGCCGTCAGGGCCGCTGGCCTCACCTTGTTCGCGCGCCATGTCGAAGAAGCGTTTCATCGCGTCGCGGTTCATCGTCGACTCGAAGACGGCAGGTGTGCCCGCCATCTCGGCGGCACGATGGCCGACCGTGTGCACCTTGATGTGGTCGGGGTGTCCGTAGTTGCCATGCCAGTCGTAGGTGGTCAGCACATCGGCGGCTTCCTCGCGGAGAATCGTCGCCAGTGCTCCAGCCGCTTCATCCAGCGGAGCGCGCAAGAACGAGCGAGGGTGCTGGTTCTGATCCCAGCCAGTCATGCCACTGTCGGCGTAGTCCAGAAACTCCAGCCGAGCGACGCCCAGTGAGGCAGCCGACTGCGCAGTCTCCGCTCGCCGCCGATCGACCAGCGTCTCGCCCTGGGCCAGGTCGTCCGGTGACTCGCCATGATCGCCGTTGGTAGCCACCACGAGCACCACACGATGCCCTTCAGCGACAGCGCGAGCCATCGAACCACCAGTACTGATGCTCTCGTCGTCGGGATGTGCGTGAAAACAGACCAGCGTGCCCATCAGGACGACGCTACAGCGCCACCCGCCACGAGCGACTCGATGCGATCACTGTCGAAACCCCAGTCGGTCAGAATCTGGCGCGAGTGCTGCCCGGCGTGTGCCGGCGGCGAGTCGATCTCGGCGACAGTGCGCGAGAACCGCGGCGCCGGTGCCGGCTGGGTTGCACCAGCGACTTCGACGAACGTGCCACGAGCGACGTTGTGCGGGTGCTGCGCGGCCTCACTCATGGTCAGAACCGGAGCGAAACAGACGTCGGTGTGCTCCATCAGCGCGCACCATTCGTTGCGGGTCTTGGTGAGCATCACGTCGCGCACCCGGTCCTTGAGGTGCGGCCACTGCGCCTTGTCCATCTGCTGAACAAACTCAGCGTCACCCGCCAGACCGGTGAGACGCATCAGCTCGGCATAGAACTGCGGCTCGATGGAGCCCAGCGAGACGTGCTTGCCGTCGGCGCATTCGTACACATCGTAGAAGTGCGCACCCGTGTCGAGCAGGTTGGTACCCGGTGCGTTCTCGTCGAACATGCCAATGGTACGCATTGCCCAGAACATGCTCATCAAGGTGGCTGCGCCGTCCACCATCGCCGTGTCGACCACCTGACCGTGCCCACTGCGCTGAGTTTCCAGCAGCGCGCACACAACGCCGAAGGCGAGGAACATGCCACCGCCACCGAAGTCGCCCACCATGTTGAGCGGCGGCACCGGAATCTGCCCGCCGCGGCCGAAGTGAGCGAGCGAACCAGCGAGGGCGATGTAGTTGATGTCGTGCCCGGCCGCCTGCGAGTACGGGCCGTCCTGGCCCCAACCGGTCATGCGGCCGTAGACCAGCTTCGGGTTGCGCGCGTGGCATTCGGTGGGGCCGATACCGAGCCGCTCCATCACGCCCGGGCGGAAGCCCTCGACCAACCCATCGGCCTTCTCCACCAGATCCAGCAGCGTCGCGACACCGTCGGGGTTCTTCAGATCGAGCGCGATGTTGCGACGACCACGCAGCAGCACATCCCAATGGGCGGTCTCGGGGGCAGGGCCACGGACGGCCTGCGCGCGCTCGACGCGGATCACCTCGGCACCCATGTCGGCCAACATCATGGCCGCAAACGGGCCGGGCCCGATGCCAGCAATTTCAATGATTCGATACCCAGCGAGCGGTCCAGACATGCCCGCTGTTCTAGTCGGCGCGAACGCCTTGACCGCCATCGTGGCCGTCCTGGATCGTTCGGGGCCGAACGTTGAGTTCAATGCTGCGTACGTGCGGATTGGTGAATTCAAAGTACGGGACCGAACCTTCACAGCGATGAGCGCGACGGTACTATCGGCCGATGCGTCGCATTTGGGTGGGTCTGGTTGTCGTCGCTGCCTGCTTGCTGTCCGCGTGTCGCTCACAGACCGAGAAGCCGCGTCAGTTGGCCCCGTTGCCCGGGGTGACGACAGCGCCGACGGTCCTTGCACCCACCACCACGTTCGACCCGACCGCAAGTACCACGATCTTTGCGGACGCGACTTCGACAACGCTCGTCGCCGCCGGTTGGCCCTTCGACGACTTCCGGTCTGTGGTGCAGCTGGGCGGCGAATCTGTACGGGGTACCGGCTGCGGCGCCGATGGCACCATTGGTGAAGTCATTCCGGATGGTTGGTGGCTGGGCATCATCACGGCCGATGGCAACAGCAAACTGCAAGTTGACCTGGTGTGCGCGTACAGCGGAGCTGCCGCTCGATCGCTGATCGACGAGTGCCTCGCGACCAAGGCAGGTGCGACCTGCACCGAATTCTTCGACGAGTTGTTCTGGCCGGTGAACCGCAACACACGCGAACGCACCGTTCCCAAGTCATCGGCACTGGTGATCGAATCGGCTTCCGACCTGTGTGGCGTCGGAATCGAGACCAGGCTCGGCGGCATCACCGGCGAGCTGGACTGGCTGCAGATCCAGAACAGATCCGTGGTCTACATCCGCCGCGGCTGCGGCAGCGAATAGCGACCATCGGTCCGACCGAGCTGCACCTAGGCCTTCCTAGGCCTGAGAGGTGTGGCTGAGGACTGCGTCGGTGATCAGCGGCCACAACGGTTCGGGGAGGTCGTGGCCCATGTCGCCGACGAATAGCAGGTGAGCACCGGGAATCAGTTCGGCGGTGCGGAAGCCGGCGGATGGCGTGATCAGTTGATCGTCGCGGCCATGAATGACCAGGGTCGGTATGTCCAGCGCCTGCAGCCCCTCACTGCGACTGCCGCTGGCGTACATCGCCGCCATTTGGCGAGGGGCGCCCTCAGGATACGACGAGCGGTCGTAGTCGCGAGCGGCAAGCTCCTTCGTGCGGGCCTCATTGCGGTACTTCTTGGACTGCCACACCATGTACCGCGGCGAGGTCTCGATGTACTCCTCGCGGTTCGCGGCCGGCGGCGACATGATTGCGATCATCGCCTCCTCCGATGGCTGGCCAACCTCGATCTCACCTGGCGTACTCATCACCGAGATCAGCGTCCTCACGCGATCTGGATGATTGATCGCAACGGTCTGCGCGATCATCCCGCCCATCGATGCGCCGAGAACGTGCGCCTTCTCGATCCCCAGAACGTCGAGCAGACCAACAGCGTCCTCAGCCATGTCGGACAGCAGATATGGCTGCGGCGTCGCAGTAGTACCGGTGAACGCCGAAGTCATTGCGCCGGCGACATCCGGCACCTGGCCATCGAGCTTGGTGGACAAGCCGCAGTCACGATTGTCGAACCGAATGACGTATCGTCCACCGTTGGCGAGCAGCTGGCAGAACTCCGGCTCCCATGCCGTCATCTGGGCGGTGAAGCCCATGATGAGCAACAGGGCAGGGTCGTGCGCTGAACCGAACGTGTCGTATTCGAGTTCCATACCGGTCTGAACGAGGGCGCGAGGCATCCGCGCAGACTACCTTCGCGGCATGACGGTCTTCGGAGTCCATGTCGGTTTGCAACACACCACCGCCGCCGAACTGCAAGGCGTGTGGCGCAAGATCGAGGATCTCGGGTTCGGTTGGATCAGCGTGTGGGACCACTTCTACGGTGCCACCGGCAAGCCCGATGATGCCGCCTGTCTCGAGGCTGTGGCCATGCACGCCGCGCTGGCGTGCACCACCAGCAAGGTGCGTGTCGGGTCGCTGGTCTACAGCATCGGCTATCGCCACCCTGCCGTGCTGGCGAAAGCCATCACCGCGATCGACCAGCTCAGCGGCGGTCGCGCCGATATGGGCATCGGCGCCGGGTGGGCGAAGGTCGAGTACGACGCGTATGGCATCCCCTTCCCGGGGCCGAAGACTCGCCTCGACCAGTTGGAGGAAGGCATCCAGTGCCTCCGCGGACTGTTGCACGACGACGTCACGACCTTCGAAGGCCAGCACTTCAACCTCACCGAGGCCCGCAACGAACCGCGCCCGATTCAGCCAAAGCTGCCGATCTGGATCGGCGGTGGTGGCGAGAAGCGAACACTGAAGATCGCTGCCAAATACTCCGACGGTTGGAACGTCCCCTTCATCGCGCCCGATGCATTCGCACACAAGAACGCAATTCTCGACGAGCACTGCTCGGTCGTTGGGCGCGACCCGAAGGACATCAAGCGGGCGATCAACGTTGGACTGGCGTTCACCGAGGACAGCTTGCAGCAACAGTTCGGCGCCATCAGCGAACTCGTCCGCCCCGGCGTCCTCACCGGCAGCCACGACGAGATCATGGATCGCATCGGTCAGTACGTCGAGGCGGGTGCCGACCAGGTGAACATCGCCCTGCGCGCCCCCTTCAACCTCGAGGCGGCGGCGCAGTTCAGCGCTGCGCTGAACTTGGTCGAGGGCTGCCGATGAGCGTTCACGTTCTCGCCCCCGGCCGGGTCAACCTGATCGGTGACCACACCGACTACACCGGCGGTCTGGTGCTGCCGATGGCGATCGACCGGTACACGGAGATCAGGGGCACCCGTGGGGATGACCGAGTGCGGTTGTCGTCATCCGACGAGGACGTTGCGGTCGACCTGCCGTTGGTCGTCGAGCGACCGCAGGACGTCGAGCCGCCGTGGGGCAAGTACGTCGCCGGCGTGGTGTCCGAGATGCGCCATCCGCACGGTTTTCACGGGCACGTCACCACCGACATCCCCATCGGCGCCGGCCTGTCCAGCAGCGCCGCGCTGGAAGTCGCCGTTGCTCTCGCACTGGGGTTCACGGGTACGCCTCTGGAACTTGCGCAACTGTGCCAACGCGCCGAGAACCGCGCCTCGGGGGTGCCCAGCGGCATCATGGATCAGCTGGCCATCGCTGCTGGGATAGCCGGTCATGCGCTGTTGATCGACTGTGGCGAACTCACGATCCAACCGGTCGCCATCCCACGCGGCGTCGAGATCGTGGTTCAGTTCATCGAGCATCGCACACTGGTCGGTAGCCCGTACGCGGATCGGGTGGCGGAGTGCGCGGCCGCCGAGCGGCTCATCGGGCCCCTTCGTCATGCGACGACGGCAACGGCCAAGTCCATTGTCGACCCAGTCGTACGGGCGCGTGCAATGCACGTGACCGGCGAGAATCGTCGCGTCATCGACTTCGCCGACGCCATCGCCGCCGGCGACCTGAGAGAGGCCGGCAAGTTGATGGTTCAGAGCCATGCCAGCCTTCGCGACCTCTACTCCACGTCCACCCCAGCGATGGACGCAGCCGTTGCGCGGGTGGTTGCAACGCCCGGCGTGTTCGGGGCGCGCATGACGGGCGGTGGGTTCGGTGGCTGCATCGTGGCGCTGACGGAACCTGGTGCACTGTTGAGCGGATGGGTGGTCCGGGCAGTGGCCGGTGCTGTCGCAGTCACCGCCTGATCACGCAGCCGCCTCAGCCGTCTCAGCCGTCTCAGCCGTCGAGAGGTACTCTTGCCTGAGTCGAAGGCTGTGAGGGGTAACACATGAGCGTCGAACTTCTGGTGGATGGGCTGCACTTCGGTGAGGGGCCGCGCTGGCACCAGGGCAAGTTGTGGTTCAGCGACTTCTTCGACCATGCGGTGAAGACGGTCGACCTCTCTGGCAACGTCGAAACCAAAGTGCCGGTGGCCGGTCGGCCCAGCGGTCTGGGCTGGCTGCCCGATGGACGCATGCTCATCGTTTCGATGACGGATCGCTTGCTGCTGCGTCTGGAGCCTGACGCTCTGGTGGTGGTGCACGCCGACCTCTCCGACATTGCGACCTTTCACTGCAACGACATGGTGGTGGACGAGATCGGCCGCGCGTACGTCGGTAACTTTGGCTTCGATCTCGACGCGGCGGAAACCTCCGGCGACTTCGCCGGCGCGCTCGCCGCGTACGAGGGCGCAACCATTGCGCGGGTCGACCCCGATGGCTCTGTGCACACAGCGGCCACCGGACTGCGATTCCCCAACGGCAGCGTCATCACGCCCGATGGCCGCACGATGATCGTTGCCGAGAGCATGGCCCGCCGGCTGAGCGCGTTCGACGTGGCGAAGGACGGCACGCTAACGAACCAACGGACCTGGGCGAACACGGTCGGCTACGTACCCGACGGCATCTGCCTCGACGCTGATGGTGCCGTGTGGGTAGCAGACGCCGGCGGGCCTCATTGCGTGCGAATTCGCGAAGGCGGCGAGGTGATGGAGGTCGTCGATACCGAGCAGCGCTGTTTCGCCTGCATGTTGGGCGGCGAGGACGGACGCACGTTGTTCATGGTGACGGCCGCGTACTCGCTTGCTGCCGAGGCCAGTGTGCATCGCAGCGGCAGAATTCTGACCGCACAAGTGACGGTGGGCCACGCCGGCAGGCCGTAACTGCCGCGAGAGACCGGCTCAGCCCAGCAGCTTGGCCTTCTGAGCCGCGAACTCTTCAGCGGTGATGCTGCCACGCTGCAGCAACCCTTCCAACCGCTCCAACTGGTCGGCTATGTCGGGACCACCAGCCGCTGGTTGATGGTGATAGCCGGCACGCTGCTGCACCAGCGTCTCCACCTGCGCGTGCACGAGGTTCTGCACCTTGTCGGGGTGGCGGATGTCGGTGAAGCGCTGCTGGCCGTCTTCGCCACCCGACTCGATGAGCAGGTCGCCAGCACCCAGCACTCGCTCGAAGATGCCCTGGTTGAAGTTGACGTTGTTCACGCGCTCGAGGGGAATCTCGATACCACTCTTCGCAAAGACGCCCTGGCGGAAGATGATGCGCTGCGACGTGATGACGAAGTTGGTGGTGAGCCACTTCAGGAAGCGCCCGATGAGCCACAGGGCTGTGATGACCAACAGCGCCACGGTTGCGAGGCGCGCTGCCTTACCGGCCGTTTCGCCCGACTCGGTCTTGGAGAGCACCACGATGCCGATGATGATGCTGCCGACCAGCGCAGCAGCCGGCTGCGCGAAGTACCACCAATGGGGGTGCATGTCGAGTGCAATGGTCTCATTGCTGTTGAGGTTCTTCTTCGGGTACGGCATGTTCGGCACTGTAGCGCTCGCCCAGAAGTGCGACGGGTAACTGCATCACACCCAACCTCTATCGTGACGGATGTGCCTGCCGACCCGATGTTGCATGGCCTCGATGCGGAACAGCGCGAGGCCGTTACCACCACTGCGGCGCCGCTTGCGATCGTCGCCGCGGCAGGGTCGGGCAAGACCACGGTGCTCACCCGCCGCATCGCGTATCGCGTTGCGAACGGCACGGCCATGTCGCAGCACGTGCTTGCGCTCACTTTCACGCGCGACGCCGCAGCCGAGTTGAAGCGGCGGCTGCGCAAGCTGGAGATTCGCGAGCCCATCGAGGCCGGCACGTTTCACGGCGTGGCGCTGCGGTTACTACGCGACCGGGCGTTGGCCGCCAACCACGCTCCCCCACAGGTCGCCAACGACCGCCTTCGCTTGGCCCGCGAGGTGCTCAGCGAACTGAAACTTCAAGTAGAGCCGTATGCCGCGCTCGCCGACGTCGACTGGGCGAGGGCCCGCATGGTGCCACCGAATCGGTATGAAGGGACCGTCCGCATCACCCGAAGGCGGACGGCGCTGCCACCCACTCGCTTCGCCGACTTCGTCACGGCGTACGAGCGGCTCAAGCGGCGCCGCGGGGTCATCGATTTCGACGATCTGTTGGTGCACACCATCGAGGCGTTGCGCACCGACAAGGCGTGGGCCGACGGCGTTCACTGGCGCTATCGCCACCTGTTCGTCGATGAGGCACAAGACCTCAACCCCTTGCAGCATGCAATGCTGGAGGCGTTGCGTACGGGCCGCCTCGACCTGTGCCTGGTGGGTGACCCACGCCAGGCCATCTACGGGTGGAACGGCGCCGACCCCACCACGCTTGCCGAGGTCGAGGTCCGATACCCGGGCGTCACCGTGGTGGCGCTCACCTCCAATTACCGGTGCTCGCCGCAGGTGGTTCGTGCAGGCGCTGCGGCCCTCGCGGCCAGCGGGCAGCAGGACAACAGCGAGAGCCGCCAGCCCAGTGCCGCCACGGTGGTGGTGCAGCAGATGGCCGACGACATCGGGGAAGCCGAAGCCGTCGCTCGCCACATCCGAGGTCTGCTGCACCATCACCGCGGGCGTGAGCTGGCCGTACTGGCACGCACCAACGAGCAGCTGACGGTTCTCCAGCAGACGTTCACCAAGTTCGGTATCGAGACCGAACGCAGCAACGGGCGGTCGCCGCTCGACGTTGCGTTACGAGCGGCGTACCGCTGCACCAGCCGGGAGCAGCTGGCCATCTGGGTCGACACCACGTTCGTCGACGGCGACGAACTCACGCGTCGTGTCGCAGAGGAAGCCGACCGTTACCTCACCTCCGGCGAGCCAGGTCTGTTCCGCAGCTGGGTCGAGCGGCGCGACCCGTTCGACGATCTGGAGCCCACCGACTTTCGCGACGCTGTCGCCCTGTTGACGTTTCACGCGGCCAAAGGTCGCGAGTGGTGGGGTGTCGTCGTCACCGGCGCCGAGGAAGGATTGGTGCCACACGGCTCGTCGTCCTCGCCGGCGCAGTTGGCAGAGGAAGCGCGATTGTTCTACGTCGCCATTACCCGAGCCGCACAGAACCTGCTCATCACGCACTGCGTGCAGCGCCAGCGCAAGGCAGTCGCACCCAGCCGATGGCTTCAAGCCGTGACCGACAGCACCGCCGAAGATGTGCCTGCCCCGCCGCCCACGCGCACTCGGCTTCCCCCCGACCCGATGGTCCCGTTCCGCGAATGGCGTTCCGCGATTGCGCGTGTGTCAGGGCAGGCAGACCAAGCGGTGTGCAGTGACAAGGTGCTGCGTTCGCTTGCCGATGAACCGCCGGCCAACGCCACCGAGTTGGCGCATCGTCTTGGCATCACCGAGACCGCTGCCTTGCGGTTGCGGCCGCTACCAGACCGCGTCGCTAGGGCTCGACGCGGTCACTGACCAAGCGCTGGAAGAACTCCGGCTTCATCGAGATGAACAGCGCTTCGGCCTCCGCGCACAGGCGGTCATCAGCCACGGTGCGCAGTTCTCCCTTGGTGAAGATCTTGCGACCGTCGATGTGGTCGATGCCGCCGATGAACCGTAACGGCTGCAGCAGTGGCGAGGGCGAGCGGTAGTTCACGATCAGGCGCGCGGTCATCCCTGGCGTGCCCGACATCGCCTGTGCGATACCAAGCACCTCATCGAAGCCAGCGGCGACAAACCCGCCATGCACGCACCCAGGCGGGCCCTCATAAGCGGCGCCGAATGTGACCTGCCCCACAACGGTCTCCCCTTCGAATGAGACGTCGATCGGCGCGGCCAGCGGATTCAGCGGCCCGACCAGCGGACTGTGGTCGATGAACATGTGCTCCTGGTAGTCCGCCAATGAGCCTTCACCACCGTCGTAGGCACGGCCATGGTCGGCGGCGGCGAGGATCGCGACTGCGTCCTGCACCAGGTCGCGAGCGTGGGCAAAGGCTTCGGACTGCGCTGTGCTGGACGCAAGCTGGTCGATCACCATGCGGCAGGCGGTCGCCAGCTCCGCTCGCGAGTCGCCCGCCAACCGTTCGCTCTGACCCTCGGAGTTCATCATGCGAGGTCGACGATCACGGGCGCGTGGTCCGAAGGCGACGTGCCCTTACGAGCGTTGCGATCGACGATCGCGAAGTCGCACCGGGCAGCAACCGAAGCGGTGCCCAATACCAGATCGATGCGCATGCCGCGACCCTGATGGAAGTCGCCCGCACGGTAGTCCCACCAGCTGTACAGCTTGCCCTCAGGGTGATGCTGGCGGAACAGGTCAGTGAAACCCCACGCTTCCAGCGCCGCCAGCTCCGCCCTCTCGGGCTCGCTGACGTGGGTGGCGCCCACCAGCTTCTTCGGGTCGCACACATCAAGGTCGGTGGGCGCGATGTTGAAGTCGCCGGTGACCACGACCTGCTCGTCGGGCGCGCTCAGGGCCGCGACATGGCGGCGAAGCTGTGCCATCCACCGCAGCTTGTACTGATAGTGCTCGTGGTCCAAGGAACGCCCGTTGGGTACGTAGACGCTGCTGATGCGCACACCGTCGCAGACGGCGGTGATGATGCGTGCATCAGGGTCGGGCTCGCCACCATCGGCAAAATTGGCGACGACATCGGTGAGGCCGACCTTCGACAGGATGGCCACGCCGTTCCACTGACCCTGCCCGTGATGCGCACACTCGTAGCCGAGGGCGGCGAAGGTGAGCGCCGGAAACGCATCGTCGGCCAGCTTGGTCTCCTGCATGCACAGCACGTCGGGCTGCACGTCGGCCAGCCACTCCTCGACCCGGGGGAGGCGAGCCTTCAGTGAGTTGACGTTCCAGGTAGCGATGCGCACGGCTCGACCGTATCCAATCAGCCCTGGGTGCGGCCACGTCGCGGAGCGGTCGCTGGAACCGCTGCCGCCTTCTTGGTTGCTGTCTTCTTGGCGGGCGCCGGCTTTGACGTCGCAGGCTGCTTGGACACGGCGGCTTTCGGTGCTGGCACCGTTGCTGGTGCTGCCTTCGCAGGGGCGGCCTTGCCGGCCCGCGCCGACTCGGCCCGCGCCGACTCGGCAGATGCCGACTTGGCAGATGCCGACTTGGCAGGCGCCGACTTGGCAGGCGCCGACTTGGCAGGCGCCGACTTGGAAGCCGCCGACTTGGCAGCCGCTGTCTTGGCGGCGACCTTCGCCGACGCTGGCTTGACCGCCGACTGCTTGGCAGCTTTCACCACCACCTGCTTCGCGGCAGGCGAAACGGCCGACTTCTTGGCTGTGGCCTTGGCCTGCTTGGCTGTGGCCTTCGACACAATGGCGGCTGCAACGTCGGGTGTCGCAGCCTTCGCCCCCCGCTTCGATGACTTGGCAACCTTGGTTGCCTTTGCCGGAGCAGCTTCGCCCAGTTGCTTGGCCGAGCCCATGCCCGGCACAGCCAGGTCGACGCTGCGCTTGGTGGGCACGAAGCTCTCCACGATCAGCGTGACCGACTCGCCAACCTTCATGAACTCGCGCGCACTGCGCGGCGCCGGTTCGGCCATCAACCGCAAGGGGACGTAGCCGATCATGTCGCCGATGCGGACATACGCGCCGTGCGACGAGTAGTGATCGACGATCGCGTTCACGCTGGTGCCTGCGGGGTGGCGCTCGATGAAGGTCAGGAACGACAGCAGGTCGTTGACGGTGGAGGTGTTTGCGACCAGCGGTGTAACAACATCCGTACCAACCGGTTTGGGTGCACGCTCCACAGCGTCTCCACCGCGAGCGCGGCCACCACGACCACGCCCCGCCTTGGCGGGAACCTCGACAACGGCCTCGACCGTCGCCACGCGACGCGGCGGCGGCGACTTCGGTACCGGCATCGGCAGGCTGGCCTCCGGGCTACCGACGCGTACAGTGCCGTCATCAGCCGACGAACGGCCGCGGCCACGGCCGGCGCCGGCAGTGCTGCCCTTGCGCTTTGCCTCCGACGTCACTTTTCGGCTGAGCGGACCGCGCACCGGCAGCCGCTTGACGAACACCCAGCCGATGTGCGGTACCGGCTTGCCGCCGATGAGGCGACCCTCGTCGAACAGCCAGTCGTACTGCGCGTGAAACTCCTGGTAGCTGTCGTTGGTGAGGATGTCGGCGTTGACCTTGTGCGCAATACTCAGCACGAACGCATCGCCGCGACCGATTGCCCCTGCTGGCGGCGCGACCAGTTCGTTGTTGCTGACCGCCTCGTCGAACTCGTCAGTCTCCTTGGAGTCGATGCGATGGCCAAAGGTTGCATCCACCACCACGGTGATCAGTGCCGTCGGGTCCTCGGCCATATAGGCGAGCACCGCTTCGTTGAGCTGTTTGAGACTTGGGGTGGAACGGCCCTCGGTGGCGAGGTTCGATCCGTCGACGACGACATGATGTGACATAACTCGGCCAGCCTACGATGCCGTGATCTAGAAAGGCTGTATGAAGAAAGCCGTCCTCTGGGATTTCGGCGGAGTCATCCTGAGCAGCCCGTTCGAAGCCTTCAATCGCTACGAGGCCGAACAGGGGCTACCCGCCGACTTCATCCGCTCTGTCAACGCGACCAACCCTCACGGAAATGCTTGGGCCAGGCTCGAGCGCAGCGACGTCGGAGGTGCCGAGTTCGACACTCTCTTCGCCGACGAGTCAGGGGCGCTCGGTCATCGAGTACCGGGCGCAGCAGTGTTGGGCTTGCTGTCCGGCGAAGTGCGCCCGGAGATGGTGGCGCTGCTCGACCGAGTGAAGGCGGCCGGCTACAAAGTGGCCTGTCTGACCAACAACGTGACCGGTGCATTCGGCAGCGCCGAGAGGGCCGCCGAAGTCGGCGCGATCATGGATCGTTTCGATGCGGTGGTCGAGAGCAGCAAGGTGGGCTGTCGTAAGCCGGAGCAACGCTTTTACGAGATCGCGTGCGAATTGCTCGATGTACAGCCAGCTGATTGTGTGTTCCTCGACGACTTGGGCATCAACCTGAAACCCGCAGCCGCGATGGGCATGACCACCATCAAAGTCACCAGCGCCGAGGCCGCAATTCGCGACCTCGGCGCCGTGCTCGGCTTTGACTAACTGACGTTAGATTCCCGCTATTTCACGACGACGGCCGTGACCATACCGAACATGCCTTGGTCGCCCTCGACGTGCGGAAGGATGTGGCAGTGCCAGACCCATGTACCGGGCTTGTCGAGGTGGACCAACACCGAGTAACGCTCACCGGGAGCCACGTTCAGCGTGTCGACCAGGTATGGCGAATCCAGTGGGAATCCGTCCTTGGCGATGACGATCTGATCGAACTGGTGAAGGTGCATCGGGTGGGACATGGTGCCTTCGTTGAAGTAGTGGAGCAAAATCCAGTCACCATCGTTGGCGACGATCGGTGCCGTGGCCGGGAAGCTCTTTCCGTTCAAGGTGAGACCAATGACGCCCGAGTCGTTGAGCACCATCGGGAAGTCCTGAGCGATGGTGATGTCAGCAGGAATCTCGACGCCGCCGATCGTCGCGCCGGTCGGAATCGGTACCTGCCCGACGAAGATCGTGCCGAACATGCCATTCGGCAAGCCGATCTGCGAGTGGAAGTGCGGGTGGTACATCGCGACGGCTACTTCATCGGCGATGTACTCGTAGGTGAACGACTCCCCCGGGTTGATGAGGCCCTGGGTGATCGGGGCCACACCGTCGAACTGCATCTCCGTGTTGAGGCCGTGCAGGTGCATGTCGGTGGCGATCGGTAGATCATTCTTGAGACGGAACTCCGCCTTGTCGCCAACCTCCAGGTGAATTGACGGCGCGGGCACGACGCCGTTGTAGGTCCACGCATCGACGATCTTGCCGGGTGAGACTTCCCACGGCGTGATCGCGGCCACCAGGTCGAACACCTTGGTGCCGTCCGCCTTCACCTCGGTGGGCTCGAGAATGGGGTTGCCAACGCCCTCGGTCGCTGCCGGATACTGCGACATCGTCGACATCATCGCGTCGGTCATTGCCTTGTAGTCCATCGTGTCCGCAGGTTCGCTGGTGCCGCCGGCAACGGCGCCCCCGCCGCCCACCGTCAACTGTGCCTCCATGCCGGCGGAGCGGTGGCCGGCGATGTTGCAGTACACGGTGTACGTGCCCGGCTTGACGCCGTCCAACATCAACATGTCTGAGCCACCTGCATTGATGTCGGCGGTCTTCACGTCCGTGCCCTCGATGACGAAGTTGTGGGGAACAGCGCCGTCGTTGCTCAGCTGCAGCATTCCGCCTTCGGCCACCGACACATCGTTGATCGAGAACTCCTTCAGCGAGATGTCTGCGGTCGTAGCCGCTCCGCCAGCACCGGCACCGACGACCCCGGCAGCGACTGACTTCTCTTCGCTTTTGTCGATCGCTCGCATCCCGAAGCCGAAGCCGACGACGGCGAGCAGCAGTGCGGAGAGCGAAACGCCAACGGCGATCGCAAAGAGATTGTCGCGTTTGTTCGACTCTTGCGGGGTGTCTGTGTCCATTCGCCCAGCATGCGACCAGGTCATAGCACCCCATAGGGCACAAAGTCCCTGCCCTGTCGGCCGAACGTCCCGAGACAGGCGGGCGGGCGGGCAGTTCTACTGCAGTGAGTGCAGCGGAGCGTCGAACGGCGACCCGATCATCCGGTGAAGAATTTCGAAGCACACCTCGCGCGGATCGATGCCATCCTCGCCCCACCCGATGAGCGAGGCCCGGCAGACACCGAGCGCCGCGTTGGCGATTGCGTGAGCACGCAAACGGGCTTCGGTCGACTCACCCCAGGCCTGCACGAGGAAGGCCGCCACCACTTCCTCGTAGTCGCGGTCGGTGCGCGCGTCCTCGTCGCGAAGCGCACTGACCTGAGCCAACAATTGATAGCGCGTCCGACGAGTTGGCGAATCGGTGTCGAGTCCGCTCGAGAGTACCTCGCAGAGGTGGAGTAAGGGATTCCCGACTGATTGCCCATCTCCGAGGCGATCGATGAAGTCCCGAACACGCTCTTCATGATCCGGAAACGCGGCTGCAGACTTGGTCGCGAAGTGAAGGAAGAACGTCCGCTGGCTCACGCCGGCGGCGGCCACGATCTCTTCCACGGTGGTCTCATCGAAGCCATTCATGCTGAACAACCGCAACGCATGCTCGGCGAGCGTCCGGCGCGTCTCTCGGCGTTGAAGTTCGCGTTGGTTCACTTGCGCCTCCTCTACTGCGACCAGTGTACGAAGCGTGTCAACAGCGAGAACTGCCCGGCCCAAAGTGCCTCTTGACGACAAGGATGTCACCGTATTAACTGCAGTCAGTGCACCAAGCCGCTGGCCGGTCGCTGACCTGGGGAGGTCCCGTTATGGTCCATGTCTCGAAGTCCCTGAGCACACGCCGCCGTCGATTCGCGAGGCGAACTGCCGCCGTTGCGATCGTCTGCGCAATGGTGCTCGCCGCCTGCGGCAGCGATCCAGCTACACCGTCCACCGATGCCACCTCCGGCACGGGCAGCGTGACCACCGGTAGCGACACTGCGCTCGTTATCGCTCGCGGCATGGATGTCAACTCGCTCGATCCGTCGCTTGCGTACTGCGACACCTGCCAGATCTACATGACTGCTGTGTACGAGACGCTCATCGGTCTCGACAGCAGCGACAACCAGACGTTGGTGCCCCGCCTCGCCACATCCTGGGAGGGAAATGCCGAGCAAACCGAGTTCACCTTCACTCTTGACCCCGCCGCAAAGTTTGCCGACGGCAGCAAGGTGACCAGCACTGACGTCAAGTTCTCATGGGAGCGACTGAAGGGTCTGCAGGGGTCGGCGTCGTATCTCGCCGGCAGCATCGAAGCGATCGATGCCACCGACGAGGGCACCGTCAAGGTCACCCTCAATGCCGCGAACTCAGCGTTTCTTGCCCAGGTGAACAGCCCGTATCTCGGCATCATCAACAGCAAGGTGGCGATTGCCAACGGCGCGACAATGGACCCCGCCACCGACAAGGCCGAGACCTGGTTCCTTGCCAACTCGGCAGGCAGCGGCGCCTTCGCACTCAAGGCCTACAGCGCTGGTGACGAGCTTCGCCTCAGTCGCAACGACGCCTATTGGGGCACGCCGGCCGCATTCCCCGAGGTCATCATGAAGGAGACTCCAACAGCCGTGACCCAGCGCCAGCAACTGGAGCAAGGCGCAGTCGACATTGCGATGCAGCTCTCCGCCGATGTTGCTGCTGGCCTGGACAGCGGCGATGTGACCGTCAAGCAGGTACCGAGCTTCAACTTCGTCTACCTCGCTCTGAGCGAGAATGCTGTCGGCGGCGAAGCACTCACGCCGGATGTGCGCG
>Ga0335397_10004771_pt1 | contig 17836 bp, 14 predicted proteins | sample MAT04_FD_205740 | JGI IMG/M metagenome (GOLD analysis project Ga0335397, IMG submission 205740) | Freshwater microbial communities from Lake Fryxell liftoff mats and glacier meltwater in Antarctica - MAT-04 (spades assembly) (version 2) ... | reverse complement strand
GTCGCCTGGTTCCTCGGGGTGGTCGAGCCGATCGCTGCCGAGCACGGCCCGGTCGACTTCGTTGGCCACGACTGGGGCGGCGCTATCGGTATGCGTGCAGTGTCGTTGCGGCCCGAGCTGTTCCGCACCTGGGCATGTGATGTCCTCGGCCTGTTCCACCCGGATTACGTATGGCACGATTTCGCCAAGATCTGGCAGACCCCCGGTGCGGGCGAGGAGTACTTCGCGCAGAACCAGGCGTCGTCGACGCAGGAGCGCATCGCGCTCTACGAGATGATCGGCATCCCGCGCGCCACTGGCGAAAAGTTGGTGGCAGTCAGCGACGACGCGATGAGTGCCTGCATTCTGGCGCTGTACCGCTCGGCGCCCGAGTCGGAGATGAGGCTGTGGGGCGAGGCGCTGGGGCCCGTTGGAACGTTGCCGGGTCTTGCGATCATTGCGCCCAACGACCCGTTCGTGAGCGGCGAGGATCTTGGCGCTCAGGTCGCCGAGCGGTTGGGCGCCACCCGCCATGTGATGGCGGGCCAGGGGCACTGGTGGATGTTGGGCGACCCTGCCGGCGGCGCAGCTGCGCTCACCGCCTTTTGGGCCGCGGCCTACTGATGGATCTGCTGACCCTGACCTGTCCGCGTTGCGGTACCGAAGTTGGTGAGCGTTTCTACGGGCCGTGCCAGTCGTGCCGCAGCGAACTACGCGTGAAGTTCCTCAGTGAGGGTCGCGTGGTCGTACTGGCGGAGTACGAGCCGAAGATGAACGTGACACCCAACGCGGTCGCGCTGAAGGACGACTGAGTCCAATCGTTCAGCTGGTGATGAGGCAGTGGACCGGTCACTCGGCAGTGGGCAGGCCACCGCCGGGCCGGAACACGGGGTCGTTCGCGGGGGCCTCACCTTCGGCCTTGGCTGCCCGTGCCGCCGCCATCTGCTGCATGGTGGTGGCCATCGCGGCGGACGCGCCCTCGTGGCTCATGATCTTGCTCATGATTGCAGCGCCGGCGCCGGCCATCAGCTCGACCTTGCGAGCACCCACGTACGCAGCACTCTCCCGCTGCGTGCGGAGGTGGCCGTTGACGGCTGGGATCACGTAGCGAGCAACGAGGTCCCAGCTGCGCAGGGTGGCCTCCTGGTTGGCCCAGTCGTTGGCAAAGCCCAGCACGGTGCCGAACCCGCCGGTGGTTTCCTGCATGGCCAGCACGGCTTCGATCAAGTCGTCGGGCGTGCCGATCACCGCAGCGCCGCCGCCCTGCGCGCCCCCGGCGGCGACCTGCTCGAACAGTTCGTTGGGGTCTTCCACGCGTAGCGCACCCGGGCGGCCGAGCACGTCGACGTTGTACTCGTTGTGCCACTTCTGTAGGCCGAGCATCGCTTCCTTGCGCGCCTGCTCGCGGGTCTCGGCAATGTGCCAGCTCATCAGTACTCGCCAGTCGTTTCGGCTGACGGTCTGGCCGTGCGCCGCAGCGGCCTGTTCGGCGAAACCCCACTGGGTGGGAAGCGCCTGCAGGCCTTCCTTGGAAGTGCTGGCAATGCTGAGTGCGCCAATGCCGTACTTGCCGGCGAGTTGCATACCGCTGGGCGAGATGCTGCTGGCGGTGGTCATCGGCATCGTGTCCTGCAACGGCAAGATCTGTAGAGCTGCGTCGCGCATCGTGAACCACTCGCAGTCGTAGTCGAACCGCTCGTCGCCGCGCAGCAGTTTGATGATCACGCCGAGCGCCTCGTCCTGCCGGTCGCGCTGGGTCATCGGGTCGATCCGGAGCGTGTGGGCATCACTGGGCAACGCGCCGGGGCCGCTGCCGAAGATGGCACGACCTCGTGTCATATGGTCCAGCTGGACCATCCGCTGGGCGACGTTGAACGGGTGGTGGAAGGGCAACGAGACCACACCGGTCCCCAGCTTGATGGTGTGCGTGCGTTGCCCGGCGGCGGCCAGAAACATCTCCGGACTGGCAATCATCTCCCAGCCGCTGCTGTGGTGTTCGCCGCACCAGAACTCGTCATAGCCCAACCGGTCGAGGTGTGCAGCCAGGTCGAGGTCGCGCTGGAACTGCAGAGTCGGGCTCTCCCCGATGGGGTGGTGGGGTGCCAGAAACGTGCCGAACTTGATGGAGGACATGGTGAGGGAGCCTACGGATTGGCGTCTCCGCGGCCGGAGTCGTGCGCGCCACGAAATTTCCACCGAACCGACGCGCTTGTTACTCACACTCCAAGTCCCAGTGCGACAACGTGTCACTTCGTGAATTTGCCGGGCCGCGGTGCGAGCTGAGCCGATACCCTGACGCCCGCCAAACCGCAATGCGGGGACGTAGCTCAGTTGGCAGAGCGCTACCTTTGCAAGGTAGATGTCAGGGGTTCGATTCCCCTCGTCTCCACCAGTGAAAGCCCAGCTCAGTGGCTATCTACTCTCGTAGTACTCGGCGCCGAACAGGCGCCAGGTACACAGCAGGTACACAGGACTTGCACAGACCGGACGCGATTCGGCGGCTTTCGGCGGACGAGCCGGACGGTGCGGTTCTCAAAGAATCCGCTGACTTCGAGTAGCCGAGCGTCGTGGGCGATGCGCGGCAACACCATTGGTCGATGCGATTCAGACCATCGGCCCGCCAATGCGTTGCCCCGCGGGCGCTGCTGAGCGTGGGCTTGCGGCGTCAAGCCCCAGTGGCCGACGGTCAGTGTGTCGCGTTGGCGAGGAGTGCGTCGATCACGGCCGCCGAGATGACGATGCGTCCGCGAAAGCGCAGCGCCGGGAGCTCCTCCGTCTTCACGCACTCGTAAGCGGTGGTGCGTGAGATCCCAAGGATCGCGGCAGCCTCCTCAACGCTGTATGTGCGTCGAGCCATCGCCAGTTCGCTGTGAGGGGTCGAGCTCATGAGGTGCTCACCGTCGAGCGTGAGCAGCGAGTGTGCTGGCAAGCAGCCGTGGGCAGCTCGAGTGGGTGCAAGGTCATCACACCAGTAGGTGGTCAACGACGAGGTGAGCAGGCGCAGTCATTTCGCGTGTGGCGCGCGCCTACGGATCGCCGTGACCACCTAGGAGGTATGTGGAGAGAGTTCGCGGCGTGTGCTCGACGCGAATGGTCGTCTTTGCCGTGGAGCCACGATGCGTTGAGAACACGATGTCGACCAGATGCCCTGGGTCTGCGTCAACGTCTGTGCATCGAGACCCGGCTGCGAACGCGACGTCGACTACGGCGGCGGTCGCATCGTCGCCGGGCTCCGTGCGGGAGTCTCGGCCCGTGCTAGGAGCCGCCGGTTGGCGAACACGCTTCGTGGTAAGTGAGGGTCTGTGGTGCGTGTGAACAACACTGAGCTGGTTGAAGGCGGAGTTGCCGACGATGCTGGTGGCTGCGGACGTGGCGCCGGGGCAGATGAGAGGATCACCGGCATAAGCGCCGTTCGGTGCGCAGGGCGCAGCACATCGGGGTCGCGGATATGTGCTGCGCGTTCTGTGCCCATACCGGCACCTCGGGGACGCGGTTGGTGCTCGCTTGCGTGTTGGGGGACGTTGGATGACCCGACTCAGTCTGAAGTGATGCGTGTACGCTATCAACATGACGGAGACGGCCGACCTCATCAGGAACGCTCGCGAGCAGCGGGGCCTCAGCCAGCGTGCCCTTGCCGAGCGCGCCGGCGTCGAGCAATCAACGATCGCTCGCATCGAGCTCGGCAACGCCGACCCCGCCTACTCCACCGTGATCCGCCTCTTGGATGCCGCCGGTTTCCGACTGCCGGAACCGGAACCGTCGATCCCCACCCTGGCCGAGGCCGCCACTGGCGGCGACGACATCGACTGGACCATGCTGCGATCGGTCACCGACCTCGCTGAGCGCGACCCCTCCACGGTCCGGCTTCTGATCGGCGAGGAACCGATGTCAACTGCCAGCGCGACCGCTCGGACCATCTTGGCCGCTACGGCGGCATTTCTGGCCGAACAGGCCGAGCTGCGCCCACCGGCGTGGGCCCGTCACACCCCGCCGCTCGCCGACCCCTGGCATCCTGATGGCACACCACGGATGATCCATCAGACAATCGCTGAAACGCCTCCTGCGGTGGCTCGGTTCAACGTGTGGCTGCGAGCCTCCGCTCTGCAACGGAGACGATCGTGACCGGTGCGGGACGTCCACTCCGTTGGAATGAGATCGAGGCCCACCTCATCGAGGTCGGCGTTGAACTCGAGCAACGCGGTCTGACTCGCAGCATCATCGTGGTTGGCGGCGCCTACGTCGCTACCGAGGTGTGCGCGCCTCGACGACCGATGTCGACACCATCTACGAACTCGACGACGAACTCCGAGGTGCCGTCGCCGCCGTCGCCGAGCGGCACGGACTCGAACACGATTGGCTCAACGACCGGGCTCGGCCGTGGCGACCGGTCACCTTCGACCCCACAACGTGCGAGACGCTCGTGGATACGGGCGGTCTACGAGTTCTGGCGCCACCCCCCGAAATCGTTGTTCTCATGAAGATCTCCGCCGGAGGCAGAACCCCGAACGACGCGCTCGATCTCTAGGCCCTGTGGCCCTCCACCCGATTCACCACGGCCGAACACGCCATCGACGCGTTCTATGCCGCCTACCCCTACGAAGAAACCGACCCGTACCTCGCCGATTGGATTCCAACGGTCATTGCAGGTTAGGTAACGCCACGTACCGTTCGTCGGCAGCTTGATTGGTACCGACCTCGCTGCAAGCGTTATGTCGGTTGCCCTGGTGGGCGCTTGCGGTCGTTGATTCTTGGGTCACACCCTTGCATCATTGATGCGCAGGTCTGTTGACCCGTAGACCAGGATTGCGGAGTCTGGCGTAAATGGGGCGGATGGAGTTGCCGTACGGCCACTTCTGGGGCGAGTGCAAGCATCGTGAGCTACCCGGTCGGATCTCGGTGTGGGAAGGTTGAATCGGCTGCGGCTGCGGCTGCGGCTGCGGGTGCGGCACGCTCACGGCAGGGCTGGGGCGACGCGACGGATCTCAGCGGTCATTGGCGCCCCCAACTCGTTCCGTTTGAACAAGCGGCGCGTGACGTGGCGGTCGGTTGCCAGCTGGCAATCACGGTCGCCTTTTGCCAGCTGGCATCACGCACCTCGCTGGTGTTCGCCAGCATGCAGGTCACGATGGTGGCGATGAAGATGTTGAACGACCTTTTCTCGCGCGCCACGGGCGTGCAGCGTGGTTCCCGAGCTGCGCCGCGTGGATTGGTGGCCATGGCCATATTGCCCTGTCCTTTTCGTGGGACGACATTGGTAACCGTTCACCCTGGTTCGTTCTGGGTGACCTCACCGTGCCCGGGAGTTGTGACTCGGCCTGCACCGGATGTGACTTGTGTACACGCTGGGTATTAGATCGGCTACGTTGCGTGGCATCGAGCAACCGCTTCGTGTCGAACGATGGAGAGTCACGTTGCGTCGTCGGGTTGCTGTGGTGTTGTCGGTAGTCGTTCTTGTTGTGTCGTGTGTGGTTGGCGTTGCGAAGCCGGCGGGTGCGAGCACGGTGGTGTTGGATCCGTATTGGGGTGGTGCCGGGGTTGTTGCGGTCGGTGGCGAAGTGTTTGCGGCGGGTGTGCAGGGGCGTGTGTTTCTTGCGGACAGGGCTACTGGTGGAGTGTCTGTTCGTCGGCTGGGTAACGACGGTGCCCTCGATTTGGGCTGGGGCGGTGATGGAGAGGTGGTTGTGTCCTTGCCGTCTCCGGGTGACGAGTACGTCCCGATGGCCGTTCTGGGTTTGCAGAGTGGCGGTGCCTTGGTTTTGGTGAGCGAGTATTCAGGGAGCGGAGTGTTGCTCATCCGGCTGTTGGCGGATGGGTCGCTTGATGCGACTGGATTTGGTGTTGGTGGTGTGGCGTCGGTTGCTTCGCCGGGGTCGGGTGCGTTTGATTCGTTTCTGACGTTGGGCGCGACTGGGGAGATTTTTCTTTCGACTCATGCGCTGCTGTGCCAGGGGGGTCCGTGCACGTTTTCTGGCTTCATTGGTCGGTTGACCTCGTCTGGGGCGCTGGATTCAGGTTTTGATGGTGACGGCTGGTTGGCGGTTGCTGGTTATGCGCCGACGGTGGTGGGGGTGCGCTCGGACGGCAAGGTGATAGTTCACGAGGACAGCTCGACGAGCGTGGTGAGTGGTCGGGTTCGCCGATTGATGCCCAACGGTGCTCCTGATCTGACGTTCCCGGTCGTGAATGTGGCATTTGGTGTGCGTGTGTTTCGGCCTTCGGATGGTCGGTTGATGGTGGTGCGTCAGGCGTATGTGTTCAATTTTCAGCTTGGTGTGTTGAGGTGGGAGGCGACGTTGTCGTATTTCACGTCGGGGGGTGCTGCTGATGTGTCGAGACCGAATCAGGTGTTGGCGGGTACGGATGTGGTGCAGCCGTTGGGGCAGTTGGACGACCTTGTGGTTGGGCCGAGCGGCGCACTGTATTTTGTTCGTCGGCAACCTGATACTGGTGAGGTTGAACCGGCTTCGGTGGGGCGGTTGACGAGTTCAGGGAAGCTGGATTCGTCGTTCGGAGTGAATGGGTTTGGTTCTCTTCCTGGTGGGTTGGCGGTGGAGCGTGGGTTGTCGGCCGCGATCAATGATCGTGGCCAGCCGATGGTGGCGTACGAGACCTGGTCGGGTGGGGTGGTGCCACGGTTGGTGCGGTTCAAGCAGCGCGACGCAACAGCGTTGGTCGATCCGCCGAGTCATCGATTCGGCCGCCGGGGTGCGGGCCAGGTGCAGGTCGCGGATCCAGTGGATACTGCGACGGGCAACTTGACCGATGTCGAGTCTGATCTTCCTGGTGAGGCGTTTGGTCTGTCGGTGGTCCGCTCGTACAACGGCCGCTCGACGGTGGTGTCGTCGGCCGGCGCACGGTGGCGCGTCGCAGCCGGTTCGGTGTTGGCGGCCGATGGTGATGTGCTGGTGGTGTCGCTGCCGGATGGGACGCCGCTGAGGTTCGCGCCAGATGGATCGGGTGGTTTCCTGACGCCAGTCGGATCGTCGGATGTTTTGTCGGTTGATCCGGCTGGGCCGTCGGGAGGTGGGTCGCAGGCGATGTTGCGCGTGACTCATATTGATGGTGGGGTGGACCGCTTCGACACGGCCGGGCGTTTGATCGAGCAACGGTCGTGGGACGGCCAATCAGCGGTCTCGGTGTATGACGGCGTTGGCAGGCTGTGGTCGGTGACGTCCTCTTCGGGGCCGTCCCTGCTGTTCTCGTACGGGTCGAACGGATTGTTGTCGGGAGTCTCGACGAGTTCTGGTCGGTCGGTTGCCTACGGATACGACTCGAACTTCTTGTTGTCGTCGGTAACCGACGAGTTCGGTGGCACCTCGACGGTCACGTACACGTCGCAGGGTTTGCTGGCCACGATGGTTGATCCGTCGGGTGTGGTCTTGGAAGCGAATGTGTATGACGATCAAGCACGGGTGGTTGCGCAGACCGCACCCAATGGTGGGGTGACGTCATTCGTCTACTTGGATTCAGAGGCGGTCACCGAGGTGACGCATTCGCTGACCGGCGAGGTGGTGCAGTACCACCATGACGAGCACGGCAAGGTGATCGCGATCACTGACCCGTTTGGTGTGTCAACGGAACGGTTCTATGACGGGCAGGGCAACCTGACAGGTGCGACCAGCCGTAACGACAGCGAATCGTCGGCAACGTTCGACGCGAATGACAATGTGCTGTCAACGACGCAACCCGGGGTTGGTACGTCGTCGTATGTGTATGACGGAGTGAATCGGCTGGTGTCGTCGAGCGACCCGTGGGGTGCGACCACCACCTACGCGTATGAGGCTGATGAGCGTGCCCCGTCGGCGGTGACCGATGCCTTGGCGCACACCACAACCTATGACGTGGTGAATGGGTTGACGATGTCGACAACCGATGCTGACGGTGTGACGACGTCGTACACCTACGACGCGTTGCGACGCATGTTGACCTCAGTTGACGGTGTTGGCAATGTCACCCATTTCGCGTATGACGCCCAAGGGCGGCGCGTGTCGACCACTTCACCAACCGGGCGCCTCACGACCTGGTCGTACCTGCCGAACGGCCGTCTGGGTTCCACCACCGCGGCTGATGGTGGGGTGACGTCGTATACGTACGATCTGGCGGGGCGGGTGTTGACGGTGACAGACCCGGTGGGGGCGGTGACCACCAACACATACAACGGTGCCGGCGGTTTGGCTTCGACGTCGGACCCGGCAGGGCGTGTGACCTCGTACGCGTATGACACCAATGGTCAGGTGACGGCGGTGACCGCGCCGGGTGGCGCGGTGTCGGGTACCAGCTATGGCGAATTGAATCGGGTGCTGTCCACATCGGATCCGTTAGCACGTTCGACGAGCTACGAGTACAACACGGAGGGCCAAACCACTCAGGTGACCGACCCTGCGTCGGCGGTGTCAGCCACGAACTATGACGATGCCGGCCGGGTTGCGTCGACGGTCGACGCGGTTGGCAGGGTGACGACCACCAACTATGACGCACACGGCCGCGTTGCCTCCTCCGACACCCCGGCCGGGTCGACGAGCTACGTGTATGACGTGCTGGGCCGAACCTCAGCGGTCACTGATCAACGTGGTGGAGTAACCACGACGACCTACACACCTGGTGGCAGAGTCGCCACGGTCACCGACCCGACAGGCCTCACCACAACCTACGGGTACGACCTTGCCGGGCGACGCAAGACGGTCACGGCCCCGGGTGGACGGATCACGACCACCGCGTTTACGACAGAGTCACAACCGTTGACCGTCACCTCACCTGGTGGGCTGACGGTTGGCTACACGTACGACACGGTGGGCCGCACACTGACGTCGACGGATCCTGGCGGGGTGGTCACGACCAAGACGTACACGTTGCGCGGCGAGATGCACACCGACAAGACCGGCGCCCAAGGGACCGTCAGCTACGTCTACAACCTCAACGGAACCCTCGCCACGGTCACCGACGCCCTGGGCCGTACAACGACATTCGGATACGACGTCCGTGGCAACCTGACCTCTAGAACCAACGCGTTGGGCGGTGTGGACACCTGGGCATATGACACGGCGAACCAACTGCTGTCGAGCACCGACCCGCTCGGGCGTGCCAGCAACTTCGAGTATGACGCGGCCGGCCGCATCTCAATAGCAACGGATCCTTCGGGGCTGGTAGCAGAAAACACGTACAACCCTGACGGAACACTGCAAACACGAACCACCGGTCTTGGTGTGACGACCTACACCTATGACCCGGCCGGCCGTGTGACCTCGATCGACGGGCCAGACGGCGCCTCCCTCTACGGGTACACCGCAGCTGGCGATGTTGCCTCCGTGGCCAACAACGACGCCGTCACCACCTACGGATATGACACTGCCGGCCGGCGAACCCGCATGGGGTTCCCCGACGGCAACACCATCAACTACACCTACAACCCGGCCGGACAGCTCGCCTCGATCAAACCAGGCGAGTTGTCCGCCGACAGCTTCACCCAACTTGACGGCCAAACCCCCGTGACGACGAAATGGACACCCACCGCAGTTGCAGGGGCGACAGCCACCGTCGGGAGCAACGCGATGCGGTTGGTGGTTGCGGATGCGGCAACATCCTCGATCACCGAAACCTCAAAGGTTGCAGCCGCCCCAGATCACGATGTCACTCTGACGTACCAGTTCGCGTCGTCGACACCGGCAACATCATCGAAGTTGACGCTGTTCGCGAAGTACACCATCGCGAACCAGTACCGGGTGGAGATCAACTCCGACACGACTACCGCAACGGTGATCCGCAAGATCGGCACGTCAACGACCACGTTGGGCACAGTGCCAATCCCGCTCACAACGGAGCCCACCCGAATTCGATTCCAGATTGTCGGCACCACGGTCAAGGTGAAGATCTGGCCCGCCGCTGACGCAGAGCCCGCGACATGGACCGGTACGTACACGGCGTCGCCAGCGGTGACAACCGCCGGCACCGTGCGCGTCGCCCTGGCTCGCACCCTTGGAGCCAACGCGGTGACCGTCGACGATTGGTCGCAGACGAATCCAACGATCGCACCAGCGGCGGTTGCGACATACACGTACAACCTTGACGGTCAAGTCACAAACGAAGCGTTGCGTGGCGGCACCCGCACCAGGGTTTACACCGCTGGTCGCATGACCGGCTACACCCAAACCGTGCCAGGCCTCACCAGATCAACCACCCTCGGCTACGACACCACCGGGCGAATCATCACCGACAACACCGCCAGTGTCACCACCACCTACGGCTACGACGCCGGTTCCCAGCTGATATCGGCAACCCCGTCCACTGGCAGCGCCACCGTGTGGACCTACGACGCGCTCGGCCGGCGCAGCAGCGAAAAGGTTGGCACCGCCGCCGCAGTCCGATACGTCTACGACCCCGCCGGTCAACTGTGCTGGACAACAACCAAAACCCTGCCAGCGAACCCTGCGTGTGCCGCTCCGCTGACCGGCGCCACGACGTTCACATGGGACGACGCCGGAAGGATGCTCAACCAGACAGTGACCGCAACCAACAAGATCGACATCAGCTACGACAACATCGGGCGCCCCGCCACCACGGTGCGCATGAACGGTGCAACCACCACCACCCACACACGTAGCTACCGCCCCGACGGACTACTCGCCGGCATCAACAACACCGTTGTCACCGCAACAGCCACCACCGTCACGACCAGCGGGATCGAGTGGGACACCACCAGCGGGCTACCCCAACCATCCTCGATCATCGGAACCACAGGGATCGCAACCGACCTCACCCGCGGACCTGGCGGATGGGCCAGCGCCCAAACCGGCCTCACCATCAGCCCTGCCGGTGCCGACGCATATGGATCCGCAGTCCCAACCACCGGCACCACCACACTCGCACGCAACACCACCTACACCCCATACGGAACACCAGCGGGCACCAACACCTTCGAAATCCGCCTCGGCTACCGAGGCGAAATCACCCTCGACAACCAGCTCTACCTCAGAGCCCGAAACTACCAACCCACAACCGGAAGATTCACCACCCGCGACCCGATGTCGGGAGTGAGTGGCACCACCACCCTCGCAGACGCATACCACTACTCAAACAACACCCCACTCATGATGGCCGACCCGACCGGTCTGACTGCCATTGGCGACCCAGACTTGGATGGGGGAATCACCGTGACCATCACGGGACAGAACGGCGCTATTCGTTGTTCTGGGGCAGGGTGCGAGTACTCGAACATTCCAGGCACTGAAATCAACGAGTCGGACTGGTGGCAGGCCACCAAAGCTCTCGCTGTAGGAGTCGTCCCAAAGTCAGTAGGCGGTTGTGGAAGTTTTGCTGGTGGACTAGCAATTTTCAGTGCGCAGTTTGGTGGATGCTTTCTTTATGACGGAGATCGGGTTGCCGTCCTAGGTTTCGCCGGCGGCGGAGCTCAACTAGGCGCAGCACTCCGGGGAAGTACGGGCAACATTTTGAGCAATGCCGACGACTACACCCAAATCCTCGGCGGGTCCGTCTGCGGCGGGTTCTCAGGCGTTTACGGCTTCGGCGTATCTGGTGAGCTTTGCTTCAGTCTAAACGGTCAACGAGATGCATTCTCTGGGTATTGGACGCTATACGCAGCCCTCGATGTGGGCGCGGCTCTGGAGGGGCACCTCCACTATCTCGAAACTCGAAAACTCCTTACAATAGATGTTCCATGCGCAAGAATTCCTGTCCACATCGGACCGTACAGAATCTACACTCAATCGATTGGATGTGGGTGATGTCGCGATCCAGTCAGGTAATATATCACGAATGGGATGTCAGGGGAGGGCGAGTAACTTGCAAAGCCGAAGATTTGGAGATCCGAATTGTGAGGTGGGACCTCACGGCGCTGGTTCACGGGCTGACCAAACCTAAGACAATTAGATACTCTGAAATTATTAGCGTTCAACCGGTCAGAAATATGATTCACGTCGTATTTGATACGGACGATGAGATCATCTTACACTGCGGGATCTTGAAGGATCTTCAAGATAATCCTGTACCACCCTTCGACCTCCTTGAGCCGATCGGGGGCTCTCTGAACAAACTTGTTGAATCGATGCGACATCGACAGAGCCAACTGGCGCCAGTCTCATGGGAGAAGGGCCGACATGGAGGGAAGCCTCAATCACAAGAGTTCGCTAAGGTAATTCGGCTAGCACCCTTCTTCATTGCGCTTGCCACCCTCGCAGGGCTTTGGCTCACACGCTAACCTGATCGTTCACGAGTCTGGGGCGGTGTAGCTCGCATATTCGCGTTGCGGCCCTCTTGAACTGCTTCTTGGCTGTGCAAAGCAACAAGAACGCCGATCAGGAGGGCAACTGCGAAGTGGACCTCAATAATGTGCCGGACCTCGGTGTGGAACCTGGCGAGAAGGCCAAGAGAAAGCGAAAGACAGTTGAGACAAGAATTGCGGGATATTTGAAATTGGAAACGAACGACTCGGAATTTGGTATCGCCGGTACGTGGTGGTACAACAACTCCGGTCCGGCAAAACTAGTCCCGCAGGTGACGAAGAAATCATCGACACTGCGCGCTGTCTTTATCCATATTGCTTCACCATTTACGAGAGGCTGCTGGTGTTGGGTTGGTCCTGGACTTTCCAGTTCTACAACGCCAACTTCTACTCTGATAGCACGTACGGGGGCGACAGCCACCGTCGGGAGCAACGCGATGCGGTTGGTGGTTGCGGATGCGGCAACATCCTCGATCACCGAAACCTCAAAGGTTGCAGCCGCCCCAGATCACGATGTCACTCTGACGTACCAGTTCGCGTCGTCGACACCGGCAACATCATCGAAGTTGACGCTGTTCGCGAAGTACACCATCGCGAACCAGTACCGGGTGGAGATCAACTCCGACACGACTACCGCAACGGTGATCCGCAAGATCGGCACGTCAACGACCACGTTGGGCACAGTGCCAATCCCGCTCACAACGGAGCCCACCCGAATTCGATTCCAGATTGTCGGCACCACGGTCAAGGTGAAGATCTGGCCCGCCGCTGACGCAGAGCCCGCGACATGGACCGGTACGTACACGGCGTCGCCAGCGGTGACAACCGCCGGCACCGTGCGCGTCGCCCTGGCTCGCACCCTTGGAGCCAACGCGGTGACCGTCGACGATTGGTCGCAGACGAATCCAACGATCGCACCAGCGGCGGTTGCGACATACACGTACAACCTTGACGGTCAAGTCACAAACGAAGCGTTGCGTGGCGGCACCCGCACCAGGGTTTACACCGCTGGTCGCATGACCGGCTACACCCAAACCGTGCCAGGCCTCACCAGATCAACCACCCTCGGCTACGACACCACCGGGCGAATCATCACCGACAACACCGCCAGTGTCACCACCACCTACGGCTACGACGCCGGTTCCCAGCTGATATCGGCAACCCCGTCCACTGGCAGCGCCACCGTGTGGACCTACGACGCGCTCGGCCGGCGCAGCAGCGAAAAGGTTGGCACCGCCGCCGCAGTCCGATACGTCTACGACCCCGCCGGTCAACTGTGCTGGACAACAACCAAAACCCTGCCAGCGAACCCTGCGTGTGCCGCTCCGCTGACCGGCGCCACGACGTTCACATGGGACGACGCCGGAAGGATGCTCAACCAGACAGTGACCGCAACCAACAAGATCGACATCAGCTACGACAACATCGGGCGCCCCGCCACCACGGTGCGCATGAACGGTGCAACCACCACCACCCACACACGTAGCTACCGCCCCGACGGACTACTCGCCGGCATCAACAACACCGTTGTCACCGCAACAGCCACCACCGTCACGACCAGCGGGATCGAGTGGGACACCACCAGCGGGCTACCCCAACCATCCTCGATCATCGGAACCACAGGGATCGCAACCGACCTCACCCGCGGACCTGGCGGATGGGCCAGCGCCCAAACCGGCCTCACCATCAGCCCTGCCGGTGCCGACGCATATGGATCCGCAGTCCCAACCACCGGCACCACCACACTCGCACGCAACACCACCTACACCCCATACGGAACACCAGCGGGCACCAACACCTTCGAAATCCGCCTCGGCTACCGAGGCGAAATCACCCTCGACAACCAGCTCTACCTCAGAGCCCGCACCTACCAACCAACAACCGGAAGATTCACCACCCGCGACCCCGCTCCCGGCCAGATTGACTCGATATCCGTCGGTGATTCCTATAGCTACGCCACCAACAATCCACTGATGATTGTCGACCCTACCGGCCGCACCGCGGTCGGCGACGACACTTTTAGAGCAGAGCCTGCACCTCGTGGCGTTCAACCGGTGGCGAAGCGTCCCACTCCTCCGCCCGGCTATTCGTCGGGTGCGCCAATGCCTACTTGCTCGTCCGCCGTTGACCGCGGGCCGAGCGAAAGATGTGTCGGAGGTCTCTCGGCCGGCGCGGGCCCAATCCCTCCAACATGGACCAAGGAGCCAGGTGGTCTCTTCGTGGGAAATGGGTCGAAGTCAAGCCTAATCATTCCGGCAGATAAGTGTGATTGGCATTCGTGCGATCTTTACGTAGTCGCCACGTACATCGGGGGCGATTTCGCCGGCGGCGGATCGGCCTCCATCTCACTTTTCTCCGGCGGCGAGCTGCCCTTCGCTGATCTCGGCTTGGCCATTTCTCCCAATGGTGTTTCAACCGCAATGTACTTTCCTCGGAAAAGCGTCCAGTCTGCGACTGCATTCTGGGACACATACAGTCAACTTGAGCCAAGTATTCAACCCACGTCTGCAGTGGCGAATGCCATTGTTAACCCCCCAGACGCCGAACTAACAATTGAGGTAAATATGGTCGGGGTGTCTGACGCAGTGGCGGGAAACGGTGGAGTGGGCGGCGTCGCTCACGTCGGTGAAGGGCCTGGCAGCGGTGCCAGCTACTTCATTGAGCTCTGGTGGAACCCCGGCGGCGCCGCCGGTGGTAGCCCCAGAGCAGACATCGTCTGGTCGGGTTGGTCGCCGTCATGAGAGCGTCGGCCATTCTCATTCTCCTTTTCGGGTCGGTCGCTTGCGGTGGCCATGCTGCCCCTGCCGGACAAGTACCAGACGTCACTCCAGGACAGTCGGCTGAATGTGGGGTCGAGGTCTCGACCGACACGTCGCTATTGCCCACCGGGATCGCATCGCTTGAGGGAAGCCAGTTAACGCTCCTGTTGGAGTTTAATTCTCCGGCGACTATGAAGGACCTTGCCGATGGCCTCAAGCCACTGGCGGTCAGCGATACGGCATTTAGGGACGCAGTATTGGGTGTGAGTATCGCCGGCGAGAAGGGCGGTACACGCCTAGTGGCCGAGTTTCCGAAAGGTGCGACAATCGGGGAAGCTTGCAATCTCTATTTGAAGTTGGCGCAGCAAGCGAATGGACTCGTATCAACCACGATCATTCGCACTGGTGACAATTAGGTCGGAATGGCGATCTTGGGAGGCTAGTTCGACCGCAGCGACTGGAAGCTCGAGCGTCGGGAGATGACACAGACCTTCGGTCGCCGTCTGGTACACCAGCCCGAACCGTTCGTTCCGCACAGCACGCCGACCGATCGACCGACCGTCGAGCGGTTCAAGGAGTAGTTGAAATACGGCGCTTCGGATTTCACGGGGGGTGAGTTGGTTGAGGAGTCACCAGTTGGGTTTGCCGGCGTAGAGCAGGGCGCGGATGCGGTAGTGCTCGAAGCGTCGGAATCCGAAGGCGGTGCGCTTGACGAGGTTGTTGATCGCTTCGGTCGGCCCGTTCGACACGTGCGGCTGGTGCCAAGCGGCGATCTGTGCCACCCACTTGGTGATCGTGCGGCCCAGGCGGCGAACCTCCAAGGGCATCGACTCGTCAGTGAAGTCATGGCCGATCTCGGCCACCCAGGTGGCGGCGAGTTCGACGTTGGTGTGGTCGTAGGTCTGGCGGACCACTTCCTCTGCGTTCCACGCGAACCACACCTCACGTGCCGGGTCACCAGCAGCGAGCAATCCTATCAGCCGTTCCCGGCCGTCGATGGTCAGCTGCTCGGCGGCCATCGTGAGCCGGCGTCGTGCGCGGTAGAGCGGGTCTTCTTTGCGACCGCGGTGACCAACGATTTCGTTCTGAACCCGCCAGCGGCACTCGTCGAGCGCGGTGTTCGCCAACCGCACGACATGGAACGGATCAGCAACCTGGACTGCGGTGGGAAGCATGGTGTCGAACATGGTGCGATACGAGTTCGACAGATCCAACGTCGCCCAACGAACCGCGTCGCACCAGGCCCGAGGCCGTGCAGCGAACCAGGCGCAACCTGCACTGACGTTGCGGCCGGCCACGACGTCGAGCAACTGCCCGCGTTGGACGTCGACGATCTGGGTGGACCACAGCTGGCGCCGGTAGCGGCCCTCGCGCACGTAGATCGTCTCATCAAGTCCGACCGCGTTGACCGACCGTCGCGACCGCACTGGTCACCCCTCAACAACCCTACCCCTACCATCAGAAGAGAAGCGCCCAATATCAGGGTTCGGTGACCGGCTGTTGGGTGAAGTCTTTGCGAATCTACTTTTCCTCCACGCAGACCATCTGCTTGCATTGAGCTCTGATTCAGTCGACGGCGGGCTGGCGCTGGTGGTGTCGTTCCATCGCTTGCCGCAGATCGAGGTCTTGCTGAGGGTACAGGTGGCCGTAGCGGTCGAGCACGACCGACACAGACGTATGGCCGGCAAGCGCAGCGACCTGTTTCGGATTGGCACCGCTGGCGATCCACAGCGACACCGCCGTGTGCCGCAAGTCGTGGATGCGCAGCGGGGAAAGCCCGGCGCTGCGAACGGCGGGCTCCCAGAACCTCACCCGGAACTGCGACGGCCGAACCGGAGTACCCGCCGGCGACAGGAACACGAGGTCTCCCGGGGCTGCGTTCGCAGGCTTCATCGCTGTCAGCTCGTCGGCAACGAATGACGGCATCGAGACGGCGCGCACGCTTGCCTTCGTCTTGGGCGGGCCGAAGTGAATCGTCGATTCGACGTCGACCAGCGTCTCGCTCACCTGTATCCGGCGCCCGACCAGACCGACGCGACCCCAACGCAAGCCCAGCGTCTCGCCGAGCCGGAGGCCACAGAAGCCAGCGACCAGGACGAAGGCGCGATATCGGGTATCGATCGCCCCGGCCAAGTGCCAGACCTCATCCGCGTCGAGGTGTCGCATCTCTTTGCGCTCGATCTTCGGTAATGGCAGCTTCGCGACCGGGTTGTTTTGGATCAACCGATCTTCTACTGCGGAGTACACCAACTTGTTCAACACCTGGACCACCTTGTGGATGGTGGCCGGCGCAAGTGCGCTCCCCGAAGGGGAACCGAGGCGGGCGACCCACGTACGCAAAGCTGTGCGGTCAAGCTTGGCCAGCGGAGTGTCACCGAACACCGGCTTCACGTGCGTTCGGTAGAACTGCGCGTCGCGCGAGCGCGTGCTGATCCTCAGGTTGGTGACGGTTGGCCACCACTCGCACCACCACTCGTCGACCGTCATTCGACCAAGCCGTGGGTCAACGAGGGCGCCGTTCATTCGGTCGACTTCGACGAAGCTCACGTACGCGTCTGCTTCGCGTTTGCGCTTGAACTGCTTCGACCGTTCCTTGCCATCGACGGTTCGGAATCGCACGAGGTACGCCTTCGAACCGTCGCTCAATCGCTTCTCCAACACCGACGCCATGATCGAACTCTATGCCCGCCAGGTACACGCCAGGTACACAGACGCTGCAGAACCAGACGGACTGGACGAAAGCGGCCGGACGCGAAAGCCCTGGTAGATGGCTATATTTCCCTCCTACCTGCGACGATGAAACCGGCCCCTTCGCGTTTGCAAGGTAGATGTCAGGGGTTCGATTCCCCTCGTCTCCACCAGA
>Ga0335397_10004768_pt1 | contig 17841 bp, 10 predicted proteins | sample MAT04_FD_205740 | JGI IMG/M metagenome (GOLD analysis project Ga0335397, IMG submission 205740) | Freshwater microbial communities from Lake Fryxell liftoff mats and glacier meltwater in Antarctica - MAT-04 (spades assembly) (version 2) ... | reverse complement strand
TCGCGGCCTTCGTGGACCCGGCGTCGTGGGTCTTCACGTGCGCGGTCACGGTGCCGTCGAGAGGCGAGCGCGCCACGATGCCCTCGCTGCCGGTGAAGTCCTGCGGATCGAGGAACACGGCTCGTAGCTCGCGCGAGATGTCCATGGCGGCCTCTTACCCCGAAGGTCGCCGCGGCGTCGAGTGCGGCCTCGGGCCCTCAATCCGCCGAAAATTGCGGGGTTCGCTCATCGGCGACCGTCCGTCGTGAGCCGTTGGAGACGTGGACCCCGACCGATCGGCGTGCGAGAACGGACGTCCTCGGTCGGGGAGTGACAGCGGATGCACGATCCGCCGTCAGTTCCTGGCGAAACGCCGGTAGGTCCGGCCGGGACTGTCTGGCCGAGCTCTTGCACAGCGCGCGCTCGCACTCGATGCCCTTTCGGAGCTCACTCATGAAGAGACTGCCTCGCGCCCTGCTCGTCTCGAGCCTCCTCGTCGAGGCGGCGATCTTCGCCCCGGCATGTGGAGGGAGCGATACGGCCTCCGAGATCCCCGCGCCCACCGAGCCGGGGACGCTGCCCGGCTCGAGCGGCAACCCCTCCCCGGCCCCTACGAGCACGACGCCCGCCCCGAAGGGACCTGACGCCACCTCCCCCGTCGACCTCCGCGCGGACACGAACCGCGACGGAGTCATCGCGTTCGACGACCCGACGGACGACGACGGCGAGGACGCGTGGGACGCGAAGCACGGCGCGGTGTTCCTCGCGAACATCGACGACGACGAGCAGACGTGCCCGACCAACGTAAGCGACGTCGAGCTACCGAAGTGCAACGACGCGGCCGACGAGGTCGTCAACGGCGCGGACGACGCCGAGGACCTCGCGCGGCTGAAGACCAAGCCCTGGCCGGCTGCCCTCGACGGCGCGACCGGCAAGATCACGACGACCGCCGCGGGTAGCGTCAGGCTCTTCAAGGTGAAGGGCTCCACGTTCGAGGTGCTCGCGAAGGACGCGACGCTCACGACCGCCGAGCTCCGCGCCGGCGTCGAGCTCGCGATCGAGGCCCGCGACATCGTCCGCGACACCGCCGTCTGGGACGGCCTCGTCGACGTGACCTTCAGCGTCGAGGGTTCGGGCGCGCCGCAGACCGACAAGGTCCGGATGCGCGTCGCTCCCCTTCTCACGTCGCACCATCTCTCGCCTGCCGAGAGCACGTACGTCACGCTCCTCAACAGCGCGAGCAGCCAGGCGACGCGCGGCGACCTCGCGACCGCCGCCGCCGCCGCCGGCGTCGCCGCGCCGAAGACGATCGCGGTCCAGGACCAGTGGACGCAGGACTTCTTCGAGACCGGCTTCATGTCGATGCCCGGCAAGGGCGGCACGCAGCACGCGATGCGCGTGAACATCCGCTCGGCGAACGAGTCGAACCCGAATTCGCCCACGAACCCGCTGCGCAGCGCGGGCAAGGTCGTCTTCACGCAGCTCCGCGGCAAGGACGTCGCCGGCGTCCAGCAGTTCGACCCCGCGCGTCAGGGCAAGTTCGACACGCTCAACTCGTTCGGCAACTTCGAGACGATCCCGCCCTACACGAGCGGCGCGGAGAGCTTCCCGCTCGGGCGCGTCCTCCGCGGCAACATCGCCTCGTACTACCCGGACAAGACGTTCCTCGAGATGATCGAGGCGCAGAAGGTCCAGCAGCCTCTCTACATCGACACGTCGTGGCTCCTCGTCGGGCACGTCGACGAGACGCTCTCCTTCATCAAGGCGACGTCTCCACGCGGCTGGGTCATGCTCGTCAACGACCCGACGCTCGCCAAGACGATGCTCGAGACCCAGTCGGCGGCCGGCAACGGCGCCGTTCCGATGTTCATCGGCAAGTTCTGGAGCCAATCGCAGGCCGCGCAGGTCACGATCGATCAGGTGCTCGCGGACACCGAGGTGATGCAGGCGAGCGCCGAGGCGGCGACCGAGATCGCGGCGCAGGTCGCCATCATCAAGACGGCGACGGGCCTCACGGAGGCCGAGATCATCCGCATCCCGTACCTCCACATGCCGTACAGCCAGGGGTCGATCGCGTTCCAGCCCGGAATGGTCAACGGCCTCTACCTCGCGCCGGGTCACTTCGTGGCGCCCGACCCGCACGGCCCCGAGATCGCGGGCACGGACATCTTCAAGAGCATCATGTCGGAGCGGGTCTCGCCGTTCGGCGTGACGGTGCACTGGGCAGAGGACTGGGACCTCTACCACCGCAACCTCGGTGAGGTGCACTGCGGTACGAACGCGACGCGCAAGGTCCCGGAATCGAAGTGGTGGGAGAGCGGGCGATGAGCACCATGATGAAGCTGAGTCTCGGAATCTCGCTGGCGCTCGCGCTCGCCACCACCACCGTGCAGGCGTCGGCCGCGGGCCTCGTGCTCGATTCGAGCGAGCTCGCGGCGAAGAGCCGCTCCTCGCTGAAGGCGGACATCGAGAAGGCCCGCATCGAGACCCCGGAGCTGTTCCGTCAGGTCTACGACGTCGCAAAGCGCGCGGGCGAGCTCGACGCCGGCTCGCGTCGTCCGGGAGCGCCGCTCACGATGCACTTCAAGGTGCTCGGGCCCCGCGCTCTCATGCCGATGCTGGAGCTCCTCGCGTTCGAGGGCCACGCCCCCACGGATCTCACGCCGACCGCTCGAGCTGCGCTCCGCGTCGGTCTCCTCGAGGCCGTGGGCATCATCCGTGATGCGCGGGCCGTGCCGGTCCTCGCGCGCGTCGCCCTCCGCGACCGCGACGTCGACACCACGCGCGCGGCGGCCGACGCGCTCGGGCGCATCGGCACCGACGAGGCCTTCGGTGCGCTCGTCGCTGCGCTCGAGAGCGCCGACGCCGCAACCGCTGCCGGCGGAGAGCGCGTGCACGCGCTCCTCGCGGGCGTCGGCTCGTCGCGTCGCAGCGACGGCACCACGCTCCTCGCCAAGCGGCTCGACGCGCATCCCGACGCCGCGACCGCCAAGGCGGCCGCGAAGGCGCTCGGTACCGCGGGCAACGCCTGGGCGTGGAAGACGCTCTCCTCACGCACCGACGAAGCGGCCGTCCGCGAGCTCGCGGCCCGCGCGCTCGTGAAGGCCTACGTCGCGTACAGCGGCGAGGCCCGCTCCGCTGCGTCGAACGCGCTGATGGTCGTCGACGACGCGCACACGGCAGCCCTCATCTCCGACGCACGCCGGACGGCCAGCGCCGATCAGGCCGCGGCGCTCGACGAGCTCGCCGCGCGCTTCGCCGCGAACCCCACGCACTGAATCAGGGAGCGTGATTCAGAAATCACGCTCCCTGATTCAGTTTCTACCCTAGTGGGGCTACCGCCCCCTCGTCGCTTCGCTCCGAGCCTCCCCGGTTTCGCCTTCGGCGACCGTCGTGCTTCGCACGCCGATCGAGAGCGATCGAAAAACACGATCTCTCGCCCGTGCGAAGCACGGGTCGCCGAAGACGAGTCAGAGGCTCATCGCGCAGCGGTCCGCGTAGCGGCGAGGGAAGCCCCACAAGGGTGGAAGTAAGCCAGCGAGCACGATTCACCGCGATGAATCAGGGAGCGTGATTCGCTCGCGAATCGGGTCCCTGGTTCAAGGCTTTCGCAGGCGCCACACCGAGCCGTCGGTCGTGCCCCAGTACACATGGGTCGCATCGGCCGCGACGTCGATCGCGTTGCCGGCCGTGGTCGCGACGGTCGAGAACGAGCATTTTCCGCCAGCGAGCGTGCAGCGGAGCACGTTCGATTGCTGCGTAACGAAGAGCGTGCCGGCGGGGTCGACGGCGACGCCGTTGATGCGCGTCCCGATCAGGGTCGCGGCCGGAAGCAGCTCGTCGAGGGCGCCCGTCGCCATCGTGTACACGCGGAGGCCGTCGACCGTGGACCAGTAGATGTGCTGACCGTCCGTGGCCATGCGACCCGGTGAGAGCTGCTCACCCGAGAGGACGAGGCCGGGCTTCCTCAGCGCCATGTTCGCCCCGAGGTTGTCGGTGCCGAGCCACCATCGCGAGGCGCCGACGGCGATGACGTCGAGCGCATAGGGCGTGAAGGTCGCCGTCTGCACGTCGCCGCAGCCGGGCAGCGCGCAGCTCGCGATGTGTCCGACGTTCGGCGCCGGGACGGCCTGCGGACCGTTGACCGTGAAGTGCAGGCGACCGTCGGCGATCCGCACGCCGGAGACCGGAGAGCCGAGCGCGGACAGCTCGGTCACGCCGGCCCCCGCCGACGCATCGGGACCGGCGCCGGGCTCGTGGCGCCGCAGGCCGTTCGGCGTGCCCCAGTAGACGGCGCCGCTCGAGTCGACCGCGATGTTCGAGTCCGCACGGAAGATGCCGGGCCCGTTCGCCTGCGGGTCGAGCTCGAGCACCGGCCCGGGCGCGCCGCTCGCGAGGCTGGCGACGTGAGGCCCCGAGCCCGCCATGTGCGCGGCGTAGAGCGAGCTTCCGGAGACGACGAGGCGAAGCACTCCACCACCGAGCGTGGCGAGCCGCTCGGGTGAGCAGACGGCGGCGGTGGCGCATGCGTCCGTGCTCGCGTCTCCCGCGGCCGCGTCGGCCCCACCGCCCTCCTGCTGCGCGACGGCGCCCTCGTCCTGGCTACCGTCGACGCGATCGGGCACTGACGCCGGATCGTCGGCGACGTCGATCAGGACGCCGCACGCGGCCGCCAGTGGCGCGAGTGCGAGCAAGAGGGCGAGACGACGTTCAGCCAGGACCCGCATCGGTGGCTCTCCTCCTACGGCAAGAGACGCCTTGTATGTATATACATATCTTGGTCATCGGACGAGCCGCGGACAAAACGAAACCGCCGGGCGGCGTCTCTCGACGTGCCCGGCGGCGGTTCGACGTGTCGTCGAGTCAGACGGTCAGAACTGACCGATCGGCGTGCGCGCCTTCGCGCGGACGATGCCGGCCTCGGTCGGTCCGCCCTCGAGCGCCTTCATGATGTTGTCGATCGCGACGTTCGCGCCGAGGTAGACGCGCATGTCCTGGTAGCGATCGAAGAACTGGTTGCCGCGCTGCCCGGCCTCGTCGAGGACCGCACGCGACATCCAGTAGCCGACCTCAGGCGTCAGCCAGGAGTTCACCTGATAGTCGAGCCACACGCTGAAGTAGGACGTCTGCCGGACGCTCGTCGGGCGGAAGCTATCGGGCGACGAGACTGGAGTTCCGTCGACGGGGTTCGCGACGGCCTTTGGGCTGTACGCCCAGGAGCTGGTGCCGAAGTAGGCGAGCCCCGGGGCCCACTTGCCCCACTCGCCGGTGAGGATCAGCGCGTAAAGCATCGAGTCCGAGGGATTCAGCGTTCCGGTCAGCTGGTCCTGACACCCGCCGCCGCCGATGCACTGCCGCGCGTAGGGGGGCGGCGTGCGCACCTCGGGCGTGGTGCTCCGGTAGAACGGGTGCGAGTAGGTGAAGCTCGAGATGATCGCGACCTCACCGCCGAGGACGTGCTCGAACCCCTTGAAGAGCTGCAGCGTCGCGCCCGTCGAGACGACCATCGTGCGAGCGCGCGACTCGGGCGACGTCGGGGCGCCCACGTTGAGCGCGACGTTCGGCTTGATGCCGCCCGGCAGCTCCGGAATCTTCCGGTAGAAGAGCTGGAGCGTCGTGTCGCTGAAGCGAGGCTCGTTCCTGGTCTGCGTCTCGTCCGAGTTCGTGTACTCGTAGTTGAAGATGAGGCGGCCGCGGAGCTGGAACGACTCGCTGATCGAGTAGCGCGGCAGGAACCAGACGGAGCTGTCGACCGTCGGGTTGTAGTCCTGCTGCTGGCCCTTGAAGATCGTCGCCGTCGAGACGCTGTTGTAGATGGCGACGTTCGTCCCTGCCCACGGGCGGGGGGCGGGCTTCTTCGCCGCGTCGGTGGCTGCGGTGGCCGGCGCGTCGGCGCCCGGCGGCGCTCCGGTGCCGATCGTGATCGCCGGGGTGGTGCCGGGCTCGGCGACCGCGGGCTCTGCAGGGCTCGCGGCCGGGTCGGCCGGGTCGGCCGGCGCGGTGCCCCCCCCCTCGGTCGGTGCAGGGTCGGTCGGCTGGACCGTCCTCGTGCCGGGCTTCTCCTGCTTCGCCTGCGCGACGAGCGTGGGCTTCGCGGACGAGTCGTTCGCGGGCGGCGGAGCGGCGAAGGCCACCGAGGCCGTCGTGAGCGAGAGGCCGACGCTGACCGAGATCGACGCCAGGGCCGACAGAGAGGAGAAACGCTTCATTTCGGGGCTCCGCACAGCGAGAGAACGAGAACGTGAAAAACGGCAGGGACCAGTCGGCCTTCCGAGGCGCGACGCTTGCAAGGATCGTGCTTGGAAAGGTCGCCCCTAAGTACCTGGAATCGCGAAGGTCTTTTTCGAGGGCGGGGCTTGCTCGTCAAGTTGTTGACGGGAAGCGGACCGAATAAGGACGGAAAGCAGGACCGCTCCCCGAGGGCGACCGCACTTACCGCTGCCGGAGCGCCCGCGCAAGGCCCGAGGGGCGCTCGGGGGCTGGAAAACGAGGCCAATGGTCGCGGTAACACCGCGATCGCCACGCCCTCAGCCGTCCAGGTCCTCCCACCACTCCTTCTTCTTCTCGAGGGGCTTCTCCGGCTTCTTCTCGGGCGGCTTCTCGACGTCCTTCTTGGGCGGCGGCTTCTCGACGTCCTTCTTCGGCTTGGGCGCCTCCTCGGCGGGCTTCTCGGGCTTCTCCGACTTCTCGGGCTTCTCCGACTTCTCGGGCTTCTCCGACTTCTCGGGCTTCTCCGACTTCTCGGGCTTCTCCGACTTCTCGGGCTTCCCCTCGTCGCCCGAGGCCACGTAACCGTGCTCGTAAGCGTTACCGAAATGGAACGGACGCGGCGCGCCGAACAGCTCGTCGAAGGTGATCGTCACCCCGACCGACAGGATGTGCGTGAAGCCGCGGTACGCCCCCTCGTTGACGGCGGGCAAGAGGTCGCCGTTGTTGTCGACGGGCTTGCCGCCCTTCGCGCCGTTGATGGGCCGCACGTCGCCCTGGTCCGTCCCGACGAGACGTGGGACGGACGCCACCGCTGCATACCCGACGTCGAGACCGAAGGCCCCGCGGTGGTAGCCGAGGCCGACCGTCCCCGCGATCTTCGCGAGCGTGTCGAAGTCGAGGCGCGTGTAGCCGAAGCTCGTGGCCGGCGAGTCGAAGAAGCCTCCGGCGCGCACCGAGAAGATCCCGTCGAGCGCGTCGAGGTTGTAGGCGCCGCCGACGCGCACGCTGAACGTGTCGCTGTAGCCGTGGACGACGAGCGTATCGATGTTCTTGAACGAGCCGAGCACGGGAACCCGGATGCGCGGTCCGTCGCCCTGCGCGGCGCCCCACGCCTCATAGGTCGCGTCGAGCTCGAGGTCGTACAGCTCGAAGTCGCCATCCATCGCGATGTACCGGGCGCCTGCACGCACGATGAGCGGGAGCTTCGTCGACAGGAACGCCTTTCCCGGCGCGATCTGCACGTCGAGGGCCTTGGGCGCCGTCGGCGTGAGCACGCCCTCGGCCTCGAGCGTGACGGGCGTACGCACCGAGAGACCGAACGCGACGTTCGCGCTCGGTCGGATGAGCGCGCCGATCGTCCCTGCAAACGAGGTCGCGGTGGCAACGAGCGTATTGCGCGAGTCACACGGCTGGTACTCGACGTTCGTGCACTGGCCGACGTCGGCGTAGGAGACGGTCGTCTGATCGAACTGCGCGAGGACGAGATGCGCGGAGAACCCGAGGTCGAGCCACGGGGTGATCCGGTACGCGGCCGACGCGGTGGGGAAGAAGATCGTCGAGCGAGACTGGATGAAGTCGTAGCGCGAGGCGGCGGGCGCATTCCGGATGGCGAGCGGGAACGTGCGGTTGCCGACCACCGGCGGGCCGAACGCGCCGATCGCGACGGTCAACCGATCGAGGCTCGCGAAGTCGGTCGATGCGGCGAGGAACGGCGCGAAGAACGGCCCGGCCGAGTTCGTGACCACGGGAAACGGTCTCTGCCCCCACGGCGTCGCTGGGTTGTTGGGGTCGTCCGGGAACGAGCCAGAGCGCTGGAACTCGAACGAGTGGAGGTAGAGGTTACCGCCGCCGTAGATCCGCGTGCCGCGCTGCCGCGCGAGCCCGGCGGGGTTGAAGTAGATCGCGGTGCCGTCGTCGGCCTTTGCGACGAACGCTCCTCCGCGTCCGACGGCCTGCGCGCCGTTGTCAGGAATCTCGAAGCCGCCAGCAAGCGCGGTGCTGGAGGCGCAGAGAAGCGTCGCCCCGATGGCCGACGAAGTGACGAGGCTCCCCACGCGTGAAGCGTGCACGGATCGACTCTACCTTGGTTCGCGGGCGCAGGGTGCAGCGCCCGCCGCCACCGAGGCCTTACGCTTCAGGTCCCCGGGCAGCCGGGCGCGCCGGTCGCCTTCCCGGTGAGGGGGTTCGTGCAGGGCGCACACTTGAAGCCCTTCGTGCAGTTTCCCCGCGAGATGCCGAGCGACTGGATGAATCCGAAGCTGAGACAGTCGCTCAGGCACACGCCGGTATAGTCGCCGGTCAGGAAGGTGCTGCCAGCGCAGGCAGGGCCCTTGAAGTCCGGCTGGAGCATCTCGTTGGGGACGCAGAGCTCGGCGCCCTTCTGGCAGGTGCCGTCGTCATCATCGAGGTTGCCCTGCTGCGACGCGGGGACGCTCGAGGAGGGCACGCACTTCGCGCGCGCGGTGCCCTGGCCGGTGCAGCAGGCCGCGAACGTCTTCGCCGGCTGCTTGGGGGCATCGCAGCTCACGGTCTTGCACGCGCCGGTCTCCTTGCCGTCGAGCGGGCTGAAGCAGGGCGTGCAGAGCTCGCTCGCATCGCACGTGTCACGGGAGAGCTGGGCCTTCTGCGCGTCCACCTGCGGGATGTTCTTGTTGAGGCAACGGCCCTCGGCGCCCGCGACCGCGCTGCACGTCTTCGGGAGGTACTGGCCCCCCGCGGCGATCGACTTCTCCGGCGCGCAGAGGCCGGCGGCGCACGTCTTGAGCATCGCGGCCGACGACGCGGGCACGAGGCTCGACGGGACGCAGCGCATGCCGCCGCCGCAATCGGCGGCGTCGAACTTCGATACGTCGACGATGGCCGGCCCGGTGTACGGGCAGCTCACGGCGGGCGCCGCCGGGCCGGGCGCCTGCGTGCTGGTCTTCGCATCACACGCGGGAGCGGCCTTGCCGATCTCGCAGACGCCGGTCGGCTCGTTGTTCTTGAGCGGGTTGAGGCACGGCGCGCAGCGCTCGTCCTCGGCGCACGAGTCACCCTCGCCTCGTCCGAGGAGGTCGGCGTTCTTCGCGACCTCGGGGACGCACACGCTCATGCAGCGACCTTCACCGAAGGGCGACTTGCACGTGGGAGGCGCCTTGCCTCCGCTCTTGACCAGCGGGTCGGGGACGCACACGCCGGCGCCTCCCTGGTTGCACGTCTCGAGCTGGCTCGCGACGTTCGACGGGACCTTGGCCGTCGGGACGCAGCGCGCCGCGCCGCCCTTCGTCGCGCATGCACACTTCGGGAATTTCGCGGGGTCCTCGGGGGCAAGGGCGACGCTGGTGCCGGGGACGCACGCAGACGTGCCGCTCTTCGCCGTGTTCGCTCCGGCCTTGACCTCGCCGTCGAGCGGGCTGCCCTCGATGTCCGCGGTCGAGCAAGCTCCGAGAAGAACCGCGGTGACGCCCGCGAGCGCGATGATCTTTCGCTGAACCATTTTCCGTTCCACGCGAAGGTCGACTTCAAGACTCGGACCAGCGGCGCGGAGGGGCGTAGGTCGATGTTGCGTGCCAGGCACACACTGAGAATCCCGAGACGGCAGGGAGAGCTCCGATGTAGGCATTTACGCGGCGATCCAGGGCTCGATCGCGCCGGGGTGATCCAAGCTGGTCCCCGCGCTCACCACCGGTAAACGACTTTGTTTCCTTGCGCGGCGCAATAGAGTGCATCATACTCTTTCTATGCCCGACGACACCGCTCGCACGACTGCCGTACCGACCCAGGCCGACGCGGCTCTCGGAGCCGTGCTCGGCGCTCTCGTGGGAGACGCGGCGGGCGCGGTCCTCGAGTTCTTCGGCCGTGAGATCGGCCCCGAGGACGTCGAGCATGCGCTCTCGATGCCGGGCGGCGGGACCTGGGCGGTGGCGCCCGGGCAGATCACCGACGACGGGGAGCTCACGATGAGCCTGCTCAACGCCCTCGTCGAGGCGCCGGAGAATCCCCGTGGTGCCGCGTCACACTACGGGCGCTGGGTGGCGTCCGACCCGTTCGACATCGGCGCCACGACGGCGGCGTCGCTCGGTTGCCTGCGCCATGCGGCGTGGGCCGCGCGGGCGAAGGAGGCGGGGGTCGACGTCGCGATGACCGAAGCCGCCCGAGAGCGCTGCATGCCGTCGAAGGCCAACGGGAGCCTGATGCGCGCAACGCCTCTCGGAGTCTGGGGAGCCCGTCGCACGGACGCGGTCGTCATCGCCGCCGCCCAGGACGACGCGCGCCTCTCGCATCCCAACCCCGCGTGCGTCGACGCTTGCGCGGCGTATGTCCTCGCGATCGCCTCGCTGGTCCGCGCTCCGGGAGAGGTCGGTCTCGCGCTCGACCTCGTGGGCACGTGGGCACGCGCCAACGCCTGCGAGGAGGTCCGCGCGTGGCTCGACGACGCGGACGCCGGCACGCGGATTCCGTTCACGCCCCAGGACGGGTTCGTCCGAATCGCGTTCACGCATGCGTTCCGGCACCTCCGCCTGGGGACGCCGTTCGCGTCTGCCTTGCGGGAGACGCTGGCCGGCGGCGGCGATACCGACACGAACGCGTGCATCGTCAGCGGGCTGCTCGGCGCGCGATGGGGTGCATCCGCCATCCCGGACGGGATGAAGCGCGCGGTCCTCGGCTGCGAGCATCATCGCGGGCGGCATCAACGCCCGGCAGCGCTTCATCCTCGCAGCGCTCCGGACCAGGTGCGTGCGCTGCTCGGGTGAGCGGCATCAAAACGCCGTTGGCTCTTGGGCCAGGGCTGCGCTCTACTTCCCCGCATGGTCAGGGAATCGGCGAAGCGGGCTCCGGTAGCCCTCGTATCGCGACGCAGTGACAGCTCACGTCCCGCGAAGAAGTCATCGCGAACGCTGAAGGCACGCGCGCCCGAGCCGGATCCGAACGAGACCCCCGAGTCGGAGCGCGCCCCGGGCCGCGGGAAGTACGACCGCACCCGCTCGCCGGACGAGCGACAGAAGGAGCAGCTGCGGCGTCTGCTCGACGCCGCCGGGCACGTGTTCGCCGAGGTCGGCTGGGCGGACGCGACCGTCGAAGCGATCGTCAATCGCGCGGGCATGAGCCGCCGCACGTTCTACGAGCACTTCGACGATCTGAGGGACTGCCTGCTCATCCTCCACCAGAGGGTGTCGAAGCTCTCCTTCCGCGCGGTCGAGAGCTCGGTGCGCGCGCAGACCGACCCGGCGACCCAGCTGACGATGGGCATCACGTCGTTCCTCGGCGGCATCGCGATGTTCCCGCACATGGCGCGCGTGATGTTCCGCGTCGTCCGCTCCGCGGGCCCCGAGTTCGAGGTCGTGCACGAGCAGATGATGGCTCGCTTCACGAGGCTGGTTCTCGACGGCGTCGTGAACAGCTTCACCTCCGGAGGACACGGCAGGATGCCCGCCGACGGCCAGCTCGAGCTGCGCGTCTTCGCCCTCGTGTCGGGCATGGAGGCCGTCGCGATGCGGTACGTCCTCAAGGGTGAAGAGTCGAAGGCGCTCGAGGCTGGCCCCGTCCTGATCGACATGGTCCAGAAGACGTTCCTTCCCTAGGAGACTGGTGTGAAATGGGTGCAGATCGATCCGCGCCAGGCTGCCTCTGCAAGTTCGACTGGCGGCTCGACGGTCGGCAGCGGTGCTGGGTTGCGCTGCTGGAGCCGGATGCGAGCGCCGGTTGAGGTCGCGCGATTTCGAGCGTCCTCGTGAACGCGGTCGACGAAGGCTTGCCAGTCGCCGTTCGCGTCGATGCAACGGAGCTGAAGTAGAGCTTCGGCTCGCTCCTTGATCCAGCGCATTCCGCCCTGGTCCATGCGGCGGTACATGAGCGCCTTGATCGCGCCCTCGACCTGGCCGGAACCGATCTCGAAGTCGCCGCGACGAAGCTCGCCGTAGTTCATGCTGTGGACGCGCTTGTCGAGGTAGTTCCTGATTTCGGTGAGCTTCTGGCGGCGGAACTTGTTGCCTGGGCCCGTCAGGGCGATCCGCTCCAGATGGCGGTTCAGCTCGGCGACGATGCTGCGTGCCTTGCCCGCGTAGAGCTTCGTCTTTTGCTCCGCAACCCAGTCGTGGTGCTCGTCGGTGCCTTCGCGATGGAGTGACGAGCCCGCGTCCCAGAGCTTCTCTACGACGTGTGCAATATCGACGGTGTGGAGCGCGTCGGGAAAGAGTTCGCCGGCGTAGCGCGCGAGGTCGTTGTCACCATCGGTGACGATCTGGACGGTGCGCTTGGTCCCTGGAGGAAAGCCTCGCCGTGTCGCCTCTCTGCGTGCGTACTCGAACGCATGGCGCTTGGGCGCAAAGGAAGCGTAGTAGCGTTTGTTGATGGGACCGAGCAGGAGATTTCCCTCTCTGCGTAGCGTGTACATCACGACCATCGTGCCCACCTTCGCGTTCTTCGCCTTGTCGCCCTTCTTGCGTCGAGGCTTCTTCGACCATCGCTTGCGGGTTTTCCTGCCTCGATGGCGCGGCGACGGCGCCTTCTTGTGCGTCTTTCGCTTGCCCCTGCGGCGGCGTAACTCTTCGTCCGTCGCGGTAGGCACGCCCTTCGAGTCGACCTGGATGACGAGGACGTCGCCGTCCTTCGCCGGAGGCGGAACGCGGGCGAACCACTCCTGCGTGTGGCGGCCATAGCCGAGGAGCGCCGCCTCGATGACCTCCGTCGACGGCGCAGTCGGCACGAACCATCCGAGCTGCTCACGTGCCTCCCCGAACGACATGCGCGTCGCAAGACGGACCGCGATGGACAGAACGACCGGACTCACACGATCCGCGAGCAATCCGAGCGCTGCGTCGAGCGGGTGGATCGCAGTGTCGATGCCGCGAATCCCTGGCCCGCCGCGAACGACGCTGCGCTGGCGCCGCTCGCTCGCCACCCCCGCACCCGCTCCGCCCACTTCGCCGCCGTCTCTGCCTCACTCATCCCACGGACGATGCGCCCGAACTGCACGACGCGGAAGGACGGGGCTCATGCAGGGCATACGCGAAGTGCAGCGCCTTGTCCTTGCCGAGCCACGGGTCCGGGTCCGCCGCTCGCGCGCCGCGTGTCGACGATGCGACGACGGCCAGGAGCGCCGCCGTCGCGATCGTTCGCCCGAGCCGCGAGGGTGTCACGGAGCGGGGAGGACGGAGTCGAGCGGCACCACGAACGTCTGGACGAGCTGGCGCATCGTCTCGATGTTCGCGACGTAGCGCTTCAGCGCGGCGTCACCACCAGGCACGTCCGGGTTCACGACCGGCTTGCCGCCCGTCAGCTTCAGCTTCGGCGTGCCGTCGGGGTTCAGCAGGTAGAAGCCGCCCGCGTCGGTCTCGACGACGTACGCCTCGTAGACGAGGTTGTTCGCCCACTCGAGCATGCGCGCGCCGATGCTCCTCTCGTGATCGACGCCGAAGAGCTTCTCGGTGCCCGTGGTGCGCGCGCGGTAGGTGATGCTCGTTGCAGGGTCGATGAACGTGTACGTCTCCGCGGCCGACCACGACGGCTGCTCGGTCGGCAGCGCCGTGATGCGCGCGTCGTCGATGAACGTGCGCGAGAAGCCGGTCGGGAACAGCATCGTGCCCCACACCATCGCGTAGAGCTGCTCGTTGAAGCCGAACGCGGGGTCGACGAGCTTCGCCTTCGCGGGTCGCGTGCCGTTGCCGACAGTGGCGTGCCAGTCCGGGTACGTCAGGTTGGCGCCGGGGATGCCGGGGATGCTCCCCGGGACCGCGCTCGCGTCCGCCCACGGCGCGATCGACTCGATGTCGCCCGTCAGCAGCGAGCCGAAGAGCCGGCGCACTTGCTCCGGATACACCGTGGCGAAGTTGATGTTCTTGTAGCGCCCGTCGATGAAGTCTTCCTTCGAGTTCGAGATGAACGAGTCGAAGGACTCCGACAGGTAGTAGACGGCCCAGGTCTTGTCGTAGAAGGAGCCGACCTGCTTCTGGTAGTCGCTCCACCAGTAGCCCTGGCCGTAGTCGAAATCGTTGTGGATGAAGCGGCCCTTGCCGAGCGCGACCTGGAAGTCGTACGGCGTCGACGCGGGCAGCGGGTCCGGATCCGCGACGAAGATGTAGTCGACGAGGCCATACGGCTGCACGCCGGGGCACTTGTCGCTACCGGTCGAGCAATACGCGCCCGGCTCGGGGCGCGTGAGCATGCGCGTGAAGAGGTCGAAGGCCACGCTCGTCCCCATCGCGAGCGGACCGTAGTTGCCGTCGGTCAGGAGGGTGGGGTCGGGCTTCGACGGGTCGTCGACCTCGAGGACCATCGCGAAGCCGAACGTCTTCGAGATCTGCTGGATCGCGTCGAGGTAGTGGCTCTGGGTCCGGTAGACGACGCTCTCGGAGTTGAACTGCGTTCGACCACGACGGAACGCGTCGAGGATGTAGCGGTTCTCGTACGCGCTCTCGAGGAAGCGGATCTGCTCGTACGGATCTGCGCCGGCATCGTATGCGAACGACGGCACGTTGCCGGTGTCCGCGAACTCGTCGGACGAGAACATGTAGCCGCGACGGACGCGGCCCGAAGGATCGACGCTGCTCGTGTTCGTCGCGAAGGACGCGTACTCGGGGACGGGCGCGAAGTCCTTCATGTCGCGGTAGTCGACGACGTCGAGGCCGGCGCCGCTGCACGTCGTGCCGAGCGTGGTGGAATTCGCGTCAGGGCGACAGCCGTCGACGAGGCCGAAGCGCGCGGCGTACTGCGAGTAGTGGATGTACTGCGACGTCGCGGCGCCCGCGTCAGGGAACGAACGGACGCCGAAGAGGCCCGGCGGGTCGGTGAGGCCGAGCGCCTGGTACGCCCTCGCCTTGCCGTCGCCGCTGCCCTGGACGGACATGCCGGGCGTGTTCCAGACGTCGACGACGCCGCCGTAGCCCATGCGAAGCGCGGCGCGGTCGTACCGGCCCATCAGGTACATGTCGATCGCCTGGTCGCCCGGGTAGTCCATGACCGTGGACGTCGCGTAGCCGTTGATGCCGCCGTTGATCTCCTCGTCCGTGATCGGGTCGAGGTAGCGAGGGCCGATGCACGAGGCGCCGTCGGTGTTACCCGGCGCGCACGGCTGCGTGACCTTGCCGTTCTTCGTGCGGAGCTGCCAGTAGCGCGTGTCGTAGTTGAGCGAGTCGAAGGTGCCGGCGAAGTTGTGGCGGAGCCCGGCCGAGTGACCGAACTCGTGCGAGAACACACCGACCGAGAACTCCTTGCGCGCCCACTGATAGAGCTCGTCGCGGTGATCCTTCACCGCCGCGGCGTCCTTCGGGTCGACGTTGCCGAAGAGCGCCTGCGCCTTGCGGGCGAGGCCGAGGAGATGGTCTCCGTCCGGCGCCTCCGTCCGGCAAGCATGGCGCTTCGCACGGCCGACCAGGCTGCGGCGCTCGAGCGAGCGCCGGAACATCGGGTTCATGCGCGCGAACGGTGAGGCCATGTCGAGCCCGCTCTTGCTGACAGGCTCCTTGGGATTGAAGCCCGCGAGCTGAGCGACCTCGGGCGTCACCATCTTGGCCTCGAGGTCGGTGCCGCGCAGCTTCTTGACGCGACCTGCGAGCGCGCTGTTGCCCGGTCCGAGCTTGCCGGCCGCCTCGAGCTCCTTCATGCGAGCGCGGTACTGAGCGACCTTCGGGCCGGTATGAGCCTTCGGCTTGCCGGTGGCGAACGCGGACATCGCCTTCGGGTCGAACGCGCCGAGGCGTTGCATGAGCTCGGTCGCGGACATCGCGGCTGGCTTCGACGCCGTGCCGCTCGCCTGGTTCGCGGCGACCCAGTCGGAGACGTCCTTGCCGATGATGAACTTGTCGGGCGAAGTGACGCCGTTGAGGAGCTCGACGAGGTCGACGAGCTGGGCGGCGGCCCGATCGAGCGTCGCGCCCCACTGGTTCACGCTGCCGGCGACCTTCTCGCCGGTGAGCGGGTCCTCGGCGTCGACCATGATGCCCCACGGCGCCTGGACCTGCGCGGACACGACGTACGTGAAGAAGTTGTAGCGAAGGTCGCCCATGCGCGGGCTGAGCCCTTCGGCGCCGCACGCCGGATCGTCCTTCGCGGGGTCGACCGGGTTGTGACAGAGCACGAAGACGTGCGGGACCTCCGCGGTCGACGCGGCGCCGACCGGCGGGACGAAGTCGTCGGCCCAGAGCGCGGGCCAGCCCATGACCGCATCGCAGTCGCCGTCCTTGGTGCGGCGACACTCGGCGAGCCGACCGGCGAGGAGCGCGACGCGGATGCCGTCACTCCACGTGTCGACGACCCTGCGACCGCCGTCGAAGATCTCCTCGGGAAAATCGCGGTTCACGTACCAGGGGATGGTCTTGATCTTCCGGTCGCGCAGCGGGATCGTGCAGAGGTGGCTCGCCTCGTCGCAGCGGGAGCCGCGGCCGACGTCCTCGCACTCGTCCTCGGTGCCGTTGTTGTTGAGATCACGATGGACGTCGGCGCCTGCCGGGGTCAGCTCGGGCGTCGCGCACGCGAGGCGGCGCTCGTCGTGGGACTTCTCGAAGACGTTCCAGCGCGAGGCGAAGCGGTGCCACTTCTCGTCGATGACGCCGTAGCGGCGGTCGTATCCGTAGCGGTCGTTCGTGAAGAAGCCGAAGAGCTCCATCTTGCGGCCGTCCCAGTCGGCGGGCTCGTAGTCGGTGTCGACGACCTTCTTGAAGGAGAGGCGAAGCTTCACCTCGCTCGTGTTGCAGCTGAGGCGCGGGTACTCGCCGACGAGCTGGCATGCGGGGAAGTCGCCGTACTCCTCGTCGTGGATGACCTGCGGGGCGGCGAACGCCTTGTTGGTGACGTCGAGGTAGCCGGTCTTCAGATCGATCGCGGGCGCGTCGGGGCTCTCGGGGTCGCTGACGTTGTAGTCGATCGGGTCCCACTTCACGCCGTAGAGGCCCATCTGCGAGACGGCGTCGAGATCGTACGCGTCGGTGACGAGGTTCTTGGACCAGTCGACGCGCAGGTAGTCGCGCTGGTTCCACGGACGATCCCTGTCGTTCTCCTCGACGATGTTGTTCTCCTCGCCGGTCTGCGAGTTGTACCCGCGGCGCACGTCGAACTGCTTCGTGATGGTGAAGCTCGCGACGATCTGGCCGTCGGTGGTCGTGCGCGCGGGCACCTTCGCCTTGACGCCGTCGACCACGGGAGGCCGGGGCTCGTCGTTGCGGGCGCCGCCGTTCGTTCCGGTGCCGTCGGTGTTGTCGATCAGCTCGTAGGCGAGGCGCGCGATGAGCTTCGTCTCGGTGATCTCCCACCGGATGCGGACCGTCGGCTGGGCGTCCGAGCTCGTGAAGAGCTCCTCGGAGCCGGCGCCGGCCGCGACGTCGACGACCGTCGTGCGGAAGTAGAATTCGGGGTCATCGGAGGCGTCCTCGAGCTTGTCGCCGACGAAGAACGTCTTGGGCAACGCGCCGATCTGCACCTGATTGATCGGATCGCGCTCCCCCGCGCACCCCACCGCAAGCGAGCACCCCAGAGCGAGGGCGGCCAAACCAAACCGCGCCGTATTGACGAACCGCATGAAAAGCACTTCCCCCCCGACCACGACGCGGCTCCCAAAACGCGCAGCAACCGGGGCGCCGCATCTAGCACATGCGAGACGCAGCGCCAGTGGGCCCGTTGCAATCCGCAACAGCAGGGAGGGCGGGGGGCAGGAGCCTCGGGGTCAGGCGCGACGGACGA
>Ga0335397_10004763_pt1 | contig 17856 bp, 13 predicted proteins | sample MAT04_FD_205740 | JGI IMG/M metagenome (GOLD analysis project Ga0335397, IMG submission 205740) | Freshwater microbial communities from Lake Fryxell liftoff mats and glacier meltwater in Antarctica - MAT-04 (spades assembly) (version 2) ... | reverse complement strand
TATAAGTCGTTGAGCCATTGTTCACAATTTGATTAACCAAGGTTGTTACTGGTTTACTAGAATCCAAGCTGGTGTAAGCATTCCATCCCACGTTATTGTAGTCGCGGACTGTTTCGTCTGCTGCATATCCTTGTAGCACGGGCTGTGCAACATTGTTTGCTTTAAGAGAAACAGCGCCAGAGCCAAAAGCTGTGGGTTGTAAGTTGAGCAGCGTTTTCATCCGACTATATGAATCTGATAGCGCTGCCCCAGTTTCATCATTGGTCATGAAATTACCAGCGGTAACGAGGCTAATGCCGTACTTGTAAACTGCATCGGTCAAGTTGTCTTGAATTGCTTGTAAGTCTGTCTTTTTAACGTTTTGGAAAGATGGAAACACCAGCGTATCGTAGTTAACCAGCTTATTTAGATCTTTCAAGTCGCTTTCAGTCAGCAGGTCGTAGGGGATTCCTGCCATCATTGCTTCATCTTGAACCGACATGAACAGTTGTGAGTAAGCCGTTTTATTGAAATACTTGCTAGCGCTGGTATCAGAATAGACAATACCGATTTTTTTACTGGTATCACTGCGAGTTGGTAAAGTTTTATTGGCAAAAACAGTGTAGTTATTGAGGGTGAAATCACCTGGTAAAAATATGGTGTTATTAACGTCTTTATACACGTTAATTGCTTGGGGCACACTGCCTAATAAAGCGCTAGGAACAGCAACTTCCCACGTTTGCTTGGTACTGTCAAAGACAGAAGACAAGGGAGTATTACTAACCCGTTGCAAACTGCTTGTTCCCGTTGCCTGATACAGGTATGCCTTACCGTCAGGATCGATATTAATTTGAAACTCTGCCCCACCGAAACCCGTGAACGTGCCAGAAGGTTGAAAGAGCTGATAGCCTGTGCTGGCGTTGCGATCGCTATCTAACCAGATGGTTGTGTTTTGACCAATGGTAGTGCCTGAGGGTGCTTTGATGGAGAATACAAAGGCATCTCCTGTGTACTTACCATAGCTCTCATAGCCCACTTGGGCAGTACCTGGTAAATAGTCAAGGCGATCGCCCGCTGTCCAGTCATTCAAATTACCATCGAGTGAAATGCTACCAAACACGACTTGAGGCGGTGGCTCTGCAACAGATAAAACGGTGTATTGGAACCCAGAAGCATAATTAGCTGGGAAGAAGACACTATCGTTGATGTCTCCTATAAAATTAATTGATGAAGGAGAACCAATGGTTATGGTGGGAATAGCAAATTCAACTGTGAGGCGATCGCTGCTGTAGGAATAATCTAAAGATCCAATATAGTTACCGTTCCCATCGTAAAGATAGGGCTGAGGAACGTTGGTTACTAAATCAGTGACCACAAAGTTAACAAAATATTCAGCCCCATAGTTTACGCCTGTTGCAGCATTTTGATCGGTGTTGAGAAAAAAAGTTGTACCCGCACCAATTTGAGTAGAGGCTGAGTTGACGGCAAAAATATACGTATTCGCATCAAACTTACCGTAGATATTAAAACTGCTGGCTGTTGCAAGGAGTGTATCTGATGCCCATTCATTGACACCCAATGCCCCGTCTACAGTCGTAGTGCCATAGGTAGCAGCAAACTCAACCGCTTTGGTCACTCCATTAACGGTAATACTGCCATTGTCATTTTCTACCTTAAGGGATGCGAGTTGTGCCGAGGAGAGAGCTTGACCCAGCACAAGGGAGGCAAAAATAGCTCCTTCATCTCCAAGGGCATCCACTGGATTAATTTGGGTATCAATATAGTGACCCAATTCTTCTAGCAAAACCCGCTTGATCGCCTCTGGGCGGTCTGCCTGCGCAGTTAGAAAGTCTTGGGACAAGTAGATGGTTTGGTCAGCAGTAGCATAGGTACCCATTGCACCATTTAGCGTAGAGGCGGACGTGATTTGAATATTGGGTAATGCTTGACCAATTGCCAAATTCTGTATTAATAATGTCGCAGCTTCAATGTTCCAAAGATCACCAAAAGCAGTGTTCATCTTGTTGCGAAATGCTGGGTCTTGTAAAAATAGCCCAAGCTTCTGCAAGGTGGAATTTAGAAAGAAGCTATAGAAAGAATTAGAACTGTTGTTAGTCGATTTAAGAGTAGACATGGTTATTGTGTAATGTTGCTGTATTTAGAGAGCTATGAAGGAGGATTCGGCTCTGGTTTTGTCCATGTCCAAGTGGATGGATTTCAGCGGCGACAGATGAGCCTGGTCAAGACACCTTAGGTAACACATTGGCGTGCTGTCGCCAACGCTGCTCAACTAGAACGTCCTGAAGCATTTCTAGAGAAATTAATGACTTTTGCAGCAGAATCTCACCCAATTTTTCAGCGCTGCTCGCTTGTTCTGTCAAGGCATTTTCCAGATCAGTCTTAGAAATAAGGTTCCTGTGCCGGAGTAGCAGCGTGCCCAATCGATAGTCTTGGCTATCCAATGTATCTGTTAAAGCAGTTAGAGCAATCAAGCGCTTTTCCCATGCCAAAGCTGTATTCAGGATGATATCTAAGTCGTTGTACTTGGGTTGCCACCCCAGTATTTGCCGGATGCGATCGCCACAAGCAATGACAGAAGCTGGATCACCCGCTCGGCGATCGACTTCAATGACTGGGAAATCGATTCCTGAAATTGCCTTCATCCGGTTCAAGACCTGACGGACGCTGTAGCCTTGCCCATAGCCACAGTTGAAAGTCTGGCTTTCTCCACCCGATTCTAAGTACCGCAGTGCATCAATGTGAGCAGCCGCTAAATCTTCAACATGAATAAAGTCTCGGACGCCCGTACCATCCATCGTTGGAAAATCGGTTCCAAAAATTTTTGCCGCCGGACGCCGCCCCAGCGCAGCATCACAGGCAATTTTAACTAAATGTTCTGCCTGACGGTTAATTTGTCCAATTCGTCCTTTGGGATCTGCTCCAGCGACATTGAAGTAACGCAGAATAACATAGTTCATACCAGAAGCTAGACTGTAATCTTGAATGATTTGCTCACTCATTAATTTGGAGCAACCATAGGGATTAATGGGCTGTGTAGGCGAAGATTCTCGAACGGGGTTATCTTGCGGTTCGCCATACACTGCCGCCGTACTGGAAAACACAAACTGATTCACGCTAAACGTGGAACAGCAACGCAGCAGGTTAAGCGTATTTTGTGTGTTATTGGTGTAATACTGCAAAGGATTGGCGATCGATTCTGGCACAGAAATGCTGGCAGCAAAATGCAAAACTGCATCAAAGCGATGTTGTTCAAAGGTTTGATGCAGGCGATCGACATCCTTTAAGTCGCCAACTACCAACTCTCCATATAAGACAGAAGCAGAAGAACTCGTTGAAAGGTTGTCATAGACGATAATCTCATAACCAGCTTCTCCAAGCTGACGAACGGTATGGGAACCGATGTAACCAGCTCCACCTGTAACTAATACTTTCATATTCATCTTGTACGCCTTGTTAAATCTCTAAAATAGATGTGATGCAGAACTTTAAAGGAGTCGATCAACAGCCCCGACTTAGATACTAAAAACTCGGCTGAGCCGCAGTCTATGAACTTTAGATGGCGTTGCTGAATGCAAGTATGAATTCCTAAATCTGCCCTCACCCTAGCCCTCTCCCAAAAGGAGAGGGGACAGGAGTTCTAGCTCCCTTCTCCCTAGGGAGAAGGGTCGGGGATGAGGGCAAATCATACATCGATTCAGCAATGCCCCTTAGATGTGACTAGCTCGGTTGCAAGGCTTGGCGATCCTATGGTGAGGGCAAACGAATAGGAGTGCAAAAGCGTCCAGCAGACTTCTTGCATGAATGGCAAATCAGGGAATCCAAAGTATTACAAACTCGTATCCAAGATCGATTCACTCAGAAAGCTGAGTATATTCACTTGGGCAGCTATCCAAGATAGTAGCTTTGCAAACAAGTAAGTGCAATTTCTTTTATGTATCTTTACGAACAGTTTATATATTTTTTCTAAGTATGAGCATTTAGAAAAAAGATTATTTTCAGCAGGCACAACGTTTTTAAGAACGGCTTACTAAGTCTCTCATTTGACGAAGTATAGAGCTGAAAGGCTATTAGAACGATAGTGCTGTCTTTCTCAGGTCTCCTAAGTATGAGAATGAGCACAAACCACCCAACTGTCATATTTACTACTAGTGTGTAGATTGTCTAAACTCATGCGTAGATTATGTAATACATTACTTTCTCGGCATATACTGGATAGCGTATGGATGGCATTGTCTCTTTGAAGACATTGTCAGGACAATCAAGCCGACTTAACAGTGCTGTTTCCCCATTCTTCTAAGTTTGCAGTTAAAGCTATGTCTAAAACTACAAAAACCGTATTTGCCAAGTACTGAAGTCTACTCTCGATTGCTTATAAGTTTGATTTATTACCAAATGTCCAGGAGAGTCCATTCTCCAAGGTTGAATTAACTCCATAAATAGTCATCAAAGTTCTATGGCAGATTCCTTTAATAAGACTACTTACCCACCAACGGGAGTTAAAGAGGTTGGGCTAAGCCGCCTGCTGGCTCTGCTAGCTCTGACAATAGGTCTGACCGTTAGCATCTATTTAATTCGTCAATATTTAAGGCAACCGCTTCCTTCTCTTAATGCTGCTGAGCAATCAACTGCTATTGCCACAGCCGAATTTTCAGGCAAGGTGCAGCCTGCAATGAATTTCAAAGTTGCAGCCCTCTCTAGTGCGATCGTGCGAGATATCCCTATTCAAGTTGGCGATCGCGTCGCAGCCAACCAGCCCTTAATGATTTTAGAGAACTTAGATGCTAAACGCGAATACGAGCAGGCACAACAACAGCAAGAAGTTGCCCAACAGCAACTGGTTCAGCTACAGGCACAGATCAGCCATCTGACGGAAATTGCTTCACTCAATCGACAAATGGACAGCGCCAATGGTCGGTTTGCTAAGGCGCAACTCCAAGCACAACAAGTTCCCCTCTATCAGCGGCAAGACTCTACTCTACGGGCACAGGCGGCTTATGATTTAGCTTTCGTTCAACACAAGCGGATGACTACCCTTTATCAAGCAGGAGCAATGTCCCAAGCAGAGGTCGATCGAGCAAAAGCCGACTTACAAATTGCCCAGGCAGATCTTTCCAGTGCTCAGAAAGCAGCGAATGCATCCCAAACATTGGGACAGGAGCAGCAGAAGCAAATGACTGTCCAACAGCAAGTCAACATTGCCGAACAGCAGCAGCAGATTATTGACCTTCAAGGACAGTTGCACATGGTTCGGCTTCAGTACGAGCAGGCAACTCGCAAGCTGAAGCAAATTCGACCACAGGGCACGCCTTCAGATGGTGGATTGAGCAACGGCTTTCAGGTAATTATCAAAGCCACAAAAGACGGTGTGGTAGAAAAAATACCTGCTTCGATTGGAGATCAAATTTATACCGGTGCGCCCTTAGTCGAGATGAGCCAGATCGATCGGTTGAATGTAGAGATACCAGTCAGCGTTCGGCTGATCAATTCTCTGCGGCGCGGACAGTCTGCAATAGTGCAAGTAGGAGCAGGCACAGAGGGCTTGGAGTTTAAAGCAACGGTAGTATCCATTAGTCCTTTACCCTCAGATGATCTAAGCCATCTAGTCAAGGTACAGTTTAAGAATCTAAATCGGATGCTTCTGATAGGTCAACCCGCTAAAGTCCACTTTGCGAAAGAGTAACCAAAATGAGCCGCCTCTCTGTCCTATTAACGACTGAAGGAACCTACCCTTTTCACAAAGGCGGTGTAAGTACATGGTGTCATGTCTTGACTCAACAGCTTCCAGAAGTAGATTTTAAGATCTTTGCGGTAGTTGCAAATCCTTATCTTCAGCAAAGTTACGATCTGTCTCCTAACATTCGGGAAGTGATTAAAGTTCCACTTTGGGGCACTGAAGATCCAGCAGAGTTCTCCTGGCGCTTTCCTTTTTCCAAAGCACTACGAAGCAAGCTAAACACTACAAAGTCAGCGATCAAAGGGCGTTTTCTGCCTCTATTTGAACAGTTTTTGCGGATGATCGTGTTTGCTGATTCGGATATGGTGAAACTGGGGCAACTGTTACTGGCATTGCATGAATATTTTCTAGACTTTGACTACCACAAAACCATGACCTCCAGGGCTGTTTGGTCTATATTCAAACAGGTTGCTTTAGAACAGTGGCAAAATCAGGTTACTCAGTTACAAGTGACGGTAAAGGAGTTATCTGAGATCATGCGCTTACTCTACCGTTTATTGATTTCAATTCATGTTCCGGTTCCAGAAACCAATCTATCCCATTCTTCTGCGGCTGCTTTTTGTGGCTTACCTTGCGTGATTGCTAAATTACAACGAGGGACTCCTTATTTGTTAACAGAACATGGCATTAACATTCGGGAGCAATATCTAAATCTAAATCGCAGCATTGAATCTAATTTCGTTCGCCTCTTTTTGTACCGATTAATGGGGGCGATCGTTCGTTTGAATTTCCACTTTGCCGACCAGATTTCTCCAGTATGCGAATTTAATGCTCGCTGGGAACGCTGGTGGGGAGTGCCACAAGAAAAAATCAAGGTAATTTATAACGGTGCCGATCCTGAAAAATTTCATCCAACCCCGCCAGTACAGAAAGATCATCCAGTAGTAATGAATATGGGTTTGATCTTTCCTCTAAAAGGACAACTAGATTTAATTGAGGCGGCAGCGATCGTTCGAGACAAAATTCCCAATATCGAGTTTCGGTTTTACGGTCACCCGTCGGATGAGGCCTATTTTGCCGAGTGTGAGCAGTGTGTTCAGCGACACCAGCTTGAGAAGAACATTAATTTTGCTGGGTTTACTAGCGAACCTTGGCGAGCATACAGTGAATCAGATGTGGTAGTCATGTCAAGCATCTCAGAAGGCTTTCCTTTTGCCGTCATTGAAGCTATGCTGTCGGGGGCAACCATTGTCTCAACTGATGTTGGAGGGGTGCGAGAGGCGATCGCAGATACAGGCTTGCTAGTCCGGGCAAGCCGTCCAACTGAGATGGCAGCTGCCATTATAAAACTGTTAGAAATGCCAGAAGCAGAGTGTGCAGACTACGGCAGACGGGCATTGGAGCGTTCTTTAAAGCTATTCACCCAAAAGACCTTTTTAGATGCCCATTTGGAAACCTATTATCGGTTATTACACCAGTCTCAGGTTCAACAACTGGGTCAACCCACTTACGTCAGCGTTTAAATTTAACTATTTGATGTAAAGATAATGACTTCAATTGATCAAAAATTACAACCATTAATCACCAAGATTAGAACCGTTAGTTCTCATCCTGTCGATCACTGGCAAATCACCGCCATTATCGAATCATTGGGATATACCGATCGCAGCATTCAGGAAGAATTTAAATTTTCTGATGCAAGACTTCTTGCTCAATATATTTATGAATCCTATCCTTTTCCTGCTCACGCTCAACCCGTTATCCCTTTTAAGCCACTTAAACGCGCTATCTTCAAAGAGTTTTGTGTTTTTCTAACAGAATTTAGTCGTAGCTTTGTTTACGCTGTGCCTCTGATTGCAGTGCTGGTTTCAGAGTACTTACCCATTCAGCAGACAGCGCAAATTTTGCCTCCCAAACTAGCTGCCCTCTTTACACTAGCAACTATCGCTAGTTTAAGTACCAGCGGTGGATTTGTACAGATGATTCAACGACGGGGGCTGTTTTATCTCCAGTTAGGAGAGATGAATGAAGTGCGGCAGATTTGTTCCTCTTTTCTGACGTTAGGAATGGCGGTTAGCATTCTGCTCAGTTGCCTTGGCACTTGGTTTGGGTTTTACCGAGGCTTGTTTGCCGACCAGTATCTTATCTTGGCAAATTTCTATTATCTATCGCTGAGTATGCTATGGATGCTATTCGCAGTACTGTCGCTGCTGCTGCCTTGGGGTACGCCGATCGCCTTAGTAAGCTTAACTCTACTGTTTTTGGTGCTCCGGATATTGCTAGGTTTGGGGGCTTTAGAAGCCCAAATTCTCACGATGGGCATTACGATGGTGGTGCTAGCTGGCATTATTACAGCTCAGTTTCAACGATATCGTCCGTCTCAGAAAAGTAAGGCGATCGCTCCAGTCAGTTCGCCTCGAATCAGCGCTTTAGTGTATCTCCTCTCCCCTTACTTTGGTTACGGCATCCTATATTTTGCGTTTATATTTGCCGATCGAATTGTTGCTGGTTCAGCTATTAATCCAGCTTCAGGCTTAATTTTTGCGATCGATTCTACCTATCAACACAACATGGATTTATCATTACTAAACTTCTTACTTTTTGTACCATTAGTAGAATACCTGAGCTATATTTTTATTCGGTATTGGTATCGGCAAGCCGTTATCCTATCAATTGGCGAATCATCTCAATTTTCGACTCAATTACTACGTCGCTATTACCAAACAATAGTCACTGTAACTATCTGTTTTTGTTTCTTGGTTAGTATCACTTTTTTCACATTTAAACCCGCAAATTGGGGTATTTCAGAGTTAACTTGTACGCTTGCGGGAAGTACCGGCTACTTGTTATTTGCCATTGGTCTACTCAACGAAATTATTCTATTTAGCTTGAATCAAGCGACTCTTGTCGTGAAGGCATTAATTCCAGCTCTCATGATCAATCTATGTATTGGCTACTTGTTAGCCCATGGAATAGCGCCTGCTTATGCTGTTGTAGGTCTAGTGATTGGAGCAGCGACCTTTATGCTGCTCTCAGGTCGAGACGTTATCCGGGCGATTCGCTCACCAGATTATGTCTATTATCTCGGTGGCTATTAATTTTTGTTCCGGCGTTGGCTGCCAAATCTTTGGGTTGCCCCGCATCTACCTAGAAACTAATTTCCTGGATTACAGATAAAGATCTCTAAAAGCGACTTTCTCTTTTTACAATTAGTTGTGTGTTCCTACTTAAATTTGCCCAATTATTAACTCAACTTACAAGGTAAAATCATGTGTGGAATTGTTGGCTATATTGGAACTCAAACCGCATCTAAAGTTTTATTAGAAGGATTGCAGCACTTAGAATACCGAGGGTATGATTCAGCAGGAGTGGCTATGCTTTGGGAAGGGAAGCTGCACTGTATTCGAGCTAAAGGAAAACTGCAAAATTTGCGGCAGAAGTTAGAGAATCAGGAAATTCCGGCTCGCATTGGTATTGGTCATACTCGCTGGGCAACCCACGGCAAGCCCGAAGAGCATAATGCCCATCCCCATCTCGATATGTCGCAGCGGGTTGCAGTGGTGCAAAACGGCATTATCGAAAATTATCGTGAACTCAAACAAGAACTTCAGGCAAAAGGCTATCAGTTCCATTCAGAAACGGATACTGAAGTTATTCCTAACTTGATTTCAGATCTGCTGGATCAGATGCAAAGGAATGGGGAACTGAAGCAATATCTCTCTCCTCTAACAGAAGCTGTCCGTCGAGCAGTTCATTGTTTGAAGGGGGCTTTTGCAATTGTGGTGCTGTGTAGCGAATATCCTGATGAATTGGTGATGGCGCGTCAGCAAGCTCCTTTAGTCATTGGGTTTGGGCAGGGCGAATTTTTCTGTGCCTCAGATACACCCGCTATTTTGCCCTACACTGCGGCGGTTATGATGCTAGAAAATGGCGAAATTGCCACTCTTACCCCCATGGGCGTGTCGCTTTCCTCCTTTGGCGGCGATCGCATTACTCGCTACCCCCACATTCTCAAGGGCAGCCGCATGGCAGCAGACAAGCAGGGCTTTCGACACTATATGCTGAAAGAGATCCATGAACAGCCTGCCATTGTTAGAGATTGTCTTGCCAGCTATCTCTCTCCCGCATGGCAGGAGCACATTGATACGGTTTCACCGATTAAGCTGGGGCTTCCCGATACTCTTCTGACCGATCTACAGCAGGTGCAGATCCTTGCCTGTGGAACCAGTTGGCACGCAAGCTTGGTGGGCAAATACCTTTTAGAGCAGTTAGCTGAAGTCCCTACTGTGGTGCATTATGCCTCAGAATATCGCTATGCGCCTACCCCCCTCATGCCCTACACGCTAACAATTGGCGTAACTCAGTCGGGTGAAACTGCCGATACCTTAGCCGCTCTGGAGATGGAACAGAAACGGCGCAGCCAGAAATCAGTAGAATTTTGTCCTCGGATGTTAGGAATTACTAACTACTCTGAAAGTACCCTAGGGCATCTAGTACCGCATTTGATTACGACTCCTGCTGGGATTGAGGTAGGAGTTGCAGCAACGAAAACCTTCGTCGCCCAGCTGATGGCATTTTATTTCTTGGCGCTGGATCTGGCATATCGGCGTCAAACGCTTACTCCTGAACGAATGACCGCGATCATCAACGGATTACATCACTTGCCCACGCAAATTGAACAAATTCTAAATACTCAAGCAACCACTATTGAGGAACTATCGCATCGTTTCTTAGAGACGCAAGATTTCATCTTTTTAGGACGTGGAATTAACTTCCCCATTGCTCTAGAAGGTGCATTGAAATTGAAGGAAATTAGCTATATCCATGCGGAAGGCTATCCAGCGGGTGAAATGAAACATGGCCCGATCGCCCTTCTAGATGCCAAAGTTCCAGTTGTGACGATTGCTATGCCTGGGACAGTCTATGAAAAAGTGCTCTCAAACGCTCAAGAAGCAAAAGCACGAGATGCTCAATTGATTGGGGTCACCTCACTTCAGCATGATGATACCGATGTTTTTGATGCTGTGTTATCTGTTCCCCCAGTGGATGAAATTCTGTCACCCATTCTGACCACTATTCCACTACAACTGCTCGCATATTACATTGCCGCAATTCGAGGATTAGATGTTGATCAGCCCAGAAATTTGGCAAAGTCTGTCACGGTAGAGTAAAAGGCGTTAATCCTTCAAGTAACTTGTAAATTTCAGTAAAACCAAAGCGTGAAATGGAAATAACGATTCAGTCTTTGCTTCTCGATTCAATCACAGCACTTTGGATCACAGCACTAAGCATCCTCCTGCTGATTGAGTTACCGAACAAAATTCTGTCTCAGGCGAAGCCTCTCCCGCCTACCGATCGCGTGATTGAATCTTTATCAAAGTCTGTCCCTCTAATTGTCGTTGGAGTGTTAATACTCTCCACACTCTCGTTGTTTAACTGGTTCACGCTGGTTTTCTGGTATATCTCAGGATTACTAATCTTCCAGTTGATCTATGACTATCAAAAAACATTAGGACAGATACAGCTTTGGTGGAACAGCAGCCTGTATCTTCTCTTTGATATTTTAGATCAACAAGTTTCGTGGTTATCGGTTCAAAAAGATATCCGATCGCATCTTATCTCCTGGCAGAAACGTATCTTCCAGAATGGAAATCAGACCGCAGGGGTGCGATCGGAATTCTTACCTGCTTTAATTGCTTTAACAATTATCTTGAGCTTTACACTATTTCTACGCTACGAACATCCTTTATTAGAATTGCGCTTCAGTCATCCTGATGCTTACCAAACGCTACTCACCACACGACAAATTCTTACAGGAAAGACCGTTCCCAGCCACACTCCTCCCGTCTTCGTCTCTTTAACAGCCGTGCTAGCTTTGTTAGGGGCAGTTGATCCCTTGCAGGTTGTCCGGTTTCTCTCTCCCTTAGTGGGGGTTGCTTTAGTTATAGCAATTGGATACGGGATATACGCCTTAATGCGCAGTGGCGCACCTGCGCTGGTTTCAATGTTGAGCCTAGGAGCATATTGGTTTACCTGTAGCTGGGATATTCCTGACTATTTGCCCTCCTGGTTACAGCAATATCTTGGAATCTTAATCACTCAACTTAATGCCGGACTGATTCGACAATGGACGGGAACCGATCCAGAACTAGGCGCTATGTTCCTAGTTCTGGCGCTGACCCAGCTTAACCGAGGACTGCATGAGCGACACCGCTCTGCCTGGGTTGGGGCAGGCTGCTGTAGCGCGATCGTGGCATTGACTGCTCCTTCACTGTTATTACTTATCGTTCTAGGTTATCTAGGGTTGATTGTTAGTCAGCGCTGGACATTAGGAATGATTGCGCTGGTATGGCTGGGTTTAGGATTGTTGACTCCTCTTCTCAATCACTCTTCATTGTTACAACCTTTTCTAATCACACTTCCAGTTGCACTCAGTTTGCTCTGTGGTTGCATTTTTGCTTTACTAAGCCGTCCATTCCAATTTATCTTAGGTGATCTCACTCCATCAATCGGCTTGATTCTGATCTTTGCCATTTTTGTTAATTTTTTGCTACCGCTCTCACCTGATATTATGTACCTGGAATACGACATCGCTGCCCGTGAGACTTTAGCCCTGAATAGCCGACTTCCGATAAAACAATGGATGTTAATTGCACCCATAGAACAATTGTCTGAAACCTATGGAGTAGGATGGTATGGTGATTTAGCTGAATTTGTTGATACCTACGCTGATCAAGTGCAGCAACCCAGTTTCCGTTTTCCGTTCTCCATTCCAGATCTGTTTGTGTTTGTCGAAAAACATCCTTTCAAGACTTTTAAGATCGAACCTTCACATATCTCTGGTGAGTCAGCATTTGATCCGGTTTACCGCAATTACCGCACCCTTGCAGGACGCAGTAGTCTTCAATTTGATGCCATGAAGCTCTGTGAAACCTACCTTCAGACCCATCCCGATAGCTCAATTGAGTATGAAGATAATGTTCTTAAGGTGTATCACTTTCGCCTCCCTGAACAAGCATTAGTCGATTGATTTAACGCCTGAATATATTTAATTTCTTCATCCCAGTAAGACGGTAATCGGTTCCAAGGATCTTGATCTGTGTTATCGGGTCTATCATCCGTCACGTAGACATACTTTACATGACGGACTAATGCCAGATCAATGGCACTCTTCATCGTTTCAACATCTGGTGCAGAATGCATTAGCATTGAGAACCGATCGGCTGAATAGTTAGACAGATAAGAGGGCGGAGAATATCCTGCCCATTCTGTAGAATAATTCTCAAAAATAACCGCTATATCTGCGGCAGGTTTGCTCAAATAACTCTTATTAGGTTGAGTTCCTTGATTCAATACAACCTGACTTAATGCTGGTTTTGCTTTAATGTAAGTGTAAAGCTCCTGATAATACTTTAGTTGAGTTAAACTACTGGCTGCTTCATCTAGAAAAATTCCATTGACCTCATAATACTGGTTATATAAATCAATTTCTCTCTTCACTTCAGCCATGTTTCGCTCACCATAGCGAGTAGAAATATATCCTAGAAGAGTCACACGGGCTTCACGTAAGTCTGCTAGTCCTTTTGCATAGTCTCGATTGGGTGGAGCATTATCTGGACCGTTATTCGGATTAATTATTGCAGTAATAGGTACGTAGGGTTGAGCAAGTGTTATATTTCGCCAAGCATAGGTATCGGGTTGATAGTGGGTCGGGTAAATGTAAAGAGGAATTAGTACCCTTAAACAGTCATTGTTCGTTGGTCGATTAAACACAATAAAGAATGTGGCGATCGTGAGTAGTGTAAAAAAAGCTGAGTTCTTTAAAAACATAACGACAAAACATATTTAATGCAAGTCCGGGATAAGAAAGAGCAGAATAGATGTGCTGGAAGTAATATGCTAAGCCAGTAGAGCTTCACTGAGTTTACCCAGTTGGCACAGCAATCCTTCAACCTGTTTGAGGGTAAAGGGAAGGATATGAGTTCGCCCATTTTTTCACCAGTTCATGCCCAATAGCACGTTGCCATACGCATCAAGCTGAAGTTGATTGTTAGCACTGTCACCGATCGCCCCAGTGGTGGTTAAGATAGCAGCAGTCCGACGATCACCAATGACCGCCAGATCACGGATCTCAGGAAAACTGCATTAATTGATTCAGGTTGCTACGGCAGGACTGCGATCGTTTGTTCAGCAGTGGGACGCTGCTGACGCTTAGAGATGTCAAGTTCGACAAAACCGCCTGTCTCAATCGAACGGTAAAGCGCCCGAATGATTTGGACATCAATTAGTCCTTCTTGACCCGATGGTTCTGGCTCTTTGTCCTGCAAGATACAGTCTGAAAAATAAATAAATTCAGCAGCAAGCTGATCGTGGGGTCCAAACGATCGCTCCTGTTTTTCACCGTCAATCGTTAGCGTGTGCGTAATCGTTTCAGTGCCATATGCCGAATCAACGCGCAAGTCACCCTTTGTCCCGATCACCTGATAAGTCGCAACCTTTCCACCGTTAAAGCTACTGGTAAATGCTGCTAAGCGATCGCCCGGAAACCGCAGAATTACACTAGTCATCTCATCGACTTCGCTGAAACGGTCTTCTCCATTACTAGCACTGGTTGCAAAGACGGCGATCGGTTCATCTTGGAATAAATAGCGAGCGGCATTAATACAGTAGATGCCAATATCATCTAAGGTACCGCCCCCTTTATCTTTTTCAAGGCGAATATTGCCTTCCACAGTTTGCTGAGTGAAGACCGAATTAAAGATGCGCGGTTCGCCAATTTTTCCCGATTGCACCGTTTCTACCGCCTGCAAATTTGCTTCTTCTAAATGTAATCGATAGGCAATCATCAGCTTTATATTATTATCTTGAGCTGCCTGAATCATTGACTTACACTCATCTACAGTGACAGCCATCGGCTTCTCACACAAAACATGAATGCCAGCATTAGCAGCCCGAATAGCGTATTCCCGGTGCATATGGTTTGGCAAAGCGATGTAAACTGCATCAATCTCACCACTGTTAAGACAGTTTTCGTATTCTTCATAAGAATAGGTGTGCTGAATATCGTATTGCTTGCCAAGCTCCTGTTGCTTTGCCGGATCATTTGATACCAGTGCCACAAGTTCAGAATTTTTGGTATGCTCAAAGGCAGGCATCGCATAAGTTTGAGCAAATGACCCGACACCAACAATGGCATAACGAATTTTGCGGTTAGCGGAAGTGTTTTCAGTAACTGCCATATTTTTTACTTAAAGATTAATTTGCTCGATATCTCTTTTTTTACTCTAAAGAAGATGCGATTTTTTTACCTCTCACTTTTGAAAGATACTGACTGCGGACGCTTACAGAACCCATTTGACATCTAACCAGAATTCAGATCTAGGGTGATTTTTAGGCGGTAGGGGCGAAGCATTTACATCAAGATTCTGGTCAAGATTTTGGAAATGCAGCCTAAATTGGGGTAGACACAGAAAACGGAAAATATAGCACGTTAAGGAATTGAAGAAGCTGGAACCCAGCGGTAGAGCGTCGGTACAGACACGCCAAGATTTTTAGCCACGTCACGAGGAGTCACCCCATTAGTCAACAGTTGCTTTGCCGACTCGATTTTACTATCGGTCATCTGACGTTTGCGCCCACCCTTGCGCCCAAGTTGACGGGCGATTTCCAAACCAGCACGGGTTCGCTCCGCATTTAGCTCTCGCTCCATCTCAGCTAAACTTGCCATGACATGAAAGAAGAAGCGACCCGCCGGAGTAGCAGTATCAATCGAGTCAGTAAGACTCTTAAACTGAACACCTTGCTGATGCAACTCACCGACCAGATCGACCAAATGCTTAACACTGCGTCCAAGTCGGTCTAATTTCCACACAACCAAGCTATCACCTGCCCACAGCATCTCCAGTGCGTTGGTCAGACCAGGTCGCTCCACTCGGCTACCACCAATCTTGTCATCAAAGATCTTATGACAACCCGCTAGCTTCAGTGCCTCGACCTTCAGGTCGAGATGCTGATCTGGTGTAGAAACGCGAGCATAGCCAATTAACATCGGTTAGTTCCTTATCGAAACTCATGGAGTAGGCAGAAATCGAGAATTAATTTCGAGAACTATTTGTGAGAATAGAAGAACCTTGATTCTGCATGCCATTGGGCTAACTTGACGAGGCTTATTACAAACCTACGTTTTCGAGAGGAGTTTCAATGCCCCGTCGTTCGATTCTATCCGCTGTAGAGCGAGATAACCTCCTGACCCTATCCGCTGCCAAGGACGATCTGATTCAGCACTACACATTAAGCGAATCCGATCAGGCGATCGTTCGCCAGCATCGAGGAGCAGCGAACCGAATGGGCTTTGCCATCCAACTTTGCTACATGCGTCATCCCGGCATCATTCTCGGTGTCAGTCAGCCACCATTCCCACCATTACTCAGCTTTGTGGCAGAGCAGATCGAGGTAGCGGTGTAAAGTTGGGAAGAATACGGTCAGCGCGAGCAGACGCGGCGAGAACACCTGGTCGAGCTACAAGCGATCTTCTGCTTCAAACTCTCTACCATCAGCCACTATCGGCTGATGGTAGAAGCCTTGAGCGATCTGGCTTTGCAAACTGACAAGGGGATTATCCTCGCCAGTTCCTTAATTGAGAACCTGCGAAAACAGCAGATCTTGCTGCCGCCGATGGATACTATCGAGCGAGCTGTTGCTGAGGCAATTACCAGGGCCAACCGACGTATCTATGCAGTATTGACCGACTCATTATCAGAGAACCATCGCTAGCGGCTCGACAACCTGCTCAAACTGAAGGATGACAGCAAGATTACCTGGCTTGCTTGGTTACGCCAGTCACCAACCAAACCGAACTCTCGGCACATGCTCGAACATATCGAGCGCCTGAAAGCTTGGCATTCACTGGACTTACCCACTGGCATCGAGCAGCAGGTGCATCAAAACCGCCTCCTGAAAATCGCCCGTGAAGGTGGACAGACAATTCCTGCCGATTTAGCCAAGTTTGAGCCCCAACGCCGTTATGCCACCCTGGTCGCTCAGGTATTGGAGATCATTGCCACTATCACCGATGAAATCATCGATCTACACTCATATCTCCGACCAGTACGCACCGTTTAGTACCAAGGTGGTCAATGTTGAGATTCGCGATTCGACTTATGTTCTCGACGGTCTGCTGTACCACGAATCAGATTTACGGATTGAGGAGCATTACACAGACACAGCGGGCTTCACAGATCATGTCTTCGCTCTGATGAACTTATTGGACTTTCGCTTCGCACCACGTATCCGCGATCTGAAGGAGACTAAGCTGTACATGCCCAAGAATGATAAAGAATACCCAGCTCTGCAAGCGATGAATGGTGGGACTCTCAACGTTAAGCAGATTCGCGACTATTGGGACGATATCCTGCGATTGGCTACGTCGATCAAACAGGGCACTGTGACTGCCTCGTTGATGATGCGTAAGCTTGGTAGTTATCCGCGTCAAAATAGTTTGTCTGTTGCGCTGCGGGAGTTAGGTCGAATCGAACGGACATTGTTTATTCTGGATTGGTTGCAAAGCGTCGAACTGCGACGGCGAGTAAATACTGGGTTAAATAAGGGAGAGGCGCGTAATTCATTGGCTCGTGCTGTCTTCTTCACTCGGCTGGGTGAAATCCGCGACCGCAGCTTCGACCATCAACGCTACCGAGCCAGTGGTCTGAACTTAGTTACAGCAGCCATCGTGCTATGAAATACTGTCTATCTGGAGCAAACAACTCATACCCTGTATGATCAGCAATTCCAAATTCAAAATTTGATGGCTCTGAAAGCCTTACACCAAGAGAACTTAACAATTCTTGATAATTCGGGCGATCGCTGGAACGGCGTAAAATCGTTCCGAATTTGGAATTGCTGCTGTATGATGGACATCCGTTAGCTGAGACTATGTTTCAATACCTATCGCCACTGGGGTGGGAGCACGTTAACCTGACAGGAGATTATGTTTGGCGCAGAAACACCAAGATTGTTGCTGGCAGCAAGTTTAAGCCAGTACGAAATCCTTAACGTGCGGGCGTATCTAGGGTTTAGGGGAGTGCATTTGTATGGGCAATGAGACAGATGGAAATAGAGCATCAAATCGCTGATTCGCCCAGGCGACTCGAAGCGCCAATAGATGATTAAATCCATCTTCACTC
>Ga0335397_10004760_pt1 | contig 17862 bp, 14 predicted proteins | sample MAT04_FD_205740 | JGI IMG/M metagenome (GOLD analysis project Ga0335397, IMG submission 205740) | Freshwater microbial communities from Lake Fryxell liftoff mats and glacier meltwater in Antarctica - MAT-04 (spades assembly) (version 2) ... | reverse complement strand
GTCTCGCAGGCTGCCAGCACGTCGCGATGGGTATGCACGGCCGCCTTGGGCTTTCCCGTGGTGCCGGACGTGAACGCCAGCAAAGCGATGTCGGTGCCCTCGGTAGGGCAGGCCGGGAAGGCTCCCAACTTGGGTGCGCAACGCGCCTCCAGGGAATCGGCAGCGTTTGCGCCATCGGGTGCATTGAAGCCGACGATGGTAATCAGCACCGGATGCTGCGCCTGCGCCAACGTCAGTTCCTGCAGCAGGCCGGTGTCGCACAACGCCGCCACCGGTTGTGCCTTGTCGATGATGTCGCCCAGTTCCTTGGCGCGCAGCAGCGGCATCGTCGCCACCGCCACCAGCCCGGCCTTCATGACGGCCAGCATGCCCAACGCCATCATGACCGAGTTGCCCCCACGCAGCAGCACCCGGTTGCCTGGCAACAAGCCCAGGTCCTGCACCAGCACATGGGCGATGCGATCGACCTGCTCGCGGGCCTGGTGGTAGCTCAACGTCAGGCTGTCGGATCGCAACATGGGCCGCGCGCCGTAGCCTTTGATCGGCGCCTTGTCCAGCAGGTCCTCGACCCAGTTGATCTGCTCGGCAAAGCGCAGCTCCGGTCGATCAAAAAGCAGCTCCGGCATCTGCGCCGGTGCAGGCAGTCGCTCATGAACAAACCGATCCAGTTGCGCGGATGTCATGGTGCGGCTCCTTTCAATACTGCTTTGCCGATGATGAGTTGCTGCACCTCGGTCGCGCCTTCGTAGATGCGCAACGCGCGAATGTCGCGATACAGACTTTCCACCTTGCTGCCCACCAACACACCTGCGCCGCCATGCATCTGCAGCGCCATGTCGATCACCTTCTGTGCGTTTTCCGTGGCGACCATCTTGGCCATTGCGGCCTGTGCGGTGTAGGTCTGTGCATGTTGCGCCGTAGCGGTGCCGACGCAGTCGCGTTGCCAGGCAGCGCGGTAGGTCAGCAAGGCCGCGGCATCAAGTAACGCCGCCATGTCGCCCAGCCGCGCCTGGGTCAGCTGGAAGTCGCCCAGATGCTGACCGAACATCGTACGGCTGCGCGCATGGTGCACCGCCTCGTGCAGGGCGCGCCGTGCCATGCCCAGCGCAGCCCCGGCCACAGAGGCGCGGAAGATGTCCAGCGTCTGCATTGCCAACTTGAAGCCGCCGTCGCGCGCACCGAGTTGCGCGCTGGCCGGAATGCGGCAGCCATCAAAACGCAGGGTCGCCAGCGGATGGGGCGCCATCACATGCAGCTGCTCGGAGTCGTCCAGCCCGGTCTGATCGGCATCGACGATGTAGGCGGTGATGCCCCGCGTGCCCTTGGCCATGTCGGTCTTGGCGAACACACAGTAATAGTCGGCGATGCCGCCGTTGCTGATCCAGGTCTTGACGCCGTCGAGCACGACATCCGTACCGTCCTCGCGCGCACGCATCGTCATGCCGCCCACATCCGATCCAGCCTCGGGCTCACTGAGCGCAAAGGCGGCAATCTTGTCGCCGCGCGCCACGGCTGGCAGATAGTGCGCCTGCTGCTGTGGGTTGCCAGCCAGCGTGATGGCACCGCTGCCAAGGCCTTGCATCGCGAAAGAAAAATCGGCCAGTGGCGAGTGAAAGGCCAGCGTCTCGCGCAGGATCACCAGCGCACGCGAATCGAGTCGCTCCAGCGCGCCACCAAAGGCCTGCGGCACGCAATAGCGCAACCATCCGGCGTCGCCCAGCAGGCGTACCCACTTGCGGCAGGCCGCGCGGTCGTGGGACTCGTCGACCTGTTGTGCCTGCGCCCAGGCAGCGAGCCGCTCGGCCAGCGTCAGGTGCGACGTATCGAAGAATGGCAGCGCGTACTGCGCCGTGGGTGCAGACATGACTCAATCCCCCGCAAACACGGGTCTGGCCTTGGCGGCGAATGCCTCATAGGCCCGGGAAAAATCCTGGGTCTGCATGCAGATCGCCTGCGCCTGGGCTTCGGCCTCGACTGCCTGCTCGATCGTCATCGCCCATTCCTGCTGCAACATGGTCTTGGTCATGCTGTGCGCAAAGGTCGGGCCGGCGGCCAGTTCGGCGGCAAACGCCTGCGCGTGCGCCAGCAGCCCGGCCGGCTCGACCAGCGCATTGAAGAAGCCCCATGCCAGGCCTTCCTGCGCCGTCATGGCGCGCCCACTGAACAGCAACTCGCTGGCCCGGCCCTGGCCTATCACGCGGGGCAACAAGGCACAGGCGCCCATGTCGGCGCCAGCCAGCCCCACCCGCGAGAACAAAAAAGCGGTTCTTGTTGTCGCCGTGCCATAACGCAGGTCACAAGCCAGCGCCATCATTGCGCCGGCACCGGCACAAATACCATCGATCGCGCCGATGACCGGCTGCGGACAATTGCGCATGGTCTTGACCAGGTCGCCCGTCATGCGGGTGAACTCCAGCAACTCGGGCATCGACATCTTCGTGAGCGGTCCGATGATCTCGTGCACGTCGCCGCCCGAGCAGAAGTTGCCGCCGGAGCCGGTGACCACCACGGCCTTGACATCGACGCTGCGGCGCAGGCTGTCGAACAGCGCGCCGAGTTCGGCATACGAATCGAACGTGAGCGGGTTCTTGCGCTCGGGCCGGCTCAGCATGATGGTGCCTACGCCGTCGTGGAACGACCAGTCGAAATGCCGCGCCTGATAGGGTGCCGTGACCTCGAAGCGGCTGCGCATGGGGTTATTGGCACCGATGTAATGTTTCATGGCGTTTCCTTGATTCGAGTCTGGCTGTGCTGCTTGACCTTGCCCAGCAGCCGGTGCAATGTCTCTTGTTCGCGTTCACTGAGCGCCTCGAAAGCGTCGACCACCCAGGCTTCGTGCGCCTGGGCCATCCCGGCAAATTCGTTGCGGCCCTTGGGCGTCAGTCGCACGCAGTAGGCTCGCCGGTCGCCAGGCACCTGCACCCGCTCCACCAGGTCCTCCTGCACCAACTGGTCGGTAATGCCGGTGACATTGCCACCGGTGACCATCATGCGGCGCGACAGCTCGTTCATCTTGAGTCCGCCCGGCGCGCGCTCGAGCTGGGCCATCAAATCAAATCGTGGCAGCGTCATTGCGAAACCGTCGCGCAGCTCGCCGCGGATACGCGTCTCGACGAGCTGGGTGCAGGTCAGCAGACGCAGCCACAGACGCAGGGACTGTGGATGTTCGGCGGCGGTAGCGCCAGCCAGACGCGCTTCCTTGTCCATGACGCTCAGAACCCCTGCGCCTTCGCGGCGGCATCGGCGGCGGCCAGCGCGCTGTCGCCACCGGCGGCCTGCTGCAATTTGCCGACTTCGCGGTACATCTGGTCACGACCGGCAAGATACTGGCGCGGCCATTCGACCTGGCGCGATTGCAACGCTGCAGTCTCGTGCAGCGTCCAGGCTGGATCGGCCAGATGGGGCCGCGCGAGTGCACACAGATCGGCACGGCCGGAGGCGATGATGCTGTTGACCTGATCGGCCTGGGTGATCGCGCCCACTGCCATGGTGCGGATGCCGACCTCGTTGCGGATGCGGTCGGCAAATGGCGTCTGGTACATGCGCCCGTATACCGGCTGCGCCTCGCGTGTGGTCTGGCCCGACGAGACATCGATCAGGTCGCAACCAGCCAGCTTGAACAGGCGCGCGATCTGCACCGCGTCATCGTCGGTGTTGCCGCCGGGCACCCAGTCGTGGGCCGAAATACGCACGCTCATGGGTTTGTGCTGGGGCCAGGCCGCACGCATCGCGCTGAAAACCTCCAACGGGTAGCGACACCGATGGGGCAGCCCCGCACTGCCGGCCCCGCCATACGCGTCGTCACGCTGATTGGTGAGCGGGCTCAGAAAACTGGCCAGCAAATAACCGTGCGCGCAATGGAGCTCCAGCCAGTCGAATCCGGCCGCCTGCGCCCTTTGGGTGGCTGCGACGAATGTTTCGCGCAACTGGTCCATGTCGGCGCGCGTCATGGCCGCCGGCGTCTGGTTCTGTGCACCGAACGCTAACGGACTGGCCGCGAGCAGCGGCCAGTTGGCATGCGTGCCGTCGGGTGGCAGCGGTTCATCCGTCTGCTCCCAGCCGACCTGGGTCGAGCCTTTGGGGCCGCTATGGCCCAGTTGCAGACCGATCAGCGCCGTGCTCTGGCCGTGCGTGAATTCAACGATGCGGCGCAAGCCCGCCTCCTGCGCATCGTTCCACAGGCCGGTGCAGCCGGGTGTGATGCGCCCCTCGGGCGTCGGGCTGGTCATCTCGACCATCACCAGTGCAGCGCCGCCCAGCGCCCGCGCGCCCAGATGGACCAGATGAAAATCCTGTACCACGCCATCAACCGCGCTGTAGGTGGCCATCGGCGAGACCACGATGCGGTTCTTCAGTCGGGCGCCGCGTATCTGCAATGGCAGCAACATCGGCGGCAGGGCCGCCAGGTCGTTGCATGGCATAGCCGGCTCGGGCGGCGTGTCGCTGCCGTCGGGTCGAGGAAGGTGCTGCGCCATCCACGACTCAAATCCGCCCACCCAGCGTGCATCGCGCAGGCGCAGGTTCTCGTGGCTGATGCGCTGCGAACGGGTCAGCAGCGAATACGCGAACTGCTCGATCGGCATGCCCGTGTAGCGGTCCACGTTCTCGAACCATTCGGTCGAGTTGCGCGCGGCATTCTGGATCTTGAGCACCTCCACGCTGCGCAGGTCCTGGTACTGTTGCAACACCGCGTCCATGTCGGGCTTCTCCCCGGCCTGCGCAAACATGCGGGCCAGGTCGATCGCATCCTCGAGCGCGAGTTTGGTGCCGCTGCCGATGGAGAAGTGCGCGGTGTGCGCCGCGTCGCCCATCAATACGACCGGCACCCGGCCCTGCGGCAGTTGCACATGGTGCACCCAGGTCTTGCACATCACGCGCGGAAAGCGGATCCAGTTGGCCGAGCCCCGCAGATGGCTGGCGTTGTTGATCAGCGCATGGCCATCAAGGTAGCGGGCGAACAGGCGCTCGCAAAAGGCTACTGCCTGGGCAGGCTCCATGTCCTGCAGTCCGTGCGCCTCCCATACGTCCTGCGGCGTCTCGACAATGAAAGTCGAAGTCTTGTCGTCGAATTTGTAAGCGTGCGCCTGGAACCAGCCGTGCTCGGTCTGCTCGAACGCAAATGTGAATGCATCGAAGGTCTTGTGCGTGCCAAGCCAGACGAAACGGCACATGCGGGTGTCGATGTCGGGCTTAAACACCTCGGCATAGCGGGTGCGGATGCGGCTGTTGAGCCCGTCGCAGGCGATCACCAGGTCGGCCTGGTACTCGGCAGCCAGCACCTGGTCGTCGGCCACATCCTTCTCGAAAACCAGTTCGACCCCGACCTGCAGACAACGCTCCTGCAGGATGCTCAGCAGGTGCTTGCGTCCGATGCCGCAAAAACCGTGACCCCCCGAGCGCACGCTGCGGCCCTTGAAGAACACCTCGATGTCGTCCCAATGGTTCAGCGCGTCGCCGATCAGCTGCCCGCTGCTCGGATCGGCCTGGCGCAGGTTGTCCAGCGTCTGGTCCGACAGCACCACCCCCCAGCCGAACGTGTCGAACGGCTTGTTGCGCTCCACCACCACGATACGACGCGACGGATCCTGCTGCTTCATCAACAGGCCGAAATACAGACCTGCCGGCCCGCCACCGATGCACAATATATTCATGGAAAAATAGTTTACGCCTAAACAAAATGCTGTCAAGCGAGGGCGCAAACGGAATTGAAAATGAACGCCACACCCGCCAGTTGACGAATCGCGCAACAAGTGGAGAATTTGCCGGGCGCACAATCACCCTATCCGTTCACGCGTTCCTGCAAGTACGCGTGAATCCTTTGCCCGCGACGGTCGCGGGCTCACATTCAAAACCAGCCGTCAATGGCCATCGACATGTTGTACAAATTCAAATCCAAGGCCGCCGGCGATCTGATCCTGTTGCAGGAAAACGGCGAGCGAATCCTGCAAATCATCGGCAAGGACCTTACCCCCAAGGGCATCATCCTGCCCGAGCAGATACCGGCCGCGATCGCGGCACTGGAGAAGGCCGTCGCCCGGGCCGAAGCTCCGCCCGCCACCGAAGCAACGAACGGTGCCGACGCCGACAAGGATATGCCGGCCGCAGACCGGGTCACGCTGCGCCAGCGGGCAGCGCCCTTCATCGACATGCTCCAGCGCTGCCACCAGGCCAACACAGAAATCGTCTGGGGAGTGTGATGCCTGGTCCAGCCCGACGCCGGCATCGTTGAATACGCTCAGCACAGGCCGGGCCGCCATCGCGTAACGCGCAGAACTGGCACCACCATGGGAGCCGCTCACGGCACTGCAGCCGGCACCGGCCGGCTGCAGTTCGGTGATCGAGTCCACCACCCGAAGTGGCGGACCCAAGGACCCGTCAGTCGGCAAATTGTCCCGCCGCTTCGATGACCGGTTTGAGCTTGGCGATCTCGGCTGCCACAAAAGCCTTGTGCGCAGCGGGCTCGAGCCGGCCGTCGGTGACGACCAGCGCGCCCAGCGCTTCCTGTTTCTTGATGAAATCGGGATCCTTCAACGCCATCTTGAGCGCGTCATTGAGCTGCTTGGTCACCGCCGGGGGGGTGCCCTTTGGGGCATACAAACCGTGCCAGATCGTCAGATCGAAGCCCTTGAGGCCCATTTCCTGCAGCGTCGGGTAGTCCTTGAGCAACTTGTGCTTGGACAGGGGCTTGGCCGTCGTGACAGCAAACGCCTTGACTTTTCCGCCTTCGATCTGTGCCGTCGTGTTGGTGGTCTGGTCACACATCAGGTCGACCTGCCCACCCAGCAGCGCATTCATGGCCGGGCCGGTTCCGCCGTATGGAATCGTCGTCATCGCCTCCTTGGCATTGACTGCCGACTGCCACATCAGGCTGCACAGGTGTGAGGCGGACCCCAGGCCGGCATGGGCCATGTTCAGCTTGCCCGCGTTGGCCTTGATGTAGTTTTCGAAGTCGCGGTAGGTATTGGCCGGCAGTTGCGGCTTGCCGATCAGCGTCATCGGCACTTCGTTGACCATGCCCAGGTACTCGAAGTCCTCCAGCGGCTTGTAAGCGATTTTCTTGTACAGCGTTGGCGTGGACGCCATGCCGATATGAAACAGCAACAACGTATGCCCGTCCGGAGCAGCGCGCGCCACCTTGGTGGCACCAATGGTGCCTCCCGCGCCAGCCGAGTTTTCCACGACGAAGTTGGCGCTTCCGCCCATGGCCTTGCGCATGGCTTCGCCCAACTGGCGCGCCACCAGGTCAGTCGGGCCACCGGCCGCGAACGGCACGACGATGGAAATCGGCCGGGAACCAGGAAAGGTCTGGGCGCCGGCTGCCAGGGATGCGGCGGCCAGGGCAATAGCAAGAAGTCGTTTCATAGGAGGATGGGGAGAAGTTGGGGAGGAGAAAGCAAGTCTAGTGATCTGCGAAAAATATGCTATCAAGGTAACTACCAATTCCCGGCAATATCGTGGGGTCTGATTCCGTCGCTGTCGGGCGCATCACTTGTAGCTGCGCGCGTCGTCAATCACCTTGCCGTCGTTGGGCAGGCTGCCAGGCAACACCAATTCCACCTCGCCGCGCAGCTTGGTCACCTCGCGGATGGCCAAGGCGATCTTTTCGATCATGCTGTCCGGCCCGCTGCATTGCGTCTCGACCTGCAAGGTCATGGTGTCGTTTGCCATCTCGCCAGTGACCACCAGCCGCGCCTTCACGATCTCCGGAAAACGCCGGGTGACGGCGTGGATCTGCCCCGGGTGGACAAACATGCCGCGCACCTTGGTGGTCTGGTCCGCCCGGCCCATCCAGCCCTTGATGCGCTGATTGGTGCGCCCGGTGGGACATGGCCCTGGCAATACGGCACTCAGGTCGCCGGTACCAAAACGTATCAGTGGATACACCGGACTCAGACTGGTCACCACCAACTCACCCACTTCACCTTCGGCCACCGGATCACCGGTACCCGGACGTACGATTTCGACCAGCACCGACTCGTCGACCACCAGGCCTTCGCGCGCCAAGGTCTCGTAGGCGATCAAACCCAGGTCAGCGGTGGCAAAACACTGGTAGCCCGCAATACCACGCGCCGTAAACCAGTCGCGCAGACTGGGCGGGAACGCCTCGCCGCCAAACAGCGCCTTGGTCACGCTGGGCAAGGCCACACCCATGGCCGCAGCCTTCTCGACAATGATCTTGAGGAAACTCGGAGTGCCGCAATAACCGGCTGGCCGCAGCTCCGCCATGGCCTGCACCTGCTGTTCGGTCTGGCCGGTACCGGCCGGGAACACGGTGCAACCCAGGGCATGGGCGCCGGTTTCCATCATCGAGCCAGCGGGCACGAAGTGGTAGCTGAAGCTGTTGTGAATCAGCTCGCCTGGGCGAAACCCGGCGGCAAACAAGGCACGCGCCAGGCGCCAGTAGTTGTGCGTCGTGCCTTCGGGCTCATAGATCGGCCCGGGACTGGCAAACACCCGCGGCATGGCCGCACCAAAGCCGGTGGTAGCAAACCCGCCGAACGCGCCCTGCGCGCGCTCGGCCTGCTGGCGCTCGAGCAATTCATGTTTGCGCGTCACCGGCAAAGCGCTGAGCGCGGCGCGGCAGGTGACCGCCTGAGCGTCCACGCCCTTGAATATCTCGGCAAATGCCGCGCTGTTGCGCTGCGCATGGGCAATATGGGCCGGCAGGGCAGCCAACAAGGCCGCCTCCCGCGCGGCGGGGTCACGGGTTTCCAGGTCGTCGTAGCTTGCGGTCATGGATCAGGAAAAAAAGTTGGAGAGGATCGGATACGGCAGCCGGCATTCACGCCAGCCAGCGCTTGCGCCGTTTGTAACTCTTGACGTCCTTGAACGACTTGCGTTCGCCCCCGCCCATGCCCAGGTAGAACTCCTTGACGTCCTCGTTGTCGCGCAAGTCCTTGGCCACACCGTCCATGACGACGCGACCGCTTTCCATGATGTAGCCGTAGTCGGCGTATTTCAGCGCCATGTTGGTGTTCTGCTCGGCCAGCAGAAAGGTCACCTTCTCCTTGGTGTTGAGGTCGCGCACGATGTTGAACACTTCTTCGACCAGTTGCGGCGCCAGACCCATCGACGGCTCGTCGAGCAGCACCACACTCGGGTTGGCCATCAAGGCACGGCCGATGGCACACATCTGCTGCTCACCGCCCGAGGTGTATGCGGCCTGCGATGTGCGCCGCGTTTTGAGGCGCGGGAAATAGGTGTAGACCTTGTCCAGATTGCGCGCGATCTCGGCCTTGTCCTTGCGTGAGTAGGAGCCTGTCATCAGGTTTTCCTCGATCGTCAGGTGGGCGAAACAATGGCGGCCTTCCATCACTTGCACCACGCCGCGGCTCACCAGGTCGGCCGGGCTAAGATTTTCGATGCGCTCACCGCGCAGCGCGATGCTGCCCTTGGTGACCTCACCGCGCTCCCCCTTCAACAGGTTGGAAATCGCGCGCAAGGTGGTGGTTTTGCCGGCGCCGTTGCCACCGAGAATGGCGACAATCTGGCCTTCCGCCACGGTGAGCGAGACGCCCTTGAGCACCAAGATCACATGGTTGTAAATAACCTCGATGCCGTTGACATTGAGGACGGGAGGGGTTGGGGTAGGGATGGTGGTGCTCATGTGTGTTTCTTTTTCAACCATTGGCAAGACGCGGCACGCCGGTCTTGACGATGGTGGCCCGTCAGGGCCGCTCCCCCTCCCGCTTGGAGGGAGAGGTTGGAGAGGGAGCGAAGCCATTGGGCAGAAACTGCCAGCTTGATCCGCTCCGGAGCAGATCAGGACTGGCAGTCTGCCGCTGCGCGGCGGGTCAGCTTTTTCTCGGTTGCGTACTTGTCAGCTGAGGCTTTCACCAAGGGCTTGATGATCTGCTCATCGGCTTGCAGCCAGTCGGACGCCCAGACGAACTTCTTGCCGTCCCAGGTGTGCACGCGGGCCCAGGCCGAACCCATGTGGTCCTGGCAGCTGGTCGACACCGGACGCATCACGCCTTTGAAGCCCAGCGTGTCTAGCTTGGCCTGGGTCAGGTTCAGGTTTTCGTAGCCCCAGCGCGCCTGCTCGCCAGTCATGACCTTGCCCTTGCCAAAGCGCTCCTGGGCTGCGCGCACGCCTTCCACCGCGAGCATCGCGCCCACTGCACCGCGCATGTAGAGCACCGATCCCACTTCTTCTTTCGGACCCGCGCCCTTGCCTTTGGCGTGTATCTTCTCAAGGATTTCCTTGACTACAGCAGACTGAGGCTCGGCGCCGTGCTGCATCATGACTGCGCTATAGCCCTTGGCGCCTTCGGCCACATCCTGGAGGTCGGGCTCCGCGCCAGACCACCAGGTTCCCACCATCTTTTCGCGCGGATAGCCCGTGGCCACCGCTTCTTTGATGGACGTGCCAGTCATCACGCCCCAGGTCTGCAGAATCACCCAGTCCGGGCGCTCGCGGCGCACCTGCAGCCAGATCGCCTTTTGCTCGACACCAGGTGCCGGAATGGGCAGCAATTGCAGCGTGAAGCCATGCATGGCGGCACGTTCCTGCAGGATCGGCAAAAGCTCCTTGCCGAACGGGCTGTCGTGGTAGCCGACGGCAATCTTTTTGCCCTTGAGCTTGTCCATGCCGCCTTCTTTTTGGCCGATGTACTGAATGGCCGTGTCGCCTGCGACCCAGTAGTGACCGATCAGCGGGAAGTTCCACTTGAACACGCCACCGTCGGCCGAGTCGCTGCGACCGTAGCCCGAGGTAATCATTGGGATCTTGTCGTTCGGGATCTTCTCGGTCAGGGCAAAGGTGATGCCGGTGGACAGAGGCTGGAACACGGTGGCGCCACCATGTTTGCCCTTGAGGCGTTCGTAGCATTCCACGCCGCGATCCGTTGCGTAGGCGGTTTCGCATTCTTCAACCAGGGTATTCACCCCGTTGATGCCACCGCGCGCGTTCACCAGCGCCATGTAGTCGTTGTGGCCATTGGCCCACGGCGTGGCGTTGGGCGCCACCGGACCGGTACGGCCTGAGAGCACCGGGAAGAACTGGACCTTCTCCTGGGCCGCTGCGGGTGCAGCGACCATGGCCGAGGACAGGCCGATGCAGACCGCCGATAAGGCGAGTGCCATGTTGCGTAATTTCATTTCGCTTGTCTCCTGTAAATATCAAACACACAAAAAAACCAGGGGCCTGCCAGTTCAACGCATCTTTGCCAACCCTGCATCGGGAAGAACCCGATCGGTCATCTCCCCACGACAGCAAGGCATGACACCAACGCGTTCAATGCGGAAACGGCCACAACCGCAACTTTTGTTTGCCCACGCTCCAGAGCTTGGCCAGGCCGTGGGGCTCGACGATGAGGAACCAGACGATGAGCCCGCCGAAGATCATCAGTTCGGTGTGCGAGATCGCGGCGGTGGAAATGTCGACGCCGACCAGCCCGCCTGCAAACGGCAGAAACTGGTTGAGAAAAATGGGCAGCACCACGATGAACGCCGCGCCAAAGAAGCTGCCCATGATGGATCCCATGCCGCCGATGATCACCATGAACAGCAGTTGAAACGAGCGATCGATGTTGAAGGCAGCCGGTTCCCAGGAACCCAGGTGGACAAACGCCCATAGGCCACCCGCCACGCCGATGATGAACGAGCTCACCGCAAACGCGGTGAGTTTGGCGTACATCGGGCGGATGCCGATCACGGCAGCGGCCACGTCCATGTCGCGAATGGCCATCCATTCGCGCCCGATCGCCGAGCGCACCAGGTTCTTGGCCAACAGCGCAAACACCACCACGAAGCCCAGGCAAAACAGGTACTTCTCCACCGGCGTGTTGATGGTCCAGCCCATCACGCTGAGATTGGATACGGCCACCGAGCCCGAGGTGCTGTTGTTGGTGAACCAACTGATGCGGCTGAAAGCCCAGTCGCAAAAGAACTGTGCGGCCAGTGTGGCAACCGCGAGATAGAGCCCCTTCACTCGCAGGCTCGGTATGCCGAACACGATACCCACCAGGGTGGCGAAGAACCCGCCCGAGAGCAGCGCCACGATCAGCGGCATGCCGTCAATGCGGATGTAGGTGTTGTAAGCCATGTAGGCGCCCACCGCCATGAAGGCACCCGAGCCCAGCGAGATCTGGCCGCAGTAGCCCACCAGGATATTCACCCCGATGGCGGCCAGCGCCAGGATCAGGAACGGAATCAGGATGGCGCGGAACATGTACTCGTCGGCCAGCATCGGCACCCCGATGAAAGCAAAGGCAATCAGCGCCAGTATGAGCCAGCGGTCCTGCGCTATCGCGAAGATCTGCTGGTCATCTCGGTAGCTGGTTTTGAATTGGCCGTTTTCTCTGTAGAACATGGTTTCTTTCTAGTCAGTTGGGGACAGAGCAAATTTGTTTCGCAAATCTTGGTCTGTCCCACAAGATCTCAGATATGGGTCAATTATTTTTTAGCTGCGACACGCTTCGCCTGACTTGCCTTGCTTTACTTTGCTTTGCTTGCGAAGTGAGTCTTCGCTGAAAGACCATCGACGTGCATGTTTCACACGCGATCAATGATTTTTTCACCAAACAAACCTTGCGGGCGGAACAACAGAAACACCAGGGCCAGCATGTAGGCGAACCAGATTTCAATACCGCCGCCCACGTAGGGGCCGATGTAGACCTCGGAGAGTTTTTCGCCCACGCCGATGATGAGTCCGCCGATGATGGCGCCCGGCACCGAAGTCAGTCCCCCCAGGATGATCACCGGCAGCGCGCGCAGGGCCAGGGTGGTGAGCGAGAACTGCACGCCCAGCTTGGAGCCCCAAATGACGCCGGCAACCAGCGCGGTCAGGCCGGCGACAAACCAGACAATGACCCAGATGCGGTTGAGCGGAATACCAATTGACTGCGCCGCCTGGTGGTCGTCCGCCACTGCGCGCAGGGCGCGCCCGGTGCTGGTTTTCTGGAAGAACAGCGAGAGCACCGCCACCAGCAGCGCGGCAACCCCGGCGGCGTAGACGTCTTCCAGGTTCACCAGGATACCGCCAGGGAAGATACCGTCGAGCAGGAACACAGGTTCTTTGGGCATTCCAACGTCGATCTTGTAGATCGCGCTGCCGAAAATGGTCTGACCGAAGCCATCGAGGAAGTAGGCGATGCCCAGCGTGGCCATCAGCAAGGTGACACCCTCCTGATTCACCAGGTGGCGCAGCACCAGCCGTTCGACAAGCCAGGCGAAGATGAACATCAGTACCGCGGCCAGAGCGAAGGCGAGCACGTTGCCCAGAATCTTGTTTTCGATGCCAAACCAGCCCGGCACCCATTCGGAGAAGCGCGCCATCGCCAGTGCGGCAAAAAGCACCATCGCCCCCTGCGCGAAGTTGAACACGCCCGAGGCCTTGTAGATCAGCACAAAGCCCAGCGCCACCAGCGAATACAACATGCCGGCCATCAAGCCGCCTATGAAGGTTTCAATGAAAAATGCCATGGTGTCGGTCTCCGGGCTCAGTGGCTCGTGCCCAGATAGGCACTGATGACTTCTTCGTTGTTGCGCACTTCTTGCGGCGTGCCGTCACCGATTTTCTTGCCGTAGTCGAGCACGACGACGCGATCGGAGATGTCCATCACCACCCCCATGTCGTGTTCGATCAGCACGATGGTGGTGCCGAACTCGCTGTTCACGTCCAGGATGAAGCGACTCATGTCCTGCTTCTCCTCCAGGTTCATGCCTGCCATTGGTTCGTCGAGCAGCAGCACCTGCGGCTCCATGGCCAGGGCCCGGCCCAGGTCAACGCGCTTTTGCAGGCCGTAAGGCAACTGGCCCACCGGCGTCTTGCGATAGGCCTGGATCTCCAGGAAATCGATGATGTTCTCGACAAAGGCGCGGTGCGCCTCTTCTTCGCGCTGCGCCGGACCGATGCGCAGCGCCTGCAAAAAGATGTTGCTCTTGATGTGCAGGTTACGCCCGGTCATGATGTTGTCGATGACGCTCATCCCCTTGAACAGCGCCAGGTTCTGGAACGTTCGGGCGATGCCCATCTCCGCCACCTGGCGACTGCTCATGTGCTTGAAGGTCTTGCCGCGGAAACTGATCGCACCGTCCTGCGGCTGATAGACGCCGTTGATGCAGTTGAGCATCGAGCTCTTGCCCGCACCGTTGGGGCCGATGATGGCGCGCACTTCGTGTTCGCGCACGTTGAACGAAATGTCGGTCAAGGCGTTGACGCCACCAAAGCGCAGGCTGATGTTCTGCACATCGAGGATCACCTCGCCAATGATCTTGCCACCCGGCGCCAGATCAGCCGCTGCGGGCAACTTGCGGGTATCGATCGTGGCCTGGGTCATGCTGCGGCTTTCACAGGTGCGAAGGTCCTGGTGTCTTGGATGGTCAGGGTCGCACTGACGCTGCCGGTGCGGCCATCCTCGAACTTGACGACGGTCTCGATGAACTGCTCGGACTTGCCCCCGTAGAGCCCGTCGACCAGTGGCAGGTATTTTTCGGCGATGAAGCCGCGACGCACCTTGTTCGTGCGCGTGAGTTCGCCGTCGTCGGCGTCGAGTTCCTTGTGCAACACCAGGAAGCGGCTGATCTGGCTGCCGGCCAGCAGTTCGTCCGCGGCCAGATCGGCGTTGACCTTCTCGATGCAGTCCTTGATCAGGGCATAGACCTCGGGCTTTTGCGCCAGGTCGGTATAGCCGGCATACGCCAGATTGCGCCGTTCGGCCCAGTTGCCGACCGCATCCATGTCGATGTTGATCATGACGCAGACCTTTTCCCGGCCGTCGCCGTAGGCGACCACTTCCTTGATATACGGGAAGAACTTGAGCTTGTTCTCGACATATTTGGGTGCAAACATTGCGCCGTCATTGGCGCCGCCCCTGATGCGTCCGACGTCCTTGACCCGGTCGATGATCTTGAGGTGGCCGTGCGCATCGAGAAACCCGGCGTCGCTGGTGTGGTACCAGCCGTCCTTTGTGAGCACCTCGGCGGTGGCCTCGGGGTTCTTGAAATACTCCTTGAGCAGACCGGGTGACTTGACCAGGATCTCGCCGTTCTCGGCCACCTTGATCTCGACACCGGCGATCGGCAGCCCTACCGTGTCGGCGCGTGCCGCATTGTCCGGCTGCAGGCAGACAAACACCGCGGTCTCGGTCGAGCCATACAACTGCTTGAGGTTGATGCCAATGGAGCGGTAGAACTGAAACAGATCCGGGCCAATGGCTTCGCCCGCCGTATACGCCACCCGCACCCGGCTCAGGCCCAGGTTGTTTCGCAGCGGACCGTAGATCATCCAGTCACCCAGGCTGTAGAGCAGACGATCCATGAGGCCCAAGGGCTTGCCATCCATGCGGTCCGGTCCGATGCGCCGGGCCAGCGCCATGAAAGCGTGGAATATCTTGCGCTTGAGGGCGCCAGCGTCTTCCATGCGGATCATCACGCTGGTGAGCAGGCCTTCAAACACCCTGGGCGGCGCAAAGTAGTAGGTCGGACCGACCTCCTTGAGGTCGATCGTGACGGTAGCCGAAGACTCGGGGCAATTGACCACATAGCCACAGGCCAGCCACTGTGCATAACTGAAGATGTTCTGCCCGATCCAGGCCGGCGGCAGGTAGGCCAGCACCTCTTCGTTTTCCGTCAACCTGTCGAAATCGGCGCCGGCACGGGCGCGGTCGAGCAGACTGTTGTGCGTGTGCACCACCCCTTTGGGGTTGCCGGTCGTGCCCGACGTAAAGAACATCGCGGCAACGTCGTCGGGCCTGGCCTGCTCGACCTGCTCGCGGAAAAAATCCGGATGCTGCGCCGCAAATGCCGTTCCTGCAGCCATCAGTTCGTCAATCGATGCCAGCCCCGCCTCGTCGTAGTCGCGCAAGCCACGCGGGTCATCGAAATACACATGTGCCAGTTGCGGGCACTGCTCGCGCGCCTCGAGAAGTTTGTCAACCTGCTCCTGGTCTTCCGCGAACGCAAATTTCACATCAGCGTTGTTGATCGGAAACACGCATTCGGTGGCAGCCGCATCCTGATACAACGGGATCGGCACGGCACCAAGCGCCTGAATCGCCAGCATCGTGGCATACAGCCGCGGCCGGTTGGAGCCCACCACCACCATGTGGTCGTCGCGACGCAAGCCGGCCTGGTGCAGTCCGCAGGCAATGTGTTCGACGAGCTGGCGCAGGTCCGACCAGTGCAACGCCTGCCAGATGCCGAATTCCTTCTCGCGCATGGCAGTGGCCGAGGGCCTCTCGAGCGCGTGTTTGAGCAGCAGTCGGGGAAACGTGGTCTGCAAAGCTGTCTCCTGGCGGTCTTTCCGGCAATTGCCTGGCGCAGGTTGCGACCGGGCATGGCGGAACTTGTCTTGTGGCAGCAAATATAGAATCTAATTTGACGTTATCCTGTCGGTTGAACGACAATTCAAGGGTTATGCAGACTAGGGATTTCCCTCGGTTCCATGACTTGCCGCATCCCGCCAGTTCTCCCCCACTCGAATCATGTCCAATGACCTGTCGCTACACCATCGCCGGCGTGCCCCCACAGCGGCCGAGGTCGCCGCCATTCCGTGGATGGCCGTGCTCACCGACGCCCAGCGCGAACAGGTGCTGTTCGAAATCAAGGTTGGCGACGCCTCGCCCGGCGACTATGTCTGCCGCACCGGGCGTCAGGTCACCTACTGGTTCGGCGTCATCGACGGCTTGCTGAAGATGAGCAGCGACAACATCGACGGCATCAGCATGACTTTCACCGGCGTGCCGCCCGGCGGCTGGTTCGGCGAAGGTACGGCGCTCAAGCGCGAACCCTACAAATACAACATACAGGCGCTGCGCAAGAGCACCGTGGCCGGACTTCCGGTCGACACCTTCCACTGGTTGCTCGACCATTCGATCGGATTCAACCGCTTTGTCATGAACCAGATCAATGAACGTCTGGGCCAGTTCATTGCCGCTCGCGAGATCGACCGCATGAACAATCCGGACGCACGGGTCGCACGCAGCCTGGCCGCCTTGTTCAACCCGGTGCTGTACCCTGGCGTGGGCGAAGTTCTGCGCATCACGCAACAGGAACTCGCCTACCTGGTGGGCCTGTCTCGCCAGCGCGTGAACGAGGCCTTGAGTGCCCTGCAGGAGCAAGGCGTGATCCGGGTCGAATACGGCGGCCTGCGCGTGCTGAGCGCTGAAGCCCTGCGATCGCGGGTATTTCCGCGCCACGAAACACCATGAACAAACCACCTGACGAGACGACCTTCCGGCGTGCCCCGAAACCTGCCGGAACGCCTCGGCGCAACTCCTCCGCCCTACCTGGTACCGGCAGCGCCGGCACCAGCCGACTGAACAAGCGCATGGCCGAGCTGGGCATGGCTTCACGCAGGGAGGCCGACGACTGGATTGCACGCGGCTGGGTCAAGGTCAACGGCGAGGTCGCGGCCATGGGTATGCAGGTCAAACCCGACGCGCGCATCGAGATCAATAAGCAGGCCCAGGGCCAGCAAGCCAACCAGGTGACGATTCTGGTGAACAAGCCCATGGGCATCGTCAGTGGCCAGGCTGAAGACGGTCACCTGCCGGCGGTCACGCTGATCCAGCCGCAGAACCGCTGGGTCGAAGACAATGCCCGCTTCTTCTTCCACCCCAAGCAGCTGCAAAGCCTGGTGCCGGCCGGCCGGCTTGACATCGACTCGATCGGCCTGCTGGTACTTACCCAGGACGGACGGGTCGCGCGCCAGCTCATTGGCGAAGACTCGGTGATGGAAAAGGAATACCTGGTACGGGTCACCTATGGCGGTCTGCCGTCAGGAGCTTCGGGCGACGCAGAACTGGGCGAGATCCATGAGAACGACCCGGTCACCCAGAACGTGCAGGCGGTGTTCCCGACCGCGCAGCTGGCACGGCTGCGCCACGGCCTGGCGCTGGACGCCCAAGCGCTCAAGCC
>Ga0335397_10004756_pt1 | contig 17870 bp, 16 predicted proteins | sample MAT04_FD_205740 | JGI IMG/M metagenome (GOLD analysis project Ga0335397, IMG submission 205740) | Freshwater microbial communities from Lake Fryxell liftoff mats and glacier meltwater in Antarctica - MAT-04 (spades assembly) (version 2) ... | reverse complement strand
GTCTGCATGGCCATCATCTTCATCATGTCGCCCTGCACCTTGACCTTGCCGGACATGAAGGCCTGCATGCCTGCTGCCTGATCCTGGTCGACGAAGATCTTGCGGGCAGTCTCCCAGTCGGTGGTCAAGGTCAGGTCGGGCGTGTCGAGCGCGCCCTTCTCCATCACCACATCGCCCGACGAGGTGTCCAGGAACAGGTTGACCGTGCCGCCGCCGAACGGCACGTCAGTGATGACCTGGTTCATCCGAATGCTGCTGGTGACCTTTGTTGCCTGGTCGGCGTACTTTTCGCGGATGGCGGTGGCGGCAGCCATCCATTCGTCGGAAAGGAATTGGTGGGACATGGCGAGTAGCTCCTCGAGTACTGAACGTGACGGCGGCAACTTAGTCGCTGTGGGCGGCGTGGTGAGAGGCGAGGCGCACGGCCAGCGCCTGGCGAATCTGCGGCCCGGCGTCCTCGGCGAACTCGCCGCGGTAGGTCGCGTCGGTGCCGAGCACGACCGTGAAGTACATCCCGGTGAACGCGCCGAGGAAACCGGCAACTCGCAGGAGCGGTTCGCTGAGCACCAGCGTGCGCCCGCCGACGTTCCAGTGGGCGATGATGTGCACCTCTGGAAGCTGAGTCCAGAACGCGGCTGTCGCTTCGGGGATCGCGAGAAGGCCGAACAGCGTGAAGAACACGGCGAGAATCACGGCCACGAATGTGATCAGAATTGCCTGGCTGAACACACTGACCATTCCGATGTTGACCCGTTGGCGAATGGAGAGTGGCCGTTCCATGGGGTCGCCGTGTGCAGGCAGCTGGATGTCCGCTGCTGGCGTGCCCTGCAACTGTTCGGCGACATCGCTCCAGTCGTCGAAGGCGTTGACCGAGCGGATGGATTCAGGCACACGGGAGAGCACGAACGCGCTACCGAGTAGGAAGAACAATGCCAGCGTGACGACGTACACAGGGCCTTCGAGCGTGCCCGCCACCTGCCACACCTCGGCGTTGATGAACAAGAAGGTGGTGAACAGCAGCAGAAGTGGGAGGGCCCGGGTCAGCATGCGGCCCACCGAGCCGATGCGTGAGAACGTCTGCGCCGCGGCCCAGCCCATCAGCGGGAGCACTCCGTAGCTGGTGAAGAGGTAGATGACGGCCAGCACGACGGTGCCTTCGATCAGCGCCTGCAGCGCGTCGCCCCACTGTTCGAACGCCAGCGCCGGCAAGGCCGGGCCGATGAGGAACGCAGCCAGCTCAGGTGGGCCAAGCTCGCAAGGACGTGAGAGTGCCGGCCGATGGCGCAGCCGGTTGGTCAGCATCCAGGTGGCGAACAGCAACGCAATGACGAACGCCCCGGCGGCAAGGTTCCGCGCGACCGACCAGTTGGCCAGGTCAAGTGCATGCAGGCCGCCGGCGACATACGCAATGACCAGGACGGGCGCGGCCCGGCTCCACACGTCGGGGCCGGTGCCGTAGGGCTCGATGAAATGGGGCAATCCACGGCGGATGAACCACTGTTCGGTCTCGTTGCGGCCGGCATACATCGCAGGTGAGTGTACGAAACCTGCGGCGCTGCTTGAACAGAACGTTCAAAGCGCTTCGCATCCGGGGTTCAGCCCGGTAACGATGGGCGTATGGCACGCATCCTCGTCACGGAAGAGATCGCCGAAGGTGGCCTTGATCGGCTGCGCGCGGCCGGGCACGAAGTGGATGTGCAGCTCGACCTCTCCCGGCTGCTCGACGTGGTGAAGGGTGCGCATGCCCTCATCATCCGTAGCGCCACGCAGGTCACGGCCGAGGTGCTGGAGGCGGGCAGCGAACTGGTCGTCGTGGGTCGCGCCGGTATCGGGCTCGACAACGTCGATGTGCCCGAAGCAACCAAGCGCGGTGTGATGGTGGTCAACGCGCCGCAGAGCAACATCATCTCCGCCGCCGAGCACACGATGGCGCTGCTGTTGGCACAGGCCCGCAACGTGCCCCAAGCGCACGCTGCACTCATCGCTGGCCGCTGGGAGCGCAGCCGCTGGGAAGGTGTCGAGCTGGCCGACAAGACCCTGGCAGTCATCGGCCTCGGTCGCATCGGCAAGCTGGTCGCCGATCGAGCTCGGGCGTTCGGTATGCGTCTCGTGGCATACGACCCCTTCGTGTCGGCCGATCGTGCTCGCCAGATGGGTGTCGAGCTACTGACCCTGGATCAGGCCGTGGCCGAGGCCGACTTCCTCACCATCCACCTGCCCAAGACGAAGGAGACCACCGGCCTCATCAACCGCGATCTGCTGCTGAAGGCGAAGCCTTCCTTGCGGGTCATCAACGTTGCCCGCGGTGGAATTGTCGACGAGCAGGCATTGGCCGACTGCGTGCGCGACGGCATCATCGCCGGAGCTGCAATCGATGTGTTCGTGACCGAGCCCACCACTGCGTCGCCGCTGTTCGAGCAGCCGTCCATCGTGGTCACGCCGCACCTCGGTGCCAGCACTCGCGAAGCGCAGGACAAGGCGGGTGACACCATCGCCGACATGGTGCAGCTGGCGTTGGCGGGTGACTTCGTACCGTTCGCCGTCAACGTCGATGCCGCGGAGGCCAACGAAACACTGCGTCCGTTCCTTCCGCTGGCAGAGGTGCTGGGCCGCTTGTTCGCTTCGCTCGTGGGGACGCTGCCTGCCTCGCCCAACGAGTTCGAGGTCTGCACCGAGGGCGACATCGCCGGCTACGACACTCGAATTCTCTCGCTCGCTGCACTGAAAGGCTACTTCGGCGGCATCTCCGACGAGCAGGTCACGTACGTCAACGCCCCGCAGCTGGCAACCGAGCGCGGCATCGAGCTGCGTGAGACGCACTGTTCCACTTCAGCCGACTTCGTCAACCTGGTCACGTTGCGCGCCGGCGGTCACAGCATCTCGGGCACCCTTGTCGGTCGGCGCAGCGAGCAGCGCATCGTGATGATCGACGACCACCACTTCGACGTCCCGCCTGCTTCGCACATGTTGGTCGTGAAGAACGACGACCGCCCAGGTGTCATCGGCACCGTTGGCACGCTGTTGGGCGATGCAGGCGTCAACATCGCCGACATGGACGTTGGTCGTGCCACTACCCCGGGCACCGCTGTGATGTTGATCGCGCCGACGATGGAGGTGCCCGAGTCGGTTGTCGTCCAATTGAGGGCGGCCCCCGGCATCATCAGCGTCACCCCCCTCGCCGGCTGAGGTGTCGCCACGGGCATGAGCCCAGGTCACCAACCTCCGAGTGCCGCGTCGCCGGTGCGAGTGCCAGCCTCTTTGTCGGAGTGCCACGCTGCCATGCGAGTGGGTACTCGCACCCCGGGGTACGAGTACCCACTCGGATGAAGCCGGTGCTCGGACCGACCGCGTGACACTCGCACCTCGGTTGTGCAGGTCAGCGGGGGGAATAGGTACGGATGGCGTCCATGGTGGCGATGGCTTCGGCTCGCGCCGCCTCGGCGAAGTCAGGGCCGTTCGACGCGTAGAGGATTGCTCGCGACGAGTTGATCACCATGCCGAAGCCAGCGCTGTCCACGCCAGCTTCGACGGTCTTTTGGATGTCGCCACCCTGCGCGCCGATGCCCGGGACCAGCAGCGGTAGGTCGCCGACGATGGCACGCACCTCGCTGAGCTCTGACGGGTAGGTTGCGCCCACCACCAGGCCGCAGTCACCGATCTCGTTCCACTCGGTCGCGACTCGACGGGCAACGTGGAGGTACAGCGGCTCGCCGTCGACGAGCAGGGATTGAAAGTCGCCACTGCCAGGGTTGCTGGTGCGGCACAGCACGAACACGCCTCCGTCTGGGTGACGCAGGAACGGCTCGACGGAGTCGCTGCCCAGATAGGGGTTGACCGTGACGACGTGAGCGCCGTATCGGTCGAAGGCTTCGTGCGCATATTGCTGCGCGGTGCTACCGATGTCGCCGCGCTTGGCATCCAGCACCAGCAGTACGTCGGGGTAGCGGTCGCGGATGGCGGCACAGATCATCTCCAGATCGCGTTCGGCGCCGGTGGCCGCGAAGTAGGCGATCTGTGGCTTGAACGCGCAGGCGATATCGGCCGTGGCATCGACGATGGCCATGCAGAAGTCGAACACCGAGCCGTCGACCACATCGGGGAAACGGCTGGGGTCAGGGTCAAGGCCCACGCACAGCATGGACTGCGATGTTGCCCACGCGTGACGGAGATGCTTGTGAAATGCCATCGACCAACGAACCTAGCCGCCCCGACCGCCGGGGGCCGGACGATCGTCAGTGCTGGCAGTTCCAGACGCCGTTGTCCTCCAGCTGTGGGCTCTTGCATCCGGCAGGCATCGGAGGAATCGGCTTGCCGGCGGGCCAATCGTTGGGCACGCCTGCCGGCCGGACGTTGGTCGGTGCAGCCGTTGTGGCCGGGGCTACCGTGGTGCGCGGCGTCGTGGTCGCGGGCGCGGGCGTTGTGGTTGGGGGGGCGGTCGCCGCGGGGGGAGTGGCGGTGGGCGCCGTGGCGGCGGGGGGAGTGGCGGCGGGGGCAGCGGCGGCAGGCGCTGGCACAGCTGCTGCTGGCGACGTAACTGGGGCATTCGTCGCCGGGCTGGAGCTGGCGGGGCCGGCGGCACCTGTGTTGGGGGTTGTTGGAGCCGGCGTCACGATGGTTGGTACGGCACCGACTGTGGTTCGGGGGCCCTGCCCCGAGGGCGCATTGCTGACCACGGGTGTGCCGGGCACACCCACGACGGTCGAGGCCGGGTCGACGACAGGGGTGACGACGAGCGTGGCCTCAGCGGCCATGACTGTCTCGACGGTGGCGACCTGGGTCACCATGACGATGGTCCCCGCAGTCTCGACCCTGCCCAGCCCGAGAACGTCCATCCCACCCAGCGAGGCGAATGCGAGGCCACCTACCGCAACGGTGACCGCAGTGCTGATGCTGAGCGTCAGGGCTGTTCGTCGTTCCATGTCAGATCGACCTCCTTCGTGTGAGTCACGACGCCACACCACGAAAGGTTTGGGAGCCATGTAACTCCACTTGTCGGCATGACCGATCGCCAGCTTGAGTCAAGGTTTTGGTGGTCTGCGGTCATGATCGTCGGACCTATCATGCGGTGATGTCGGAGAGCGCGTTGATACACACGGACCCCAGCGATATCAAGCCCTCGCTGATGAGTCCGGTGCAGCCCCACGTGATCGTGCTCTTCGGCGCCACCGGCGACCTGTCTCGTCGCAAGCTGCTGCCAGGGCTGTTTCACCTCTCGTTGGCGGGGCTGGTCAGCGAATGCCAGATCGTCGGCACTTCGCTCGACAACTTCGACGACGAGGCATTCCGCGTCTTTGCGCGTGCAGCGTGCGATCAGTTCTCCAATCGTGAAATCACCGACGAGGCGTGGGCCGCATTCGCTCGTCGCCTGCGCTATGTGCCGCAGGGCAGCGGCCCGACCGGGCTGGCGGAAGCGGTCGCTGAGTCAGAGCGCGTACTGGGTGGCGAGCCGCGCCGCTTGCACTACCTCAGCGTGCCACCAGCTGCCGCCCGCGTGGTCGTGGACACCTTGCGCGAGGCGAACCTGGTCGAGCGCGCTCGCATCATCATGGAGAAGCCGTTCGGCACCGATCTGGCGTCGGCGCGGGTGCTGAACGCATCGCTGCACGAGACGTTTGCGGAGGACCAGATCTACCGCATCGACCACTTCCTCGGGAAGGAAGCGGCGCAGAACATCTTGGCCTTCCGGTTTGCCAACGGTCTCTTCGAACCGATCTGGAATCGAGACCACATCGACCATGTGCAGATCGACGTCCCTGAGACACTCGGCCTCGAAGAGCGCATCGGCTTCTATGAGAAGACCGGCGCCTACCGCGACATGGTGGTCACGCACCTATTCCAGGTGCTTGCGTTCATGGCGATGGAGCCGCCGACCGCTCTGGACCCGCGTGCTATCAGTGAGGAGAAGAACAAGGTCTTCCGCTCGATGTTGCCGATCGAGCCGGCGAATGTGGTGCGCGGCCAATACCTGGGTTACCGCGAGGAACATGGTGTGGCACACGACTCCGAGACGGACACATTCATTGCGTTGAAGTGCGAGATCGACAACTGGCGGTGGGCGGGCGTGCCGTTCTTCCTGCGTACCGGCAAGCGCATGGCGGAGGGTGCGCGCATCATCTCGATCGCGTTCCGTGAGCCGCCCAAGAGCATGTTTCCAGCGGGTTCGGGCATCGGTGCGCATGGTCCCGACCACCTCACCTTCGATCTGGCCGACGCCTCCAAGCTGTCGCTCAGCTTCTATGGCAAGCGGCCCGGCCCGGGAATGAAGCTGGACAAGTTGAGCCTGCAGTTCGCTCTCCACGAGACCGACCGTGCCAGCGATGTGCTCGAGGCCTACGAGCGGCTGATCCACGACGCGCTCACCGGCGACCACACGCTGTTCACGGCTGCGGAAGGCATCGAACGTCTGTGGGAGTTGTCGCAGCCGCTACTGGACTCGCCGCCGCCCGTACGGGCGTACCCGGTGGGCTCGTGGGGTCCCAATGCCATCCACCAACTGATCGCCCCCTATGCGTGGCGACTGCCCTTCGAACGAGCCTGGCGCAGTAGCAACAAGGGCCAGGTCGAGTAGCCGGAACCTGGCCACGCCCAGCTTTGGGCGTGGGGCGCCCTATGCAGGCGCGCCAGCGCCAAGGCTTCTGTGATGGAAGAGCTTTGGGTGTGAAAGGCCCCTGTCGGGCGCGCCAGCGCCAAAGCTCGTGGGACCGGGTCAGTCAGTCTTCGACGGTGATGGCGGCTGTGGGGCACATGTCGGCGGCCATGCGCACCTTGTCGGCCAGCTCGGCAGGCGGCTCGTCCTGCAGAACGTAGAGGTACCCATCGCTGCGCACCTCGAACACCTCGGGGCACAGCTGCATGCAGGCGCCGGTGCTGGCACACACGTCGTAGTCGACAGTAACTTTCATGGCGCTCTCTTGTCCTTAGGTCGAGGATCAGGCTTTGGCTTGACGGTAGCCGTCGACGAGTGCGTCGTCTGCACTCGCGTAGCAACGCTCGGGTACGGTGCGGTCGTAGAAGCGACCACCCGGAACGTGGAAAATACCCGAGTTGTCGTTGCCCTTGATCGGGTAGCCGTCCGGGCAGCCACCATCGATGGGAGCGACCCACTTTATCTGCGAGTCGACGAGCGGCTCGGTGAACGCTGCCGTCTTTGCTGCGGTGGTCGTGGCGGTTGGCTCGAAGGGTGGCCACTCGGGCGTGTCGGTCGATGTGGTGAGCTTGCCCTGCCGCTGCTTCCAGAACGCGATTCCACCGCCGACAAGTAACGACAGGATCGCGAGCCGAAGGAGTGGTCGAACGCAGCGCATGCCCAACTGTACCCTTGCGGCCCGCGTCGGACCGTCAGGCCTGGTGACGTTCGTGTGCCTGCAGTACGGCGCGCAGTGCGGCGGTGATGGTGCTGGGGTCGATGCCGACACCCCACAGCACATGGCCGTCACCGTTCTTGGTCTCGATGTAGGCCACCGCGCCGGCCTCGCTGCCTTCGCCAAGTGCGTGCTCGGCGTAGTCGACAACGTCGAGGGTGGCGCCGATGCCGTTGCGCAAGGCCCGCACGAACGCGTCGATGGGGCCGTTGCCTTCGCCGCTGACGGTCACCGGTGCCTCGTCGATCACCAGCTGGGCGGTGATGGTGGTGGTACCGGTGGCGCTGTCGCTACGCATTTCGTGGCTGTTGAGCCGCATGCGGGGCTCTGCAGGCAGGTAAGAAGCCTGGAAGGCATCCCACATGATCACCGGGCTGATCTCGGTGCCGGTGTCCTCGGTGATGTGCTGGATGGTTTTGGAGAACTCGATCTGCAGGCGACGGGGAAGGTCGAAGCCGTGTTCGGTCTTCATCACGTACGCCACGCCGCCCTTGCCACTTTGACTGTTGACGCGGATGACGGCCTCGTAGCTGCGGCCCAGATGCTTCGGGTCCAGCGGCAGGTAGGGCACTCCCCAGATGGGGTACTCGCCGCCGTTGGCCGCAGCCGTCTTGTCGAGTGCGTCGAATCCCTTCTTGATGGCGTCTTGGTGGCTGCCACTGAACGCGGTGTACACGAGGTCACCCACCCACGGGTGGCGCGGGCCGACGGGCAGCCGGTTGCAATACTCGGCGACGCGACGTACTGCATCGATGTCGCTGACGTCCAGCTGTGGGTCGACGCCGTTGACCATCAGGTTGATGGCCAGGTTGACCACATCGACGTTGCCGGTGCGCTCACCGTTGCCGAACAGTGTGCCCTCCACGCGGTCGGCGCCGGCCAGCATCGCCAGCTCGGCGGCAGCGGTAGCGGTGCCGCGGTCGTTGTGCGGGTGCAGGCTGATCAACACGCTGTCGCGGTTGCGGATGTGGCGGCCGAACCACTCGATGACGTCGGCGTAGACGTTGGGTGTGTAGCACTCGACGGTGGCCGGCAGGTTGAGGATCAATGGCTTCTGGGGAGTCGGCTCGATGACGTCCATGACCGCGTGGCAGACCGCGATCGCATAGTCGGGCTCGGTGAGCGTGAAGCTTTCCGGCGAATACTCGTAGCGCACGAACGTGCCGGGCACGGTGTCTTCCAGCTTGCGACACAGCTTCGCGCCATTGACGGCGATGTCGGCGATGCCTGCCTTGTCGAGGCCGAACACGACCTCGCGCTGCAGCGGGTTGGTGGAGTTGTAGAAGTGGACGATCGCCTGCTTGGCGCCGGCGATGGATTCGTAGGTCCGCTCGATCAACTCCTGGCGGCACTGGGTCAGCACCTGGATGGTGACATCGTCGGGGATCAGGTCTTCCTCGATCAGCTGACGAACGAAGTCGAAGTCGGGCTGGCTGGCGGACGGGAAACCGACTTCGATCTCCTTGAAGCCCATCTTGACCAGCGTGTCGAACATGCGCCGCTTGCGTTGCGGGTCCATCGGGTCGATGAGTGCCTGGTTGCCGTCGCGCAGGTCGACGCTGCACCACAGCGGGGCTGCCTCGTGCACCTTGTTGGGCCAGGTGCGGTCGTGCAGCACCACCGGCACGGTGCGCTCGTACCTGTGGAAGGGCATTTGTTTCGGGGTGACGGGTTGCGATGACATGTTCGTGAGTGTCCTTGTGCGGCGGTTCGAGAGGGGATTTCGGCTGGAAAAAGCAAGAAGCCCCGGCCGATTCGGCTGGGGCGTGCGGGCAAGCGCGAAGTATGCGGCGCTTGCCCTACATAAGCAGAAGGAGGCCACGATTGCGAGTCACGCTGGCAAGTGTGCCCGCAGTGCTGCAAATTGTCAACCTCGGAGCCGACACGTCGTTGCGGACGGACAGCGGCACTTGGGGAGCAGCGCAGTCGTCGGTCGCCCGATTGTCCGGTCAACTAATGTCCATTGGCATGTGGTTCCGCGACCATGACGTCGAGCTGTTCGACCTGTGGACGCAGCGACCGCGCAACACCTGGGAACCGATCGCCGGTGTCACGATCGCGAGCTACTCGGTCGAACAAACCGTGGTGATCGTCGGCCTGGCGGGAAAGGTCGGTCGGGTGATGCTCGCACCGCGTCGCGACTGGCGTGGGCTGCGCAGCGACTTGCGTTCGCCGCAGGTCACCGGCAACGACTGGCTCGACGGGGTGTTCACGGTCGAGGCGCGGGATCCTGTCCACGCAGCGGTCCTGAACGACCAGGGTTTCGCGTACGTCGCCTCGCAGCGGCCGTACCCGTCCACCATCGAGCTCACTGAGGATCATCTCGTCTGCGCGCACTGGGTGCTGCCGATCGACGAGCAGGCCGCCTAATCTACGCGCGGCCGTTCTACTGGCAGAAGCCGTCCCCGGGGGCGAATCGGCCTCCGTCCAGCTGAGCAAGAGCGGCAACCACTGCGCCTGCTCAGTCGCGGATGAGGAAGTTGTTGAACTGCCAGGGGTCGGTGTGGTCGACCTTGTCGGCTTCGTCGCTGAAGTTTGCGAACAGGTCGCGTCGGCTTGACACCGGGTCCCAGTCCGACGGCCCTGAGTGCAGCTCGCCGAGATAACGGCGGGCCACGCCGAGGACCGTTTCCCATGGCAAGTCGTCGGGCACGCACACGCCTTCGTTGGGGTTGGCGATCATCCACGCAACTGCACCGACAATGCTGCCTGCCACCTGCACCGTGGTGGCGCTCTGATGGGGAAGGACTGCGCGAGCGTCCTCGATGGAAAGCAGTGAGCCGGTCCACCAACTCTTGTATGGGTGACCCATCAGCAGTACGCCCAGCTCATCGCGGCCGCTGATGATCTCGTCGTTGAGAATGCGTTGCTCGGGCTGCATCTCCCAGCCACGCATACGAAGCTCGAGGACGCTGTTCACTGCCGCGTCAGAGGGGTGGTATGCGTAGTGCACCGTGGGCCGGTAGACGGCATTGCCGAAGCCGTCGTCGACGGTGAGATGTTCGCTCATCGTGAACGACTCACCGTGGCGGACCACCATGCCGCGGATCTCGCCACTGGGTACCCAACTGCGAACCCACGTCTCGATGCCCGGGCGAGCGATGCAGATCTGGTTGCACGGGCCTTCGCCGCTGTGCACGAAGGCGTTGTGGGGAAGGCGGCGCTCGTGCGTGCCCCAACCCATCTCCGCAGGTGCGATGCCTTCTTCGTACAGACCATCGACCGACCACGTGTTGACGAATTCGTTGGGTCGCTTGGGCACCGAGGAGATTTGCGTGTCGCGCTCAGCGATGTGGATCACCTTGGTGCCGGTGAGCATGGCCAACGAGTTGTAGCGCTGCTGGGCCAACGCGGCTTCGAAGGCCGCAGCGTTCGAGCCGGCCAAGCCATCGGACAGCATCCGGGTGGCGATCTCGCCGAGGGCTTGCTTGGCGAAGTGGCTGACCAGCCCGGGGTTGGCGCCGTGCTCGAGGACCGCAGTCGCGCCCTTGTTGTCGGGCCAGCCGGCCTTCATCCGCCGAAGTTGCATGTGGCGCACGTAGAGCGTGCGATCAAGCGGCGACGTGGCTGCCAGGTCATCGTACGGATCCCACACCTCGACGCTGGTGTTGAGGTAGCGCACGCCATGGTCGCGGCACCACTGCAGCACCGTCGGGTTGTCGATGTTCCAGGCAAGGTCGAGCAGCAGGTCGCCCTCGCTCAGGCGCGCTGACAGGAACGCATCGAGATTGTCTGGGGTCAGGCGATCTTGTTCGTAGACGACCCCGGCTGCGATGGACGAAGTGACGCGCGAACGATTGTCGACGAAGTCGACAATCGTGACCCGAGAAGGGTCGATCTCCAGATCACGCAGCAGCAGCGGAACGGTGCACTGGGCTACCGAACCGCAGCCGAGCACCAGCACCCGCGAGGGGGTGCGGCTCACTCGGCCAGTGCGGGAACGAGCGCGGCGAGCTCGCTGTCGATCGACGCAGCTTCAGTGGCTGCGTACAGGCTCTGCCAGTCGTACGACATGCCCTTGCGGCCGTTGCTGAAGAAGGTCTGGCTGGCATCGACGTTGGTGCTCAGATTGTTCATCGCTGCGTCCTTTCGAGACGTAGGTGGGGTGAGATCGCTTCCTTTCGGCCGGTGTCTCCGGCACAAAGCGATGCGACAATAACCACCCTGGACGGGCGTTGCTACTTACTGATGGAGCAGACAGTGATGCTGATGAGTCGGTCAGCGCGACCGACTGATCACTCAGTGAATTTTGCGTTCCATGGCGGCCCAGTAGGGCTCGCGTAGTTTGAACTTCTGCAGCTTGCCCGTTGCCGTTCGCGCCAGCGACTCGCGGAACTCGATCACCTTCGGGCACTTGTAGTGGGCCAGCTTGGTGCGCGTGTGCGCGATGACGTCTGCCTCGGTGACGTTGGAGCCCGCAGTGGTGACGACCAGCGCGAGCACCATCTCGCCCCACTTCTCGTCGGGCACGCCGATCACCGCAACCTCGGCGACCTCGGGGTGGCTGAAGATTGCGTCCTCCACCTCGATGCTGCTGACGTTCTCGCCGCCGGTGATGATCACGTCCTTCTTGCGGTCGCTGATCGTCACGTACCACTCGTCGTCGATGATGCCGCCGTCGCCGGTGTGAAACCACTCGGGCCCGCCGGCGTCGTCGGTGGCTGCATGAATGGCATCGGCGGTGGCCCCCGGCTGCGCCCAGTAGCCACCCATGATGTGGTTGCCACGGGCAAGGATCTCGCCATCGGGGGAGATTCGTACCTCGACTCCGATCGCGGGGGCGCCGGCGCGGCTGAGCTTGGTTGCCCGGTCGGTCGGCGAAAGGTCGTCATACTCTGCGCGATTGCGATTCATGGTCAGCAGTGGGGTCGTCTCGGTAAGTCCATAGATCTGGATGAACTCCCAACCCAGTTCGTTCTCGATCCGCTCGATCGTCTTGGTGGGCGGCGGTGCGCCGGCGCACACGATGCGTACTTGCCCGCGGCCGGGGATCTCCCCCTCCCAGTGTGACGCTGCGTCGAGGATTGCGTTGGCGACCGCTGGAGCGGCGCACATCACGGTGACACCGTGCTGCTCCACACGCCGCAGGATCTCGGTGCCGTCGATCTTGCGAATGATGATGTGTTTGGCACCCATGCCGGTGACCGCGTACAGAACGCCCCAGCCGTTGCAGTGGAACTGCGGGAGTGTGTGCAGGTAGACGTCGCGGTCGTTGATACCCAGCTGCCAACCGAACGTGGTCGCGTTGAGCCAGATGTTGCGATGCGTGAGCTGCACGCCTTTCGGGCGGGCAGTGGTACCGCTGGTGTAGTTGATGGTCGCAGTGGCATCCTCGTCGTATGCCCACGGAACCGGCGGTGCATGGTCCGCTGGTGCGTCGGTGTCGGCGCCGATCACGTACTTGAATTCGCACTCGACCTCCGCGAGGCCGTCCTCCAGCTCCGGGTCGATCAGCAGTACCCGCGCACCGCTGTGCTGGATGATGTATTTGACCTCTTCGGCGACGAGGCGAAAGTTGATCGGCACCAACACCCGACCCGAGCCACTGACGCCGAACAACGCAGTCAGGAGTCGGGCGGAGTTCTGGCTGACCATTGCCACCCGTTCGCCGACACCGATGCCTAACGCATCCAGAGCCGCTGCCTGTGCGCCGGCCTTGGCAGCCATCTCGGCATATGTGTACGAACCCCACGACGCGGCCGGTTGGTCGGGCTCGTCCACCACGCCAATGCGATTCGGATAGACCTCGTCGGCCCGGCGGAGGAAGTCGTTGACAGTGAGTGCAACCTTCATGCTCGCCATTGTTGCCCACCACCGCCTGGGGCGGCGACACGGCATTCGCCGCCGGATCGGCATCGGTTCCAGATTCGCGCCTTTGAGCCATGAGCTGCGACGTCCCACCTGCGCGGCGGTGTCGCCCGGTACTCTGACAGTCGACATGTCTGACAACAACCGCCCTCAGCGCGCGCCGCGGCGTTCCCGCCCTGCCACCCGGCCCGCCGAGTACCGAAACGCAGCTGTTGCGCCGGTGCTCACCCTTTCCAAAGACGACTACGTGCCCACCGGTTTCATCGAACTCGGCGTGCCCGAGAATGTCGATTTTGGCCTCGCGGCCGCCGGTTTCACCACCCCGTTCGCCATTCAGACCAAAGCCATTCCGGTCGCCCTGACGGGCCGCGATGTGTGCGGCCGCGCCAAGACCGGCTCGGGAAAGACGCTTGCGTTCGGTGTGCCGCTGTTGGCCCGCCTGACGAAGGACGGCGAGCCCCGCCGGCCGGCCGCTCTCGTGCTCGTACCTACCCGCGAGCTGGCGCTGCAGGTCGCCGAGGTTCTCTCACCTGTCGCCATCGCCTGCGGTCGCACTGTGCTCGCCGTCTACGGCGGCGCGTCGCGCCAGCAGCAGATCGAGGCCCTCCAGGCTGGTGTCGACGTGGTCGTTGCCACCCCGCTACGCCTCATCGATCTGCTCAAGGAGAACGAACTCCAGCTCGATGCCGTCGAGATTCTGGTGCTCGACGAGGCCGACCGTATGGCCGACGACGGATTCACCCCGCAGGTGGAATGGATCATGCGCAAGGTCACCTTGCCGCACCAGACCATGCTGTTCTCCGCCACGCTCGACGGCGATGTCGGCCACCTGGTCACCCGCTACATGAAGGACCCCGAGGAGGTGGCCATCGATGCCGCCACCGACACGGTGGGTACCATGCACCACCTGTTCCTCGCGGTGCACCACATGGACAAGGACAAGGTCGTCGCATCCATTGCCAGTGGCATGTCGAAGACCATCGTGTTCTGCCAGACCAAGCGCACGTGCGATCGCGTCGAGCGCAACCTGCAAGAGCTCGGTGTGCGTGCGGCGGCGATTCATGGCGACTTGGCGCAGGCCGCCCGTGAGCGTGCGCTGAAGCGTTTCACGGATGGCGAGCTGGCTGTGCTGGTCGCCACCGACGTTGCTGCCCGCGGTATCGACGTCGACGACATCGGCTCGGTCATCCACTACGAGCCGGCCGGCGATGTGAAGGACTACCTGCACCGCAGCGGTCGCACTGCCCGTGCCGGTCGCGATGGCTGGGCCGTCACGCTGGCCGAATACAACCAGCACACGCAGGTCCGCATCCTGCAGCGTGCGATGCGTCTCGACCCGACGCCGCCGATCGAAGTGTTCAGCAACAACCCCATGCTGAAGCACCTCCCCGACTTCCACGTCTGACCTTGACGGGCAGGTCGGCACTGACTTCCGCAAATCCCCAGGTTCCTATTTCACAATCGCACGTGTCACAGCCTGACCTCGGTGTGATCCGGCGTGGCCGCGACACGTGCATTTGTGATTGCGTTCAAACAGGTTTGCTGAGGACGACCTGGGTGTAGAGCAGTTGAAAGCCGAGGCGCACCAAGTTCTGAGCCGACCGCCCGTCGGCCAGCGCAGTGGCCGCGGCGAGGTCGCAGCCCAGCTCGTGAGCCAGCCGCAGCCGGTAATTGATGAGGGCGGATTGCAGGCCTTTGCCTTGCCGCGCCGCGAGCGTGGCCGCCCCGCCGACCCAACCCACTCCATCGCTGACGGCCAGTGACCCGCAGGCTGCGGGCGCACCTTCGACTACGGCGATGAAGTCGTGGGTGCCGGCGAACCTGGATGATGCATCACAGAATTCGTCGGAGATCCGACGGGCGTCGCTGCCAAGTGGAGCATCGTCGGACAGGATGCGCTTGCGGTCGTCAGCCATCTCTGCAGTGATCGGCACGATGAGCTGATCATCCGGTGGGGCCAACGTCGCGAGATCATGCACATAGACATTTCGAAAGCGCTCCAGCACGTAGCCGGCCGCTGTCAGCGCGGGCAGCAGCGATGGGTCTGCCAGCGGTGACAGTTCCAGCGACGGTGCCATTCCACGCTGACCGTAGAAGCTGTCGAGCGCGCGAATGATCTCGTTCGCCGCGGTACCCCCGAATCCGAGCCCGATCGCCCGATTGACGTAGCGACCGATGCCGAACGAGACAAGTGCTCCACCATCGAGTCCCTCGGCGCTGGCCTCGGTCGTAGGCGACGTTTCCGCCAAAGCAAGAGCCTGGCTCGTGGCGAACTTCGCCGCGCTGTGCTCGACCCGTCGAGCGAGACCGATGTCGATGCGCATCGCCTCAGTCTGCCCTATGGCAGCCAGGCGGGGCGGGTGGCTTCGAAGTAGTCGATGGCGTCGGCGTGGGTGAGGGTGATGCCGACGTCGTCGAGGCCGTTGAGATAACGATGCTGCGTTTGCTCGTCCATCGGGAAGCTTGCCGAGATGCCAACGGCAGGGAGCTCGATGGTCAGCCGCTCGACGTCGATGGTGATCTCGACCATGTGGTCGGCTTCGATGGCCGCCCAGATCTGATGGACAACGTCTTCGGGCACGACCACCGGCACGAGGCCGTTCTTCGTGCAGTTGTTGCGGAAGATATCGCTGAAGCTGGGAGCCACGACGGCGTCGAAGCCGCCTTGCTGTATCGCCCACACGGCGTGCTCACGAGACGAGCCGACACCGAACGATGGGCCGGCGACCAGCACACTGGCACCGGTGTAACGCTCGTCGTTCAGGACGAAGTTGCGGTCGTCGCGCCACGTGCTGAACAGGCCCTTCTCGAAGCCGGTGCGTTCCACGCGCTTGAGCCATTCTGCAGGAATGATCTGGTCGGTGTCGACGTCGCTGCGCTTCAGGGGCACGCCGCGCCCGGTGATGATGTGTACAGCCTTCATACCAAGTCCTCGGGAGTTGCGAAGTGGCCGGCAACCGCGGTGGCGGCGGCGACGGCGGGGGAGACCAAGTGAGTGCGGCCGCCACGACCCTGGCGACCTTCGAAGTTGCGGTTACTGGTGCTCGCGGCGCGTTCACCGGGAGCCAGCTTGTCGGGGTTCATCGCGAGGCACATGCTGCAGCCGGGCTCGCGCCAGTCCGCACCGGCGGCACGAAAGATCTCGGGCAGACCTTCGGCCTCGGCCTGCGCCTTCACGGCGTGACTGCCGGGCACCACCATCACTCGCGGCACGGTGACGGTGCGACCCTTCATCACTGCAGCCGCAGCGCGCAGGTCTTCGATGCGGCTATTGGTGCACGATCCGATGAACACGGTGTCGACCTTGATGGCCCGCACCGGCGTGCCGGCGGCAAGGCCCATGTAATCCAGCGCACGGGCGACCGTGTCGGCGGCCGTGGCGTCCTCGAAGTCGGTGGGTGACGGCAGTGCGGCGTCAATGCTGATGACCTGTGCGGGGTTCGTGCCCCAGCTGACCTGCGGCCGCAGCGCCGAGGCGTCGATGACGACTTCCTTGTCGAACACCGCGCCCTCGTCGGTGACCAGACCCTTCCAGTCGGCGACCGCAGCAGCCCACTTTTCACCCTTGGGCGCATGCTCGCGGCCCTTGAGGTACTCGAACGTCGTCTCGTCGGGAGCTATCAGGCCGGCCTTGGCGCCGGCCTCGATGCTCATGTTGCACAGCGTCATGCGACCTTCCATCGACAACGCACGAATGGCGGCGCCGCGGTATTCGATGACGTGCCCGATCCCACCAGCGGTACCGATGACGCCGATGATTGCAAGAATGATGTCCTTGGCGGTGACGTCTCGCGGAGCATCGCCCTCGACAGTGACCGCCATCCACTTCGGCCGCGACTGGGGAAGTGTTTGCGTGGCCAGTACATGCTCGACCTCGGAAGTGCCGATTCCAAAGGCCAGCGCACCGAATGCGCCATGAGTTGCGGTGTGACTGTCGCCGCAGACCACGGTCATTCCGGGCAGCGTGCGGCCCTGCTCGGGGGCGATCACGTGCACGATGCCCTGGCTGGGGTGGCCCATTGGAAACTCGACAATGCCGAACTCGGCGGTGTTGTCACGCAGCACCTGCACCTGGCGAGCCGAGATGGGGTCGGCGATGGGCTGATCGATGTCAGCCGTTGGCACGTTGTGGTCTTCGGTTGCAATTGTCAGATCGGGTCGACGAACGGTGCGCCCCGTGAGGCGCAGGCCGTCGAATGCCTGCGGGCTGGTGACCTCATGGACGAGGTGGAGATCGATGTACAGCAGGTCAGGTTCACCTGGGCCTTCATGGACGACGTGTCGGTTCCACACCTTCTCCGCAAGTGTTTTTGGTGACGTCATTTGCGGCCTCCGGTGATTCTGGGAATCTCAAATAGTGAGATACGATTCCCGCTCTGGTAAGTGTAGGGGCATAATCTTGACCCAAGCAAAACCTCAACGGTTGTTTCAACGTGTCAATTAACGCGGACAGTCACGAACCATAAAGATTCATGACTTGATTCATCTGTTTAGGATGCCGAAGCAGTGTCGTCACTCAGGAGGACAACCCATGGATAGCTTGCTCATTCACACCGCTCGCACTGAGGCTGAAGTCAGCCATGCCGGTACCCGTTGGACCGGTACCCGTTGGACCGGTACCCGTTGGACCGGTACCCGTTGGACCGGTACCCGTTGGACCGGTACCCGTTGGACCGGTACCCGTTGGACCGGTACCCGTTG
>Ga0335397_10004754_pt1 | contig 17875 bp, 16 predicted proteins | sample MAT04_FD_205740 | JGI IMG/M metagenome (GOLD analysis project Ga0335397, IMG submission 205740) | Freshwater microbial communities from Lake Fryxell liftoff mats and glacier meltwater in Antarctica - MAT-04 (spades assembly) (version 2) ... | reverse complement strand
CGCATGGAATGACTCCAAAGCGATTTATTTTGCCGATGTTCTATTTGACCTGGATGATTTTCCCGCTGGTCATGGTTTCAAGGGCGATTGGCGTTAGTTCAAAAAGAGAATTCGGTGTACCAGCAGCGGCCCAAATGGTTTCATATTTCATCAAATCTTTATCGATAAATACTTTTACAGGCGTAGAGTGTGCGATGGGCGGAACCCCACCGATAGGAAACCCGGTAGATTGCTTAACGAATTCTGGATCTGCGCGATTGATCGACTCGCCAATCTCTTTACTTATGAGTTCCTCGTTGACACGGTTTTCCCCACTTGTAAGTACAAGGATTGGTTTCCCAGAGACGCTGCCCTTGAAAATGATTGATTTAACAATCTGTCCCAGTTTACACCCGACTTTTTCTGCTGCTTGTTGTGCTGTATGGGTTGGTACATCTGATTCTATGACAGTAAATGCATATCCGTATTCGATGATGGCATTTTGTACTTTTTGCGCTGGAATTGGTAAAGTATTTTTCATTTTTTACCTCTCTTTTTCTGGCAGAGTAAAATAAAAGGTGGCTCCTTGCCCGGGTTTGCCTTCGGCCCAGACATTGCCAGCATGACGTTGAATAATGCGTTTTACGATTGCCAGGCCAACTCCAGTGCCTTCAAATTCATCCTGACGGTGCAAACGCTGGAAAACACCGAATAATTTAGATGAATAGTTCATGTCGAAGCCTGCACCATTATCTTTTATATAAAAACGCAACTCATTATCGACTTTCTCGCCGCCAAATTCAATTATGCTCTCGTTACGGAAGCTGGTGAACTTTATGGCGTTGGAAAGCAGGTTGGAAATGGCTTGAAATAAGAGCGCATAATCCCCGTAAACAACTGGGCCCGATCTTATAACCAAGCGTAGGTTATCATTTTTCCCTTTTTCTAAGTGGTCAAATATACTTTGTGCCATTTCAGCAAGATCTATATCTCTGTAATACATTACCTGGCGACCAATGTGGGTAAAGGTCAGCAAATCATCAATCAATTGCCCCATTTGTAGTGCATTGGATTGGATACGATGAATATATTGTACTCCTGTGTCTGAAAGCCCTTTACCAAACTCATCCAGAAATATATGGCTGAGTCCATGAATTCCACGAATTGGCGCGCGTAAATCATGCGAAACTGTATAAGTAAAAGATGCTAATTCGTGATTTGCCTCTTCTAATTCAATAGTACGTTGGCGTACATGATTTTCGAGTTCAATATTGAACTCACGAATTTCAGCTTCGGCTCTTTTGCGTTCAGCTAATTCTTTTTGTAGTTCGTCATATAAGCGTGAATTTTCAACGGCAATGGCTATTTGGTTGGCTGCACCATCGAGCAAAGTAAGGAATTCTTGTGTGTAAGCATTAAAAGTATAACTATGCGTGGAAATAAGGCCAATAATATTTTCACCTGCCAGTAGTGGGGCAATCATTATAGAAGCCGATGGCTTGAGCTTATCACCTAGTGGAAGCGTGCTCTTTAAATAATCCAGATCATTCGCGTTTCGATGTATGATGAATGCTTTGCGCCTGATAAGGCCATGAGCGACCCAGCTTTCAGGAAGAAGTTTTTCTGATTTCTCACTCCAGACTTGTCCCGAATCGTATACCAGAGGGTATGAAACCTCGTTTTCTCCCTGGTCGTAAAAAGTGACGATGAAGGCATCCAGCGGGATGATGGCAATTATTTGTGAGAGAATCAATTTGAGTGTATTCTCAAGATTGCGCAACGTCGTCAGAGTTTTGCTGATGTCGTACAGGGTGGTTAATTGTTCTGCGCGATTGCGTAAAGTATCGCGGCTCTTGTTCAATTCGAATTCAATATTTTTTAGGTGTTGAATATCCGTTGCGATGATCATTGCCCCAGTAACTTGCCCATCAGGTTCCTTTATGGGACCGATGCGTAGAGAATACCAATGCGTAGTATCTCTTGATAAGTTTATTGGTATATCACGCATTTCTGAACCACCAGCCATTACTTTGTTTATTACCAGCCTTGCTCTGGACCTGGTATCCTCAGGCAAAAAATCATAAACAATACTTCCAATCTTAATATTGCTGGGGTGGTGTGCGGCCGCATTATTAATAAAGGTAGTAGTACCATCCGGTTTGATAATAATTATCAGATCGGGCGCATTATCTACCAATGATCGCCATTTCGCCTCGGAATCACGTGCAGTTTTAAGCGCTTTTCCCATCGTTTCAGACATAATGCTAATAGCCACTGCGCCGATAATGAGTGAAAGTGAGACTATCAAAAAATCGGCAGGTCGGGCGGTAAAATATTGTGGTTTAATTTGTAGCGGTAGAAAATTATATATCTCGCCCCAAACGATAAGCGCAGTAGAAGCAATGAGAATAGCAGTTACGATCAACATTCCTTTGCGAGGTAATAAGAAGCTGGTGATAATCAGAATTAGTGCGTAAAAAAGGATTCCAATATCATGAATTCCCTGCCCAATTGCCAGCATAAATGTCACTGTAATGGTGAGAGAAGTTAATGTGATATAGGTGGCTAAAATAAGCTGATCGCGGCGGGCGAACAAGAGTGCGAATGCCAGTGGCACCATACCCAGGGCAATCCCTAAACCTGTGGCGTAAACTCCAACAAAAGCATCTGTTACTCCAACCAGAAATGCGATTATTAATATGGTTATGATAATCGTATGCAAGAAGATCGCAATTCGATTTTTTTCATCATTGTTGTACTTGGGCGGGATGAAAAGGCTATGAATGATATTTTTCATAATACTGAATAAATGCTAATGGCTGAGTACGAGCATGGAACCCTATTTTATCTTTGTTACAGAGCGTCGTTGTGTGGCGGTTAGCGCTATGCTGTGACTGTTTTGGAACTGACTACTTGATCGCCGTTTCTACGCAGGCAAAGGCATCGCGAACGCGTTCCAGGTGACCTGCGAGCATTTCCACTTTTTCTGCTTCTGGGATGCCAAAATATCCCCAAGATGTGGTTTCATTGCTTCCTCCCAGTTCGCCGCTGATAATCTCAGCTTCAAAGCTCAGGGCGATAATATGAGCTTTGTTCCCATCGGGGTAAACTACTAATTTGTGCGGATCGCTGTAAACCCCAATCAGGCGAAGCACTTTTACTTGAAGACAGGTTTCTTCCCACACTTCGCGCACGCAAGCCTCGCTAACGCTTTCGCCTGGCTCTATCCGCCCTCCCGGCAGGCACCACTGAGCGTTGTCTGCCCGTTGAGTTAGTAACACTTTTTCGCGAGTTGAATCAAAAATTACTGCGGAACAACCAAGGCGTAACTCTCCTTCTCTGGCGATCCGTTCTCCAAACACAACCTTTGTTTTGGTCATTGCGTCTCCAAAAGTACAATGGGCGGTATTACCGCCCATTGTACTTTATTGCTTGATAAAAGTCCCATTTCTTAGTTCTGATATTGCCTGTTGAATTTCATCCATGGTGTTCATTACAAATGGTCCATACGGAACAATTGGTTCTTTGAAAGGGACTGCTGCTAAAAGCAAAAACCTGAATGATGAGTTGGGGCTCGCTTGCGCCCAAACGTGGTGCCCATCACCAAACTGTACCATCTTTGTGGCGTATATTGGCGTGTTATTTTCTGAATTATTTTCAAATATTCCACTGCCATCAAAAACATATGCAACAACAGTATGACCCAGGGGTACTTCTTGCGTGAATTCCGCTCCGGGGGCAAGGTTAACATCAATGTAAAGCGGGTTGGCAGCAATTTCTGACACAGGCCCTTTTATACCTTCAACTTCACCGGCAACTATTTTGATGGTTGTGTTTCCTTTGGTCAATACGGGTATGTTTGATGAGTTTACTTCCTGATAGCGAGGCCTGGACATTTTTAATGTTGATGGCAGATTAACCCAAAGCTGGAATCCGTAGATTGCTCCGTTATTTCCTCTTCTTGGCATTTCTTCATGTAAGATGCCGCTGCCGGATGTCATCCACTGAACATCTCCAGGTCCGATTTCCCCTGAATTTCCAAGGCTGTCGCGATGATTTACCATTCCTTCCAGAATGTATGTGACTGTTTCAATGCCTCTATGTGGATGCATAGGGAAGCCAAGAATGGGACCTTCGATGGGATCATTGAAAGCGAAATGATCAAATAAAAGAAATGGGTCAAAGCGGTTGGAACTATTTGGAGAAATTGAGCGGCGTAATCGGACGCCGGCACCCTCCATTACAAATTTGGGTTCAATAATATTATTTACTTTCCTGGGCTCGTTCATACCAATAATCTCCTTGTATTTAGTATTATATCGAATATTTCGAAGTCAAAACATTAATTACTTAAAAGGCTGGTTTTTTACGGAATATAGTCAATTTCAAACTTGCCGAAATCCAGGCCAAGACGGGCTCTTATTTCGCCTGACAAATAAGGGAGTATTTCATTGTAAGATGAAGAAGTATTCGTGATGTCAATTTGAAGATAATTTTCTCGGGGTATTGTGGAAGACCACGTTTTTAAATATCCGTCAATAAGGTTTGCATCTTCGGCGGTTGCAATATTTATTCTTGCTCTGCTTCCTAATCGGTTTTGTATTGCAGCGTTGGACGCTACAAGATGAATGATCAGATCGGGGAGGGGCAGTTGTGAGCGAATGAAAGAATACAATCTGGAACAGATTTCAAACTCGGGCTGGCTTAGCATTCCACGATAGTAGAATAATTGTGTAAATCCATGGAAATCCTGATCGAGTCCGCCATCCAAAATACCGGGTAATGGTTGCTGCCGCAGTTGTTTTTCTTGCTCTGCTCTATACAATAGATAATCAAATTGATTCGCGAGTCCATACCGCGGATTGGATTTAAACAGGGATTGAAAAGGACGATTTCCGTGTTGTTCAAGCCCTAAATGGAACTCGCCTGTCTTTTCGAGAGCATGGGCGATCGTTGTTTTGCCTACGCCGGAAGTGCCGATCAGTTCAATTAATTTTCCCATGAAATTTTAGTTTTCACCCAGGCGTTTTCTCGTGGATTACCAGAATATTTCTACAATACTCTTTGGTTTATTCAAGTCAATAATTACCAGGTTTTAATCCGTGTGGGTAAGACGTTCAAGAGTACATTTTCAGGTGAATTGAGCCAGGTTTGAGGATCAGGTTCGAGTATACCTTCTGCGCCGAGATATTTTTTATAAATTCGCTCGACAATTATTTTTACTTCATCAGGAGGCTTGATGACTATTTCGCTTATGCCTTCCAGCATGACGGCAGTTAGGCCATTTGATTCATTTTCAACATCGACTACAAGTGCACACTTATGGTTGTGTTCAAGATCAATCACTTTTCGGGTTGATCGATATGAACTGATCCAGATGGAGTTGTTCTCCCAAAGGAACCATACAGGTACAACATGCGGCTGTCCACTGGACGAGACTGTAGCAAGACGACCGATTAACCGTTTATTGAGAAAATCAACTACTCGTGAAGAAATTTCTAGAGGAGACATGGGGCGGATATTTCCTGATTAATTCTAGCTGGACGATCACAAAGATTTTGGTATAAAGCTATTGTACCGGGGATACCTGAATTGTGGAATGAACGCCACCGCTGCGAATGATAAGGAAATTATTTGATGCGGAATAGTTTATGATGCACATTCAACCGTTATAATAGGAAAATTCAAAAATATCTGATTGAATAAGGGAACAAAATGAAAGCATTAATAGACTTCTGGAAGAAAGATATCATTAACAAACTCATCTTGTTAATTTCTATTATTCTTTTGGTTGGAACACTGGCGATTGCATATGCGCTAATTAATCTCAAGAGCGATAGTATTTTTTATTCGTTCTTTTCATCTTCGACGAAAGACATTGGAATTCCAACTCTTGCAGTTGATTCCACTCAAAATGGGACCGGAAAATCAATCGTTCTCGCAACTGTGACACCCCAAATAATTTCAACAGCTACGCCGCAGTCTCCAATTGCTACGGCAGAGCAGGCAAATGAAACTCCTGGACCAACCCAAACTCTCGAATTGCCTTCATCAACGCCGTCTCCAACTTTGATTACTTCGCCAGTTGCTTCTTCAAACCCTAATAAAGATGTAACTGCCTGTATTCCATCGAATCGTCAACCAGTCGGTAAAGTTCTGGATGTGATTGATGGAAATACTATAAAAGTAATGCTTGATGGTGCGTCTTATATTGTTCGTTATTTAGGAATTGATGTTCCGAAGTACAGACCAGTGGCAGAGTATTATGGTATGGAATCTGATTTCAAAAATGCCGAATATGTATTTGCCAAGGAAGTTATTTTGATATCAGATACCAAAGACAAAGATGACAGCGGCAGATTACTACGTTACGTGAAAGTTGGTGATGTTTTTGTCAACTACGCTCTCGTTTCTCAAGGTTTTGCCACAGCGAGTTCCGAGTTGTCGGCTTGCGCGGACACATTTAAGGCGGCCGAACAGAGCGCATCTCAATTAAAAATCGGATTGTGGATGCCTACTCCCACAATCCCTTCTCCTTAACCTTGCAGCAATATTTTGGTGATTTGTTTTCCTTAAGTTGAAAGCAGGTAAAGTTGTCGAAAATAAATATGGGTAATTCTGCCGAGATATCTAAAATCAGGGTTGGGTGTCCAGCTCATAATTGTGGGGGCCGATGCTTGCTGATTGCCCAAATCTCTAATGGGAGAATAATCCATTTAGAAACCGATGATAGGCCGGATTCGCTTTCTGCGCCCCAGTTGCGCGCATGTGTGAGGGGACGTTCCTATTTGCGCAGGCAATATCATCCTGACAGACTTCTGACGCCAATGCGACGAATAGGCGAGCGTGGTGAAGGTAAATTTGCACCAATTTCCTGGGAAGACGCGCTACATCTTGTCGCTTCAAAATTTGAGTATATTAAGAATAAATACGGCTCATCCGCTATGTTCGTTCCTTACGGAACGGGGAGCTATAACCAGATCAATGGGTCGCATGTTGCCAGAAGGTTGATGAATTTATATGGAGGCTGCCTGGGGATCTACAATTCTTATTCATGGGCAGCTACTAATCTGGCAACACCTACTGTCTACGGAACTCTTATTACAGGCAATCAGCGTCAGGATTGGATAAATTCCAGGTACATTATTATGTGGGGTTGGAATCCAGCTGAAATGCGCGATGGCACGAATAGTGATTTTTTTATAAAACTTGCGAGAGAAGCTGGTGCTCGCGTGGTTTGCATTGATCCCCGCCATTCCTTAAGTGCAGCTGCCCTGGCAGATGAGTGGATTCCAATCCGCCCGGGTACGGATAGTGCCATGATGAGCGCCATGGCTTTTGTGATTTTGACCGAAGGTCTGTATGATAAAGATTTTGTAAACACCCACTGCATCGGATTTGACGCAAGCCAGATGCCTGTGGAAAAAGCGGAAAGTTATAGTGACTATATTTTAGGTGTTTCAGACGGCGTTGCTAAGACTCCGCAATGGGCGGAGGCAATTACGGCAGTGTCCGCAGAAGTTATTACACGGATAGCCAGGGAATATTCCACTATTAAGCCAGCGGTACTTTACCAGGGGTATGGAATGCAGCGGAGAGCTTATGGGGAACAGGTTGTTCGAGCTGGTTGTGTTTTGGCCGCGATTACCGGGAATGTAGGGATACATGGTGGTTGGGCAAGCGGCCTGGGCTTACAAGCACCAGATGGGGGCGGGTTAGAGACGGTATTCCCCAAAGAAGAAAATCCAGTAAAGGCCGAGATACCTGTTTTCTTATGGACTGAAGCGTGCCTGCGTGGAAAAAATATGACATCCGCGGATGGCGTAAGAGGGGTTGGCAGGCTTGATAATAATATAAAGCTGATTTACGCTGTAGCATCAAATTGCCTGATAAATCAACACGCTGACATCAATCGAACCGCAGATATTTTGCGTGACACATCATTGGTGGAGTTTATCGTTGTTCAGGATAATTTTATAACGTCAAGCGCTCGATTTGCAGATGTTATTTTGCCGGCTTGCACTCAATTTGAAACCTGGGGGGTTGAAGACGGATGGAAATATGGGGATGAAGTTATATTGCAGCCAAAGTTGGTTGAACCACCGGGTGAATGCAAATCTGATTACAGGATATGCGCCGACCTGGCTGAGTTATTAGGAATTGGGGATACATTTAGCCAGGGGAGAGACGAGCGAGATTGGGTAGAGTATTGTTTGAATGAGTTCAGGCGAATACGCTACCCTGATTTGCCAACACTTGATGAATTTGTCGAATCAAATCTAGGCGCATGGTCAAAAAATGTTACCAACCCTGAAATTGCTTTCGAAAATTTTCGAAATAATCCAGAGAAATTTCCGCTGAAGACTCCCAGTGGAAAGATAGAAATATTTTCAAAGGAATTATTCGATTTAGGTGATCCCAAAAACATCCCTGCCGTGCCCAAGTATATTCAGGAATGGGAGAGCCCTTTTTCTGGTGATTGCCTAATTTATCCTTTACAAGCACTTGGGCATCACTCTTTGCACAGAGTCCACTCAACACATCATAACAATGATTGGCTGGAAGAGGCTTTTCCGCAACGCATCTACATTAATAACCTTGATGCTTCTGAACGTTGTATTCAAGATGGCGACAAAGTCACTGTATTTAATTCCCGCGGCACGATTATCATGCCCTGCAGGGTGACTTCCAGGATACTGCCGGGCGTGGTGGATATCCCACAAGGCGCCTGGTACGAACCTGGAGAAAATGGAATCGATTATGGTGGTTGTGTTAACTTGTTGACGTCTGCTCGCTGGACACCTTTTGCGTTTGGATCTGCGCAGCATACCATGATGGTTCAAGTTAAAAAGCATCATCAAGATGATGAAAGATTGTCTGCAGAAACTAATAAGACATCTTTTAGCTTTTTACGGAGAAAGTCTTGAGCTACATATTTACATTTGACGCATCTGCTTGTACAGGATGCAAAGCCTGTCAAGCGGCTTGTAAGGATAAAAACAATCTTCCGGGTGGTGTTTTGTGGCGGAGAGTGTTTGAAATCTCGGGGGGTGAGTGGCAACGAGCCGGTGATGCCTGGGTAAATAATGTTTTTGCTTACAATTTTTCTATGGCTTGCAACCATTGTATCCATCCGAAGTGTGCTGGCGTTTGTCCAACAAACGCATATCGCGTTCGAGATGACGGTATCGTTATTTTAGATTCTTCAAAATGTATTGGGTGTGGATACTGCAATTGGGCCTGCCCGTATGCGGTGCCGCAATATGATTGTGCTGCTGGTTTCATGTCGAAGTGTAATTTTTGTGCTGATCGAATCGATGCCGGTGAATCGCCTGCCTGTGTAGCGGCCTGCCCGATGCGGGTTTTAGGTTTCTCCACGGATAAATCGTATTCCGAGTCAGGATACGAAGCGCCACTTTGGAGTTTGCCTGGCGCTGAACATCCTTACCCGATGCCAGAATATTCTCGAACACAGCCACACGTTCTGGTAAAAAAACACCCAGCAATGGCAAATAACATCAAGAAGGTGGTTGCAAACCGCGAGGAAGTTAAAACAGGCAAGCCAAAAAGCGAATTACCGCTGGTAATATTTACACTGCTTGTCCAAATGGCTGTGGGGATTATTTGGGTTGATTTATTACTATATTTACAGCCCCTGGCTTTAAATATGCCTGGGAACTATATTCCGGGTTCACTCCTCCTTGTTTTAGCAGGAGGTTGTTTGTTGGTTGGAACGCTGGTTGCTCTGCTTCACCTGGGGACCAAGCGCAATGCCTGGAGAATGATCAGTAACTTGAAAAAATCATCGCTGAGCAAAGAATCACTATTAGTGGGATTATTTGGAATGAGTCTGGCTACTCTTTTTATTGCGGATATTCCCGCCCTTCATTGGCTTACTGCTCTTTTTGGCGTTGGATTAATATACAGTATGGCAAATGTTTATTATTTGCGAAGCATGCCAGCGTGGAATAATAGTTTTACATTATTTTCTTTTCTTCTATCAGCAATATTGCTGGGGCAATCTTTGCTAGGCCCTTTTATATTTTCTAGTTTGATAATCGTTAAACTGCCCAGTGTGCTTTGGATTTATTTTACGGTTTTACCTTCGTCACTTTTGCTTTGCGAAGCAGGGGTAGAAATTTATCTAAATCGAAAGAAACTTGAGGCTATCCATTGGTTTCGAGTGGCGTTGATTACTATGGCGTTAATATGTATGCTTATCGCCCCGGTTATGTTATCTACAGCGGGTGTGTTGATGTACACAATAATCTTGTTGCTGGTCTTCACTGAGGAAGGTATTGGGCGTTTACTCTTCTACGATCAGTTGCGCAAGCGAGTATTATAGATTCTAATGGCATTATTTCTTGAGAATGTCTTTTGAATATTTTGGTTCAGAAGAAGATGAAAGTTGTTGATCTGGTTTTTGGGCCGCTTTTGTATGAGCTTTATTCACAAGATATATCCCGGCAATCGAAAAAAGGCCACCAACTGCTTGTAATACGTGAGGAATTTCTCCGAGCAAAGGTATTGCCAGTATTGTGGTCAGTACCGGCTTACCAAACATAGTGGGAGAGACGATTGATGCTGGCAAGTGCCCGAGAGCATAGGCTAATGATGTATAACCTATTATTTGCGAGACTACAGCGGCACTCACGAATACAAACCAGGTTTGTTGCGAATAATCAGTGAATTGATTCCCGAGACTCAGGTTGACTATAAACAGGGTAGTTGCTGCAAATAAAGTTGTTAACCATGTATAGCTGAGCGGGTCAAGCAATTTTCTGCCTCGTTCAGTAGCCAGATAGTAGCCTGCAAAGAAAAAACTTGTTCCCAATGCCATAAAATCGCCAATGCCGAAGCGGGGATGCAGCAAAAGGTCTGTACCCATGATAAGTATTGCTCCACCCAGAGCAAGTGATAACCCGACTCAAAATTCAGTGTGAAGCCGCTCGTGAAACTAGATTAGACCAACCAGGGCAACCCAGAGCGACGCAATGTTACCAATCAAGGTGGCGTTTGAAGCGGTTGTGTAGCAGCGAGTAATTTTTGCCTGTCAAATCAAGGCCTTTTAGAAACTATTAAATTGCGCATAGCCAAATTAATTAAGCGTGAACTATATTCAATAGGGCAGGGAACCTGGCATCGTGAAAGGGCATCACTTTATTTGATTTCTGATTTTCGATTTGGAATAGGCAAAAATAAGCAGGGAACCTAGCGCCAGAGCTGGGATAATAATCAACCCGGCCTCAGGACCAAATGCACCGCCTGTCCATATTTCCGGCCCGGTTACTTTATGTCGTAACAATTGAAAAGTTTCCAAGCCGCTTACCGGGAATCCAAAAACCACCCCTTCGAAAAAATTCCATCCAATGTGTAATCCAATGGATAACCATAATTGCCTTGTGAGTATATATGGCAGCGCCAGGAAGAATCCTGCGAGAACGATACCCAATGTTGAGATCCAAGATGCCCCCGGATTAAAGATGTGAAGAATGCCAAAAACTGCGGAAGAGAAGAGAACTCCGATGGTCAAATTTGAACCGCTGGTAATTGTTTGAAGATGATATCCGCGAGAGAGAAGCTCCTCTTGCCATCCGACGAGAAGGAAAATTAAAAGCCAGATGCCCAGGTCACTTGCCAGCGTTGGCAGCGGTACTGAAGACCATGCAAAGCCTTCAAACTTTGTCCATCCCAATGAAAATTCTATTCCATAAACCAAGCTCATCAAGAAAAATGTGATCGAAAATCCAACTAAAATGTCGATAACTGATTGGATGCCGGGGATTAGGCCAAGGCTTTCCATTGACTGCTTATCTAAAAAACGTCGGGATAAGAACGTTGCCGCTGTGATGGAAATCCCAAGAGTTATTTCGTTGGCTAATAATGCTATGGGCGAGTCAAAGTTAATATTAAGTAATCCAACAGGTATAAAAATAATTATTCCGAGCACAACGCTAAATACCAAGATAAGAATGGTATGCAAAATCAATCGCCATCCAGCTCGCAAGCGATCACCGCTTGAAACAAAGAAAATAACGCGAATTGGGTTGGGACTTTTATTAGCCATTCTTCAGGTGAATTCCTGTTGGATCTAATTGGGTCCGCAATATCATCAGCTCAGACTCGTTGACTGGTTCCGTGATTCTTAAATTATCGGCTATCCGTAAATTCCATCCAGTATTTTCTCTTGCCTGCTCGACCGTCTTCCCTGGATGCAGGGCTGTAAGAATCAATTCTCCATTCGTGTCGGGTTCGAGCAGACCGATATCTGTTACAACGCAGACGGGGCCTTTTCCTCGCAAACCAGCTTTTTTTCGGTCATCGGCTCCGCCAAGATAACCGGCGGAGGTTAGAAAGTCTACCTTTTCAGGAAACCTGCGTTTTTGATGTGGTGTCATAATGTAACAACGGTTTGCCCATGCAGCGATTTCTTGAGCCCCACCTGAGCCTGGCAGACGAACTTTAGGGTGCGCGTAGTCATTGCCCACTATTGTTGCATTAATATTGCCAAATCTATCAATTTGAGCACCACCCAGGAAACCGACATCCACATTACCTCGCTGTAGATAAAGTGAAAAAATATCATACATGCTCACAACAGATAGAGCGCCGCTGACTAGAGTAGGATCGCCAATTGAGAGGGGCAGGCGTGTTGGTTCGGCCCCGATTACGCCAGCTTCATATATCATCGTTAATCCGGGGGCGTGTGTGCGCTTGGCAAGGTTGCAAGCAAGGTTAGGTTGTCCAACACCTACAAAAACCACATCATTGTCTTGTAATAAGCGCGAAGCATTTACTATCATCAATTCGGCGGCTGAGTAGACAGTTTCAGTCATAAAATCTCCTTCAGAAAACTATGGATTGATTCGAATGTTTCTTTTGGCTTTTCAAGAGGAACGAGGTGAGTAGATTTTTCAATAGTAACGATACGAATTTGTGGGGAGAGTTGTTTTATGCGTTTGGCTGTTTGGGGCAAAAAAGTATCAGTTTCTGCTCCGCGCAAAATTATTGTGGGCACTTTTAAAGAACTTAAATTCTTCCAAATATCCATATCTTTCGAAACACCGCTATCGTATATTTGTACTTCCCATTCTGGCGAATAGGCTAATTCATAGCCTGAAACCCTGGATGGGACGGTTATTCCGCGAATATATGCCCATAGAGATGTGTCGTCAAAATAACGGAAGATTTTTTTCTGCCGGTATGATTCAAACAGGAGATCAAGATCATTAAATATTCGGCGGCGTTTAAGTGCTCCCGGAATTAGTGGGTGAACTTTATGACCCAACCCTAGCATTCTTGCCAGGTTCCAGATCAGGATGATGTTTGGTAAAAATAAAACCGGGTCAATCAAAATCAATGCCTTGAAATAGTCTGGAAAAGCGATTGCCGCACGTAGCGCGACAATCGCGCCAACCGAATGACCAATAGCAATCACAGGACTGCTAGAATTCTCTTTGATGTGACACATAAAATCATTTGTAAGGGGATGCCAATCCTTTATTTGTTTTGGATTGGCATCGGGCCACAAAGGCCTTAGATGCATTGCGAAAACGTGATATGACGTTTTGAATTGTGCTAGTAAGGGAAAATAACACGCAGGTGGATACCCGTTTGCGTGTACAAAGTGAATAGATTCACCTACTCCGCCAAAATCAGTGTGTTGAATCATTCACAAACCCCTGCTATTAATAATCTCCATAGTCAACAGTTGCACTTATACGAGGTTTATTTTTTAGTGCGGCATGCTTTTCGGCACCGAGTTTATGCCAATATTCTTCGCGATCATGAATGTTATAAACCCATTCGTCCAGATATTTCTTGACACTTTCGGGGTTTTCGCTAATTTTGTCCCAGCTTAGATAAAACTCATTATCACGATCATAATAGCCCTGGGCATAACTTGGGTGTGCTGCGAAAGGTACATGGCACACAGAGCTGACTATAAAACCTGGAATAAGAGTTCGATTCGGGTCTGATCTAATGACTGATTCGTCTACAATTTCTTCCGCAGTCAAAATTATCTTTTTGGCTGCAAAGGCCACCTCTTTCTGTTCGCCCACAATTCCCCAAAGATGCGCATTCCCATTTTTGTCAGCTCTCTGTACGTGAATAATCGCTACGCCCGGGTTTAGGGCAGGGACGACAATGACTTCTTCTCCAGAATAGGGGTCTGTAACCCGTTTGATTTGTGGATTGGCGCGTTCCAAATCAGTTGCCCCGGTTTGTTTCATCGGTAAAAATGGCAAACCAGAAGCTCCGGCTTGCAGCCGGGTAATCATTCCAAAATGAGAGTACTCTTCCCATTCCAGTTGCCCTTTTTCCAGGGCAGACCTGATAATGCGCAGAGAACCTACTCCAGGATTTCCCATATAAGAGAAAATTACTTTTCTGGCGCATCCGGCAGCAACCAGCTGGTCATAAATTAAATCTGGAGTTGCGCGAGCCAGAGTCAAGTTTTTCTTGTTTTGGCGAATGATTTCATGGCCTGCGGCAAAGGGTATCAGGTGCGTGAACCCGGCGGCATAAATAATATCGCCATCGCTTACATGGAGCGCTATTGCGTCTTTGAGTGATGTGAGTTTAGACATTATGAATTACCCTGTATTTGGATTTTTTCAAGATAGGCGGCGTGATTACTTCTTTATATTTTTATCGTTTTTGGATCTTCCATCGCGCTGACGCTGCTGCCATTTTCGAACACCTTCAAAGCGCTTGTTGGGTTGTGTGGGTACCGCGCCTTTTCTTTTAAAAACCAAACCCAACACAAATAAAATTAGAGCGACGATAAAGTAAACAAAGTTGGTTTTATTAGATACATCAGATACTACGAACAGGATTAAAACTAATATCGCGATTAGAACAAAAAAAGTTCCGATACGGGAAATAAGAGAACTACGATCTTCCTGGGCCATGGCTACCTCGGTTTTTGGGCAGAAATCAGAATTCTTTTGAATGGATAGAAAAGGGGAATGTCTGGCATACTATCCCGAAATTTTCTCCTGATTTCTTCCAGAAAATCTAACTTTTGTGTACCCAATCGCTCAAAATAAGGTACCAGGGCTGTGCCGGATACCCATTCTACCACCTCATCCGAGTTGTTAAGAACATGACAATAAACCTTCTCAAAAACAATAATATTCTCGGCGCCCAGGTTAAAAAATAACTGAGCATATTGTTCTATTGTCAACACAGGTGATATTCTCACATAATTATTTAGCGCAGATTTGAATGGCTCTTGCTGGGCGGTTTGAAAAATTAACTTGTGTGATACATGTGTATGGTTGGACGGTACCTGTATCGTGATTTGCCCGCCAAAATCCAATTTTTCATACAAAAAAGGAATTAATTGTGCATGGTTCTCACTCCACTGCAATGCAGCATTGCTAAATATCAGATTCCAGTTCCCCGGTAGTTCTGCTTGATCACCATGTACAAAATTTAATCCGGGCCTTTTTCTCGCAACCGCCTTATCCAGCATCTCTTGAGAGTTGTCATATCCGATCACATTGCTGTCAGGTAAAAAACTGGCTAATTTTTCAGTAAGCTCACCGGTGCCACATCCCAAATCGACAGCGTTTAATCCTGGGCGAACCAGAATTAAATTAAGCAAGTCATCAAAAGGTGCGGACCGTTGGGTTTGAAATTTATTGTACTGGTCAGGATTCCAGGGCATGATAATTTAATTTGTAACTTTCTTTATATTCAAAAGGTAAAGAGCCAGGCCAAGGCAGTTTTTAGAGGTTGCATTGGCCTCTATTTTATCAAAGAAAAAGACATGTACTTTAAGGCCAACCAAGAATTTATGATCAATATTACCTGTCAGGACTAGATCATAACCCAAACCAGTTATCTTGACACTATAAAAAAGTGAATATAGTCAGTAGACATAACTCAAAGTTTCTATGATAATAAAAATGTTCTTTATGCCGATATTTTGTTCCTAAACGTTTCTGGAGGTTTTAGATGGAACTGACTGTTAATACTGAAGCACCAACTTGTCTCGGAAAGTTTTCTTATGATTTGCATTCGATAGAAAACGGGTACGCTAACAGATCTTTGTATATAAACTTGAGTACAAACATTATTTGTGAAAAACCGGTAACACAGACGATGAAGGATTTGTTTACTGGCGGGAGAGGTTTTGCTCTTAAATTGCTGTGGGATGCAGTGAGTCCATCAACTAAGTGGAGTGATACGCAAAACGAATTGATATTTGCGAATGGCCCTATTTGTGGAATTACCGCATACCCGGGTAGCGGAAAGTCTACAGTTGTAACATTAAGCCCGCTAACAGAAAACGTAATTGACAGCAATGTGGGTGGATATTTTGCACCTTTTTTGAAATTCTCGGGATTCGATGCCTTAGAAATTCAAGGAAAAGCTGCTGATGATGTGGTTATCTTTATTGATGGCGACACAGGTAGCGTAACAATAGAAAAGTACGATCTTGGCGCTGTCGATTCTCATGAACTTGGAAATTTGATGACATCACGCTATGGGATAGACGAGAAAGGAAAACGTTCTATTGCTGTGTTGTCGGCCGGTCAGGCTGCAGAACATATCAGGTATGCCGCAATAAATTCTTCCTGGTATGATGTTCGCAGAAAGGAAACAAGGCTCAAGCAGGCCGGACGTGGCGGCGCGGGTCGTGTTTTCCGTGATAAACACATCAAGGCAATCGTGATTCGCTTTAGCGATATGGGTGGTGACAAAAATGGTGTTGCTGATATGGCATTGATTCGCAAAGCAGGTCAGCGGATTAACAAAGAAATAACCACACTTGATGACAAGCAAAACCAAATGCGCAAGGTAGGAACGGCAAATATTGTAGAGATTATGGATCATTTCGATTTGCTGCCGACCCATAATTTTCGTTTTGGTTCGCATCCAGAAACCTATAAGATCGATTCGAAAATTTGGAAAGAAGCTTTTACCCAGGGCGTTCCTGATGGTTGCTGGCTGGGTTGCACGATGTCTTGCTCGCATGGCGTTGATCATTTCCCACTCAAGACTGGCCCTTATGCGGGACAATGCGTTTTGGTTGATGGCCCGGAATATGAAAATGCGGCGGGCCTGGGCTCAAATATTGGTAATTTTGATCCTCAAAAAGTTCTGGAACTTAACTTCTATTGTGATACGTATGGCGTGGATAGTATTTCATTCGCTAACAGCGTAGCATTTGCCATGGAATGTTTTGAAGAAGGCTTTATCAACTTAGAGCAAACTGGTGGTCTTGTTCTAAAATTTGGAAACGGGGAAGCAGCCCTGGAGCTCTTGCATCAAATGGCTGCAGGAACTGGCTTTGGGTTGATAGTTGGTCAGGGAGTCCGTTATATGAAGGAATATTTTGTTCAGAGGTTTGGCGCTGAACAAAAATTTCTGGATGATATTGGGATGGAAATTAAGGGGATGGAGATTTCAGAATATTTAACAAAAGAATCGATAGCCCAGCAAGGAGGTTATGGTCTGGCAACCAAAGGTCCGCAACACGATGAAGCCTGGTTGATATTTATGGATCAGATCCACAATTTGCTGCCAACTTTTGCTGATAAGGCGGAAGCGCTTCACTATTTTCCGATGTGGCGCACCTGGTTCAGCCTGCACGGTTTATGCAAATTACCCTGGAATGATATTTCACCTGAAAATAATAAAGCGACAGCAGAGCCGGCCAAGGTGCAAGAACATGTTGAAAACTATACCTGGCTTCACCAGGGGGTTACGGGAAAACCAACAACCATCCAGGATCTATTGAATCAATCTGAACGCGTTTACAATTTTCAGAAAGTTTTTTCGATAAGAATGGGCCGGGTTGGTCGCAAACACGATTATCCCCCATATCGTGCCATGGGACCTGTAACGGCTTTGGAGTATGAATCACGCAGTGATCGGTATG
>Ga0335397_10004752_pt1 | contig 17882 bp, 17 predicted proteins | sample MAT04_FD_205740 | JGI IMG/M metagenome (GOLD analysis project Ga0335397, IMG submission 205740) | Freshwater microbial communities from Lake Fryxell liftoff mats and glacier meltwater in Antarctica - MAT-04 (spades assembly) (version 2) ... | reverse complement strand
ATAACCCGGTCCAGCGATCGCTGGACCCCAATGCCTTTGCCTCAGAACCGGAACCGGGGAAAGCAGCCAACCGGGTTCAGCCGCACCCCGGGACCGGTGACGCCTGGTTTAACCGCTACCTGCCCCGCCACGCGGCGTTACGCATCGGCCTGTGCCTGTCCGTACTGCTGCTTCTTGGCGGCATGGCACGATGGATGGCTCAGGTCGATGAACGCGAGAAGCTGCACGGCCGGCAAGTGGCGCCGCTCGCCTTTGTGCAACTCGATTGGCAGGCGCTGGTGCCCAAGGACTGGGACCCGCTCAAACGCTACCGGAATGACTCACTGGGCACTCTGGACGACTCGGACCCCAAGGCGATGGCGCTGGCGCAGCAGATGCGCGACACCTGGGACAATGCCCCGACCAACAGTGCCATGGATGGCGCTCGGGCGCGAATCAGCGGGTACGTGGTGCCCCTGGACGCCAGCAAAGGCGAACTGCGTGAATTCCTGCTGGTGCCGTATTTCGGCGCCTGCATCCACACACCGCCCCCGCCTGCCAACCAGATCATCCATATATCGCTGGTCACACCCGTCAAGGATCTGCACACCATGGATGCGGTGTCGGTCAGCGGCACCTTGCGCACGGCTAGAAATGGCTCGCTGATGGGCATGAGCGGATACACGATGGATGCAGTGCTTGTGGAACGGCGCCTCCCGAAGGTCTTGTAGTTTCGGCGCCATCGACGAACTCTGTCGAAAAATTTTGCACTCTGTCGATGCAGCAAGCACCTTTGTGGGTTACCCGTTTCTTTCGACAGTGTCCTACTTATTCCATTTTTCAATAAAGTTAACGATAATATTTGCTCTCAATTGAGGAGTAGTTATGGCCCGCCCGTTCACAGGAAAAAGCAGTATCGAAGCCGCCAGGAAAGCGCGCGATGCGGCCCGCACGGCCGCTGAGTTGCGCATCGCGCTGGCCGTCTTGTTGCCCCTTGAGGCCGGCTTGAGTCTGGCACAAACCGCCCTCGTGCTGGGCCGATCCAGGCACACCACCTGCGCGCTGCGGACCGATTTTTGTGCCCGCGCCAGCGGGCTGCGCGCCGCGCGGCGCAAAAAATCAGAGCTGCGCAATCGTGCGAAAAGCACGCTGCAGGCCGAAGCGGCGGCGCTGGACGCGGTGCTGGCCGGCGCCGCCCAGGGCGCCGTGCTGGTCATCCCGGGCCTGAAAGAGAAAATCGAGGCCCACCTGGGCCACAGCATTTCCCTGGCCGGGGTGTACCGCATGCTGGCGCGCCACGGCTGGCGCAAGATGGCTCCCGACACCGAGCACCCGCAAGGCAACGCGCAAGCGCGTGAAGAGTGGAAAAAAAACTCCCGTCCGATCTGGCGCAAGTGCGCGCCCAGTTCCCCAAGCAGCAGCCCTTGCGGGTGATGTTTCAGGACGAGGCGCGTTTTGGCCGCATCAGCGACTCGCGCCGCTGCTGGTGCAAAAAGCCTTTGCGCCCGCTGGTCAAAGCGATGCTCACGCACGAGTACGTGTACGCCTACGCAGCGGTCAGCCCTGTGGACGGGCGCCTTGACGCCTTGGTGCTGCCCCAGGTGAATGCGCGGTGCATGCAACTGTTCATCGATGAGGTCGCACGCCGCTACCCAGACGAGAACCTCATCATGGTCGTCGATGGCGCGGGCTGGCACAGGGCCGGGTCGCTACAACTACCGGGCAACCTTCGGCTGCATTTCCTGCCCCCGTACTCGCCCGAGCTCAACCCGCAAGAGCACGTCTGGGACGAACTGCGCGAAAAGCACTTTCACAACCGTGTTTTTGACAGCCTCGACGCATTGGAAGAGCAACTCGTGCAAGCGCTCAAAGTGTTTGAGCAAGACCCCCAGCGTATGCACAGCATCGCCGGCTGGGAATGGATCATTAATTCAGTTTCTAATGAGAAATAGAATTAAACAGATGCCCCAAATTCCGGGGCCACTTCAGTCGTCAATTGCGCGATCCAAGCGCAGTCACCACCACGTTGCAAATTGAGTTTTTCAACAGAATCGCTGCTCAGGCGTCATTCACGCCCTCTCCAGACCGGCCCTTGCCGAGTCTGCACCCGTGGTGCCAGTTGCCGCCCGTCTTCAACCTGATCAACTAACGATAAAAAGCGTTACCATCTGCTGTTGAGGTGCTCCTGACTTCCAGGCCTTCAGAACAATCATTGGCTCCGCAACACAGGGGCGTTTCTTGCCCTGCTTGACGCTGGCGACTCGGCCATGGCTTGGGGAGTAGCGGCGCGGCAAGAATCACACGTTTGCCATGGCACCCACTCTCACGCCACCCTCGACGCTCAGGCAAACGGATTGCGCACCGTCCGGGGTTGCTTCACCTCCACCAAGTCGGGCAATTTTTTGTCGGCCTCCAGCGCCTTTACCACACCGGCTGGCAAATTCAATGTGGCGGTCGGCGGCATTACCCGCAATGTGGGGCGGATTCGCTACATCGAGATGCTTCCAGGCTATGCGCCTTTCGGCAAGGTGGCGCTGGTTCGATCTGCTGATAAGTCCAGGTACATGACCCCAGAAGACCTGAACAAAGCCAGTGTTCGGGTAATCAAGAACCCTGGGGGAACCAACGAAGCCTTTGTGCTGGAAAACTTGAAAGCGGCCCAGGTCAGCACGCACGACAAGAATGCCGAAATTCCTGGCCTGATTGCCGAGGGCAAAGGCGATGTGATGATCACTGAGACCTACGAAGCGCTGCACTACAGCAAGGCCGATCCGCGTTTGCATGCCGCGTTCATCGATGCGCCGTTGGCACCCATAAACCAGCTCGGCTTCATGATTCCTGCCGACGATGCCGACTACTCACGGGTGATGGGTTTTGTCTGGGAACTGTTGGACAGCCGGGGCGTACTCAGGCAGACTTCTGACAAGTGGCTGAAGTAGCCCGAACGCAAGGGCCACCGGGCTGAGCAGGTCTGAAGCAGGTCTGAAGCAGGTCTGAAGCAGGAAGAGCGTAGGTGCGGATGCGCCGCCAGGTGCGCAAAGAGCCGGCGCACTGAGGGCCCCATGCGGCAGAACTGGCACGACGGACACCATGGCCCTGTATCTCTATCGGTACCGGTATCGGGATCGGTGTGGTGGCCGATTCAGTGCGAATCATTCATTGTCGCCCAATGCCATCCCACGGCGTGGGCTGGCATTGGCCCTGGCCTGAATCCGTGACCTCAAAAAAAGCGGCCTGATTTTCAAACTCGAATGGTCAAGTTCCGGTGGAATAGGTTGTGATGTCGGGTGCTAAAGCGGTTTATGGCGACGCTCTGAGTGTGGAAAATGCAGCTTTCCCAGGTTTTGAACACCGTGAAGATTTTCCAGCCCAGGGCTGATCAATCCGCGCTGCCTGCGCGCGGACCAAGTAAATGGCGGACTGAGGGCAATCGCTTGAAAGAGAAGTCGGTCATGTTTTCGCTCACCTGCAGGGTGAACTTGAGTTGGCGGCCAAGTGCTTGATTTCAATCAGAAAACCAGAAAAATCTCACGTCGAAGTCACGGATTCAGGAGTTAGCCGGCGTTCATGACGAAATGACCGCTCCCTGTCGATATGTCGACCGCCTCTGCTCAAAATCGTCCATATTTTCCGTACCGAACTGGCGCAATTGCGCTTATTCCTCAAAATTACCTGTGAAAATTGGACTCAAGCACAACACAACAAACTACTCCTGCGTTCATTGCAAAATAAAACGTGGGCGCGAACCAGGATCGCGAACCTGGGGTCACGTTGCGCATTGCACAGTAAAGGCCGCTGTGGATTTATTGACCATTTTGATGGAATTTAGAAGACCACTGGTGCTCATCCACTCGACCCTCTGTAGGAAAACTGATGCAAACTGACTCCAACCCCGCCCAAACGGCTCTGCCTGCAACCCCTGGCGAATTCCTGCCCAGTGCGCCTGCTCGCGCCACAGTGCTCGATTTTGATTTGAGTCAGCCTCCCGCTGAAATGAAGGCGGCTGATCCCATCGTTCGAGAAACCAGCAACATCGTCGTCAAAATCAACCCCAGCAAAATACGCACAAGTGGCGTGCCCAACCGCTGCGAGAGCGCTTTCGGCAGCGAGGATTTCGAAGCGCTTTGCCTCAGCGTGCAAATTTCCAAAGGCAATGAGGTCCCTATTCTCGTGCGAGCGACACCGGGCATGGCGGAGGATGGCACGGAGTTTGTGCTGATCTACGGTGAGCGAAGACTGCGCGCTTGTCTGTTGGCAGGTGTCGACGTGCTTGCCATCCTCAGCAGCGATCAAGACAAAGCCACGGAATTCCTGCAAATGGTGCGCGAAAACGTTTGCCGCGCCGCGTTATCACCGATCGAGCTCGGGCAACAAGCGCAGTACGCGATTCAAAACCAACTGGTTTGCAGCCTGGCTAGGTTTGCGCTCGAAGTCGGAAGCAGCAAGTCTCGCATCAGCGAAGCGGTGCGGCTGGCGGCATTGCCCGAGGTGGTCTTGAACGCGTTTGCAGCGCCGGGAGAGTTGCAGTTTCGGGATGCAAAGCCACTGACCGATGCTGTTGCCGCAGACCTGGCTGCACTGTTGGCTGAAATTGAGACGATCAAAAGTTCGGGAAAGATCTTGTCGACAAAGGACATCGTTTCCCGACTGGTCAATGCAACCGGCACCGGCGTTCGACCGTCGAACGCTCCTCGCGGCACGGTGTTGTCATGCCATGGTCTGCGCTTTGGAGAGATGCTGTTCGACAAAGCGGGAAAGATTCAAATCTTGTTGGACACACCCTTGGAGGAAAAGCAACGCGTGGCCATCGTTAAAAACTTGGAGAGCTTTTACAAAAACAAAGTTGCAAAAAACAGCCCTGTTGTGGCTGCTTCAGCTCAAATCCAGCCGTGATCTTCCCGAGCCGGGAGGCATGGGATCGACAAATTACTCTCATGTGAGGGAAGTTTTAGGGTCCCGGGGCTTGTTTGATGCGTTCAGAAATGCTCATTTTCTCGCCTTTCATCGTTACTGGCCGTGCCTTTTCCGCTATGATTTTTTAGATTGAAGGCAGGATGCTTGAATCGACAGAGGAAAGTTTTTTGCCATCCCTGCGCCAAGCCCGGCAGGCTCGCTTGCCACCCGCACACAAGCGGCCCTCACCCTAAGCCGTTCGCGGCTTGCAGGGGCGTCAACGCGTGGCCGATGATCCAAAACCCATCGGGAACTTCGCCACTTCAAGCGACGTGAACGCCCACTCGAACTGGAACTCGCCCTCGTCCGGGTCCTCGTCTTCGTTGGCGCCTTCTTGCATCATGGCGCGCAGCGACGCAGGTGAGCCCGCCATGATGTCATGGCGCGTCCAGGCCAGCCGCAGCCCGCACGGGAGGGCGCCACAATACTGTTTCCACTGTCCAGCGCCACAGGGGGCAGCCCGACGCATCGTGCCTGACCAGCCTGACCGGGATGTCGGCGCGCACAGCACACGGTCATGATCCGGGCGAATCATGCAGGTCCTCCGGACCCAGCCACGGCACGCCGAGCCTGGCATGGCCCAAGGAGTATGCTGCGTGCGAACAGCGTGCCTCGTGCGCTATGCTGTGAGGCTCCGGGTAGTGGCGCAGAATTGCCTTGGCCTGCTGCTTGAGCGCTGGCGGGCATTCGGGCGACTCCATGACCTCTCGCAAAAATTCACCGGCCCAGCGCAGGGCCCGGGTCCGTTCGTCAGGCATCGTCATATTGACTCCTTTGGTTACAGTGGCTGATGCAGCAGGCGAGAAAATTGGCCAGCGGCCGCGCCGGTGCCAACTGTGCCTGGCAAGGTGGCGGCCGAGGGATGCTGCTCGGCAGCGAGCCCGCAAGGTGCGCCTGAAGCGGCTCTGCGGGTCGCGCGCAGTACATCACGGTCACGAGCCGGTCTCGTCGTCCCGCCTTTCCTCAGGACCCAACCAGCAAAAGGGCGAGCTCTGCGGATCGTACCGCTGGGCCTGGGACGCAATGTCCCAGTCCTCGGGGTAGTGACGCAGAATCACGTGCGCCTGGCGCCGGATCTCCTCCGGGCATGCATCGCAACGCCTGACTTCGCGCAAAAACTCGCCGGCCCATCGAAGGGCGCGTGTCCGCTCGGCTGGCATCGTCATGGTTCAACTCCTTTGGGTGGTGAAAAAATTGTTCCAGGCGCTCCTTGCGCCATGCCCTGCAGGCCCCGCATGCGGCGCAGTCGGAGCAGCGCGCGCGTGACGTCCCTCACATGCGTGGCACCGGTGAACCGGCTCCACGTGTCCCAGACGTATTGCGCGTCCGGGTCATGTCCGGGTGGGCCCTGGAGGAGGTAAAAGCGCCCCGAGCCCGAGACGGCTGCGAGCGTCGCCAGGTTGATGTTGGCCAGCGCGCTGCACACGCGCCCCTCGCCATTGGCGCGGCCCACCAGGTGGCGGCTGCGCCGGCCGGTCGGACCCCGCAGCTGAAAGAGCCGCCAGTGCGTCATCGCCGCGACCGGCTCGCGCGAGACAGGACCGATCAGGTGGATCGAGGGCGGCAGGCTTGGGCGAGGGCTCGGATTCATGCGTGCACTTCAGACTTGCACGACAAGGCAAGAGCCATGTTGGAGACACGGTGCCCCAGATGAATGCCGGAAAGGATGTGCAGGCGCATGGCCAATGGCTTTCTTTAAAGAGAGATGAACGATTGGGAAAAAGCACTTTGAAGAAAGAAAGAAAGGCCGAGTTTTCCCCTATTGGACGGCACGCTGCATCGCTCGCCAGACTACGGCGGTCACGTCCCGACTCCCCTCCCCGAGACCGTTGGCCCGCGCCAGCAGGCCCATCTGCTCGCGCAGTTGCCAGTCCTCGGTAGGCGGGCCCGGCGTTTCATACACGCGGCCAGACGCCGTGCGCCACGTTCGGCTGACCAGGTCGCCGGTCTTGATGGCGGTCGTGATGCGCAGCGTCGCGTTGTTTGCAAGAATGCCCACCAAATAGCGCGCGCCTGCGTAATCCATCAGCACGCGCCAGTGCGCAAGCTCCATTTTGGGCTGCGCGCTGGCATCAGGCGCAGGCCGCCAAGTGGACAGATCAATCAGCCATTCCATGTCGTCTTCCTCCCTGCAGGGCATGCCACAACGCATGCATTTCATTCATGCTGAACAGTCTTCTTCAGGCGGTAAAGGGATCAACTGCCTGGCTTGCCGATTTGTTTGGCCGTATCGTTTTTCATGTACACGCAAAGCAACCGGACGATGCGATGGCGCAACAAGTGACTTTTGCGCATCGTTTGGGCAGGTCACGGGCTGGCCGAAAATGCGCTCGCTGGTCGCCCACCAGAGATCTGTGCAAGCCAGAAATCACGCTGATTTCATCTGCTGCGTGCCCGTCCAATATCCGCCGGGTGGCCCACCGCCGCTTGGCAAAAACCCGACCGCAGCAGCGCCAAAATTCACTTCAACGCTTTCATGCGCCGGTAATACTCCTCGCGAATGGCGATTTCTTCAGCCGAGTGCGGGGTGTTGCCGCCCCGGCGCGACTGCAGGCGCAGCGCGAATTCCAGCGCGAGCCGGGCCTCGGCCTGCTTGCGAATGAAGTACGGCAGCAGCAGCGCCAATGCGTCGCGCGCGTTGGCGCACAAGTAAGTCAGCAGGAACACCGGGCGGCGAAAGCTTTCCCGGTCCGGGAACCGGCAGATACTGCTCTGCACACCGATCACCTTTTGGCAATGCTCGAGCGCGTCCAGGCGGTTCTGGCTGATGGCCATCTCGACGTGATAGATCGGGTTGACCCGACCATGAGAGACGTTCTTGGCGATACGGACACAGCCTTCGCCGTCAATGAAGCCCGCAGCCCATGCGTGATCGAGATTTGGAACCACCGGCACGGGAACAAGCGGAGGATAAACCATCAACAAACTATTTTTCATCGCGTTTTCCAATCAAAGGTTAAGTGATTAGTGTAGCTTACAGGCTGCTTTGTTAGTGTCAAGGCTATTTTATAAATAAAGTTGCCTGAACGCTAAAATCACCTCTTTTCACTCATCTTTGATAGCCGCAGCACGACATGATCAGATTCAGGCTCAAGGAGAGAATTTCCGATATGTCCTTTTCGACCGGACGCCGCATCACGCTCGAGGAGGTCGCCGGCGGCACCGGAATTCACCGCGTGACGCTCTCCAAGCTGGGCAGCCAAAAAGGCTACAACGCCACTACGGACATCCTGGATCGACTGTGCAAATACTTCAATTGCCGCATCGAGCAGCTTGTCGAGTACGTGCCGGACGATGCCGCCCAGACGGCTGAAATCTGATCCACCAACGCCTCCTTCCGGCGGCTGACCCTGGCAATGGTCGAGGGCCGGATTCCTGCCGGCTTTCTCTCGCCGGCGGACGATTTCGCCCTTAAGGGTCTGGACCTCAATGACCTCCTGATCGCAGTCGATCACGGTGCCGTTGCGCCAACCCTTGTCGGACTTGGCATCCGACATCCGCATGCTTGATAAACGCCGATCAAAAAGGAAAATGCCGGCTCCAAACCTCAATTGCGCCGTCACTGCCCACCTCCTTGGGATTTTCCAGTCAACATTCAACCTCCTTGAACGCCAACAGCCGTTCACCCTCCATGCCGGCTCAACGGCTCAGGAAAGGGTGATGCTTCCTGAAAAATCAGCGCGCGTATTTATGCAATCCTTCTCCCGGGTAGATGGATCCCCATCCCGGCCGGCTGCTTTTCGTGCACGCCTGGATGTGCGGCGGCTTGCCTTTGCGCCGCTTCGCTTGCCTGGCGCGCCTGGTCCGCAAAGTTCAGGCGCTCATGCGCCTGCTCGCCGGCTTCGTTGCCGGCAGGGCGGGCGACTGCGGAACCAAGGCTGCCGTGCATTGTCTGCCTATGAACCTCACCGGTGGCCCCTACCCTCGTCACTGCGCTCGATTTGGCGCGATGGGCTCGCGCCGCCGGCGTCATGTCGTGCCTCTCGACGTGTTCGGCTGTCTGAACAATCTCGCGGATGTGCGGCATCGACAGCGCATCATCGCGGTCGCCGCTCACGATGACGGTGCTGCGCGGGCGGCCGGCGAGCACTTGCAAGGTTTGCAGGTGCAGCGCGTCCATGCCGCTGGACACAACGTCGACGCGCCTGCAGGGGTAATCGCCGCGCAGCACCGGCGGGAATTGATGACGCAGTGCTTCCGTGCGCGCAGCCTCGCCGCCGTGCACGCACACGGGCGTTTTCTGGCCACCGGCGTCGGGCCGGTAGCCCAGAAACAAGGGGGTGTCAGCGTCTTCGAACGACATGAAGCCTTGCTCCGTGGCCACGAAAACGATGTCGGGGTGAACATATTTTTGCGCTGCAAGCGCCTCGGCGCCTTCCTGCTCTATTTCCCTGGTCGGGGTGGGCATGGGCAAGCGGTAGCCTGGTGCCAGCTGAAGCGGGCTCGGCTTGCTGCGACAGTAACTCTCGCTGGCGCTGGCTTTCTCGGCCTCGCGCAGCGCTTGCAGGTTTTCCCCGACCAGATCCCTGCGGCGCACACCGATGGTGGCCCCCTCTTGATTCAGAATGATTGGAGACTCCTGGCTTGTGCCTTGCAGCGCCTCTGCCCGTGCCTTCTCGCGGGCCATGCGCTGCGCCTCCTGTCCGTGGGTTTCGTGACGCGTGACCCGGGCCGCGCCCTCAATCAACGCCCTCGTATGCGGCAAGCCCAACGCCTCAGGATGACCATGCGTCACGATCACCGTGGATCGCTTATGACGCTCCCGGTCCTGCATCGTCCAGAGTGCCAGCGCCTCTCGGCCGGTCGTGACCAGGTCAATCTGCTGACTGTCCCCAGGCAGGATCGGCGGGAAGCGGCCGCGAACGCCGGCCTCGATGCGCTGCGGGTCCGTCATCGGGTTCACCAGGGCTTGATCGCCTGGCCGGCGGCCGCAGTAGGTCGGTTGACCCTGGGTGCCAAAACGCAGGAAATTGAGTTGGCGCGCGTCCTCCACCACCTGCGGGCTGATACCGGATTTGTCCAGTATCTGGATGCCCAGGATGGTTGATTTTTGGGTTTCCTCAATTTCCTTCAAGGCGAAGTTCTGCCTGTCCTGGTAGGGCAAGGGCGCGATCGGTATGATTTCCCGGTAGCGGCTGGCTTGCCGGATGCGCTCAAGTTCGGATTTGGCAAGGGCTTGAGTCGCAGCCCTTTGCCGGATCACGACCTCGGCCTGAACCGCTATTTTCGCGCCCGCGCTTTCCTGCCAGCTTTCGTAGTCCAGCGTGGAGGCCTTTTTGCTGGCTTGGGCCATGGCCGCCACCACGCTTTTCATGCATTCGGCGTCCGAATACTTGTCAATGTGATGCCAGTCATCGGTCCGGCATTCGGACATCTTCTTTTCGTAGTGCGCCTGCTTGTCGATGTAGACATGCGCGTCCCTCGTGTGCCTGGAAAGTGCAACGCCGGTTTGCGCGCTGTTGGTATTGACCGCGGACTTGCACAAGGCCGTCATGACGGTGAGGCCCTGAGCGCTGTACGCGGTGCAAGCGTAAGCGTGCTGCAGGCCTGTGCCGCCGTCCTGGTGCGCCCACTTTTCAGCCTGGGTATCCATTTCAACAAGGCGGCCGTCCTCGTTGCGGATGTACAGCGTAGCGCCTTCCATTCTTTCAATCGTGCCGACTTGGCGGTTGAACACCTTGATTTTCCTTTGATTGATCTTGATCAGCTCGCCCGATCCCATGCGCACTGCCAGAATGTCGCCCGTTGCGCTTTCGATGATGCCGTCCTGCCTGACCTCGCCCTGCGGGTCCTTTTTGCGAGTGAAGGAGACACAGTCCCCTACGCAATTGATGCGAAATGCCACCCGATCGTTCACCGAGAACTCGACCGTTTCATCCTTGTCGCAGTCCAGGTTGCGAAGCTTCAGGCTTTGCCCAAGCTCTCCTGCGGCCTTGCGATGGTTATGTGCCAGCGCGTTGAGCGCGGCGACCGACACCTTGTCGGCCGCAAGCATCAGATGCAGACCCATGACGGGCGGTTTTTCACGCGGCTTTAGTGCGCCCGATGCACTGCGCCGCTCAAAATCCGCCAGCTCCAGGGCCAGCTGCGCGGGGCGAGCCTGGCGCATTGCCTGCCAGTCAGCGGCCATGCGCGCATTGGTTTGCTCATCACCGATCACCAGGTGAACAGCGCCCTGGTCGATGAAGTTCTGAAGCCCTTGGGCGGTGTTGACACCGCCTGCGAGCAACAGCTTCACAGCTTTGCGGTCTTCTGGCTTGTGTTGGCGGACGATTTCATTGAGCTCGGCAGGTTTCAAGTGCGCTGCCATGCACCGAAAGGCATCGCCGGCACCCGCCCCTTTTTGCTGCTGCAAGTCGCCCAGCAGGACCACCTTGCAGCCATGCGCCTTTGCGATAGCAAGGATGGCTTCCATGTCGGCGGCAGCTACCTGGCCCGCCTCATCGACCAGGATGACGGTCCGGGGTTCGACAGCGATCTTGCCACTGCGCACCCCGTGCACCCACCCGGTGATGGCCCGGCCCTCGGCGAGCCCGGCTTCCTCCTTGAGGTTCAGGCTGGCCGACCAGCTGCCGGACAAGCCCAGCACGTTGCCGCCGCCCTGCCCCTTCCCCGTCCCGCAAGGGGCCTCCACCGCACGCGCCAGCGCCCCCATGGCAAAGGTTTTTCCTGCCCCGGGCGCCCCGTTGACCAGCGTCACCATCAATGGGTCGCTCAGGATCTGGACGATGGCCTGGCGCTGCTCGTGCTTGAGCGAAGCATTCAGCTTGACTTGTGACATGTCAAAGACGTGGCCGCTGTGGGGCGTCGTGGCCAGCTCCATCATGCGATGCTCCAGAGCCACCATGTCGCGCGTGGAATAAAGCGTTTCTTCGGTGCGCGCTTCCCACGCCGTGCCTTTGCCCTGGATTTTCTCGGCTATGGTGCGCAGCAGCACTTCGTTCTTGACTTGCTCGACAGCCGCCATGATCTGCGCTGGCGATGCGCGGCCCACCAGGTGGGTGGCGATGGCCACGATCAGCTGCGGCTCCCTGAAGACCGCAGCATTTTCGGTCAATACCCGAACCGCCTCCTGCGCTTCCTTGAGCAGCTGCTCCTTCGTCAGCTCGAGCGGCACGCCGGCATGCATGAGCGCGGCAACTTCCCTTTGCCCAAACCCCAACCGGGCGCCTTCGGCATTCCACAGCGCCTGCAGCTGCTCCATCGTGAGCTTGCTTTTATTGGCTTTGGTCTGCGCGTTGGCCAGTTGCCGCATTTCCCGGCTGGCCTTGATGGCATCGGGTTTCATGCCCATGGCCAGCATCCTGGCCTCTGTCGCCTGGACAATTTGTTCGTGGCGTTTGGAAAAGTTCTTGATGACATCGGCGGGAACATGGCCGGTTTTGTAAAGCTTTCCAGCCCTTTCAAGGCTGAACCCGAGCTGTCGCAGGCTCCACGCCATGCTTGCATGGGCCAGACTCGCGCCGGCCCCCTGGTACTTCATCAGCTCATGGGTCTCCAGGCTGCCTGTCGTGCCATCGGGGCGCTCACAAATATTGAGAATTACGCCATGCGTGTGCAAAAGCGGATCATTTTCACGCGATGAGCGATGCATGAACGTGGCGCCGCGCAACGGCGCCGGGGTCTTGACCACGCCATCGGTGCCCTGGCGGCTGATCGAATGCTGGCTCATGAAGTCAAGAAATACGCGGGCGCTGGCCTCCTGCGCCGCCTCGATCACCGCCTTGGTCTTGTCGTCCGAGAACGCCCACAGCACCGTCACGTCTTTCGGGTGCGACAAGGTAAAGTCGTGAAAGGCCACCCTTTTTTGACTGCCGGCATTCTTGACGCACTTGTCACCCTTCAAGCCATGAAAGCCCTGGCACAGCCTGGAAAACATCTGGACGTCTGAACGGCCTTTGATCGATTCAAACACCAGTCCATCGACAATCCCCAGTTGGCTATCCCGGGTGCCGTCGGCATTCAACCCGGCGTACCAGATGCCCGCTTTTTCTTTCGCAGAATCAAGCGTCGCGCTTGCGTAGTATTCGGCAATGGCTTTGTCGGCATCCTTGCCTGCCACGCGCATGCAATTGATGTAGTAGGCGCCGCTGCCGCCGCTTTTTTTGTGACTCACTGACATGATGAGCTGCTCGCTTCAACACATTTTTTATGCGCCGGTGCCAACGGCGGCGGCGACCGCGTTCAACGTTTGCTCAGCCATGCGGTGCTGGACATCGTGCTTTTCCAGGCGTGTGGCCAGATGATGGAGCTGTTGCGACAAGCTCTCCAGGGTGACCACGGGGGCCGGCTTGCACAGCGTGCGCCGGCTGATTTCGTGCTCGATGGCCTCCCGGGTAAAGCTGGCCATGCTGGCGGACGTCGCCTTCAACAGCCGCTCGACCTGCCCTGCCAGCTCAAGCGGCAAGCGAATGGTCACGGCGACATGGGCCGTTTCGCTTTTTTTAACACTTACCATTTCTGCGCTCCTTGTAACGGCTAAATTGCATAACAATTGCATACGTAAAATTCAACAAAACACCAATAAAATCAAACACTTACGTGCGCTGTCGCCCGATGCTGAAGCGGCATTTCAATGCGTGTCTGTGTAATGGCATTAAATGGCCTTTCTCGGGTTGTCCCCAGGCAGGCAATAACAGCCGCCCCAAGTGCGGCGGCCCGGATGGACCGGCACCGAGTGCCATCGGCGCGCACGGGATGGAACGATCTTTGCACGCGGACGATGCCGCAGCCGCTTTGTCACAGCGCCTCCAGCCGGTCCAGATCAATATCCAGCGCTTCGTACTGGCGCGTGTTGAGCCGCGTGTCACCCAGCAGTGCCTGCAGCCCTGGCACCATCGCGGTGAGGCGCTCGACGGACCATCCGTTTGGGGCCAGCTCGATTACCGTGCGGCCCGAAGCCGAGACGCGGATGGTGGCCACCAAGGTTTGCTCCACATGCACGAGGATTTTGCAGGCGCTGCTGTCAGCCTCCGGCGTGGCAGGCCGCACACCGAGCAGGGCGTCCACGGTTTGCGCGTGGGTGAAGCTGCCCGCTGGGTGATCAAGCACCTGGCCAATGCGCTGCACGACCTGCTCCGGCGCTTGTGCCCACGCATCGCGCAGGGGCCGGGCATCCCGGTAGCGCAAGCTCAGCGGACTGGCAAACGCCGCAATCATCCGGGAGTCGAGCCTTGCGAGTATTTGCGCGTTAGTGACTTCGCTCTCGCCCGCGCCAAGATGCGCGGCAAGCTCTTTTTGCGTCGGATAGACCTTGTCCGCAAGCAGCTCCACGTAGGCGCAGCCGAGCTCGTACGGTGCCGGCTTGACGTGCAGCATGTTGGTCCTGGCCATCGCCTGCGCTGCGGCGGCATCGCAGGCACCGACGACCAGACACAGCACGTCCAGACTCAACTGCCGGCAGGCTTCGAGCCGCCGATGGCCGGCAACCAGCTCATACCGAGCCTCGGCATTGGCTTGTCGTGGCGCCAGCAGGCGAACCATCACGGGCTCGACATTGCCGCCGGTGTCGGCAATGTCTTTTTTAAGTGCAGCAAATGCTTTGGTTTCGAACGACACAGCGCTTCTCATGGCCCGGGCAGAAGGGCTGATCAGTGCCGGATCGATCAGCATCCCACTGCCGGGCTGTAGCCCGGGATGTCCCGTGGGGTTATCAGCGGAAGGCAATTGCGACACCAGGCGTGCTGCGGGAGCGGACGCCTTGTCTAAGGATGAGGCAAGTCCAACCAGAGCGGTGGACACGGTACCGGAGGCAAAAATTTCGGGCGAGGCAGGGTCGTGGGGATGCATGCGCAGCTCCTTCTTCAATAAAAAGTAACTATGCACAGCGCCCGACACTGTGCGAAAACATTACCCTATTTAGGCTTGGAGTGACGCTTCCCAAACTGCGCGGCCAGGAGGGTACCGGGCCGAATGTTATCGGTCCAGCTTGTGGCCGAACCGAATCTTCAGGTAGAGCTACAGTCTAGTATTGAATTTCATGCCAGTTAACACAAAACCGGGGAGTTATCAGAAAAATTCCGGCGATTTTGAAAAAATTGGATTTTTGAGGCGTCGGCCGCTCTCGAATTGGACCATCCAATTCATCCGGGTGCGCTTTGGCCTCGATGAGACGCCTTGGCCATGCGGCAAAGCCCGTCAGATCCCACATGCGCGGCAGTTCGCATTTTGGCCCTTCGAAGTCCAGGGAAGCGCCATTCAAAGCAAAAGGTAAATGCCCATCGACTTGGGGTCTTTGGCGTGACCAAAACACGGGCAAGCCTGCGCAGGAAAGCCTGTGCACGGCAGCGCCTCGCCCAAGAGCGCGAACCCATCATGAACCGTGAGGCTCCCCATCGCCGTGCCATTTCTCGCGCCATCGCTGCCATCGTTGGTGCCAACCCATTGCAGTGGCGCGTCTGGCGGCTGTGCCGGTAACGGTGTTCGCCACGAACCCTGGCCGCCCCAGCCCTCCCCTCTTATTACCCTTAAGCGGCAGGCGGGCTCGCATCATGTCGACTCGTCTTTCGTGTCCTTCTGCACCAGGACCTCTGGAGGACTTTGCGGTGCAGTTCGATTTCCTGTGCCGCAAGGCTGGCCCAGCGCCATGGTTTTTCGAACCTATCTGGCCGGGCTGCTGATGCCGCGTGACCGCTTGAAGACTTTAACGGCATTGATCGGCGCCGAACCCTTGGGTACCAGGCCCCAGCGGCTGAAGTTCAGCGGCTGCAGTTTTTTCTTCTCCGAGGTGGTGTGGGATGCCGAGACGATCCATGCCAAGCGCCTGTCGCTGGTGGCCGACGAGCCTGCAGCGGTGCCTTCGGCCGCAGGCGTGTTGGCCATTGATGGAGACTGGGGATCGCAAGGATGGCTGCGCCACCGCTCACGTGGCGCGCCAGTACCTGGAATCGGTGGGGAAAACCAACAACGACATCGTGGCGGTGACCACACTGTGGGCTGATGAGGCGCATGACTCCTGGCTGCATGCAGCGCCGTTCGCCCCGGTCGTGCGACTGCATGCAACTCGCTGAGGGCAAGCACGCTGCGCCATTTCATACGAAGCCGCAAAATTGCGCTGGGGTTTTTTGTTCCAGAAACGATCAGAATGCTTAAATGACAATATATATTGCAAACTTCGCATTATTTATTGCAATTTAAGCAAATGGCTTGCGGTTCGCTGCGTCCTGCCATGACCGCTCCTGTTACCTCTGGGATCCATTACTGAGTCACCGCTGAACAATTCAGGTCCTGCATAAGCAGGCGTTATTAAGCTGCACCAGCGATGCTGCAATTCGTACGCACTGCCAGGCGCGCTGATGATGAGTACCCGGCTGGTTTGGCTGCCAGTCCGGGTGATTTTTGACAGTTTGATGGCCTTGAGCGTCAGGTCAGCGCCAGATGAGCGCCAGTTGATCCGATTGGACCGTCCAATTCCTGTGCGTCATCTGCCCCAAGCCCAGGCATCAATGCGCCCAGCCTCGCGTGCATCTTCGCCAGCGACCCGCTTTCTGACTCAACAGGCTGCGAAGCCCTCAGCCTACCTTCTGCTCAGGCACACAGGTATCTGCACCCAGGCGCTCAAGCATGGCCACCAAGGGCACGATTTGACTGAAAAAAAATCCAGCGGCGCGGGCCACGCCCTCCGAATTGCTGTCATACAGCAGCTCAGCCAAATCTTGAATACCAGAAGCCAGACCGTGGCAATACGCCACGCGTTCATGCAGCGTGCTCGCTTCGTTGAGAACGGCCACCGGCTGCGCATCGACATTCCAATTGTTAGTGGTCCATGCATCCAGGCGCAGCGGGACCATGCAGGCGCTTTTCATGGCTCAAGCCCTCCTGCTGGTGAATGACTCGGTGCAGGCCTGCTTGAGCATGGATGCGGCCCGGAAGGCCTTCCCCATCGCAGCGTCAAGCGCTTGCCCGGTGCTGCCATGGCGCACGTGGTACAGCGCCATGCTCAGCGCGTTTTCAAGGGCTTGCTGGCGCTCGATGCTGCCCAGTTCGGACGCGGTGGTGATGGCCGCAGGTGCGGCGGTGTTGCCGGCCTTGCGGGCAGGCGGGGAGATGACGTTGGTCATGGCTTGGGCTCCTAACTGAGACTAAAAACCACACGCTGTCTGTTTAAGGGCAACGGGTGGACGGGATGTTAAACACACGAAGTTAGTCGTGCGTGCGGCCTTACGGTTCGCACCATCCCGCCCGAAACCATGAAGGCGGGAAAATCCCCGCACTTGCAAATTCTGGACGTGAAAAAACCTCGTTGTCGGAGAGGTTGACCGCTAACTTTACAGGTGTGTTCAGCACCGCAAAGAACTTTAGCACACTGCCGTGATGCTCGAAAAATATTATGCATTTCTTGAGCTTTCATGTTTTTCGAGAGCACTGTCGAAAAATCAAGGCGATCTCGGCACTGACCGCAACTGAAGATAGGTTTGTCTGCTCGTTCACGATGCCGAAAGGTCTTGCTCGCCATCGAAGCTGAACCAGCCCGATGGCGCGTCCATCGTTCCCGAATCCGTGCGATGCCGTAAATTCTTTATCTCGGGGCCATGCGTTGTCGCGAAGCCGTCAAGGCCGACCGGGAACACTGCTGCAGCCAAGGAGTTTTTTCGTTGGCGGGGAAATGGCGAGCGCGCAGCAGCATTGGCCAGCGTATTCATCCCGGCCAGATGCGTGTCCCTCGAAGCCGCAAAGCCATGTCGCAGGTGGACCGCTTGCGGCTTCGATAGGTCGGCTCAAGCAACGTTTTTTTCTAACCAATGCATGGGTCAACAAAATCTTGTAATCTGGTCCGGTATGCCCCATAATTCTGACCAACCTGACCCTTTTTTGTTAGGCAATGTGAGGTGTATCGTGCATTCAGCTGTCCAAAGATCCGAAGAGCAAGCCCAAGGTGGCGCCTTCCTTCACGCCATCAACACCCTGGTGCAGCGCCTCGGCGCGGTCCGGGCTCCCAAGCCAACGCCAAT
>Ga0335397_10004749_pt1 | contig 17890 bp, 14 predicted proteins | sample MAT04_FD_205740 | JGI IMG/M metagenome (GOLD analysis project Ga0335397, IMG submission 205740) | Freshwater microbial communities from Lake Fryxell liftoff mats and glacier meltwater in Antarctica - MAT-04 (spades assembly) (version 2) ... | reverse complement strand
TGTCCCGTAATCGGGCTTCAATATTGTCGGAAGTAACTGCTCAGATCAAGGGGCGTCCTCTTCGGCTCCCAGAAGCTGGGCCGCCCGGGCGCCGGTTTGCGGTCGAGCAAGTCCCGTCCCCGCAGGCGAAAAAACACGGCTACCGGGGTGAGCACCAAGAAGTACAGGATCGCGAGCGCGACCAAGGAGACGAGCCAGCCAATCGGAAACGCCAAGACCATCGCCGCCACGAAGACCCAACGCAGGAGCGAGGGCCGGATTAGTCCTGGCAAACCCAGCAGCACGGCCACGCCGGCCAGCGTCAGGCCCAACCGCGGATGGCCTTTCCAGAAGTAATGGCTGGCGCCCAGGGCTAGGAAGAAGAGCAGCCAGAGGGCCGCAAATTGCCGGAGCACCCGCCGGCTGGGGTTAAAGGGAATCTCGGACCACTTCATAACGCAACTTAGTCGAGTCCGAAGCTGGCTAGATACTTCTGCCGCTCGGCCTGGGTGGCGGTCTGGCTCATCTGCTCCTTGAGCAGCACACAGTCCTCCAGAACCAAAACGTCCATGTCAGTGGCCAGGAAACAACGGTAAGCATCCGCCGGCGTGCAGACAATCGGTTCGCCCCGGATGTTAAAGCTGGTGTTGACCAGCACCGGGCAGCCGGTCAGTCGCTCAAAGGCTTGCAACAACCGGTAAAACCGTCCGTGCCGTTGCGCGTCAACTGTCTGGACCCGGGCGCTGTAATCCACATGCGTGATGGCGGGCAGAGTCGAGCGAACAACGTTCACCCGCTCGCGCAGATCGTCAGCCGACGAGAGTCTTGGCTTATCCCCCATTGCCAGCGGCTGACGGTGCTGCTCCAACACTGGGGCCACCAATAACATGTAAGGACTCTCCTGGTCGGACCGCAGACCGAAATACTCGCTTGCCCGCTCCCGAAGCACGCAAGGGGCAAAGGGACGGAAGCTCTCGCGGAACTTGATCTTGAGATTCATCGTCGCCTGCATAGTAGCATTGCGCGCATCTCCCAGAATACTGCGCGCGCCGAGCGCCCGCGGACCGAACTCCATGCGCCCTTGAAACCACCCGACAATCTTGCCGCCGGCGATTAGTTGCGCCACCCGCGCCAGCAGGGCGGCTTCGTCCTGGAACTGCTCGTGGGGCGTGGCTTGCGCTAACAAGAACTTGGCCACCACACTGTTCTCGAAACGAGGTCCGAGAAAACTGCCTTGCTGACTCTCCTGCCCCGCGGGTTGGCGTGGTTTGTCCAAGAGTTGATGCCAGACAAACAGAGCCGCGCCGAGGGCGCCTCCGGCATCGCCCGCGGCCGGTTGAATCCAGAGGTTGTCGAAGGGACCTTCCCGGAGCAGACGGCCATTGGCGACACAGTTGAGCGCCACCCCGCCTGCGAGGACCAAGTTACTCATGCCCGTCTGGCGATGCGCTTCGCGCGCCATGCGCAGCACGATCTCCTCGGTGACTTGTTGAATGCTGGCGGCCAGATCCATGTGCCGCTCCTCTAACCGCGCTTCCGGCGCTCGCGGTGGGCCACCGAACAGTTGGTGAAACTTCTCCCCGGTCATGGTCAGGCCCTGGCAATAGTTGAAATAGTCCAGGTTCATCTGGAAGCTGCCATCGGGGCGGAGCGTCAGCAGATGCTTGAGTATCCTATCCACGAATACCGGCTGACCGTACGGAGCCAGCCCCATGAGTTTGTATTCGCCACTGTTGACCTTGAACCCGCAGTAGTAAGTGAAGGCGGAATAGAGCAGCCCCAGCGAGTGCGGAAACCGCAGTTGCTGCCGGAAGGCCAATTGGTTGCCCTCGCCAGTGCCGAATGTGGCGGTGCTCCATTCGCCCACCCCGTCAATCGTTAGAAAAGCCGCGCGCTCGAAGGGACTGGGAAAGAAGGCGCTGGCCGCGTGGCTCTCATGGTGGTCGGTGAAAACCAGGCGGGCACGCTTCGCCTCAGGCAAGTGCTGTCGCAGCGTGCGGCGCAGATGCAGTTTGTCCTTGAGCCAGACCGGCATTGCCAGCCGGAAGCTCTGGAAACCGGCTGGGGCAAAGGCCAGGTAGGTTTCCAGCAAGCGATCGAACTTGGTGAGCGGCTTGTCGTAGAAAACCAGGTAGTCCAATTGCTCCAGCCGCAGCCCGGCTGCCTGAAGACAATAGGCCACGGCCTGGGCGGGAAAGCCCGCATCGTGCTTCTGGCGGGTGAACCGCTCCTCTTGCGCGGCAGCGACAATCCGGCCATCCACGACCAGCGCCGCAGCGCTGTCATGATAGAACGCAGAGATGCCGAGGATGGCGGTCACTCGCGCCATGGTACTGGGTGAAAGCCGAAATCCGAAGTCGAAACAGGTGCAGCCAGCAGTTCTCATTTTGGCCCTGGGTCGCGTCCAGAACCGGCTAAAGCCGGGACTCCAAACGGCTTTCGGCAGCGGTTAGCGGGGTTGGGAGTCCCGCCTTTAGGCGGTCGGGGCCAGACCCGCAGCGGCAGGGCCGGCAAAAAACGCCGGGCAGGGGTGCGTCTGCCCGGCGATGTTCAGGGGACTTTCGCCCGCGGCTGACTATGGCCCGCCCTTCTGGAGGCGGTAGAAACGGTAGTACGGAGCGGGCGCATTGTTGGTCACGTTGAACTGTCCGCCCCAAACCCGCGGTTCGGGACCGACTGGGTTCCAGGTCGAGATGGACAGCAAACCATTGGCTTCCAATTCATAACCGGCGGCCCACTTGGGCCAATGGAGCCGCACGCGGCCATCCGCCACGGGTTGAATGGCGAGCACCACCGGCGGACAGGGCGTGCCAGAAACGATCAACGTGCAGTTGGTGCAACCGGGGCGCATCTGAGTTTCTTGCAAGGTTCGGAGGGGAAAACCCGAAAGCCGAAGCCCGAAGCCCGAAATCCGAACAGCTCCTCCCGGCCAGCGTGCGTCGGGCTCGTCTCCACCGTCGGCCTGGCGGGGTGTGCTGGGATGGGACCGTGGACCCGAACCGGCGAGTCGGCTGAGCCGGCCTGGCGGGGGGGGCGGCTTTCGGTTTTCGGGCTTCGGACTTCGCGCGGCACCCGTTGCCCGTGCAAGAAAGTGAGCTGCGCCCGCGGCCCAGTCAGCCCGAAAAGGGGTGTTGAATCAGCCGCCGCGCCAGATATACTCGCCCGCTCGCGAATGGCCGGGGGTGTTCCCGGCGTGCGCGTCGTATGCAGATTCATTTGCTGAAATCCAAAATTCATCGGGCCTGCGTCACCGCCGCCGATGTGAACTACGAAGGCAGCCTGGGCATTGACCAGGACTTCATGGAGCACGTCGGCTTGCTGCCGTACGAGCGCATCCTGTGCGGCAACCTTGCCAACGGCCACCGCTTCGAGACCTACGCCATCCCGGCCAAGCGCGGCTCCCGGGCCATCATCCTCAACGGCGCCGTCGCCCACCTCGGCAAGACCGGCGACCGCATCACGATCATGAGCTACGCCGTCGTGGACCGGAAGAAGGCGCGCAAGTGGCAGCCGGCCGTGATCGTCCTCGACGCCAAGAACAAGATCGTCAACGAACGCGGCATTTGAACGCCGCTTCAACCCCCGCTCTCGCCATGCCCAGCCTCACCGCCGCCGAAGTCGCCCGCCACCTGGATGGTCAGGTCGTAGGGGATGATACGGTCACGTTGACCGGCTTTGCCCCGGCGGACCGTGCGCGTCCGGGCGACCTGACGTTCGCCGAGAACGCGGCCTATTTCGCCCGCGCTGAAGCCAGTGCTGCCAGCGCCATTCTGGTGGCGGAAGATTTCCCCGCTCCGGCCAAGACGCTCATCCGTGTGTCGAGCGCCAGGATCGCTTTTGCGCGGGTACTGCCGCTGTTTTTCCCGGAACCGTCGTACCCGCCGGGCGTGCATCCGACCGCGGTGATCGCGCCGAGCGCCCAGGTGGACGCCACGGCGCATGTCGGTCCGCACTGCACCATCGGCGACGGGGCGGTCGTCGGCCCGCGCAACGTCCTGCAAGGCCACGTTTGGGTCGGCGCCCAGTCCCACCTCGGCGAAGACGTGGTGCTTTTTCCCAACGTCACGCTCTACCCCGGCACCCACCTCGGACACCGCGTGCGCATCCACTCGGGCAGCGTGCTCGGCGCGGACGGCTTTGGCTACGTGCTCGACAACGGCATCCACCGCAAAGTGCCGCAGATGGGCAACGTCCTCGTGCAGGACGATGTGGAAATCGGCGCCTGCGTGACGGTGGACCGTGGCGCGCTCGGCCCGACGACGATTGGCCGCGGCACGAAGATTGATAACCTCGTCCAGATCGGCCACAACGTGACCATCGGCGAACATTGCCTGCTCGTCTCGCAGGTGGGCATTGCCGGCAGCACCAAGCTCGGCAACTACTGCACGGTCGCTGGCCAGGCAGGCTTGAGCGGCCATTTGAAAATTGGCAACCACGTCACCATCTCCGCTCAGTCCGGCGTGATGCGGGACGTGCCCGACGGCCAGAAAGTCTTGGGTGCCCCGGCCATGCCGGATACCGAGGCCAAGCGCCTGGTGGTCGCCATGCAGCGCCTGCCCGACATTCTCCGCCGGTTGGCCGAGTTGGAAAAACACCAGCCCGGTCACCGCCCCGATTCCGGCTCCCCTCGTTGAGCGGTCCCGTTCCCATTCCCTTCATTCGTCCGCCCTTTTCTCGATGCCCAGACCTTCTAAACCCAACGTCACCCCGCGTCGCACGCGCTCCGTTTCCAAGTACGACGCGCACCACTCGGTCCTCAACCAGGCCTACGGCGCGCTCGCCGGGCTGCGGCAACAGCTCTCCGACTCCAAGTCCGCCATCTCCGAGCGCGAGGAAATGCTCCGCACCTTCAGCACCTGTGACGATCCGCAGCGTTCGTGGTTGATGCTCGAGGATTACTTCGAGCGGCTGAATCTCTCCCGGCGCGATTTCCCGGACACCGACTGGTGGCCCAAGATGCTCGCCGTCATGGGCAAGGCCCGCCTCGAGCAACTCGCCTTCCTCTTCCTCAAGGCCCGCCGCACGCCGCCCAACGAGCTTACACTCTTCGCCAACGGCGAACGCTTCGCCCAAGCGCTGGCCGCCGAGCGCGAGCAGGATCACCTCCGCCACCTCGAAGACTGGCTCTTCCCGCACGCGCCGGAGCATCTGGACGCCCCGCGCGCCGCGCTGCGCGTGGTCTGTGAAATCCGCCCCGTGGCGGACCAACCCTGGCACCACCAACTCGCTGTCCAGTTCTTCATCCAACGTCAGCGCGCCGGCGAGAAGCCCAAGTCCGTCGCCGAGTTGGTGGACCTCACCACCCGCGCCACGCACGAGGCCGAATTATTCCCGCCGCGCGACTGGGAGTTCATCCTGTGGCTGGCCGAGACTTACCGGGAAAAGGACCGCCCGGACGCCGACACCTTGCTGCTGACCGAGGCGGACTTGTTTCACTGGCTTACCCGCTGGGGCCACACCGACCGTCTGGAAGCCGCCAGCGGCCAGCCGCCGTTCAGCTTTAACGCCCAGATGGCGGAGTTGCTCCCGCACCTGGAGAATGGCGAGGATCTTTTCTTCACGCATCGCCTGCGGCTGCCGGACGGCTCGCTGACGCCGGTTTCGGAGATGAAGTTTTTCTCCAGCCGGCCCCCGCTGGTGCTGGCCGGAAATCAATTCTGCCTGCTGCGCAACGCCCCGCCGCTGTCGGTCCTCGAACACTGGGCGCAGAAGCCCGCCATCCCCGTCACCAAGCTCAGCCATCGCCTGCTGCTGCACTTGCGCAAGGCGCGCGAAGCCGACCAGACGGTCAATTGGGAACAACTCTGCATCGTGCATCGCGGCCGCCCGCAGTTCACCTTCGAGTTGCTCGATGAAACCATCCAACTCCGCCTGCTGGCCCGCAGCGAGCGCGACGAGAGCCTCTGGATGTGGACCGGCCATGTCTGGCAGCCCGAAGATCCGCAGCGCCGCAAGGCCGAGAAGCCGGAGATCATGGACGACGCGCGCCTCGAACCCGCGTCCGAGTGGCTGCGCAGGTTCGACTGGTTCACGCCCGAACCCGGCCTCTGGGTCGGCGACGCCAACGACCACGGCCTGAGCGTCCTCGCCCTCGCGTGGTCGCAGCGCCCGGAGGAGGCCGACTACCTCGGCGACGCCGCTTTCCATCGCCTTTTCCTCCAGCCCCGCCGGCTCAAGCCCCGCCTCGTCGTCAAGGGCAGCGGCATAGACTGGCTCAGCGTTTCCGCAGAGTGGGAGGAGGAAGGACTGCGCCTCTCGCCCGCCGACCTCGAACGCCTGGCCACGGCCACCGGGCGCTTCGTCAAACTGCCCAATGCCGGCTGGGTCGAACTCGACACCGGTGCCGTTCAAGCCGCGCATGAAGCGATGGCGGACCTCGGCGTGGACGGGCTTATCCCCGTCGCCCAGAAGATCGGCCTCGAAAACGCCGCGCATCTGGATGAAGAAGGTCTGGCCCGTTTTGCCGACACGCCCGCGGCGCAAGCGCTGCGCGAGCGCATCAAGGATTTCCGCGGCATCGCCCCGGTCAAGCTGCCCAGCGGCGTCCAGGCCGAGTTGCGGCCCTACCAGAAAGAAGGCTACGACTTCCTCTGCCACCTCAACGACATCAAGCTCGGCGGCATCCTCGCCGACGACATGGGGCTCGGCAAAACGCTCCAAACTCTGTGCTGGGTCGGCTGGCTCCGCGACCGCCACAAGAAAGATCCCAAGCCCGCCCTGGTCATCTGCCCCGCCTCCGTGCTGCACAACTGGCGGCGCGAGGCGGAGCGTTTCATGCCGAGCCTCAAGACACTGATTCTCCAAAGCGGCGCCGAGCGGCATAACTTGCGCAAACAGATTCCCCAGCACGACCTCATCGTCACCAACTACGCGCTGCTCCGCCGCGACCTGGAGGAATTCAAGAAATTCGACTTCAGCGCCGTGATCCTCGACGAGGCCCAGTTCATCAAGAATCCCGAGGCCCAAGTCACCCAGGCGGTGAAGGAACTGCAGAGCGGCCATCGCCTGGCCCTCACCGGCACGCCGCTGGAAAACCGCCTGCTCGATCTCTGGAGCATCATTGATTTCGTCCAGCCCACCTACCTCGGCTCGCAGGACTATTTCCTCGATACCTACGACCCGCGCGGCGCCGACGCCGACGTGGGCGCCATCCGCATCGCCCGCCGCAAGCTGGCCTCCAAGATTCGCCCGCTCATGCTCCGCCGCCTGAAACGCCAGGTGGCGAAGGACTTGCCTGACCGCATCGAGCAACGCCAGGACTGTGAACTGGGCGAGGACCAGCGCAAACTTTACCTCGCCGAACTGCGCCGCAGCCGCGAGCAAGTGTTCAAGGCCGTCTCCGAGAAAGGCATCGGCAAGAGCAAGCTCATGGTGCTGGCCGCCCTCACGCGCCTGCGCCAAATCTGCTGCCACCCGCGGCTCGTCGGCAGCGACGCCAACAGCGGCAAGACCGACACGCTCTTCGAGTTGCTCGAACAGCTCCAGGCCGAGAACCAGAAGGTGCTCGTGTTCTCCCAGTTCGTGCAAATGCTCGAACTGCTCCAGCGCGAGTGCGCCCTGCGCCAGATGAAGACCCACATCCTCACCGGCCAGACCAAACAGCGCGCCGAGGTCGTCAACGCCTTCCAGGATGACCCCGACGCCTGCATCTTCCTGCTGAGTCTGCGCGCCGCCGGCACCGGCCTCAACCTCACCGCCGCCAGCTACGTCGTGCTCTACGACCCGTGGTGGAATCCCGCCGTCGAAGCGCAGGCCATTGACCGCAGCCATCGCATTGGCCAGACCCAGACGGTCAACGCCTACCGCCTGATCAGTCCGGGCACCGTTGAGGAAAAAATCTGGGATCTCCAGCAGAGCAAGGCCCAAACCATCGCCGACGTGCTCGGCGAAGAAGGCTTCGCCCGCAGCCTGACCACCACTGACCTGGAATACCTGTTCTCCGAAGAGTAAGGCGGGCCGGCCGACCGCACCCTCACGTGTCCAACGCGGCATGACCGCTTCGCCGTGACGAGGCCGTGGGACAGGCGTCCCGCCTGTCTCTGACATCGTCTGAAACGCGTTCTCCCCCGAGTTCCAAGGCTTAGCGCAGAGTCACCGTTTAGTGACATCAGGGAATTAGTCTGGAGACAGGCGCGACGCCTGTCCCACGCGTTTGGCCGTGCTCTTAGCCCGAAGTTGGGGAGCACGCCCGCCCCCGGGCGTGGCTGGACGCGCCCTCGCGGCCAGCCTCCGGCACGCGAGCGGGGTGAGAAGTCTTGGGAAAATTCCGTGCGTTCGGAGTTTTCCGCGAGGGCGCGGAAAACAGCGCCCGGGGCGGGCGCGCTCCCCGTTCCGCTTCGGAGTTCGGGCTTAGAGGTGGTCCCTTTGAAGCCAACCAAGGGATAAGGCTTTGAGAGGCACCCGATTTCTTGACCCCTCAAGCGCACACACGAATCGAACCCGCGCTTGACCTGCCGTCGGTTTCCGCGTTTCAAGTCCCCATGCACTTTCATCCTGAAGCCCATCCGCACCGCCGCTTCAACCCTTTGCTGGGCCAGTGGGTGCTCGTTTCGCCGCATCGCACCCAGCGCCCGTGGCTCGGCGCCGTCGAGAAACTGCCGCCCGACAACCGCCCGCCACACGATCCCAAGTGTTACCTCTGCCCCGGCAACGTGCGCGCCGAGGGCGCCAGCAACCCGCCCTACACCGGCACCTTCGTCTTCCCCAATGACTACGCGGCGCTGCTGCCCGACACGCCCGCCGGCGGCGACAGCGGCGAGCCCTTGCTCCGCACCGAAGGCGTGCGCGGGGAGAGCCGCGTGATCTGCTTCTCGCCGCGCCATGACCTGACGCTGGCCGAGATGTCCGCGCCCGACATCCGCGCGGTGGTGGACGTGTGGGCCGCGCAAATCACCGAACTCGGCGCCCGCTACCGCTGGGTTCAACTTTTCGAGAACAAGGGCGCCGTCATGGGCTGCTCCAATCCGCATCCCCACGGGCAGGTCTGGGCCAGCACCTCGCTGCCCAACGAGCCCGCCGCCGAGCACCGCTGCCAGCAGGCTTACGCCGCAGCGCACGGCGCACCGCTGCTGCTGGACTACGCCCAGCGCGAGCTGGCCGCGGGTCAGCGCGTCGTCGTGGCCAACGCCGATTGGGTCGTCGTCGTGCCGTTCTGGGCCGTCTGGCCCTTCGAGACGCTGCTGCTGCCGCGCCGCAAAGTGTCGCTGCTGCCCGACCTCACCGGCCCAGAACGCGACAGTCTTGCGGACCTCCTCAAGCGCCTGCTCACGCGCTACGACAACCTGTTTGAAACGTCCTTCCCCTACTCGATGGGCTGGCACGGCGCGCCCACGGATGCGGCGGACAATTCCCACTGGCAGTTGCACGCGCACTTCTATCCGCCGCTGCTGCGCTCGGCCACGGTGAAGAAGTTCATGGTTGGCTACGAAATGCTGGCCGAGGCCCAGCGCGACCTCACCGCGGAGCAAGCCGCCCAGCGCCTGCGCGAGCAAAGCGACGTCCACTTCCGCACGCGGACGCCTTGAGCCTGCCCGCGTCCAGCCCCGCCCCGCCGCTCGACGATGCCCGCGCCGAAGCTCTCGCGCGCAGCCTGCACCGGGCGGCGGTGGCGTGGGCGCACACGTTCCTTCACTCGCGGGCGGGCCTGGACGCCGCGTTGCTGGAACAACTGACAACGGAGACGCTGGCGTTCGGTCTGATGCTGCTGGAGGATCGGTGGTGCTGGCGCGGTCCGGACGCCGAAACCTTCACCGCCCGCGTACGACGCGCGGCCTGGACGTGGCACGCCCAGTGGCGCAAGGACGCTTGGCCGGCGCGCCAGTTGACCCCGGGTGACCCGCCGGCGGTCGGCAGGGAGGAAGACGCTTCCGAGTTCACCCTCGCGGGTCGCAATTCCGGCCGGGGGTCCAGCGACGCCTTTCAGTTCACGGAGGCGATGCACGCGGAGTTCTGCGAGTTGACCGGCCTGGGCACGAAGGAGTTGGTGGGCGGCGGCGCGAATCTGGCGGCGATGATTTTCTACCTCGTCGTGCATGGCCGCGTCTTCGCCCGCCGCCCGCACTCGCGCGAGGAACGGCGTTGGCTGGTGCAGGCGCTGCGCGAGTGTCGGGAACAACTCACCCACGCGCTGGACTGCTGGCTGTTGCCACCCACCGTCGAGCCCCGGCCAGTCTCGGCGCGGATCGGCCGCTGAATCCCGCCGAAGCGTCGGTCGCCGGCCCGCGCTACGGGAACGGATCAGCCGTAACTATTCAATCGCAGCCATGGTTGACGGCGCGGGCAACCGCGTGGGACAGGCGTCGCGCCTGTCGCCAGCTTCATTGCCTGGCGGCACTAAACCCGAAGTCAGAAGTTCGGTTCAGTTGCAAACTGGGCGGGCGGCCTTCCGGCCGCTTCAGCCGGCCCTACCCGCGGGTGTTCGCTCGCCCCATACCTTGCGGATCCTGCAGCGGCGTGGCATGAGCGGGCCGCAGGCGCGCCCCGAACGCGGGTTCGACACGCTCCGGGGCTTCTGCTGAATTAGCGGCATGACACGGCAGTTTGATTTCCTCGTGCTTGGCAGCGGCATCGCCGGGCTTTCCTTTGCGCTCAAGGTCGCCCCGCACGGACGCGTGGCCTTGGTGACCAAGAAGCACCGGGCTGAGTCCAACACCAACTATGCCCAGGGCGGCATCGCCGCGGTGATGGGCCGCGACGACTCCTTCGAGAGCCACGTGCGCGACACCCTCGAAGCCGGCGCGGGCCTGTGTCGCGAAGCGGTGGTGCGCACCATCGTGGAGGAAGGCCCGGCGCGCATTGCGGAGTTGATCGCGCTGGGGATGCACTTCTCCGAGAAGCCGCCTGGGCGCGGCGGGAAACACGAGTTTGATCTGGGCAAGGAAGGTGGCCATTCCGCGCGGCGCATCCTGCACGCAAAGGACATGACCGGGCGCGAGGTGGAGCGGGCGTTGCTCGAAGCCGCCGCCGCGCAGCCGAACCTCACCTTGCTCGAGGACCATCTGGCGATTGACCTGCTGACCAGCCAGAAGCTCGGCTTCGCCGGGCCGAACCGCTGCGTCGGCGCCTACGTGTTCCACCAGGCCACGGCGCAGGTGGAAACCTTCATCGCCCCCGCCGTCACCCTCGCCACCGGCGGCTGCGGCAAGGTGTATCTCTACACGACCAATCCCGACATCGCGACCGGCGACGGCGTAGCAATGGCCTATCGAGCGGGGGCGCCGATTGCGAACATGGAGTTCATCCAGTTCCACCCGACCTGCCTCTATCATCCCAAGGCGAAGTCGTTTCTCATCAGCGAAGCGGTGCGCGGCGAGGGCGCGGAGTTGAAGACGCGCGAGGGCGTCGAGTTCATGGCGAAATACCATCCGCGCAAGTCGCTCGCGCCGCGCGACATCGTGGCCCGCGCGATTGACAGCGAGATGAAGCGCACTGGGGCGGATTACGTGCTGCTGGACATCACCCACAAATCGGCGCGGTTCATCATGGAGCGCTTCCCGAATATCTATCAGACCTGTCTGCAATACGGCCTGGACATCACCAAGGAAGCCATTCCCGTGGTGCCGGCGGCGCATTACCAGTGCGGTGGCGTGGTGACGAATGTGGACGGCGAGACGGAAATTCCCGGCCTCTACGGCATTGGCGAAGTGGCCTGCACCGGCCTGCACGGGGCCAACCGGCTGGCCAGCAATTCCCTGCTGGAAGCACTGGTCTGCGCGCATCGTGCGGCCGAGCGTTGCCTCGCGCACCGCCTGCCGCCGCCGGATTTCACCCTCCCAGAGTGGACCGCCGGCAGCGCGGGCAACCCGGATGAAATGGTCGTCGTCGCGCACAACTGGGATGAAATCCGCCGCTGCATGTGGGATTACGTCGGCATCGTGCGGACCGACAAACGCCTCGAACGCGCGCTCAAGCGCATCCAGAATCTACAGGCCGAAATCCACGAGTACTACTGGGACTTCAACGTCACGCCCGATCTGCTGGAATTGCGCAACATCGCCACCGTGGCGGAACTGATCATTCGTTGCGCCCTCCAGCGCCCCGAGAGCCGGGGCCTGCACTACAACCTCGATCATCTGGAAGCCGACCCCGCCTGGGCGCAGCGCGACACCGTGGTCCGGCGGGCGGGGTGAAAGGCTCCCGCCGGTGGCGCAGGTCACGATCCGCCGGCCAGCGTGGTCGGCAGCGCCGGGCGCGGCCACCAGGTGAGCCGTTGCCGGGGGCAGTAGGCAAGCCAGGCGGAGAGCGCGATCCAGAGGAGGTTCTCGGTGAGTTTGCGGCAGACGAACACTTCGCCCGAGCCGCAGCCGCAGTCGAACTTGATCAGGCAGAAGGGCAGTCCGCCGGCTTCATGCAGTAACAGCGCGCGGCGGAAGATGGCCAGCGTGAACGGCACCAACATGGCCAGGATGAGCAAGGCCGCGCCGCGTGGAGCCACGCCGATGAGGAGCAATGCGCCGCAGAAAATTTCAAACCACGGCAGTCCGGCGGCGATGAGGTTCAGCAGGGGCGGCGTCTGCACCAGGTCGTACTGGCGGACAAGTTTCAGGAAGCTGACGGGGTCCAACGCCTTGTGCAGACCCATCCAGATGAAGAAGGCGCCGAGCGCCCAGCGGGCCAGCAAGGTGGCGCCGTCGAAGATGCGGTCCCGCCCGGTCATGGCTTCGCGGGCAGGAGGACGCCACTGCCGCGCGGGCCGGTTTCCAGCGGTTGCCCGCGCGTCTGCCACTCCGTGATCCCGCCGGGGTAGATGAAGAGTTTCTGCGCCGGCACGCTGGATTGCGTCAACATCCGGGCCGCAAACTCGCTGTCCTCGCAGTTGCCGCCCGTGCAGTACACCACGACTTTTTCGGCGAGCAGACAAGCCGGCAGCACGGCCGCGATGTGCTGCGCGGGGTGGTAATGGTCGAACTGCCAGGCACCGGGCACGTGCCCCGCTTGATAGTGCTGGTCGTTGCGGGCGTCCACGAAGACTACTTTTTGCGCGGCGAAGTCCGGGCTGTGAAAGAGCGCGGCGACTTCAGGGTGATCCAGGGCTTGAAGTCCCTGGGTGCGCAACCGCTCAGCGACGCTCGCAAAGGAGTCGTTGGTGCCGGCGGTGGCGGGCGGTGGAAGCGTTCCCAAACGCGCGCCGGGGCCGGCCTTGGCCGCGGGGAAGTAGTCCGTGGTGAGCTTCAGCCCGCGGGGGGAAACGGCATTGGCGGCCAGGCTCAACAGGCTGCCGAGCACCAAGACCAGGGCCGCTTGGCGGAAAACGGTTTTCACGGACAGCCCGAGTGGATGGGGTCAGGAGCCGGGAGGCGCCAGCGGCAGAGCCGGCGGCGGCGTCGTTGGCGGGGCCGGCGGACGCGGCAGCGGCGGCAGCTTGGGGGCACCCGCATGCGTCGGCGGAGCCGCGGGTGGGAAGCCGGGCACATTGGGGGGCGTCGGCGGAGCGCGCAGGGAAGGCGGCGGCAAGGGCACGATTTGAGTGGGCGATCCCGGAAGGGAAGTGACCATCGCGGGGCGCGGAGGCTGCACCACGGGGATGGTGATCGTGGGGACGCGCGGGTGCGAAGTCTTGAGCGTCAGCGTGGCGGGCCGGCCCGCGGTCAGTTCAAAGCCTTGCGGGAACGTGAGATTGAGGCTGAAGACTTTGCCGGGCTGCGACTCGGTCACCTTTACCTGAACATTTTCCGCCGACACCGCGGTATCGGAGACGGTGATGGCTTCGGCCGTGTTGTTCTGGATCAGCACGGTGATGGGCGTCGCGTTGGCGAGCGGGCCGGGCGGGAGATAGACCTGGGCCGGGACGGCAACCACCGGCGGCTGGACCATGGCCAGGGCGGTGACACTGATCACGGGCATGTTGGTGGAAGTGGTCTTGGCGGTGACGGTGGTCTGCACGGTGCCGGGATTGAAAGGAGATTGGGGGAAAATGTGCAGCTCAAAGGTCTTGCCGGCTTCGAGGGTCTTCAACTCCGCGCGGAAGGCCGGGTTGCCCACCTCGGGCGGCGAGATTTCGATGGGCTGCGGCGTGTTGTTGGTGATCTTCACGACGCGGACCTCGCCGGTCTGGGATTCGCTATTGAGGTTGAACATCACGAAGTTGGGCATCACCTCAATCGGCTTCCAGATGTTGGCCTTGAGTTGGAGCTGAAGGTTGGCCTGCGCGGGGTCGTTGCAGATGACGGTGACGAACTTGACGACCGGGCCTTGGAAGTTGGCGGTGTTGAGTTGCAGCGGGATGGTGCCGGTCTGGCCCGGCTCCACCTTCCGCGTCCACTCGCCCATCGTCGTGCAACCACAGGTGGGCCGCACCTCGGTGACTTCCAGCAAGGCGTTGCCGGTGTTGGTGAAGACGAAATCGGCCCGTTTCACGTCCCCGGCATTGACGGTGCCAAAGTCGTGGACCGGATCGGCAAATTGAATCTTGGGAGCCGAGCCGGGCGTGACCGGAAGCGGTGCGGGCGTAGGTTGAGCCGCGATGGGGGCCTGGGCGAGCGCGCTGAGCGAAACGCTCAGGGCGGCGGACAAGATGAGCAGGCTGGGTGTATTCATGGAGTGCTTGGACGACCGGACTTTAGCAAAGGAAGCCCGCTGCGCCAGCAAGTTGTGACCCGCGGCGAGGTCCGCCGGTGGCCGGCTTGCACCTCACCCGGCACCTCACCCGGAAGCCCTGCGGCTCACTCGGGCGGCAGCAGCGCGGCGAGATCGCGCGCCTGGCGGATGAGGTCGAAGTCCTGCCGCAAGTCGCCGAAGCGGAAGGCGGGGAGACCGCTCTGCTGCTGGCCGAGCAACTCGCCCGGGCCGCGTTGCAAGAGGTCCGCCTCGGCGATGCGGAAGCCGTCAGTGGTGTCCTCCAGCACTCCCAGGCGGGCGCGGGATCCCGGGTTGGCGGCGGCGGAGATCAGGATGCAATAGCTCTCGTGCGCACCGCGACCGATGCGCCCCCGCAACTGATGAAGCTGCGCCAGGCCGAACTGCTCCGCGTTCTCGATCACCATGAGCGTCGCGTTGGGCACGTCCACGCCGACTTCGATGAGCGAGGTCGCGAGCAGCGCCTGGACGGTGTTGGCGCGGAAGGCGGCCATGACTTCCTCCTTCTCCCGCGCCGCGATGCGCCCGTGCAACAGCGCCACCCCATGCGGCGCGAGGGCGGCCTTTACGTTTTCAAATTCCTTTAACACCGCCTTCGTCGTGCCGCCGGCGGTGTCCTCGACGCGCGGATAAACCAGGTAGGCCTGCCGGCCCTCGGCGAGCTTGCCGCGGATGAATTCCCAAACTTTCGGCAGCTTCGTTGCGTCGCGCACGAAGGTTCGCACCCGCCCGCGGCCCGGCGGCATTTCGTCAATCGTGGACAGGTCGAGATCGCCGTAGAGCGTCAGCCCGAGCGTGCGCGGAATGGGCGTGGCGGTCATCACCAGTAGATGCGGATAACGGCCCTTGCGCACGAGTTGCTCGCGCTGGGCGACGCCAAACTTGTGCTGCTCATCAATGATCACGAGGCCGAGGTTGGGAAGCTCGAAGCTGCCGGTGAGCAGGGCGTGGGTGCCGAGGAAGAGAGTTGAGGGAGGCGGAGAAACGGCGAGTGGGGGAGACGGTGCCGCCGCCGTTTCGCCCTTTCGCCGACTCTCCGGTTCAAACGTCTTCCGGCTGCCGGTTTGCAACTCCACCGCCACGCCGAGCGGTTCGAGCCAGCGGAGAAAATTCCGGTAGTGCTGCTCGGCGAGGATTTCCGTCGGTGCCATGAGCGCGACGTTGAAGCCGCTTTCCAGAGCCATCAGCGCGGCGCAGGCGGCCACCGCGGTTTTGCCGGAACCGACGTCGCCTTGGAGCAACCGCCGCATCGGATGCGCGCCGCCGAGATCGCGGCGGATGTCCCGCAGCACGCGCGTCTGCGCGCCCGTGAGCGTGAAGCCCAAATGCGTGAGGAAAGGTTTTACCAGGCGGTTGTCGCCACGGCAGGGCAGCGCTTCGGCGCGCTCCTCGAAGCGGCGGCGGCGCGCGCGCAAGTCGCGTTGCAGGGCGATGAATTCATCCAACGCCAGGCGGCGGCGGGCGAGGTCGGCATCGGCGAGCGTTTCGGGGAAATGCAGCCGCCGCACCGCGCTGGCCCGCGGCGGCAGCGCGGGCGTGATGCGCGCCAAGAGTTCGGGCCAGGGCTCGGTGAAATCCTTTTCGTGCCGCTCCAACGCGCGCCAGAGCAGTCCGCGGAGCCAGCGCTGCGGCAGCCCCTCGGTGAGCGGATAGACCGGCGCGATGCGGCTGAGATGGATGCTTTCCTCCTCGCTGGGCACGACGGTTTCCGTCTCCGGATGATCCATCGTGCGGGGCTTGAGTTCCTTGAGCCGACCGTAGGCGAACACCTCCTGGCCGACGCTGAAATACTTCTCCATGAACGGCAAATTCCACCAGCGGCAATGCAGCCGCGCCGTGCCGTCATCGAGAATCAGTTCGAAGACGGACTTGGTGCCATGGCTGAAGCGTTTGATGCCCATCGCCACCACCGCGCCGCGGGCAAGCCGGGCTTCGCCGAGCCGGAGTTCGCGGATCGGACGGCATTGCCGGCGGTCCTCGTAACGCCGCGGCGCGTGCAGCAGCAAATCCTCGACCGTGTGAATGCCAAGCTTGGCAAACTGCGCCATCCGCTCCGCCCCCACGCCCCAAAGCGTCTCCACCGACCGGCGAAGCGGCGGCAGCGTGGCGGGGGCGGGCAAAGGCATGGCGCGACGATAGCGGCGGGGCAAACGGGCGCAAAGGGGAATGACGAGGCCCGGGTTGGCTGACGCGCGGGGCGCGCGGGACAAGAGCAGGAGAATGAATGGCAGGGGAATGGTGAGTGGCTGCCAACACCCACAGCCCCCCGATGCGGCCGCGATGGTTTCCCGGGTGCGGGAGCCGGATCACGGCATCGGCGCGCGGCTGTCTCCGTCGCAGCCGCGGAGCACCAGGGACCAGCCAGCAACTTCGCCGGGCGCTCACGACCCCAATAAGGGAGTGCGAACGTGCGGTGGACGCGGTGCTAAAACCCTTGGGCCATCGGCGGGCGAACGCGGCTGCGGCTGAGCCAGCCGCGCTTCGACGGCATCGTGACGGCTGAGGAGTTTTCGCGAGTTTGGAGCGCCGGAGGGTGGCGTTCTCTGGCGGTCAAATATCAATCACCGGGCCGCTGCCGCTGCCACCGCCGGCGCCCGGCCCGCGGCCACCGCCACGCCGGCGGTCCTGCCAGCGGAGTTCCAGGCGCGATTTGCCGCCGCCGAGGAAGAGGTTCACGAAAATCGAGATGATGCTGACCAGCACGCCGGCCCAAAACGCCGCCCAGAAGCTCTCGACGTGAAATCCAGGGATCAACCAGTCCACGGTCTTAAACACCAGGGCGTTGATGATGAGGATGGGGATCCCCAGGAAGACAACCGTCAGCGGCAAAGCGATCAGCATGAGGATCGGCTTCAGGAAGGCATTGAGGACGCCCAACAAGAGCGAGGCCGCGAACAGGTCCACCGCCGTGTCGTAGTTCACGCCGGGCATGATCCACGCCACCACCACCACGGCGAAGGTGGTGACGATCCAGCGTTTCAGGAATTGGAGCAGCCCAGGAGGCATGGCAGCAAGTGGTTTCCGGCGGCGCGCAAAAATGCGGTCCTCCTGCCGTCAACGCAAGGGACAAGGCATCCATGGAGCCTCAGCGCGTATGCATGAAGGGGCCTTTGCTGCCGGAGCGCGGGCGTCCCGCCCGCTGGGGACGACCGAAGTTCCAGCGGATTGCCCCTTCGCCAACGGCGGTTGACCTAGCACGACCAAAGCGGGCGGGACGCCCGCGCTCCGGGGCCTTCATGCATGCGCGCTGATGGAGCCTTGACTGAACCTCACCTTTCCCCCGCCGGGCTGGGAATTGTCGCGGAAGCTGGATCCGGAGGCGCTGCCGGCGGGCGGG
>Ga0335397_10004748_pt1 | contig 17891 bp, 12 predicted proteins | sample MAT04_FD_205740 | JGI IMG/M metagenome (GOLD analysis project Ga0335397, IMG submission 205740) | Freshwater microbial communities from Lake Fryxell liftoff mats and glacier meltwater in Antarctica - MAT-04 (spades assembly) (version 2) ... | reverse complement strand
GCACGGGGCCCGTCACACGCTGCGGCCGCGGCGGGCCCGGTGCCGGGACTGTGGAGCCACCCATGTGCTGCTACCTTCCGAGGCCCCACCACGGCGGGCCGACACCCTGCAGGTCGTGATGGCGGGGTTGCTGGCCCATCAGGGCGGCTCCGGGGCCCGGACGATTGCCGCGGACCTGGACGTGCCGGTCGACACGGTCCGGTCGTGGGTGCACTCGGCGTCCGCGCACGCGCAGTGGCTACGCGAAAGGGCGACCCGGTGGGCATACCGGATGGACCCCATGTACCCACCGATTCAGCCCACCGGTAGCCCGCTCGGGGACGCGCTCAACGCGCTCGGGCACGCCGCCGCGGCCACCGCGCGCCGGGTGCCGCGCCCCATCACGACGTGGCAGCTGATCGGGCTCATCAGCGCCGGACGCCTCCTCGCCCCGGTCGCGTCGACCCGCAGCGGCTGAGCACCCACCTCCAGCGGTCGACCCTGCCCCCATCGCGGCGCCACGATGACGATGAGCCACCCCGAACGTACCGGCCCGTCCTCACCGTCACTGACGTTCAGGTCCTCGGCGTCATCAGCCAGAGAGACGCCTTCGTCCTCATCGGTCGGGTCCGTCAACACTCTGGTCATCGGACGATTCCAGCAGGCCAGCGAGGTCTCTCGGGAGGACCTACGGGCGCTCGTCGAGGGCATCCCCAGCCTGAGCGGGAAGCCGGTACTCGCCAACGTCGACTTCGGTCACACCAACCCCGCCATGACCTTCCCGATCGGCGGGACGGTGCAGGTCGTCGCAACCGAGAACCCCCGCCTCACCTTGACCCAGCACTGACCAACGCCCGCCCGAAGCCGACAGTGAACAACGAGAAGCAAGCTCGCTCGCCGGCAGGTCCGGTAACGCCATCGCACCCGACAGGCGGCGATGAGACGCACCTCGAACGTCGCAGTCAAGGCCTGGTGGCAACCCGAAATCCAGAGCAACCCTCCACGCGGGCGGCGAGACAGGCAGTCATGCGGAAGAGGAGAGAAACGTCGATGTGAGAGCCCGCCAGGGCTCGGATGGTCGCGGGGCAGCCGACAGCGCGTGGCACCGGATCCGCGAGGACCCGCGATTTGCACGGCTAAGGCGACGGGTCGCGCGTGTGGCCTTGGCAACGACGACTCATCGGCCGTTCGGCCAGACCTTTCGCGACCATGAGGCAATCGAGGGGTAAGGATCCCGCGTAGCGCTGCCATGCACCTAGTCTGTGTTTCGAGAAGCGTCATGCAGGGGCATGAAGCGGGTGTGACCGGCGAGCCCACCCAGATTGGTATCGGGACATCATGACCGAGCTGCTAGACAGCGGGCCAGATTGCGCGTGTCATGACGTCGTGCTTCCCTTCGGGGTCGGCGGCCCGCACCTCGACCTGGTCGACGGACTCCGCCGCGCCGAACCGTTGCGCACCTCGAAACCGCAGCGCACGCCGCTGGGCGTCCGGGCGCGGAAGAAGCGCAACCTTGCCGCTTCGGGCGCTGACATCTGGGTTCACCAGGCGCTGTCCGTCGTGCACGATACCAACGGGTTTCCCGCCGAAGCGGTGTCCCAGATCGAGGACATCAGCGACCGCAAGAGGGCCGAGGCGCAGCTCCCGGAACGCTTTCACGAGCTGGCCGACAACGTGGACGTCGGGTTCCTGATCCGCCGGGTCGACACAGCCGAGTTCGTGTACCTCAATCCCGCGTTCCGTACCGTCTTCGGCTTCGCTGCAGACGGTCCGGCGCCCACCGACGCCGAGGTCATGGCCCGGGTGCACCCCGACGACGTCGAGCGGGTCAACGACATCCTGCTGGAGTGCATCGGCGGTCAACGGGTTGAGACCGAGTTCCGACTCATCCGACCTGGTGGGGAGCAGCGCTGGGTGTCCACGAAAGGTTCGCCGATCATCGACCCCGATCAGCAGATCCGCCGCGTGGCGGGTCTCTTCCAGGACATCACCGAACGCAGATCCCAGGAGGAAGCGCTGGCGCTCGCGCGGGCAGAGGCGGAACGGGCCAATGCTGCCAAGAGCGAGTTCCTGTCCCGGCTCAGCCACGAACTGCGCACACCGCTCAACGCCGTCATCGGGTTCGGGCAACTGCTCAAACTCTCCCCGTTGGCTCCCGACCAGGAAGAATCGGTCGGGTACATCCTGTCCGGCGGGCGACACCTGCTCACCATGATCAACGACATCCTCGATGTGAGCCGGATCGACGCCGGGCGGCTGGAGCTGTCCATCGAAGATGTCGACGTGAGCGAACTGGTCCACGAGACACTCGGGCTGATGGAGCCGCTGGCCGCGGCGAACGGCATCACGTTGAGCGTCACATCGGACGGGGAATGCTCGGTGCACGCTGACCGGCGCCGGCTCAAGCAGGCGCTGTTGAACCTGACGTCCAACGCCATCAAGTACAACCGGCCAGGAGGTCGCGTCCAGCTCACCACACGCCCGGTCGGCGACAGTGAGGTCAGCATCGCCGTCACCGACACCGGGCTGGGCATCCCCACCGAAGACCTGCCCCGCCTGTTCCACCCCTTCGACCGCCTGGGCCGCGATTTCTCACCGATCGAAGGCACCGGCATCGGCCTGACCCTGAGCAAGAGCCTGGTCACACTGATGAACGGCCGCCTGGACGTCGCCAGCACCGACGGAGTCGGCAGCACCTTCGCCATCACCTTGCCCAACGCCGCACGCCCCGAGACGCTGGCCCGAACCACTGACCCAGCCCCCGGCGCCGACGAGCCCCAGCCGCTGGTAGCGGTCCCACCGCAGTCGAACCTGCTGAACATCGAGGACAACCCGGCCAACGTCGCACTGCTCAGCGCCGCCGTCGGCCACCTGCCGGGCTGGACGCCAACCCACGCCAACAACGGCAGCGGCGGGCTGCAAATGGTGTGCAGCTCACACCAACGCTCACCCTGCTCGACCTGCACCTACCCGACCTCGACGGCGCCCAGGTCCTCCAACGATGAAGAACAACCCGACCAGCGCAGCGATCCCGGTCGCGATTCTCAGCGCCGACGCCAACCCCACCCAAGCGGCGCGGCTACTTGCCGCGGGGGCTGATCGCTACCTCACCAAACCCGTCCACCTGCCCAAGCTGATCGCGTTCCTGAACGAGGATCACGAGTCGGAGAAGTCGGCGCTCGACCGCGCAATCGCAACCCCGCAGGTAGAACATCCGCTCAAAGCCGTCTGGGTGATCCGGCGTGCGTCCGGCAAGCGGCGAAGAGACGCAGGTCGGACTGGCGCGAGGCACTCGCCTGTTCGTCAAGGCGTGGACGGCCCGACATCGGAGGAATGGATGGTTAAGAAGACCTTGCCGGCTCTGCTGCGGCCCTGCTCGACGCACGCCATCGCCTCTGGTGTCTGTTCGAACGGGAAGGGCCGGTCGATGACCGGCCCAAGCACTCCGGCGTCGTACAGGGCGGCGAGCTCGCGCAGTTGGGGGCCGCTGGCCCGTATGAAGAAGAACTCGTACGGAACGCCCAGTGCCTCTGCCCGCTTGCGGACTTGCGGACTCGTAGGCGCATGACGACACCGAGGATCGACGGCGCGCCCAGTTGTCTGGGGAACCCTGCGTCTGGGGGTCTGTGACGTCGACGACCAGGCCGCCGGGCTTGGGAAGGGTGAGGGGCTTCTCCGGGTTCCTGCCCCCGAGGGAGTCGATCACCAAGTCGCAGCCGGAGAGACTGGGACAGGTCCCACGCGGTGTAGTCGACGATCACCGAGTGGCTCCCAACCGCCGGTCGCAGCTGATCCGGCCTGCTCGCTCCCTGGTCACGTTGGTGTGGGGGACCTGGGGGGTGATGACGCTCGACGCGCGCGCTGTCCCGCTGGCCTGTAGCGTTCAACACGACCACTGACAACGTTGTCAAACTCGGGGGATCATCATGGCCATCAGCACTTCAACACCCACGCGCTGGCGGCACGCCGTCGCCTTGTTCGTCGTCGCCTTCCTTGCTGCCCTTGGCGCGGCGCCCGCCTCGGCGGACACGCCGCAGCACCGCCCGGCGTACCACTTCAGCCCGGCGAAGAACTGGATGAACGACCCCAACGGGCTCGTCTTCTACAAAGGCGTGTACCACCTCTTCTTCCAGCACAACCCGCTCGGCAACGTGTGGGGCAACATGTCCTGGGGGCATGCGACGAGCACCGACCTGGTCCACTGGGACGAGCAGCCGGTCGCCATCCCGTTCGACGCCAACGAGGGGGTGTTCTCCGGATCGGTCGTCGTCGACAAGACGAACAGCTCCGGCTTCGGGACCAAGAAGAACCCCCCTCTCGTGGCGATGTACACCAGCGCCTACACGGCCGCCAGCGGCCGCGAGGGCATTCAGGCCCAGTCGCTGGCGTACTCCACCGACGACGGTCAGACGTGGACCAAGTACTCGGGCAACCCGGTCATCGACATCGGCTCGCGCGAGTTCCGCGACCCCAAGGTCTTCTGGTACGAGCCCGCCAAGGAGTGGCGGATGGTGGCGGTGATCGCCAACGAGCACAAGGTCCTGATCTGGCGCTCCGCGGACCTCAAGCAGTGGACCCGGCTGTCCGAGTTCGGCCCGCGCAACGCCGTCGGCGGTCTCTGGGAGTGCCCGGACCTGTTTCCCCTTGCGGTCGATGGTGATCGGGACAACGTCAAGTGGGTCATGCTCGTCAGCCTCAACCCTGGTGGGATCGCCGGCGGCTCGGGCACCCAGTACTTCGTCGGTGACTTCGACGGCACGACGTTCACGCCCGACGGGCCCGCCAGCTACGAGCCCCCCAACGGGACGCTGCTGCAGGGATTCGAGGACGGGTATGCCGGATGGACCCCGACGGGGACCGCCTTCGGGTCCCAGCCGGCATCCGGTTCCCTGCCGGGTCAGCAGCCCGTCACCGGCCACGTGGGCGAGCACCTGGTCAACAGCTTCATCGACTTCGACGCCGCCCAGGGCGAGCTGACCTCTCCGGAGTTCACGGTCGACCAGAGGTACCTCAACTTCCTCATCGGCGGTGGCCGCCACCCGGCCATCCCGGGCGCGACCCAGGGTGACCCGGGCGGCGAGGTCTTCACCGACTTCGAGGAGCTTGACCCCGCGACGCACCTACCGGCCGGGTGGAGCGCCACAGGGGACTTCGTCGGCTACGGCGCAACCAGCTCGAGCCTGCCGTACCACCAGGGTGACAAGGTGCTCGACACGTGCGTCGTGCCAGACAAGTGCGATCCCGCCGTAGGAACCTTCGTGTCGCCGGAGTTCACCGTGACCAAGGGGTACGTCAACCTCCTCATCGCGGGAGGGACGCACCCGCTCGGGACAAGTGGCCCGACCGTCGTGGAGCTCGTCTCGGGCGGAGAGGTAGTCGGGTCGGTGACCGGGAACAACTCCGGTGAGATGGACTGGCGCCACATCGACGCCAGAGCACTGGTGGGCGAGCAGGCCCGGATCGTCGTCCGGGACGACCACAGTGGTGGCGACTGGGGACACCTCATGGTGGACGACATCCGGTTCTCCGACACGGCTGCCGGCCCGCGCGACACGCAGACGACCGTCAACCTCGTCGTCGGCGGCGAGGTCGTGCGGTCCAGCACAGGATCGGACAGCGAGGCCCTTGACTGGGTGTCGTGGGACCTCACCGGCCTGCAGGGTCGCACGGCGCAGATCAGGGTTGTCGACCACAGCTCCGGTGGTTGGGGGCACATCCTTGCTGACCAGTTCATGCTCGGGTCGGCGCCGGCCAAGAGCGGCACCGACCGTGCCGCCTGGGTCGACTTCGGGCGCGACAACTACGCCGGGGTGACCTTCAACGGGCTGCGCCACAACCAGCGCATCACCGTCAGCTGGATGAACAACTGGCAGTACGCCGGTGACGTGCCAACGGACCCTTGGCGCGGCCAGATGACGATGCCCCGCACGCTGTCCCTGGTCTCGACCAAGGCGGGACCGCGCCTGCGCCAGGCGCCGGTCCGCGGAGTCGATGCGGTGAGCGTGAACCGGTACAAGCGGCAGGCCAAGGTGCGTTGGGTCGCGGCCGGTGTGACGCCGACCCGGCTCAACGCGAAGGTCGCGCGGGTCGAGGTCCGGGTCGCCCTGGGCTCGGCATCCGAGGCCGGGGTCGTGCTGCGGCGCAGCGCCGACGGCACCGTGGGCACCAAGGTCGGGGTCCGTCGCGACGGTACGCTGGTCGTGGACCGGACGCGCAGCGGCAACGTCGCGTTCAACCCCCTCTTCGCGAGCGTCGAGGAAGCGCCCGTGAGGGTGCGCGGCGGTGAGGTGACCTTCACGGTGTACCTTGACCGCAGCTCGGTCGAGGTGCTCGCCCAGCGCGGTCAGGTCTCCGTCACCGACCTCATCTACCCGCCAGCCTCGGCAACCGGCGTCGCGGCCTACGCGGTCGGCGGGAAGGCCAAGGCGGTCGACATCAAGGTGACACCCATCCGCCCCTAACCAGGTCAAGGCGGCCGGTGCAGCTCCAGCAGTTGCACCGGCCGCCGCCCCTGGCGCACCCTTCGCGGCGCTGAGACGCCCCTTCAGTCGTCGAGCGTCATCCCCACATCTCGCTGACCACGGACAACTTCCTCGGCCACACAGACTCATGTGGATATGGCACCCGTGGGCGTGCCTGCGGATCGAGGCCTTTCGCCGCAACGGTCGCGGGAATACTCTCTGCGACATGAGCCAGTCAGTCGAGCCGTACCAGGCAACAGCCGTCGTCGGCGATTCGGCGACGTGCCCAGGCGGCCAATGCCAGTTCACGTATCCGACAGTTCCCGCCGGCAAGCGACTACTGATAACGAGTGTTTCGGCCCAGCTCGGCCAGACCCAGGACACCATCGTGCTGGAAGGCAACGGAGTGTCGTACTTCGTGACGAAGACCCATCCCGACCTCAGTTATGTGACCGCGGCGGTCAGCCTCTATTTCGAAGCCGGAAGCACTCCCACTGCGCGTGTCTTCGCGCCGGATACGACACAGCACACGTCTTTGCTCATCACGCTCGTCGGCGAACTCCACACCGTGTAGCGGGCCGCACGTTGCGTTGACCGACCACGTCGTCGAAGTGATCGTCGACCGCGTCAGTGTGGGGCGACGAGAGCAGCCGAGCGCCCACGCCACCGCAACGCGAGGCAGAAGCTTCCGGCGCACCCCGCGCCGCACCATTTGCCGCCCAACTGGTCCAGCCGTGGGGAGGGCATGGAACGATCGACGTTACGAGCGTGCCCGTGCGTGCGGTGACCACCGTCGAGGGTGTGCTCGCTGCAGCCGCCTTGTTCGACAGGCCGCCGACAGCAGATGGCGCCGCCGCGTTCCTTGATGCCCCGGCGCACCACCTGCTCATCGCAGAGGTCGATGGCGCACCTGCCGGGTTCGTCACCGGCGTCGAGATGCGCCACCCCGACAAGGGCCTGGAGCTGTTCGTGTACGAGCTCGGAGTGGACGAGGCGTACCAGCGACAAGGCGTCGCCTCCGCCTTGCTCGACGCCCTCGATGAGCGTGCCGTCCACCTCGGCGCGACGGGGTGCTGGACGGCGACCGAACCCCACAACACTGCCGCGCTCGCGACGTATGCCCGACGTGGCGGACACCGTGAAGATGTCACGTTGCTCACCTGGTCCGTCCCAGGTGGCAGCGCAGAGCCGGACCGACCTGGGTCGCGCTAGCGGACATGTGATCACCTGGCGCGGCGACCCACACAGAGGCCTCCACCACGCTCCAGCATCGCGGCCAAGCACTCGGACAAGAAGACGGCAACCCAGTTCCCGCCGCTGCAGCAGGCCCCTCTGGCGGCGTTGTGACGCACCTCGTGGGCTCGGACCGCAGGTGGTCGATGACCGCCTGGAGCCGGGCTGGGTGGCGGTATCGCGCTCAGGCTGATTCGGCCGCAGTAGGCCCATCGGCACGGCACACCCACCTGAACTCTGGACACCACGGCTAGGACGGAGGACTCTGGGCCGGATAGGGCCGACCCAGGGAGGTCAACATGTGGTGGGGGATTCTGCTGTTCCTTGCCGCGTTCGCGGTGATCGCGGTGATCGTCAACCGTCGGGGCTCCACCGGCGGCAGCCGCGTCGATGATATTGGCGGCACCCGGCGACCGGACACGGTGGGAGGCTCCGGAGGCGGGCCGACCACGCCGAACCAGCTGGGCCCGGGGGGCTAGCCAACGCTTGCACGGTACTGCCGGGCGGCCCACCGTGCGGTAGTCGGAAAGACGTCACCTGGGAGCGAACGAATGAAGCTCCGGTCGCGGTGCACGTCGTGCTCCCTTTGGAACGTTGAAAGCCGCTTTCCCTTGGCCACGCGGCCCCGCGAGCCGCGCAGGCCGCAGGCGGCGCTGAGACCGCACCGTCGTGGTCTCGCGGGCGGCGTGATGTCGTTGGGATGAGCGTCCCAGTTCGCGACTCACGCCAAGCTACGAGCCTTCGACTAGCGGGGCGGTAGGCGGCGATGAGACGCAGGTGTTCGGAGCGTGTTCTGAGGCGAAGTCGCTGCTCCGGTTGTCGTCGCCTCGGCATCATCGAGCCAGTTCGGCGACGACGGGCATCAAGCAGACAGGCGCCCCCGGGGAGGCCGCGAGGGCCTCAACCCGGGACGCTGGGCCCACGCACCCGGGGGGGTGGGGACATAGGCCCTGTCCCGAGTGTGGCATCGCCTCGGGCCTTGGCGAGGTCGGTTGTGCCGTTTGTGGGGCGTCACCGCGCGAGGCGCAGTGCTTAGCTCAAGGCTCGCCGGTGGGCTGGCTAACGGGCCGGTACTCCCCGGGTGCGACCCCGGTGATGATGGGTGCAGTCCACTGGTTGCTGTCGCCGGGGACTTCCAGGCTTCAGAGAGACCCAACAGGGCAGTCGCAAGTGGGCCAGCGCGTCGGTTGCCCGAGGGGCCGCCCGGTTCGCCCGCCTCGCAGCGATGAGACGCCGATGGAGCAACGCGGATCTGGCCGGACTCCACGCCTGTCGGCGTTACGGCAGGGCAGGCTCGTGGTGGTCTCGCTGGAACCGTTGGGCGGCGTCCTCGTCGATCAGCCCCTCATCTGCCAGCCACTGCACGGCCCGGACCTGTGCCCTGGCATCACGCAGGGCATGCCAGGCCGAGATGAGTTCGGGGCGCCCTTGATAGAGCTCGTTCTTGAAGCGCCGGAACGCGCCCTTGCCCGCCAGCGAGCGGCTCAGGCGCTCTCCAGCGCCGCGGTCGCTGATGCCGTCGGCGAAGTCGACCATGTCCTGGTACCAGACGTAGGACGGGAGGGGGTGGATCACGGTCAGGTCCAGCTCGTCGAGCTCGACCGGGTTCTCACCGTCGATGCCCGTGTCGCTGGTCCACAACACGATCTCGCCCGTTCTCGGGTCGATTAACCATCGATGCTCGTAGTCGGTCTGATCTGCCAGTGCGTTGGCGATCTCATCAACGTCGATGGCGTCCAGGTCGAGCATCCCGCCAGCGTAGAACCCCGGTAGAGGCACGTGCACAAGTAGAACGGCTGACGGGTGGTGCGCGGCTGGCGTCGCTGAGACGCATCCCTATCTGCGCTCGCCCACGACCGCCGTGACGACGTGCTGCGACCTGCGCGGAGGCGATTTGAATCGTCGGCCAGACGAGCGCACTCGCCGGCTCACGCCAACGGAAAGCCCATTTTGCTCCGGCCACCTGCAACGGAGCTCGTCGAGTCGCCACATGTTCGCGGAGCAGGCGGTGCCATGCTCGTGCCGTGAAGACCCAGCTGTTCATCACCTCGCTCGGTCCTGTGGAAGTGTCCTTGGCCGGTCCCATTGGCGGAGCCGCTGTGCTGGTCTTCCCGGGCGGGCATTGCTCGGCGGTCACTCCGCTGGGGTCGGACCTCTATACCGACCTGGGGTTTCGGGTGGTGACCTTTTCCCGCCCCGGGTACGGCGGCACCGACGTGGGTCCGCTGTTGGCGGCCGAGTTCGTCGCTGCTGTCGCGGAGGTCTGCGAAGGGCTCGGGATCAGCGAAGCGGCCGCAACCGTGGGGATCAGCTTCGGGGGGCTTCAGGCGGTGCACGTCGCCGTGGATCTGGAGCACCTGGCGCCTCGGCTGGTGCTGCACAGTTGCGCTCCGTCGACGTTGCGCTACCCCGACACCAGGCTGGAGGCGGCGGCTGGCCCACTGGGCTTCTCTCCGTGGACTCAGGGACTGACCTGGCGGGCCATCCGTGCCATGACGTCCTCGGACCGGGGTCTGCGCTTGATGATGTCGACTCTGTCGACGCTGCCGGTCGATTCGTGGTGGCAGAGCTGGACGGCTGCGGACCGGGCTTCGGCCAGGGCGACCTTCGCGGCCATGCGCTCCGGCTCGGGGTTCGTCACGGACCTGCGGCAGGGCGCACCGGGCCGATCCCCCTACCGCGAGGCGCTTCTCGGTTCTGTTCCCTGCCCAACCCTGGTGACGGCGTCTCGCCATGACGGCGGAGTGCGTTTCGAACACGCCAAGGACTTCGTGCGCTCAATCTCAAGAGTTCAACTCTTCGAGACCAACGCGGCAAGCCACTTCTACTGGCTCGGCCCCAGCCGACCGGCCCTATCCCACGCCATCCACGACTTCGCCGGCTAGTAGACGACATGCCCGTTGCGCGGTGGGAACTGGCGGCGATCTGACGCAGGTGCGCCTGCTTGCGCTGGGTGTCAGGGGAGGGACGACGCCCAACCCACCCGGGTGGTTGTGCGCTGAGGGTGGTGTGGGCGGGCCGGGGTCTGCGTCACGGTGGCGAGGGAGCAGGGGAGGTCATCGTGGGATCGACGTATGTGTTGGTCGTGACCGGTCCGATGTCCGCGGCTGTCGTCCGGACGATGCAGGACAGGTTCGAGCAGGTCCGGGTTGCCGCCGGCCTGAGCACATCGGTGATCGAGTGCTCCATCCGCGATCAGCCTGCGCTGCGCGCCCTGCTCACCCAGCTCTGGGATTGCGGGAGCGCGGTCCTCCTGGTTGCCAGAGATTCTCACCGAGTGCCCGAGGAGTCATCATGGCCATGCTCACCACTGACACCGCCGCTCCGACGGGCCGTGCGATACAACGCACAGAACGTGGGCCATCCGCCCCTGTCGCTGAGCGGCGATGGTCATGGATTTGGCTGCTGGTCGGCACCCTGCTACTTCCGTTCGCCAACCTCCAGACGCTCATCCCAGTGACCGCGTGGCTGGCACCGGTGTTCCTCCTGCGCTTCAGCCGGAGTCAACGGCCACTGGTAGGTCTGCCGATCCTTGTCGTCGCGATGGTCTGTGCCCTCCTGTTCGGGCTGCGCAATGGCTTCTTTCCCGTCGTGGGCGGGCCTAGGTACTACCTGTTCGTCGCCACGCTCGCGGTCGGTGGCGCATTGCCGTTCGCCGTCGACCGCTTGGTGTCTTCGCGGTTGGGCGGCATCTCGCGGACGCTGGTGTTCCCGGCGGCGGTGACAGCGATGGAGTGGCTCGGCACGATCAGCAGTCCTTTCGGCACCGCCGGCAGCACGGCGTACTCGCAGTACGGATCCCTGCCGCTGGTGCAGCTGGTGTCCGTGACCGGGATCTGGGGTCTGACGTTCCTGGTCAGCTGGCTGGCACCGGTCGTGAACCAGGCCTGGGAAAGGGGTTGGTCAGGCGCGGCAGTGAAGGCTCCGGCGGTGCTTCTGGTCACCGCCACCGCCGCCGCACTGCTGTTCGGCGGGGCACGACTCGCTTTCGCGGCGCCGGAGGCCCAGACGGTGCGCGTTGCGGCCCTGGCGCCCGACCGACAGCTGTCGGAGCTGGCCTACTCTGCGCCCGACCTCAGTTCGAGCGATCAGGCCGGACGCGCCATCGTGCGGGAGGACTACTTCGCACCGGTGCTCGATGACCTGTTCGAGAGGTCCGAGCGCGAGGCCCTGGCCGGCGCAAAGATCATCGCGTGGTCAGAGGCGGCGGCCCGAACGCTGCAAGAGGAGCAGGCGGGGGTGGTCGCGCGTGCCGCGGACCTGGCCCGCGAGCACGAGGTGTACCTGCAGGTCTCGATGATCGTGCAGCTGCGCGCCGGCATCGCTGCCGGTGGGGGCCCATCGAACGAGAACCATGCCGTGATGCTGGATCCGCGGGGAACGATCGTCTGGGACTACCTGAAGTCGAAGCCGACGCCCGGTGACGGGCACGACCCTGGTCCGGGCGTGGTGCCTACCGTGGACACGCCGTACGGGCGGCTCGGGACGATCATCTGTCAGGACGACTTCTTCCCCGGCCTGGTGCGCCAGGCGGGGACCGCGGACGTTGACATCCTCCTGGTTCCGTCCAGCGACTGGGAGAGCGTGGCCGCCTGGCACGCCCAGCAGGCGCCCTTCCGTGCCGTCGAGAACGGCGTATCGCTGGTCCGCCCCACCCGTCAGGGCATCTCACTGGCCACCGACGGGCAGGGCCGGCTCCTCGGGTACAAGCCCGACTTCTTTGTGTCCGACGAACAGAACCTGGTGGTCTCGGTGCCGACCCAAGGCCAGGACACCTGGTACACCGCTGTCGGCGACCTGTTCGCGTACGCCAGTGTGCTCGGGCTGTTGGTCCTCGCCGGTGCCGCCCTCCGACCGAAGCGACGCCACCCAGACGTTGGGGATGAGGGGTCGGCCGCCTCAGATCAGACCGAGGGTTCGGCCCCGTTCGACCGCCTCTTGGCGCGATGACGCCCCGAGCTTGCGGTACAGGCTCTTGGTGTAGCCCTTGACGGTGTTGATGGACAGGAACAACGCGTCGCCGATCTCTCGCTGCGTGCCTGGACCGGATAGCTCGTGCAGCAGCGACAGTTCCCGATCGGTCAGGTCCTCGTGGAGGTGGCCGATCCGCTGCGCCGCGCGCAGTGCTCCCCGGCCCAGCCTGGTCTCGACAACTTGAAGCTCGCGGGCAGCGGTCGCGCGCAGCGGCCCGTCGTCCGCGGCCTCGCGAGCACGGGTCGCAGCGTGTCGCGCCGCCTCGCGATCACCGGCGGCGAGCTCGGTCGAGGCCAGGGTGGTCAGGGCTACCACCAGTTCGTACTGGCGTCCCCACGCCTCGGCCAGCGCAGCGGCGCGCAACAGGAGCGCGCGTGCCACCGTCAGGTCCCGGTTGCGGTAGGCGATGGCACCCTCGACGAGCCTGAGCCAAGTGACAGAGGCGGCCGATGCGTCGCCCCACTGCTCCTCCACGGTGTCGGAGACCTTCCTGACCTCCTCGCACACGCCGGAGGCCGATTCTTCGTCGTCGATGTGCAGCAGATTGAGGGCGTACAAGCCGGCGGTCTGCAGGAGTGCGGGGGTGGGCAGCAACGTCCGGGAGGGCCGATGCCACGCATCGTTGAGAAGAGCCACCGCCTCGGCGTAGTCTTCGGCTCGCATGTGTGCGCTGGCCAGCGCCGTCCGGGCCAGGACGTAGCCCGGGAGCGTCGGATCGGCCTCGATCTCTACGGCGCGGAGCCCGTCCGTCAGGTCGGCGCCGTCAGCCTCTCCGGTATGGCCGTAGGCCGCCCGCATTGTGAGCAGACATGCCACGGCGCTGGACCAGCCCTCGATCGACACGGTGTCGCCGTCGAGCAGCGGTGTGGCGGCGTCGCACCAGTGCCGGACGCGCTCGAATTGTCCCCGAAGCACCGCGGCGTAGGCCATCATCAGGAACACTTCCGCATCAGCGACGTCCGCCGCCGATGCGGCCTCCTCACCGAGGAGCAGGAAGTCGGTGGCCGCCCCCCGCTCGAAGAACCACGCCTGTGAGGCTTTGAGCAGTGCCATCGCCGCCGCGAAGTCCCCTGCGACGAGGAGGTGCCGGACAGCCTCGTCGAGCTGGTTCTCCCCGCAGTACCAGTTGGCGGCGCGGATGAGCAGGTTGGTGCTCGCGTCGGGGCGAAGGTCGTGAAGCTCGCGTCGCAACACGTCGCGAAAGAGCCCGTGGCAGCGGTACCAGTGGCGGCCGGGATCCAGCGCGGCAACGAACGCACTGGCTTCCTCCAGCTCGGCCAAGACCCGAGCCGAGCCGGAACGTCCGAGCACCGCGTCGCACAGTGGGCCCGACAGGCGTTCCAGGACCGACGTCTGCACCAGGAAGTCCCGATGCGCGGGCTGGAGGTGATCCAGGATCTCCGTCTCGAAATAGTCGAGCAGGTGCCGGTCGTCTCCGCGCAGCCGGGCAACCGCCGCCGGCGGGTGAGGCGAACTGCGGACTGCCTGCGCCGCCAGGTGGAGGCCGACAGCCCATCCCTCGGTGCGTTCGCAGAGGAGGCCGCAGGCGGAGGAGTCCAGGTCGGTGACGCCCACCGCTGCCAGAAGCGCCTCGGACTCCCGCCAAGTGAAGGCCAGCTCCGGCGCCCGGATCTCGGTGAGCAGTCCGCGCCCCCGCCACCTGCCGAGCGGCAGTGCCGGGTCGGCTCGGCCGACCAGCACCACACGCAATGCTGGCGGCAGGTAGGTGATCAAGAACTCGAGGCCCTCCAACAGCCGGCGGTCGTGCACGACGTGCACGTCATCGAGGACCAGGACGTACCGACCATCACTGGCCGCCACGTCGTTGATGAGCAGCGGCAACGTGACGAGGACGGGCTCGACGCCCGGCGCCGACAGCGTTGCCAAGGCTCTGCTGCCCACCTCGGGCGCGACCACGCACAGGGCTGTCAACAGGTACGACCAGAAACGGACCGGTTCGTCGTCCGAGGAGTCGAGCGACACCCACGCCGCGCGTCCGCGCACCCCCGGCTCTGCCGTCCACTGGGCCAGCATGGTCGTCTTGCCCCAGCCGGCAGGCGCCACCACCACGCACACCTTGGTGTCCCCGGAGCCCTCAAGGCGATCCACCAACCGCTGCCGCACCACAGTCCCTGTCCGCGCGGGCGGCACGGCGTACTTCACCGATAGCAAAGGCGTACTCGACCCTCCCATCGTGACGGCCTCCTCAACCGGCCCCGCTCTCCTGATCCGAACAGTATGTTCTGGTCCGCCCGATACTCCCAGCACCCCAGCGCGCCCGCCCCCGCCCCGATCGGTTACGGCCTGCACCGTCGTGGACGAACAGGCGGCGTAGTGACGCACCTCGAAGTTCGCGCTCATGTCCGAGTTTGGGGGCTCTTCACCGTTGAGTGTGGGGTGAGCCAGTTTGGGGCGGGGCTACGTCGGGCACCGCGGCCCTCGAACGAACCACTCGAAGCTGAACCCTTCAGCCCGGCGTGACAGAGCAGCGCCGGGGGCCTCGTCGAGCGAGATGTCGACCATGAGCTCGTCAGCGACCGCCTCCAGCGCCGCACGCAGCTCGGCCTCGTCGGCGCTGGCGGGTGTGGCAAGCACGGCGTGCGCCTCGAAGAGCATTCCGCCGGCCATCGGGGCGTGCCTCACGGAGGTCTCGAGTTCCTCAATGCTGATGTGGCGTTCTGAGAGCAACGCAGAGATCTCGGCGACGATGCCTGGCCGGTCGGAGCCCACCAACTCGAGGCTGAGCCGGTGGGTCGGGGTCTCCGGAGGGGTGCTGGTGCGCGCGATCGTCACCGCGAGCCCCTGCTCAGCCAAGCTCTCCAAGCCAGCCACCAGGTGGTCGACCTTGCCCGCCGGGACGACAACCTCGACGATGCCCGCGAACTTGCCGGCCAGCCGCGACATCTGGCTGCGCTGCCACAACGCCCCCTGGGCATTGAGCCGAGCAGACAGCGCCGATACCAAGCCAGGCCGGTCGTCGCCGATCACGGTCAGCACCAGTGTGTCCATAAGTCGAGAGCCTACGACCGGCCCGTGGCTGCCCACGCGCTTGGAGGATCTGGGCGACTTGACGTGACCACCAGGCGTTGATCCCGCACATCAGTCGAGCGACGTCTGCCTGCGGAGGTAGGACGCATTTGAATGTGATCTCTTGCGCATGGATCAGATGGCCTGTGCAACCGGCGGCGGACACGCAATGATTCTGAATGGGCTCCCGGCTCTGCCGCGCACCCCCCGGGGGTGCCGGAACGACCAGGGGCCGCTGCCCGCCCACCGCGGCCCGTTTGGTAGGCGCTGATGATGAAGGGCGCCACGCTCATGGCTGTCATCCCCGACCCGAGATCTGCTCGGCCGCTGGCGGCGGAGGAGGCTGCGGCACTGGTGCGCAACGGTGACTGGGTGGATTACGGTGCCGTCTTGGGGCAACCGGACTCGTTTGACGTCGCGCTTGCTGCGCGGGTTGACGAACTGCGGGACGTGAGCATCAGGGGTTGCCTGAGCATGCGGCCCCGGGCCGTCCTGGAGGCCGACCCGGACCGAGCGCATTTCGCCTTCTACAACTGGCACCTCAGCGCCTATGACCGCAAGATGAGCGACGCCGGACAGCAGGATTACATTCCGTGCAACCTCGGAGAGATTCCGGACTACTACCGCCGGTTCCTTGACCCCCCGGACCTGATGGTGGTCAAGACGCGCCCGCTCGACGCTGATGGGTACTTCAACTTCGGGGTAGCAAACATGTGGCACGGGGCGGTCGCATCGCGTGCGACGGTGGTCGTGGTCGAGACCAGCGATGCTGTCCCGCACGTGTACGGCGTGCAGAACGGCCTGCACATCAGCCAGGTCGACTACGTCATCGAGGGCGACGGGCGCCCACTGCCGCAGCTGCTCAGCCCGCCACCCACTGAGGCCGACCGGGAGGTAGCCCGGCTGATCGCAGGCGAGATCGACGACGGTGCCTGTCTCCAGATCGGGATCGGCGCGATGCCGAACGCCGTGTGCTCCCTGCTGATGGACAGCGGCGTGCGCGACCTCGGCATCCACACCGAGATGCTCACCGACGGCATCATCGACCTGTACCGGGCCGGCGTCGTCACGGGCGCGGCCAAGACGTCGGACCCCGGGCTCATCGTGTGCAGCTTCGGCCTGGGCTCGCAAAGGCTCTACGACACCATCGACCGCAACCCCGACATCTCCTGCCAGCCGGTCGATGTCACCAACCTGCCGCACATCTTCATGCAGAACGAGCGACTGATCACGATCAACAACACCACCCAGATGGACCTGCAGGGGCAGGCTGCCAGCGAGTCAAGCGGGCACCGGCACATCAGCGGCTCTGGGGGTCAGTTGCAGTTCATCCGCGGCGGCTACGCCTCGCTCGGCGGGAAGTCATTCCTGTGCATGTCCTCGACCTACGAGCGGGCCGACATCCGTCGCAGCCGCATCGTGCTGAACCTCACCCCCGGGAACGTGGTCACGACTCCGAGAAGCGACGTCATGTACGTGGTCACCGAGTACGGACTCGTGAACCTCAAGGGCAAGTCCATCCCCGAGCGAGCCAAGGCGATGATCACCCTGGCGCACCCCGATTTTCGCGACGACCTCGAGCGCGAGGCACGCGCCAACGGACTCATCCCCAGATCCTTCACCTGAACCCCCTCATCGAGCCAGCAACAGCGGGGCACCACACACATGCGCAAGGCTCACCCGCTGCCTCAACGCCGAAGGCAGCCGGAGGATACGGTGGAGTCGGCCTGGGGCGCGGTGCCGGCATTACTGCTGGTCCGTTTCCCCAGGCCGCTCGCCGAACCCGGCGTGCGGCTCTCACCGCACCGGGCTCTCCATGGTTCCTGCCGTGGGCGATTCAACAATGCCCAACGGTGAAGCGTGGCCTGCCTCTCCGATACCCCGGTGACCGGGGCGCCACCATTCGGTGGCGCATCCTTTCGGCATGACAGCATCCAACTCCCTCTTCCTCTCGGTCGAGGACTTCGCGGAACCACTGCCGCCCTTCGCCATGTGACCGGCTCTCCCGGCCTCGGACTACTACGGCGGCTCCGCCCCATCCCACGGCCGGTCGGCAGACGGTGTGCTCAGCCCCAGGCACGTCGCTGGCTGCGACGGACCCGGGCAGGCCGGGGACGGTTCCCGTGTTCACTTGTTGATCGCTCGGCGAAGGAGGCACCCGACTCGACCCCTGCGACATCGCCGTGGCTACCCCGCAGCACGTCACCACGGCCTCCC
>Ga0335397_10004746_pt1 | contig 17892 bp, 13 predicted proteins | sample MAT04_FD_205740 | JGI IMG/M metagenome (GOLD analysis project Ga0335397, IMG submission 205740) | Freshwater microbial communities from Lake Fryxell liftoff mats and glacier meltwater in Antarctica - MAT-04 (spades assembly) (version 2) ... | reverse complement strand
AACAACAAGCCCCCCAACGTGCGTTGGAGGGCTTGTTGCCTTTAGAGCCTCCCGCCGGATTTGAACCGGCGACCTGCTCATTACGAATGAGCTGCTCTACCGCTGAGCTAGGGAGGCTTGTGCCCCGGCAAGTAAAGCTGCCGGGGCGGCAAATGTAGGGAGCTTCCGCTTTCCGTACGACGGTCAGTTCTTGGTAAAGCGTACGCCCATGCCGCCGTTGATGCGGACGACGTACACGCCGGGCGCCAACTGGTCTATGTCCAGTGTGGCAGCAGCGGTGAAGCTGCGCTGCGTGCGGTACACTTCCTGTCCAAGGGCATCGCAAATAACCAGCGTGGCGGCAACGGAAGGCATCGTGCCGGTGAATGCGATACGGTCCGTTGCCGGGTTGGGGTAAACACCGAACGCTGCTGTTGCATTATCGGCGATGCCGGTGCTGCTGCGCACGTCCAACGCCATGTTCCCGGGGCTTACGCCAACGGCCACCGTGCTTTGGATCTGGCCATCGAGGTTCAGCACGTGCAGATCGCCGGTGCTGAAGTAGTCCGTGGTGGTGGCGTAGAGCACGTTGTTGATGGGGTCTTCGATCAGGCCATACACGCCGGGGCTTTCCTGGAGTGTATCCAGCACACTGGCGGTGGTGATGTCGAAGCGGGCCAACTTGTTCTGATCGTACTCCATGTAGTACACCTTAGAGCCCACCAGCGCCGATGCTGCGCAACCGCTGTTCTCCGCCACATTGTGTACGTAGTCCAAGGCGCCGTTGCTGAGCTTGCTGATGCTGCTGCCGGTGAAATCGGTGTTGCTGAACGCATAGATGGAACCATCCTTCACCATCAACTTTTCCGGATTCAGGCCGTCGATACCGAGGTCCACTTCGTTGCCGTAGGTCTGCGCCAACAAGTCCACCATGCCGATGCGCCCTTGGAGGTTGGTAAGATCGAAGGCGTTATTCACGGCCAAGTAGGCGGTGTTGTCGTGGACCAGGACATCCTCCGCAGAGAACGGCAGCCCATCCGCTGGCGCAATGCTGTAGAGGTACGAGAGGTCGTTCTTATCGCGCGCCTCGAAATAGTGCGCGAGGCCGCCCAACTCACCACGGGTGATCAGGAGTTGATCATTCCAGATGGCGAGTTTGCGCACACCGAGCACTTCCGTCTCATCCAGCAAGGCATAGGAATCGGCATCGTAGCGCAGCACGCGGTCGTCGGCGGCCACGTAGATAGAAGCGCCATCCACGAGCACATCGGTACCGAACCGTGGACCGGTGATGGTGGCCACCGTGGTGTACACGCCCGTTGCCGGATCGTAGCTACCCAAGGTGACGGGCACTAGCTGGCCACCACCGTCGAAGTAGTCGTAATAGCCTTCGTTCAACACCATTACCTGGTGTACGTAGGATTGCGCACTCCCGCAGAGTGCAAAGGCCAACGCGGCGGCCGAGAGGAAAGAACGGTACATGGAAAAAGGGGGTTGAGTTGCCGCTTTCACCGAGCGGCGTTCATGAGGTGAAACCCCGGGACCTGAAAGATGCCTGTACCGCAAGCACCCGCCTTGTTCCCGAGGCCGGATAAAACACCCGGGCGTAGACCCGGGATCGTGCATGGTGGCAGGTCTTCTGGCTCACCACTCTACCGATCGCGCCTTCCCATCCGCCGTTATGGCGGACAGTGGCGTGATGCGACCGGCCTCAGTGGTCTACAGCTGCGGGAACAGCTCCCGGTTGGTACGGGATTCCCTTTTCACCTCCGGGGCATTGGTCCAAAGGCTTTCGCCCCTGTGCCATTGCCCTTTCGGACCATCATGCGGCGCAAATGTAGCCGCCGGGATCCAGCGATCAGAACTTGAAGGCAAGGGACGCCTGCACCGCCGCACCACGGGTGGTCAACTTGGCATCGATCAGATCGGGATCCAGGGCAACGCCGTTCAGCGACCAACTGCGCAGCGGCATAACGGTCCCTACGTAGCGCAGGTGCAGGTTAAGGCCGATGTGGTCCGTGAAATAGAACCCGACGCCGGTGCTCAGCCCCACGTTGGTGCCGCTGTATTTCGCCTTGGTGCTGTTTCCGGGCTCATCCACATCGTAGCGCAAGGCCGAAGTGCCCAATTGCAACGAAGCCATCCAAGCGAAGCGGTTGCTGTTCACGAGGTAGAACCGGGGTTGGATACCGAGCAACACCAAGCCGTTCGATTCCGACGCGCTGGAATCGAGGTAAACGCCCGGCTCGATGTATAACCCAAGGCTGAAGCGCTTGCCCAGTCCGTAGCCGAGTTCGATCGGGTAGGTCACGGTAACGGCGCCATCGTCCTCCGTCTGCACCAATCCCAGGATCTTGGTCTCGTACGTAGTGGCGTGGCCACCCGCAGCAATACCTAGGGAGGCATGGAACGTGCCCTTGTCATTGACCTGTGCGACCGCTGAGGAGAGGCTGAAGGCAAGCAGGGTGAAGGTGGCAATTCGGGTGCGCTGGTCCATGGCACGAAGGTTCCGATGGGTGTTTCGACTTCCGATCGGGTGTTTTGCGAAGTTCCAAAGACCAGGCCGTTGATGGCACAGGAACCCAAGTTGATCGGCAAGTTGAATGCACCCGTCGGTTGACGGAAGCAAACAGGCGACGCTATCTTCGCCCTCCCTCAGGAAAAGCCCCTTTGCCCGAACCGGCATTTCCGACCAGGACCATCGTCATGGACAGCACGAACAACGCCATCGAACCAACGGTGAAGGTGGCAGTGGAGCAGGAAGAGCGGTCCTACACCGACTACACCGCGGAGAAAGAGCTTGCCTTCGATCCGTTGAAGGACCTGAACCTTCCCGGCAGCTATGAGGAGGTCTTGGACCGCTTCAAGAAGCTGCAAGGCGAGCGCGCCCAAGAGGTCTTGAATTGACCTTGACCCGATCACCTCATGGAACCCCTGCCGAGGCAGGGGTTTCTTATTTCCGGGTGATCGTGCGCTTGGAAAACGCTTGGGGATCGCGTTACCTTCAAACCTCCTCCGCGTGTCCCCCTTTCTGGATGTTCGCGTTTGGCCAGAGCCGGGACCTCCACGGTGGCAACAACTTCTGTTCCACCTAACCCCTCTCTGTGCCATGAAAGTCTTCGATGCCAAACACATCAAGAACGTCGTACTGCTCGGCTCCCACGGATGCGGCAAGACCACGCTGGCCGAAACCATGCTCTTCGAAGCAGGTCTTATTCCACGCCGGGGCCGGGTCGAGGACAAGAACACCATCAGCGATCACCACGAACTGGAACACGAACGGGGCAGCAGTGTCTACAGCACCGTGCTGCACACCGAGTGGCGCAACTACAAGATCAACATCATCGATACGCCGGGCCTCGACGACTTGGTGGGCGAAACCATACCGGCCCTGCGTGTGGCCGACACCTGTGTCCTGATGCTCAACGCCCACCACGGGGTGGAAGTGGGTACCGATCTGGTGTGGGAACACATGCAACGCTACGAGCGGCCGGTGATCATCGGCGTGAACCAGCTGGATCATGCCAATGCCGACTTCGATGCCACCGTAGCACAGGCCAAAGCGCATTTCGGTGCCGCAGTTACAGTGATGCAGTACCCCGTGGACCCAGGCGATGACTTCCACCGCATCATCGACCTGCTGAAGATGACGATGTACGTCTTCAAGGATGCAGGCGGCAAACCGGAGAAACAGCCCATACCCGAAACCGAGAAGGACCGTGCCGAAGCGCTGCACCAGGAACTGGTGGAAAAGGCCGCCGAGAACGACGAGACCTTGATGGAGCATTACTTCGACAAGGGCGAGTTGGATGAGGACGAGATGCGGATCGGGTTGAAGAAAGGGATGATGGCCCGCACCTGCTTCCCGGTGTTCTGCCTGAGCGCCTTACGCAACATGGGTAGTGGCCGGTTGATGGGCTTCATCGACAACGTTGCTCCGAGCGCTATGGAGATGCCGGCGGAGCCATTGGAAGGTGGTGGAACACTGGCCTGCGCCGTGGATGGTCCAACGGTGCTGTTCGCGTTCAAGACCGTGATCGAACCACGCGCCGGGCACGTCACACTGTTCAAGGTGATGAGCGGCGAAGTGAAGGAGGGCATGGACCTGGTGAACGACAATACGGGCGGCACGGAGCGCATCAACCAATTGTTCATCGTGGATGGCAAGGACCGCAAACCGGTGGAGAGGCTGGTGGCCGGTGACATCGGTGGCACCATCAAGTTGAAAGGCACTTCAACAGCGCACACGCTGCACACGCCTGGCAAAGCCATCAAGTTGCAACCCATCGCCTTCCCTGAGCCGAGACTTCGACTGACGATCAAGGCGACCGACATCAAACAGGAAGAGAAACTGCATGCGGCGCTGTTGGAGATACAGAAAGAGGACCCGACCGTGGTGCTGATCTACAGCCGCGAGACCGCACAACAATTGGTGGGCGGACAAGGCGAACTGCACCTGAACCTGCTGAAGTGGAAGTTGAGCCACCACTACAAAGTGGAAGCGGAGTATGGAAGCCCGCGTATCCCCTACCGCGAAACGATCCGCAAAGGCGCGGAGGCCAGTTACCGCCACAAGAAGCAGACCGGCGGCAGCGGCCAGTTCGGCGAGGTACACCTGAAGATAGAACCGTGGACCGACGGAATGCCGGAGCCGGAAGGGCGCAGCGTGCGCGGCAAGGAAGTGCATGATCTGCCTACTGGTGGCGTGCTGGTATTCTACAACTGCATCGTCGGCGGTGTGATCGACAACAAGTTCATGCCCAGTATCCTGAAAGGGATCATGGAGAAGATGGACAAAGGGCCGCTGACCGGCTCACCAGCGCGCGACATCCGGGTGATCGTGTACGACGGAAAGATGCATCCTGTGGACAGCAACGACATCAGCTTCAAGATCGCCGGTTTGATGGCCTTCAAGGATGCCTTCGTGAATGCCGCTCCACAGCTGATGGAACCGGTGCAGGAGATCGAAGTGCGCGTGCCCGCCGACCTGATGGGCGATGTGATGACCGACCTGCAAGGCCGCCGCAGCGTGGTGATGGGCGTGGATGCCCAAGGCCGTTACCAAGTGATCAAGGCGCACACCCCGTTGGCCGAACTGGACCGGTACAGCACAACGCTCCGCAGCTTGACACAAGGACGTGGCACGTATTCCGAACGGTTCCACCAGTACATGCCGGTCGCCGCCGAGCTGCAGCACAGGTTGGTGAACAGCCATAAGCAGGAAGAAGCAGCAGTTTGATCCTAGAAGTAGCGGGAACGCCGACCGGTCATGCGCGGGTCGGCGTTCCTTTGTGCCATGACCAAGGTGATCTCGTTCTGTGTTCCGCTGCTGTTGATCGCCTCGTCGTGCAATGTGGCCCGCATGCACGCGCGCAAGTGCGATGGCCGCTTGGAACGGAACGGTTACGCGACGCACACGTTCACCAGCCCATCGGGTCCTCATTTCGTGTGGTACCGCGATAGCGGCAAGAACAAGATCCTCTTGTTGCATGGCTACACGGGCACCGGTGCCCAACAATGGAGCAAGAGCGCGCAACTTCTCGGTGCTGATCACGATGCGATCATGCCCGACCTGCTGTGCCACGGCAAAAGCACGAAGGATTGGGGCCATGCGCCCGGCGGTAACATCGATGCACAAGTGGCGCATGTGCTGCTGATCCTGGATAGCCTCGGAGTGACCACACCGATCGATGTGGTGGGCAGCAGCTACGGCGGTGGTGTTGCGGCGCGACTTGCGGAGCTGCATCCCGAGCGGGTGAAGAAGCTCGTGATCTACGACGGCCTCTTGAGCGACTACACCGCAGCCATGGCCGACAGCATTGCGCGGAGCGTGGGCGGCGAAGGCATGTTGGCCGTAATGGGCACACCCAGCGCGAAGGACCTTCGGTTCGGCATCAAGCTCTCCCTGTACCGCAACCCTCCCCTGCCCGGCTTTGCGCTGCGCCAGATCTACGAGGAGAGCGTGAAGCCCTTCCGGCCAGCACAAGTAACCCTGATCAAGGACCTGATGGACCACGAGCCGATCTTTGCGACCAAGCGGTACGACTGGAAGATGCCCGTGTACCTGATCTGGGGCGAACGCGATGAGTTGATCCCGAATGCAACGGGGCTTGCGGTCATGCGCCGCAACGCGATCCCCGGAAGTCACTGGACCACGATCCCGCGCACCGGACACGTCGCCAACTTGGAACGACCGAAAGCCTTCGATCAAGTCCTGCGGAAGATCCTATCGGAATAGCCGCCTTATCGATCAGGGCCTGGCGAATCCCTCTGTTCCATCCGGGAATTCAACGCCATCGTTCGAAGCGTCCATGTCAGCCGTCCGCATAAGGGGGTCGATGGTCACGGCTTTCACATCAGCCAAGGTAAAGGGCAATGTGAACGCGTAGGTTGGATCCGTCCACTGCCAAGGTTCCAGCACGGTGAATTCGAAGGTCTCCGCCGCTGCCGCCTTCGTCCCGCGCTGCAGCGACAAGGGAATGTGGTAGTTCGCACTTCGCCCATCGCGAAGATCGATGCGTAGATCAACGGGCATCAACTGCTCGCCCATGCGTTCCAACTCGATGTTCAATTTTCCTCCGTTCCCGAGAATGCTCCGTACCCCGTAATCGAGTGTGCGTGTGGTGTTGATCCATTCATCGAAGTACCAATCCAACTCCACGCCGCTCTGCTTCTCCATCACGCGTTCGAAGTCGATCGGTTCGGGGTGTTTGAACTTGCACGCATCGAAGTAGCGCAACATACCCTGCTCAATGTTCTTCTCGCCCACTACCGTGCTCAGTTGATGTACGAACATCTCCCCAAAGCTGTAAGCCGTTGTGCCGTAGGCCTTGTTGGTGATGAAGTGATCGGCATGCAGGCTTGGCGGCTCGTGCTTCCCGCTTTTCACCAAGGCGCGATAGCCGTCGAACGCGCTGGCATGTGGATCCTCCGGACGCGGGAACAGTTCCTGCATAACGCCAGCCGAAGCAAACTCCGTGAAGCCTTCGTCCATCCATGGGTAGCGGCCTTCGTTGCTCGCGAGCAACCCGTAGTACCAGCTGTGAACGCTCTCGTGAACGCTCACTCCCACCAAGCTGCCCACGCGTCGCTTCCCGGTGATCAAGGTCATCATCGGGTACTCCATACCACCATCGCCGCCTTGCACGAAACTGTACTGCGGCCAAGGGTATTTGCCGAAGTGGGCGTTCATGTATTGGAAGCTGCGGATCATGTAGCCGGGCAATTCCTTCCATGCCGGTTCCAGTTCGGCAACGTCCTTGCGAAAGAAATGCAGCACAGGTCCCCCGGGCACCTGGTCCATGGTGTGGATGTATGTTCGGTCCGCGGCCCACGCGAAGTCATGCACGTTCTTGGCCACGAAGTGCCATGAGAGTTTATCGCCACCCGGGCGCTTCAACTGTTTCTTCCCCGTCGGATACCCATGCCCGATCTCCTGCGGGTTCTGCAACTCCCCTGTGGCAGCCACGGTGAAAGCGCTGTCCAAATGAAGGGTCACATCAAAGTCGCCCCAAACACCGAAGTATTCCCGGCCCACATAGGGATAGGCATGCCAGCCACGCGCATCGTACTCGGCCAACTTGGGGTACCACTGGGTCATGCTATAGGCCACTTCCTCGGAGTTGTTCCTGCCACTACGTCGGATCTGTATCGGCACCTGGCCATTGAAGACGTAGTTGAACGTGGTTGACTTTTTCGGCAATAAGGGCTTCGGCAAACGCACTTTCAGTACGGTACCCAAGTGTTCCAACTCCGCGACCTTACCATCCTGCATGAAGCGGTCGACCCTGAGCTGCCCCTCTTGGTCCAGCATCAATTCAGCGATACGGCTACCCACACGCTCATCCGGGTCCTCGATCGTACGTGATCGGACATCCATCTCGCTGCCCGGCTGGAAGGCGTTGAAGTACAGATGGAAGAAGACCTCGCGCAGCGTATCGGGACTGTTGTTGGTGTAGACCAAGGTGCTCGTCCCGGCGAAGCCGTGGGTAGTGGCATCCAACGCGGCCTGCATGGTATACTCCACGCGTTGCTGCCAGCGATCGCACTGGGCGTTCAGAACAACAGGGGCAACGATCCAGAGCGAATGGGCAAGCGCTCGCAGCGCCATGGGAACAACAGTCATGGCACAAAGAAAAGCGCCACGGCCGAAGGACCATGGCGCTGGTGATGTGCTGTTGCACTCGGGTCGATCAGGAAAGCAGCCGCTGGCGCAGGGCGAACTCCAGTTGCTGGTTGGCCTCCACGAGGCGTTGCGTGTAAGCGGTACGCTCTTCTTCAGCTTTCACTTCCTCGAACGCATTACGCATGGCACGCACGAGTTCGTCGGAGTCCCAAGGCTTGGCAATGTAACGGGAGACCCCGCCTTCGTTGATGGCTTCAATGATCCCCTCCAGGTCCGCATAACCGGTGATCAGCATTCTACGGATCAGCGGATAACGGTCTCGGATCAAGGTCAACATGCGGCTTCCGGGAGTGCCCGGCATGCGCTGGTCAGCGATCACCACATGTACATGATGGGTGGCCAGATGCTCCCACACCTCCTTCATGTCTCTGGCCACCAGCACATCCACGGAACGGCGGAAGGTGGCGCTGAAGGACTGGCGGTTGCTGGCATCATCGTCCACGAACAACACACATGGCTGGGCGGCTGAATAGGCGAGTTGGGGGGCTGCACTCATGGTACCGGGGATTGGAATGAGCGTCCATACGGCGGCTTCTGGCGAAAAGTTTCCGGCTATATTGTTAATATTTTGTTGATAACTTTTATCATGCTAGTTTCACCCCCGCTTTTGAGAATTTTGAACGCTCCTCTCTCAAACCACCCATGGACACATTGTTCGAAGCGTTGGACAGCGCTTCAGCACCCGATCGGACGACCTTCCGGCCGGTGTTCTTCCGCCTTGCCGACCCCGAAGACCGGGTACGGCTGGAGGAACTGCTGAAACGCGAGCCACACACCGTGGTACACGATGAGCTGCACAGCCAGCTCCGCGAACTCGTGCGCACGCTGAACCCGTCGCAGCGCTACGGCAAAGAGGACTTGGATAGCGCTGCGGTCGCCCACCTCAACGGAAAAGAGCCGCGGTACTATGGGGTTTGGGTGCACTATCCATGGAACGCGCGGTTGGTACACTTACTGGATGAACGCGAGTTCGTGCTTGTGCGTACCGACCGCAACCGTAATAAGATCACGGCGGAGGAACAAGCTATCCTAAGCACAAAGCGCATCGGGGTCCTCGGCCTCAGCGTGGGCCAAAGTGTATGCCTCACCCTAGCCTTGGAGCGAAGCTTTGGCGAACTGCGCATCGCGGATTTCGATACACTGGAACTCAGCAACCTGAACAGGATCCGGAGCGGCACCCACAGCATGGGCCATCTGAAGACCGTGAATGTTGCCCGCGAGATCGCCGAGATCGATCCGTTCCTGAAGGTGACGCTGTTCAATGATGGCCTTTCGCGTTCGAACATCGATCGTTTCTATACCGAAGGCGGAACACTGGACCTCCTTGTGGATGAATGCGACAGCGTGGACGTGAAAGTTCTTTGCCGGCTGACGGCCAAAGAACTAAGGATCCCTGTGGTGATGGACACGAGCGACCGGGGGATGTTGGACGTGGAACGCTTCGACTTGGAACCCGACCGGGCCATCCTGCACGGCTTGATCGACCACCTCGACCTGAACGATGCCGAGAAGGCTAGGACCAATGAGGAGAAGCTGCCCTTTGTACTCCCCATGGCCGGTATCGACACCCTGAGCCCGCGCATGAAGGCGAGCATGTTGGAGATCGAGAACACCGTTACCACTTGGCCACAGCTGGCGAGCTCCGTAGTCATGGGTGGAGGTGCTGTGGGCCACATCGCAAGGCGCATCGGCTTGGGGCATCCCGTGCCGAGTGGTCGTTGGTGGTTGGATACCGACGAGCTCATCGGCCTGCCCGACCTTGAGCCAGGATCGACCTTGGAAGATCTCGACGATCTGCAGGATAGGATACCACACGCGCCTACCGGCTCTGAACTTTTTGAAGCGGCCACCAGCCGCATGCCCGATGTTATCGGCGAGTTGGCGCTGACGACCGCTGAAGCAAAGGACTTGGCGACCGCTGGAACTTTAGCGCCATCCGGTGGGAACTGCCAGCCCTGGACCTTCCTTCACCATGGTGGTAGGCTGTTCATCTTCATCAACGGGGAACGCGCACGGAGCGCATTGGACCCCGGTTTGCGCTACGCTTTCCTCTGCTTGGGTGCCTGTTTGGAGAATATGCTCCTGACCGCCAACAGCGCTGGGATGACCTTGGACCACTCTTTCCAGCCGTACGCGGATACACCACAACTGGTGGCCGTCATGGAGCTGAAAGGACGATCCCATTCCGGCCCTCTGGATCCTACGGCCACTTTGCTCGCTGGGCAGATCGAACTGCGCTGCACTAATCGCAAGTCCTCCACCACACTCGAGCTGGACCATGTCGCCGTTGGACCGCTCACCGCGATTGTTGAAGAGTTCCTGCCTCGGGCCAAGGTCATAGTGGTCCGCGACCGAGAGCGCATCGAGCATATCGCCGAACTGTGCGGACGCGCGGAACGGATCCGATTCCTCAATCCCATCTGCCACCACGACATGTTCGTGCGGGAGATGCGCTGGAACCCGGAACAGGCCGAGCGCACGCGCGACGGCATCGATCTGGCAACTTTGGAACTCAGCCTTGCCGACCGCACCGGATTACGCGTGGCCTCGGACCCCAAGACCATGTCGCTGCTGAAGCAATGGGGCGCGGGCAAGGCGGTGGAAAAGATGACATCCAAGGCCATCAAGGTGTCCAGTGCGCTGGCCGTTATTTTGCTTCCGGACCTTACCGTTGGGAGTGCGTTCATGGGCGGGCGTGCCATGGAACGTTTCTGGCTCAAGGCAACAGCAATGGGTCTTCTGGCACACCCCGTTGGCGCGCCGATCTTTATGGGGATCCATGGTCGCTGGGACCGGACAGGGATCCTCACCCCTGAGGAACACTTGGAGGCCGAGGTCATTCTAACGGAACTCGCAATGGCGATCGGTGCCGGGGAACATACACCGTTCTTCATGCTCCGGCTGGGCACTGCTGGCGAGCCCACGGCACGGAGCCTCCGACTGCCTTTGGATGCCGTATTCCACACCCTTGAACGCGTCACCGCATGAACCGCTCCGACATGGTAACCATACACGCTTTCAGAGCTATCGACAATGTCGACCTCTGCACGGCATACATCCGTGAACATCGGCGTGTCTTGGAGGATTTTGGCGTTCTACAGGCGGTACCCTCGGATCATGCCTGCATGAAGGATCCGGACTGCATCATACTGCTCGCCACGCACAGTGAGCTTGGGCTCGTGGGCGGCATCCGCATAGAAAAGGCCAAGCCGGGCTCGAAACTGCCGATGGAAAAGTCCATTGCGGCATTGGACCCGACGATCGTCGATGCCATCGCCCCATACGCCGCCAACGGATGCGGCGAGATCTGCGGATTGTGGAACGCGAACCGGTTCGCTGGGCATGGCGTACCGCTCTTGTTGAGCATGGCTGCGGTATCCGTAGCGCACCAAGTAGGCTTGAAAAGTCTTACCTGTTTCGTGGCACACTACACGTTGCGGCATGCGTTGAAGGTCGGATTCCAGATCTTGGAGAACGTTGGCGATGGCGGCGCCTTTAATTATCCAGTGCCAAGGATCAAGTCGTTCGCCATGGTGATCCCCGACACGATCCTTTTGGAAAGCGCGCCCAACGCATTCCGGGAGCGGCTTATCAGTTTGCGCTGTCGGCCCATCCAGGAACGGATCGAGACACCCACTGGCCAACCTTATCCGGTGCGGTACGTGCTGCACGTGGATGCCGACCGGACGGACCTTTCCGCCTACGGCGCTATTGCCTCGGAACATTGGCGGCAGTGCGCCTGAACGTTCGGTAACCACATCCCCATTGGCCGCGTAGAAACGGCCGATGTTACCAGCACGTCATTCCCTGCTGTTGGCGGCACTTGCCTTCAGCTTCGCCTCCCGGGCGATCGATGTGGTGCCCGTAACGTACGCCGGGCCAGAGGCCTCACAGGTCATCGGCAAGTACATGTACCTGCTTGATGAGACAGCGATCGTAACCTCCCCCGGCACAGCACTGCAGAAGGATGGGTGGACACGCTCGGACAAGAATGTTCCGAACCTGGGCATCTCGGACAAGGTGCGGTGGGTGCGCTTCGACCTATACAACACATCATCATCACCACGCTTGGTGGTCCAGATCCCATATCCGGAACTGGATGAATTCACGGCTTATCGTATAAATGGTCGGAAAGTAGATGTACTCGCCAATATCGGGCAAGCTGTAGAACCGGAGCATCGGTCCAGTGCGCACCGTGAAATGGCCTTCGATGTGGACGTGGCACCGGGATCAAAGGCAACGATCCTGTTCCGCTTGCGCAGTACCAAGCAGATCCAGATCCCCACACTGATAACGACACCTTATGAATTCGGGCATTCGCGCAGCTTCCGAAATCTGTTCATCGGAGGCTACTTCGGCATCATGATGGTAATGGCGTTGTATAATTTATTCGTCTACTTCTCCATCCGTGACAAGAGCTACCTCTACTACGTTCTCTACATCCTATGCCTATGCTTCGCCCAATTGACGTTACAAGGTGTTGGACAAGCTTACTTCTGGTCGGACTTCCCATGGTTCAGCGCCAAAGCCTCGGTGCTTTTCACCCTCAGTTCCATGGTCTTCGCCGGAGGATTTATCCGCCACTTCATCAATACCAGAAGTGTGACGCCCAAATTGGATCTCGGGCTGCGGTTCTTGATGATGGTGATCATGGCCACGATAGCACTGCACATCGTCGGCTTTTCACTCTTGGCCTACAAGATCGCCCAGATGCTGTCCGGCAGCTATTCGCTCTTCATCATCGTACTCGCGATCACGGCGATCCGGGCGGGGTCGCGGGAAGCGCGCTTTTTCCTGTTCGCATGGGCAGCGTTCCTGATCGGTGTTGTGCTCTATATCCTCAAAGACGTGGGGGTGCTACCACTGACACCCCTGACCCAATATTCCATGCCCGTTGGATCTGTTGGAGAAGCTATCCTTCTCTCCTTCGGTCTTGCCGACCGTATCAACGTGCTACGCCGCGAGAAAGAAGCCTCGCAGGCCGCAGCGCTGCTGGCATCGCAAGAGAACGAACGCATCATCCGCGAGCAGAACGTGATGCTGGAAGAGAAGGTGCAGGAGCGTACACACGCATTGTCCGAGACGAACGAGCACCTGAAACGCACTCAAGCACAACTGGTGAACTCCGAGAAGATGGCCTCGCTCGGTCAGCTCACTGCGGGCATCGCGCACGAGATCAACAACCCGATCAACTTCATTACCAGCAACATCATTCCGTTACGCCGCAACATCAGCGAGATCGTGGAAGTGATGCAGGGCTATCGGAAGTTGGAACCGGAGAATGCCAAGGAGCAGCTGACGGTGTTGAAGGCACAGGAGAAGAAGCTCGGTATAGCGGAGTCCATCGAAGAACTCGATGATATCATCGGTAGCATCGCAGAAGGTTCCAGCCGCACTGCGGAGATCGTCCGTGGCTTGCGCAACTTCTCCCGGTTGGACGAAGACGACCTGAAGGAATCGGACCTGAACGAAGGCGTGCGCAGCACCTTATCGTTGTTGTCGCCGCAGTATCGCGATAAAGTGACAGTGGACCTCGAACTCGGTGATATTCCGTTGGTGGAATGCTACCCGGGAAAGGTGAACCAAGTGTTCATGAATATCCTCACCAACGGGGTGCAGGCAACGCTGGCCAGGACGGACGGCATTCAGCCGCGCATCCTGATCACCTCGGAAGTTGTCGGAGACGATGTGGTAGTCAGTATCAAGGACAACGGTGTGGGCATGACGGAGGAAGTGAAGACCCACATATTCGACCCCTTCTTCACCACAAAAGCGGTCGGCGAAGGAACCGGTCTGGGCCTTGCGATCGTGTACGGGATCATCCAGGACCACCACGGGCGGATCACCACTGAAAGCGCTGTCGGCCTTGGATCGGACTTCAAGATCATCCTGCCGATCCGCCGTGTACGATTGAATGAACGCCGCGCCTGAAGCCATGAGTGATAAGACCATCCGCGTGCTCTTCGTCGATGACGAGGAGAACAACTTGAAAGCCTTCCGATCCACCTTCCGCAGGGAGATGGACGTGCTTGTGGCGAGCTCCGGTGACGAGGCCTTGCGCATGTTGGAGACCGAAACGGTGCATGTGATCATTTCCGACCAGCGCATGCCGAACATGACCGGTTCGGAATTCTTGGCGATCGCACGGGAACGGTATCCGAATACGATGCGGATGCTGCTGACCGGCTTTGCCGATCTGGAAGCCGTGATCGCCGCTGTGAACACCGGAGGCATTTACGCCTATGCCACCAAACCGTGGGATGCGAACGACCTGATGCTGCGGATCAGGCAGGCCTTCGAGATCCACGAACTACGTGACGAAAAGGACAAGTTGCTGCACCGGTACCGCCAGATCTTCGACACCTCCGGTGACCCGATCGTGATCGTGGACCACAAAGGGAGCGTCCTGGAAGCGAATGCCGCCTGCGGAAAGCTGATGGGTCTGCCCATGGAGGAACTGCTCCAACGCCGTTTCACCGACCATATCGACAATGCACGTGATCTGGTCCGTTCGTTGAAAGAACATCGCTCCGGCAACGCGTTCGTGAACGTGGACCTCACGCTGCGGACGGCGTCCGGCAATGTGCTCGATTGCCTCATGACCGCCACGTACTTGGGCAAACGCGAACACGGCCGCGAAGTGTTCCAAGCGGTGATCAAGGACATCTCGGACCGCAAACAGGAGGAGAACCGGATCCGCAAGATCAACACGGAACTGGACAAGCGCGTAGCGGCGCGCACGGGCCAATTGCTGGAAGCCCTCGAAGACCTAGGGTCGTTCTCCTACACCGTAGCGCATGACCTGCGCTCCCCGTTGAAGAACATCGCAGCCCTTAGCGAGCACTTGAACACGCACGCACAAGAAGAAGGGGCCGCAGCGCAGTACATTGAATTCACGGAACGCATCCACAAGGGTGCCCAGCGGATGTTGGAGTTGGTGGACGACCTTTTGCGGTTCTCACAAACGAACACCCGTGAGATCGAACGCCGCGACGTGGACCTGCATAGCCTTCTCACGCGATCGATACAAGAGCAGGTCACGGAGACACGACGCGACCAAGTGCGCTGTACCGTTGAACCCGGGACCACCATCTTGGCCGACGCCCCCATGTTGACGGTGGTGATGCAGAACCTGCTCTCGAACGCACTGAAATTCACACGGCTCCGGGAGCGTCCGGAGATCTTGATCGGCCATCGGCGCGAAGGCGATCGCGATATCCTGTTCGTGAAGGACAATGGGGTTGGTTTCGACAACCAGCACAAGGAGCAGGCGTTCGGCGTTTTCAAGCGGCTGCACAAAGCCGACCAATTCGAAGGCAGCGGTGTTGGCCTGGCCATTGTCCAGCGGATCGTCAGCAAACACGGAGGCGAAGTCTGGGCAGAAAGTGCGACGGACCAAGGCACAACGATCCATGTCGCCTTCCCCATCGTGGACGTCCGGTCCGAAGCCATCCCGTTCATCAAGGTGGCCTGATCCCGTCCCACCCTTTTTGGGTAGCGATGACATCCGGACAAGGCCAACGAAAAGCCTTGGTCTGACCCTTGGAAGCACTGCCCGTTACCACACATCGAACCCCGAACGAAACCTTGTAACAAAGGACCACGTACCAGACCCACCAACCATACTCCCATGGTCAACACGCTCTCCCGCTTTACTTACGCGAGCACCTTTCTGCTCGGAACATCGCTCACCGCGATGCTCTTCGCTTCGACCGCATTCGGCCAAGGCAGACTCGTTGACCGGCGGGATCAGGCCGAGGGCTGGTATGTGCCCGTCCATGGGCAGGTTCTCGTGGAAGGAAAAAAGGCCGACAAATACCAAGTGATCCTTTACAAGGAGAACGCGGAATTGGGCAAACTCGATTGCGATAAAAAGGGTCGTTTCGAACTGGAGTTGGACATCGACGCGGCGTACACCATCCGCATTATCAAAGCAGGATATCAGGAGAAAATGGTCCACTTGGAGACCGTTCTGCCAAAGGACTTGGTGAAATACCCGGCTTATGAATGCACGGTAAGCCTCCAACAGAACGCATCGGCCAACATCGATCCGTTCTACACCGATTTCCCTTCCGCCATCATCCGGTACAATGAAGAACTGGGTGGCTTCTACCACAGCGAACATTACCTCACGCACATCCAAACGAAACTCGCGGGTTACGCGGCAGCGTCCTTCTGATGTGACATCCTCTTCTTCCCTGCCTTACAACAACTTAACCAAGGCGGGTAGAACAGCGAGGCGGGCCCGTAAGCCCGCCTCGACCTTTTTCAGGACTGCGAATGATCAGTGCTGATCGTAGTCGATCGTGACGTTCGCGGAACGTGGATGGGTTTGGCAGGTAAGCACATAGCCATCGGCCACCTCGTCATCGGTGAGCGCATAGTTCATCACCATTTCCACCTTCCCTTCCACGACGCGGGCCTTGCAGGTGCAGCAAACCGCTCCTTTGCAGGCATAAGGCACATCCACGCCTGCATCCAAGGCAGCATCCAGTACAGCATCGCCTTGGGCGTCCATTTGCAGAACGGTCTCCCGACCGTCCATGATCACTTTCACGGCAGCCTTGCCACTGAAGGCACCATCCACGGCCGCAACCGGAGGCTTCATCGTATCGGAGGCTACAGGCGTGCTGAAAAGCTCGATATGGATCCGCTTCTTGTCCACCCCATTGGCCTCCAGCGCCTCACTAACATTCACCATCATCTGCTCGGGTCCGCAGATGAAGAACTCCTTATGCAACGGGTCGGTCACGAAACGCTTCAGCAACTCCACTGCCTTCTCTTTGGTGATCCGGCCGTTGAAGAGCATATCCTCGTCCTTCCCCAGCGTGAGGATATGGTGGACGGCCAGTCGATCGCCGTGTTGGTGCTTCAACTCCTCGAGCCGCTTGCGGAAGATGATCCGGTCTTGATCGGTATTCCCGTAGAACAACGTGAAACGGCTCTTTGGCTCCCCGCGCAGCACGGTCTTGAGGATGCTGAGGATCGGCGTGATCCCGCTACCGGCCGCGAACGCAACGAAGTGGCGTTCTTGCAGGGGGTCGATGGCGGTGGTGAAATTGCCCATGGGCGACATCACCTCGATGTGCATGCCCGGTTTCAGCTTCTCCACAAGCTGGGTGCTCGCTCTGCCGCCGCTTACCTTTTTCACTGCGATGCGTAGTTCATCGCGATCGAGCGGGCTGCTGCAAATGCTGTAGCTGCGGCGCAGTTCCTCGCCGTTCACATTCAGCTTCAGGGTCACGTACTGCCCGTGCTCGAAGCGGAAATCCGACTGTTCGGACGCGGGTATCTTGAACCCGACTACGATACAATCGGAGGTCTCTTGGTGAACGTTCGCGACTTCGAGGCTGTGGAACCGGGCCATCCTGTTGGTGGTCATTTTAGTGGGGCGCAAAAATAGAGGTTGCCGAACGGGGTGGTGATCCCAAGGAACCAAGTAGTGGGTCAAGTTGTTCAGGACATGAGCCGGATCAGCCTCACACAACGCCGGTCACGCTATCTTAGCCAACCCATTAAGCAGGCCCCCAGAATGACGGACGTGAAGAACCTCGAGGACGTGTTCCAAGCCAAAGTGGACGCCGAGCAGAAGATCGAGCCAAAGGATTGGATGCCCGAGGCGTATCGCAAGAATCTGGTGCGCCAGATCAGCCAGCACGCGCACAGCGAGGTGGTGGGCATGCTGCCGGAAGGCAATTGGATCGGCCGTGCCCCCAGCCTGAAGCGCA
>Ga0335397_10004742_pt1 | contig 17900 bp, 8 predicted proteins | sample MAT04_FD_205740 | JGI IMG/M metagenome (GOLD analysis project Ga0335397, IMG submission 205740) | Freshwater microbial communities from Lake Fryxell liftoff mats and glacier meltwater in Antarctica - MAT-04 (spades assembly) (version 2) ... | reverse complement strand
CGTGAAGCCAACCAGGGCCCTGATGGCCATCCGACGGGTTTGGAGCCTTGAACCGGGTTGTGCGATGGCGATGCAAACATCTCGTTACCCAATCACTGATTCCGGTGTAGAGCGGCTCACGTCGAGGGTCGTGGAGTTTTACAAGGCTCGCGTGGACCAGCTTCAAAATCTCAAATGCGAAGTTTCCATCGCGAAAGTCGGCGATCGCAATGTTGATGTGTTCGAGTTGAGTTTCGATGATACGTCGGCAAATCCGTTGTATTGCCGCTGTTGTGTGAGTTTTGACAATGAAACTCATTTGCTCATTGCAGTCGAGAACTTCGATTGGAATGCGGACCGAAGTGCTGCGAGGCTGATTGAGAAGTATGCCTATCTCTCAATCGATCTCAATGTGGACCTGACAAACGGTGATTTTGATCGCCGCAATCCCCAATACGCATTTGTCAAGCGTTAGATCTGAACGTCAAGTATTTTGTAAGGAAGTCATATGAAGTGGATAGGAACAAAAAATCTGGGTATGCTTCTGCTGGCGATCTGGTTGATTGCGACGGGAGCAACTGCGTTTGTGCATGTAACATTCGCCAACATGGGTCTGATTCTCTCGTCGCTTGCGATTGCAGCAGGAGTTCTGATACTGCTCGATCGGTGATGTAAATTATCGAGTCACCAGGATCCATCAGGCATGAAGACTCAAGGCGAAATTGAAGCGGCAGTTTCCGAGGGAATTCGGCGATTTGAAACCGAATACATGGGTCGCGGTCCCAAGGAAATCCGCACGCATCTCCTGGGAGACCTGGTATTGGTACGGTTGAGCGGCGTGCTGACAGCCGCTGAACAGCATCTTGCGAGGTCGCTTCCGGCCGAAAAGGGGCGGGATCTGCTGAAGCAGGTACGAACCCATCTGGTCGAAACGGCCAGATCGCAACTCGAAGCGATGCTGAAAGAATCAACCGGCGTGGGCTGCAAAAGTATGCACCATGACATCAGTACAGTCACTGGCGAAGAGGTGATGGTTTTTGTATTGAACGAGGCTCCGCCATGTCGCGAACTGAAGAAGCGGTAGTGAATTGGCCGAATTTCCCCAACGCGATTCTCCGTGCCAGCTGTTGTTGTTTTGACTCGGAGGACTGACGCCTAATGGTACTTGATTTACGGAGCCGAGCCGCTTGGGCACAAGATGTTCAATCTTTCTCGCGGCTCAGCAGGAGCTTCGCCTTCCCGATCGAAAAACCTGCTTCCCAAACCAAAACCCATTGGCCTGACGCCCGACCGCTGGCCAGCAATAAGGAATTCTGCATGTTGATTCGGGTTGATTTTGAAATCTCATTTACGTTTCCCGAGGCGACTCCCGTTGTGCTGATGACGTATCTGCATCCGTCGCGCGATCCCACGGTACAGAGTGCAGAACAATTCTCGATTGAACCGGGTGTTTCCGTATCGGGATTCATTGACAGTTACGGAAACCGTTGCGGACGCGCTGTGGTGCCGTCCGGGTTTGTCACATTTCGAAATCACGCGATCGTCGAAGACTGCGGCTTGCCCGATCTTGTCGTTCGCGGTGCGACTCAGGCGAATGTTCAGGATCTTCCGGATTCCGTCCTGATGTTCCTGCTGCCGAGCCGCTACTGCGAAGTCGACAGCGAGTTGAAAGATCTTGCCTGGTCGCATTTCAAAGGAACTCCACCGGGCTGGTCCCGCGTTCAGGCGGTTTGTGATTATGTCCATCGCCATATTCGATTTGACTACCAGCAGGCGCGCCCGACGCGTACCGCGCTGGAAGCTTATCGAGAGCGAATCGGCGTGTGCCGCGACTACATGCATCTGGCGATCACGTTTTGCCGCTGCCTCAATATCCCGGCTCGTTACTGTACCGGTTATCTGGGCGATATTGGCGTCCCGCTGCAGCCAAGTCCAATGGATTTCAGCGCTTGGTTTGAAGTGTACCTCGGCGGTCAGTGGTACACGTTTGATGCTAGAAACAATCTGCCTCGAATCGGTCGCGTACTCATGGCTCGAGGCCGTGATGCAGCCGATGTCGCCATAACGACGACGTTCGGACAAAGTCAGTTGCAGTTGTTTAAGGTCGGAACTGACATTGTGTGAGTTCGATTGCGGTGACAAGTTCAACAGCTTGTCGGCTGACAGTCTTCGTTTGTCGATTATCGAAAAGCGGGCGTGCGGTGGAGCGAAAAGATGATCACCTCTTCGCCGCTGACAGTGCTGATGTCGTGGTGCAGACTGATGACTTTTGAGCTGGTGATCTTTTCAATCAACGTTTCCAGCGCGGGGCGAGCGATTTCGATCAATTGAGTTCGAACGTCTTTCAGCAGATCGCGGCCCCTTTCCGGCGATTGGGTTTGTACGAGATGCTGTTCTGCTGCGGTCAGGACACCCTGCAGTCGAATCAACAGGAGATCATTGATCAGGAAACAGCGAATATCCTTGGGGCCGCGACCCATATACTCGAGTTCAAATTTCGAAATGCCTTGGCAAACAGCTGCTTCCATTTCGCCCTGAGTCATCATAGAAAAGTTCAATTCAGGGAAGCTGCCAACGAAATTAAATGCGAGCAGGTTTCGAAAACGTGAAGGCCACGGACAGAGTGTCGATGCAGCATGATAATGATCCAGCCAGCCGATTGACAGAAGGTCAGAAGTGATCAAATCTGTTCACTTTGACATTCAGTCGGAACGATAGCGTGCTTTCCGGCGGACATTCTATACAATAAGGCCGAAGGTTGGAGTTCAAATTGAGCTTTGGCCGACATAATTGTTGGTTGCGGAAGACTATACGAACGGCATCCTGGTCAATCCAGGTGCAGGTCGAGCAGTAAGCCGATGTGGAGGACTCTCATTGCGAGGGGCTCCCACATCGGCTTTTTTTATGCGTTTAGGAATTATTCGAACAGATTTGAAACTCACCGATGCCCAATTCAATTCCCTTGATTGACGACATTCAAAACTACGCGCAGAACATCGTCGATACGGTGCGTGAACCGCTGCTGATTCTGGACGCCACGCTGCGAGTTCGGAGCGCGAACCGAGCATTTTATCAAACGTTTCGAGTGTCTCCAGGGGAGACCGAAGGGCGATTGATCTACGAACTTGGCAATGGGCAATGGGATATTCCTGACCTTCGAACCCTGCTGGAAGACATCGTTCCCAAGAGCTCCGTATTCGACGACTTCGAATTCGAACACACGTTTCCGGACATCGGTCGCCGAGTCATGCTGCTGAACGCTCGCAAGCTTCAAGCGGGTCAGCATGGCGAGCTGCTGGTACTGGCAATGGAAGACGTCACAGCTCGGCGACAGGCCGAAGAAGCACTTGTGAAGGCAGGCGCGTTGCAGAGCGCCATCTTCAACAGTGCGAATTTCTCAAGTATCGCCACCGACGCGAGGGGAGTCATCCAGATCTTCAACGTCGGCGCGGAGCGGATGCTGGGGTACACGGCGGCGGAGGTCATCAACACGATCACTCCAGCCGACATTTCTGACCCGCAGGAAGTCGTCGCGAGAGCAAAATCGCTGAGCGTTGAATTAAACACTCCGATTACACCCGGCTTTGAGGCACTCGTGTTTAAGGCATCGCGAGGAATCGAAGACATCTACGAATTGACCTATATCCGTAAAGACGGCAGCCGGTTTCCCGCTGTCGTCTCAGTCACCGCGCTGCGGGATGATCAAAATGAAATCATTGGCTACCTGCTGATCGGCACGGACAATACCGCTCGTAAGCAGGTAGAAGCCGAACGAATGCTGCTCGATCAGCGAGTCCGCGACCAACAGTTTTACACGCGATCACTTATTGAATCGAACATCGACGCCCTGATGACAACTGATCCACGCGGCATCGTCAGCGATGTCAACAAGCAGATGGAGTTGCTTACGGGATGCACCCGCGACGAACTCATTGGAGCGCCGTTTAAGGATTACTTCACCAATCCTGAACGTGCCGAAGCAGGGATCAAATTGGTTCTGTCAGAAGGCAAGGTCACTGACTACGAACTCACGGCCCGAGCAAGAAACGGGCAAGAAACGATCGTGTCCTACAACGCAACAACGTTTTATGACCGCGATCGAAAGTTGCAGGGAGTCTTCGCGTCTGCTCGTGATGTGACAGAACGCAGCCGACTCGAAAAACAGACGCAGAATCAGGCGGCCGAATTGTCGGACCTGCACCGTCGCAAGGACGAGTTTCTGGCGATGCTCAGCCATGAACTGCGAAGTCCGCTGGCACCGATCGCTAATGCCGTTCAAATGCTGGGACTGCAAAAAGGAACGGAAAGTCTCGTTCAACGACAGTCCCGAGCGATTATTGAGCGACAAATGTTTCACCTGCAGCATCTGGTGGATGACCTTCTGGAAGTCTCACGCATTACAACAGGGATGGTTCAACTTCGCCGAGTTCCCGTCACGATCAGCGACATCATCGAAGGGGCCATCGAAACCGTCCGACCGCTCATCGAAAAGCGTCGCCATGAATTTTCTGTTTCGATGCCGTCAGAACCCATCTGGCTGAATGCCGATGCGGCACGCCTGGAACAAGTCGTTGTGAATCTGTTGACGAATGCGGCCAAATACACGGACGAAGCAGGTCATATTTGGCTAACCGTCGTAAAAGAGGATCAGGAGTGCGTGTTGCGGATTCTTGATACCGGCGTGGGAATCACTGCCGATCTGCTTCCATGCATCTTTGACCTGTTCACTCAGGCGGACCGTTCGCTGGACCGTTCGCAGGGAGGATTGGGCATCGGGCTGGCACTGGTCCAGCGGCTGACGGAATTGCACGGTGGAAGCGTTGAGGTCCAGAGTACGCTCAAACAGGGCAGCGAGTTCATTGTGCGATTGCCTGTCGTGCAGGCAGTCGTCTCGGATTCGCCTGTCGTCGAAACGGGCGAGCAAAAGGTCCGTCCGTTGCGAGTCCTCGTTGTGGATGACAACGTCGACACGGCTTTGAGCTTTTCGATGCTGTTGCGGGCATCGGGGCACGATGTTCAGACGGCCCACGATGGACTGAAAGCTGTCCAGGCAGCGATCGACTTTCGTCCCGACATTGTTCTGCTCGACATCGGCTTGCCGGGTCTCAACGGTTATGAAGTCGCGAAGAAAATTCGAATGCATCCCGACCTGCAGCATGTGGTTCTGGTAGCACTGACGGGGTACGGACAGGATTCGGACAGACAGGCATCCGGTGAGGCAGGCTTCACACATCATCTTGTCAAGCCCGCGCGATTTGATGAGCTGCAGAAGATCCTGGCAACGGTTGCGGAGCAAGTGGCGTGATGATGAGGTTTTTCATTCTGAGCCGCGAAGAGCTAGTTGCGGGTGAGCGTCTGAAATTCACGGGGAAAACACATTCGGCTATGCGGTTGTTGATTTAATGGGTTTTCACAACCCGACACGTCAGTGAGGGATAAGATTGCCAGCGTTTTTCACCTAACATCCCTCGCTGACGCAGCGGGTTAGGATTAAATCAACAGACCGCTAGCGCCTTTCGGCTCACATATCTGAAATGTTCGAGACTTTCTCATGACCAACAACCAACCAACCCTTTCCAGCGACCCGCGACCAGCGGAAAGTGCGCAGGAACTTGCGGACATTCCGTCCGAGATCAATGAACCCGCATTGTTCCCGATCGTCGGCGTTGGCGCTTCGGCCGGAGGGCTGGAAGCGTTTACGCAATTCCTCACGGATCTGCCGTGTGATACGGGGATGGCATTCGTGCTGGTTCAACACCTGGCGCCGAATCATCCCAGCGCTCTTGCTGAGATACTCTCGCGAGCAACCAAAATGCCGGTGACCGAAGTGCAGGGGGAACCCACTGTCGAGCCGAATCATGTTTACATTATTCCGCCCGCACGCAGCATGACCATTTCCAATGGTGTCTTGCAGCTTTTGCCACGTGAAACCAGCGGAGGACTCCATCGTCCGATTGATGAGTTCTTTACTTCGTTGGCCGAAGAATGGCAGCATCGAGTGATCGGAATCGTGCTTTCCGGAACCGCAAGCGACGGAACGATCGGACTGGAAGCCATCAAGGCAGAAGGCGGCACCACGTTCGCGCAGGACTCCACCGCACAACAGGAAGGCATGCCGCGCAGTGCAATTGCTTCAGGATGCGTGGACTTTGTGATGTCTCCAATCGAGATCGCTCGGGAAATCGTGCGCATTGGCCGGGAGCCCTACGATCTTTCCAAAGCAAAGTCTCGCAAAATTGATGATAAGCCAGGCTTTGTGCAGATTGTAAAACTGCTCCACCACGCCACCGGCGTCGATTTCACGCATTACAAGTTTAACACTCTCTACCGCCGCGTGACTCGCCGGATGACGCTTCAGAAACTCGATGACCTGAATCAGTACATTGAATCACTGGAAAAGTCGCCAGCCGAAGTTGAAGCCTTGTTCCAGGACATCCTGATCAGCGTGACCAGCTTCTTTCGCGACCCTGAAGCGTTTGAAGTTCTCAGAACTGTCGTGTTTCCACGATTGCTTGCCGGAAGAACTCGCCACGACCCGGTGCGGATCTGGTCGCTTGGGTGCTCAACCGGTCAGGAAGTGTATTCGTTAGCGATGGTTTACGCAGAAGCTGCCGACGCTGCTGGAAGCCAGGCACCGCTGCAGGTCTTCGCGACGGATGTCAACGCCGCTAATATCGAAAAGGCTCGCGCGGGCGTCTTCTCAAAGGAGATGGCCCAGGACATTTCGCCAGAAAGACTTCGGCGATTTTTCACGGAGGTGGATGGCGGCTACCGGATCAGCAAATCTATCCGTGATGCCTGCGTCTTTTCTCGCCACAACGTTCTGGCAGACGCGCCGTTCTCCCGCATGGACTTTATCTGTTGCCGAAACGTTTTGATCTACCTGGAGCCTTTGCTGCAACAGAAAATTATGCCTCTGCTGCACTATGCATTGAAGCCAGCGGGAATTCTCTGGCTGGGCGGCTCTGAAACAATCGGCAGCTATCGCAATCTGTTTGAGGCTGAAGATTCTCGACACAGAATCTACACAAGGAAGCCCGGCGCCAGCGCAGATCGTGGACACTTCGCGCTGCAGCATAGCGGATCACCTCGAGCGCCTTTTGTCCCGTTCACAATTCGAACAGTGGATGCCGCGGTCGATTTACATCAGGAAGCTGACCGAGTTCTGCTGATGAAGTTTGCTGCACCTGGAGTCGTCGTGTCGGCTGATCTGGAGATTCTACAGTACCGCGGTGACACAGGTTTGTTCCTGACGCCAGCTCCCGGCAAAGCCACCTTCAGTCTGCTCAAGATGCTTCGTGAAGGACTGCTGGTCGGCGTTCGCGCGGCCATCCTTCGCGCTGGCACGGAAAAGTCGCCGATTCGCGAGGAAGGCTTGCGAGTCAAAACCAACGACGGATACATCAATGTCGCCATCGAAGTGATTCCTCTTAGAAAAGGCGAGGACAAGAATGGAGGCTATTTGATACTGTTTGAAGATCCGATGGCCGCGTCCTATATGGACGGAGAGCGTCAGACTTCCGGTAATATCGACCGTTCTCGCCTGGTTGCAGATCAAAGTATCGCCCCCCCCCGCTCGCCGGAATCGCGTTTGATCGATGCCGATAACGTGCGACTGGAGCAGGAACTTGTCGCCACGCGTGACTATCTGCAATCAATGATCGAAGAACAGGAATCGGTCAACGAAGAGCTGCAGTCAGCCAACGAAGAAGTTCTGTCAGCCAATGAAGAACTGCAAAGCACGAATGAAGAACTGGAGACATCTAAAGAGGAAATTCAATCGAGCAACGAAGAACTGGCCACGGTCAATGATGAGCTGAATCGTCGCAATGCCGAACTGCACCAAGTGAACAACGACCTGGTAAATCTTATTGGCTGCATCCAGTCGGCCGTCGTAATGCTCGGGATGGATTTGCGGATTCGGCGATTTACACCATCCTCCGAAGTTTTGCTCAAGCTGACTTCCGGCGACGTCGGTCGTCGGTTGACGGACATACAGTTGAACCTCGACGGTCTTTCCGACCTCGAAGCCATGCTCAAAGACGTTCTCGACTCTAGCCGCACAAAGGAACGCGACGTCCAGGACAAATCGGGGCACTGGTATTCACTGAGACTCCGTCCGTACCGAACTGTCAAAAATGTGGTAGACGGAATCGTTGTAATGCTGATTGATGTGGATGCGTTGAAACGGGCTCACGAGTACACGGAGAGTATCGTGGCAACGGTTCGCGAACCTCTGCTGGTGCTGGATCAGAAACTCAATATTCAATCGGCGAGTCGCTCGTTCTACGAAACATTTCAGGTGTCTTCGGAGGAAACACTCAGCCGACCGCTGTTTCAACTGGGCAACGGACAGTGGGATATTCCAGAGTTGCGCCGCCTGCTGGTCGAATTGCTTCCGCTGGAAAATGATGTCGTCGATTTTGAAATGGAACACGAGTTTGAACGCATCGGCCACAAGTCGATGCGCCTGAGTGCTCGGCGCCTGATTCAGGCGCCGAACAATGTTCCTCTCATCTTATTGGCGATCGAGGATATCACAGAGAGAAAGTTGGTCCAGCAAACTCTGCGGGACCTTGCGCAAAGTTTCCACAACAAGATTGATGCACTTCCCGCAGCGGTATACACAACGGACGCGAACGGTCGAATCACTTACGCGAATGTCGCTGCCATCGAGCTGGCCGGCAGAATACCAGACCATCAGAGCGATCAATGGTGTTTGACTCGGAAGATGTATCATCCTGACGGCACTGAGTGGCCTCACAATGAGTGTCCGATGGCAATGACGCTCAAGACAGGAGTTGCGGTGCGTGGCACCGAAATCATCGTCGAACATTCTGACGGGACGCGTCGCTGGGTACAGCCGTACCCAACGCCTCTGCTTGATGCTGCAGGCAATGTAACTGGTGGCATCAATATGCTGGTGGATATTACAGATCGCAAGACAGCGACCGCCGCCATTCAGGCACAGCACGAACTGTTGACGGTGCTTTCCGAAGCGGCGACAGCATTGCTGTTTGCAAATACTCCTGATGCCATGTTACACGGAATGCTGGCGAAAATTGGTCCGCTTCTGGGCATTGATGTCTATTTCAACTATATGGCTGATCATGGTGGTGATGCCCTGCGACTTGTATCCAGTGACGGGATTTCGGCCGAGAGTGCTCGTTTAATTGAACGTCTGGAATATGGTCAGGGACTTTGTGGGACCGTCGCATCGAATCGCGAATCGATAGTGCGGACGCACCTTCAGCAATCGGACGATTCAATTGCTGAACTGGGAAGATCGTTTGGCTTTCGAGCATATGCCTGCAACCCATTACTGTCCGACGATCTGCTGCTGGGAACACTTTCATTTGCAAGTCGTTCGAAAGATCAGTTTTCTGCAGATGAACTGACCTTTCTGCAAACGATTACGGACTACGTTGCCGTGGCCTATGCACGAATGCACGCGCAGGATGCAATGCGAGAGAACGAAGAGCGACTGCAATTCATTATGGATTCCATGCCGCAGAAAGTTTTTACGACGACACCCAGCGGCCACATTGATTACTTCAATCCGCAGTGGATTGAGTTTACGGGCATGACCTTCGAGGAAATGTACGCTTCCGGATGGACTCAATTCGTCCATCCCGATGACCTGCCCGAGAAAACCCGGCTTTGGACACACGCTTTTGAGACCGGCGAGCCGTTTCAGTCGGAGCATCGCCTTCAGCGCGCAGATGGCGAGTACCGCTGGCATTTCGGTCGGGCAACACCGCTGCGCGATGAGAACGGCAGCATTCTGATGTGGGTCGGCTCGAACACCGACGTCAATGACATCAAGCAGGCCGAGATCGCCCTGCATGAATCCGAGGTGCGATACCGCAGACTGTTTGAAGCAGCTAAAGACGGAGTTCTGATTCTCGATTCGACCAACGGCAGGATCATTGATGTTAATCCGTTTATGGGTGAATTACTGGGCTACTCCCACAGCGAATTCATTGGCAAGGAACTCTGGGAAATGGATCTGTTCAGCGGCAAGACGGCGAACGAATCCATGGTGCGGGAACTGCAGGAGAAAGGCTATGTGAGAATTGAAAAGTTGCCTCTCGCATCCAAAGACGGACGTGCAGTCGAAGTAGAAGTTGTGGCCAACGCCTATCAGGAAGATCACCACTGCGTTATTCAATGTAATATTCGTGACATCACAGAACGCAGCCGAATGGAAAATGTCCTGCGGAGGCAAGCCGTTCAATTATCAGAAATGCATCGTCGCAAGGACGAGTTTCTGGCGATGCTGAGTCACGAGCTGCGCAGCCCACTTGCACCGATCGCAAACGCAGTACAGCTTTTGGGTCTCCAGAAATCCGGTGAGAATAGAATTCAGCAACAGGCGCGTGGGATCATCGAACGTCAGGTGGGACAGCTTCAGCATCTGGTCGATGATCTGCTGGAAGTGTCCCGCATCACTACCGGTCGAGTCCAACTGCGTCTCGAAACAGTTGATATTTGCAGCATCGCAGAGGGCGCTGTGGAAACCGTTCGTCCCTTGATTGAGCAACACCGACATGAACTGACAGTGACTCTGCCACAGGAGCCTGTCTGGATGGTTGCCGATGCGGCTCGCCTGCAACAAGTGCTGGTGAACTTGCTGACGAACGCTTCAAAGTACACCGAAGGAGGCGGACACATCTGGCTATCGGTTGAACGCATCAGCGACCAGGCGAGCGGGGGACGTCAGTCCCTTGATTCGTCCCCTGCTTCGGCATCCACAATCAATCCGGCGACTCACGTCCCCGGTTCGTTTGAGTGCCTGGAACAAGTCGTGCTTCGAGTTCGAGACACTGGCGTCGGCATTTCTCCGGCACTGCTTCCTCATGTCTTCGACCTGTTCACGCAGGCCGATCGTTCCCTTGATCGTGCGCAGGGCGGTTTGGGCATTGGGCTCGCTCTGGTGCGACGCCTGACAGAGTTACACGGCGGAACGGTCGAAGCTTTCAGCACCATGGGAGAAGGCAGCGAATTCGTCGTGCGACTGCCTTTGGTGAGCAACGAGGCGCAAGATACGAGCAACGAGTCCGATGCCGCTTCTAACCTCGCGTCCGGCAACTCGCCGCTCGCCGCCCCTCTGAAAGTCCTGGTGGTTGATGACAACGTCGATACGGTGCTGGGATTTTCGATGCTGCTGAAGGCCTCGGGGCATGATGTAAGAACCGCTCATGATGGATTGTCTGCGGTTGAGACCGCAATCGACTATCGCCCGGATGTCGTCCTGCTGGATATCGGGTTGCCCGGACTAAACGGATACGAAGTCGCAAAGCGGTTGCGACAACACCCGAATCTCAAGAACACCGTGTTGATTGCCCTGACTGGTTATGGCCAGGACACCGACCGACAAACATCGCAGCAGGCGGGATTCGATCATCATTTGGTGAAGCCCGCACGATTTGACCAACTCAAGCAGATTCTGGCGACCGTTCAGGAGGGGTTGAAGTTGTAGGGAATGCAAAACGCTGGCGTTGACTTTCGTCAGGCGAGCGGGGGATGTCAATCCCCTGATGTGTGTTGCCACTCCGGAAAATCCGGTCACTGACGTACCCGGCTCGCCGTTTAAATATACCTGTCCTTGTCTGAGGAGAAACGATCAAATGCCAACCACTGAACACAAACCACTTCGAGTCCTTGTTGTCGATGACAACCGCGACGGGGCTGACGCGCTGGGTTTGCTGCTGGAAGAGCTCGACAACGAAGTTCATGTCACTTACGGCGGCGTTCAGGCGCTGGATGTGGCAACCGCCTTTCGTCCGGATCTGGTGCTCGTCGATCTCATGATGCCGGGCATGGACGGCTTCACGCTCGTCACCAGATTTCGGCAGATCCCCGCGTTTGCCGAAATGAAAATCGTCGCAATCACTGGTCAAAAAGGCGACGAATATCACGCGCTCGCGATGAAAGCCGGATGCGATCTGGTTCTCTACAAGCCAGTCACACTGGCGGCCGTGCGGATGGTTTTGGCAAACATTGCTCCCGTCGCTTCTGGCACGAAAACCCCCGTGATGCGTTCGAGATCATCACCTGAACCCGCTACCGATCTGCGATTGCCCATCGGTGAAGCTCGCAAACTTCGGAGTGGGCGTGCATCAAAAAGCCTGACCCAGGCGGAAAGTGAAGCCGCGATCTGTGACGGCATCATTCGCTTTCAGGATGAATATCTCGGGTGGCGTTCGGAACGCATTCACGCACACCTGATCAAAGATTTGCTCATCGTACGCATTCTGGGAGTGCTGACTCTTGCAGAACGACAACTTGGAAAATCCACGTCACCTGAAAAAGGCCGGGACCTCATCAAACAGACCAGAAAACAGCTTCTGGAACTGGCTCGTCCCATGCTGGAATCGCTGGTTCACGAAGCGGCTGGTGTGAAGGTCCGAAGCATGCATCACGACATCAGTACTGTGACCGGTGAGGAGGTTGTTGTGTTTTCACTGACAGAGGCACCAAAGTTTCAATGAGACAAATGTGAGTGAGCCGCAAAGCGCTAGCTGCGGGTGAGTGTGTAACAAAACCAGGGAAAACAGCCGCGGCTAGCGCCTTGCGGCTCATGATTGTGTAATTGAACAATAAAGGGATTTCAATAAATGCCGCTTCCGGAAATGAAGAGTCGGTTGGGCCGCTTGATGTGCTGGCCGAAGAGGGGTTGCAAGGGCGTTGGTGATGCGAGCGTCGTCGAAGAACTCCCGCTGCGATCTGAACTGCTGAACGTTGAGCAACTGGAGCGGCACGCGCGAACGATCGCGGGCACTCATCGGTTATCGACACAACAAGCGGACGACAAACTGCTGCCTCGGCTGGTGGAAAACGAACGAATCCTGGTCGATACATACGATCAGATCGCCGCCGCAGCGGCTCGCAATCGGAGGATCGTCCCAGCGGCAGAATGGCTGCTGGATAATTTCTATCTGATTGAAGAACAAATCCGTTCGACGCGGCGATTGCTTCCGAAATCCTACAGCGGTGAACTTCCTCGATTGGCAAACCGCGCCCACGCGGATTATCCGCGCGTCTACGACATCGCTCTGGAGTTGATTGCGCACACGGATGGACGTATGGACGCAGCGAGCCTGACCGGGTTCCTGACGGCGTATCAAACTGTCGCGCCGCTCAAGCTGGGCGAACTCTGGGCGTTGCCTTTGATGCTGCGACTCGCGCTGCTTGAAAATCTGCGACGGGTGGCCGTACGAATTTCTCAGGGGCGCTGCGATCGCGATCAGGCCAGTGACTGGGCCGAACAGATGATTCGCACGGTCGAACACAAGCCCACTGATCTGGTGCTCGTACTGGCCGACATGGCGCGACAAAATCCACCGCTATCGGGAGCGTTTCTCGCCGAGCTGACTCGCCATCTGCAGGGGCAGAATCCAAATTTCGCCTTCGCTAGTAGCTGGCTTGAACAACGACTGGCCGATTCGGGCCAGACAACTGAGCAATTGATTCTTGCCGAAGGGCAGGCTCAGGCCGCCGACCAGGTGTCAGTAGGAAACAGTATTACCAGTCTTCGGTTTCTTGCCGTCAACGATTGGCGGGAATTTGTTGCTGATCAGAGCCTGGTGGAACAGACACTGAACCGAGATCCCGCTGGTGTCTATTCCGGAATGGACTTCGCCACGCGCGACCGTTATCGCCATGCTGTCGAAGCGATCGCTCGTCGATCACGCTGTCCGGAATACGATGTAGCTCAGCGCGCCATCCAGTTGTCGCAGGCTGAGCAGACGGCAGCATCGAATCAACGGGCGCACCATGTCGGATACTTTCTGGTGGATCAGGGACGACCGGCACTGGAACGCCTCGTCCACATGCATTTGACCGCAGGGACAGTGATCGACAAGTTTCGTCGACGCTTTCCGCTGTTCATTTACGGCGTTTCCATGTTGACATTCACTGCGATCATCATGGTCCTCCTGTGGAACTGCAGTGCGGGACAAAGACCAGGGACAATGCTGCTTTGGCTGCTGGCAATTCCCGCTTTCATGTCAGCCGGACAGCTGGCCGTGGGACTTGTCCACTGGCTGATGACGACCGTGATGACTCCTCAGGCGTTGCCTCGCATGGATTTCCACGCCGGGATTCCGCCGGAACATCGCACGCTGGTGGTGGTTCCAACGATGCTGTCGAATGCAGCTTCCGTCGAGCGGTTACTGGAAGGGCTCGAAATCCGGTATCTCGCCAATCGCGAAAGCTGCCTGCACTTCGCTCTTCTGACCGATCTGGAGGACGCCGCCGAAGAAGTCCTGCCTGAAGACGCCGCGCTGGTTCGACTGGCTTGTGACGGTATCACGGCGCTTGCCCAAAAATATGAGCACGATCGGGCGGATATCTTCTTTCTGCTGCATCGCAGTCGTCGCTGGAATGCTCAGTCAAACCAGTGGATGGGCTACGAGCGAAAACGAGGAAAGCTGGCCGATTTGAACGCCACACTTCGTGGAGCCACAGGAAGATTCGCCAGGATTGTCGGAACCAGCGAAATCCTGCCGCAAATCAAATATGTCATCACGCTTGATACCGACACGCAACTGCCGCGAGATTCCGCCTGTGAAATGGTTGCAGCGATGGCCCATCCGCTCAATCGGCCTGTGCTGGATGCCGATGGCAAGCAAGTAATTCATGGCTATACAATTCTGCAGCCGCGAGTTGGTGTCAGTCTCCCCAGTGCGTACCGATCGTGGTTCGTGCGACTGTTTGGCGGAGATCCGGGCGTTGATCCCTACACGCGAGTCGTCTCGGATGTGTATCAGGATCTCTTTTCCGAGGGTTCGTTTATCGGCAAAGGCATTTACGATGTCGATATGTTCGATCGTCGCTGCGGTGATTTCCCTGAGAACCGAATTCTGAGTCACGATCTGCTGGAAAGCTGCTACTGCCGTTCCGCACTGTTGACGGATGTGATTTTGTATGAAGACTACCCGTCGAGCTACACCGCCGATGTTGGCCGACGACATCGCTGGATGCGCGGTGACTGGCAGATCGCCGCATGGTTGATGCCACGAGTCCACAGTCTTTCCTCCGGAAGTGCCGAAAACCCGATCTCCTGGTTGTCTCGATGGAAGATTCTTGACAATCTTCGCCGCAGCATCGTGCAAGTCTCAATGCTGGCCCTGTTGCTGCTGACATGGATGCTTGCTCCGCCGTCGATGGCGATGCATGTAACAGTCTTCATCGTGCTGGTGGTGACCCTGCCGTCGCTGCTGACGGCGCTCATGGATCTCGCGAGAAAACCTGCGGGCCTTCCGGTGGCCATACACTTGATGACCTGTCTGACTTCGACTGTTCGTCCGCTGGCTCAGAGCGTGTTCGCCCTGATGTTTCTTCCGTATGAAGCGTTCATCAGCCTTGACGCCGTGGTACGCACGCTGGTGCGAGTCCACTGGACAAAATCGAAGCTGCTGGAATGGAGGACGTCCAGCGACGCAGAACGCAGTGCCCGCTCAGACCTGAAGGGTTTCTTCCGAGCCATGCTGGTCGCTCCGACCATCGCAGCAGCAACGCTGGCGTACCTGATTCTGCTGCGTCCGGAAGTCCTGCTGGTCGCCGGCCTGTTGCTGGCCATGTGGATCATTTCACCGGCAGTTGCGTGGTGGCTAAGTCGTCCGATTCTTCCGACTCCCGTAAAGCTGACAATGAAGCAACACATCTTCCTGAGACGAACCGCGCGAAAAACGTGGCGCTACTTCGAGACTTTCGTCACGGAAGAAGAAAACTGGCTGCCGCCCGACAATGTGCAGATGAATCCTGGCGAAGTGATTGCATCGCGAACAAGCCCCACCAACATTGGTATGGCCTTGCTGGCTGATCTGGCGGCGCATGACTTTGGGTATATTTCGGTTGCGTGTCTGCTCGACCGCACGCGAAAGACGTTTGGCACGATGTCGAAGATGGAACATCATCGCGGCCATCTTTTTAACTGGTACGACACACAAACTCTGCAACCACTGGCTCCGCTGTACGTTTCGACCGTCGATAGCGGCAACCTTGCCGGACATTTGTATGTCCTTGGCAGCGGTTTCAGAGAACTCATCGACGCTAAGATTCTTCCTCGGCGCGTTTGCGACGGTCTGGTCGACACGCTGGGCATTCCTTTGGATGAATCACTCGACAACAAGTCCGGTGATCAGAAGCCTGGCACATCCGAACCTTCACTTCGCATTGACGGAAACATCATGCGGAGTCTCGAACGACAAATCGAAGGACTGGAACGCTGCCCGTATCAGATCGGAGCAACTCAGACGCTGCTGTTGAGGCTGATTGACGATGCAACGGCAGCGGCGTCAGAAAAGTCTTTGCAGCTGCATCCGGAACTTCACTGGTGGCTGAGTGCGTTTGTGCGAGCCTGCACGGACCATCTCCAGGAACTGCAACGACTCGCCGCCTGGTCAGCCCTTCCGAATCCGCCGTCTGGATTCTGGGACGTTGGGTCGGCTGAACCACTGCTGCGTCTGGCGGAACTGCGTTCGCAACTCGCGACATTAGATGCGGTTCCGACGCTGAAGTCAGTGGCGACTCTGACTCAGACGTTCGATCCGCTGATCGATGCCATCCTCGCCGACTTTTCTGCCGTCAACGCTCTGACGCCAGACAGAGCGATCGCTGACAAAGTGGATTGGCTGCAATTGCTGCAACAAGCTCTGACGAAGTCGTCGAAACTGGCCTCGACTCGTATTCACAGTCTCGAACAGATCGCTGATCAGTGTTCAGAATTCGCTGAGATGGATTTCGAATTTCTGCACAACAAGTCACGTGATCTCTTCGCAATTGGATTCAACGTCAGCGAAAACCGCATCGACAGCGGCTGCTACGATTTGCTGGCCTCAGAAGCACGGCTTGCCAGCTTTGTCCTCATCGCGCAGGGTCACTTCAGCCAGGAACACTGGTTCGCCCTCGGCCGCCTGCTCACCACTGCCAGCGGGGCTCCAGCGTTGCTCAGTTGGAGCGGATCGATGTTTGAGTATCTGATGCCGATGCTTGTCATGCCAACATACGAAGGTACGTTGCTGGATCAGACGTGCCGCGCCGTTGTTCGTCGGCAGATCAATTATGGCCGTCAGCGCGGAGTCCCGTGGGGCATTTCCGAATCCGGCTACAACATGGTTGATCGAAGTCTCAACTACCAGTATCGCGCGTTCGGTGTTCCCGGCCTGGGACTCAAACGAGGACTCGCGGAAGATCTCGTGATCGCACCGTACGCAACAACGCTGGCTTTGATGGTGGCTCCGGAAGCAGCCTGCAAAAATCTGGAACGACTGGCGCAGGATGGACGAGATGGAGCGTATGGTTTCTACGAGGCCGTCGATTATACGCCGTCGCGGCTGCCACCGGGTGCGAACAGCGTGACGGTGCGGCAGTTCATGGCACATCACGCCGGTATGAGTTTATTGTCGCTGGAATACCTGCTGCTGGATCAGCCGATGCAGCGACGTTTCGCCAGCGATCCTGCTTTTCGAGCCATCGATCTTCTGTTGCATGAACGTGTCCCAAGGGCCACGGTTCCCGTGTTCCCGCATGCGATCGAAGCCAGTGCCACTCGCATTGCTTCGGCGGAAGAGGCCGGGACGATGCGCGTCTTCACCGACCCGAGCAGTGCCGTTCCGGAAGTTCATCTGCTGTCCAACGGGCAATATCATGTTGCCATCACAGCCGCTGGCGGTGGCTACAGTCGCTGGCGAGATCTGGCGGTGACTCGTTGGCGCGAAGATCCGACGCGCGACTGCTGGGGTTCATTCTGCTATCTGCGCGATCTCGACAGCGGAACACTTTGGTCAACATCGTGGCATCCGACAGGCAAACCGTCAAAACCATACGAAGCGATTTTTACTCAAGCCCGTGCTGAGTTTCGTCGGCGCGACGAATACATCGAATCGCACGCGGAAATCAGCGTGTCGTCAGAA
>Ga0335397_10004736_pt1 | contig 17906 bp, 20 predicted proteins | sample MAT04_FD_205740 | JGI IMG/M metagenome (GOLD analysis project Ga0335397, IMG submission 205740) | Freshwater microbial communities from Lake Fryxell liftoff mats and glacier meltwater in Antarctica - MAT-04 (spades assembly) (version 2) ... | reverse complement strand
CTTGCTGCCGCAGGAATTCAAGGAACTGGGCGTGGATCGCGAAGTGCTGATCCTGGAGAACTGCAAGCCCATCCTGGCCGACAAGATTCGCTACTACACCGACCCCGTGTTCATGGCCAGGCTCATGCCGCCGCCCGAGTTGCCAGAGCTCGACCTCGCCACCCATCGTGCCCGAGTCGAGCAACGCGTGCGCATTGCCGGCGACGATGAAGAGTTCGGCCTCGATCAGATTGCCGTCGATTTCCATGGTCTGCCTCACCTGGGAGCCGATGCTTCAGCCGAGCAAGTGCAGTCCTTCGTCACCGGGTTCTTTGAGGCGCTTGAAACAGCTTCTGCAGCTTCTGTCGCTTCGGCGCGGACGATCGCATCTGCTGAACGGCAATCCAACCTGGAGCCGGCACGCGCCTCTTGACCGTAATGACAACAGTAATGACAACGGTAATGACTACACCTATGACTATCTCCCGGACGATCTGCAAGTCCCTTACTCCGACGTTCGCGATGGCGCGCACCGCCTGCTGCGTCGGCGTCAGTGCGCTGCTGCTCACCGCGTGTTCGAGTCCGCCGAAGCCCCCGTCCGTGGATGAATCGACCAAACGGCCAGTCAACGCCCAAGCGGCAGTGGACCTGAAAACCTGCCAGGGCAATCTGAGCCGGGCCACCATACTCGTGTCGGAGATTGCACGAGCTAGCGCCATGGCAACAACGCTGACCAAGGCGCTGCCGCAGCAAGGTGTTGACAAGGAAAGCGCTGCAAAGACCGGTGCAGCCGATTCGGCCACCGCCCATACAGCCGCAGACACAACCGGCAATCTGGTGGTTGTCGTGCCATTCGGTATGGGCTCTGCCGCCTGGAGCGTCGAGCAAGCGGACGCCGCCGCACTGGTCCGGCGCGCCAAAGGCGCGGCAGTGATTATGATTCGCGGGCGCACCGATGCCACTCGAGACTCGTTACAGGAAACCGCATTGGCTCGCCGGCGCGCTGAAGCTGCGGCGGAGTTTCTGCAACTGGCCGGGGTGTCCAAAGACAAGCTGCGCCTGACCTGGCAAGGCGCAGGCGATCCCGTCGCGGGACCACTAGCCGCTGAACGTTCGCAAAGCCGGCGCGTCGAGATCGAGTTCTACAAGGCAGCACCAAGGCTCGTGAGCCTGCGCAACAGTGCGGCGAACGGCAAGGACACCACGGCAGCGAGTCTGTGATGAGCACGGCCTCCGACGGAAGCAACGCGGGTCATAGCAATGGCCAGGCCGGCGAAGCTGGTTCGTTGGACCTCGATCACCGCCAGGCCCCGCATAGTGCATTGGCCGATTCGCAGGCGCTAAAGGTCATCGACAGCCGACATGAAGGGCTTCAAGCCGTGCCCGCTGGCGCCCTCGGTGCGGTGGCGGCACGCGAAGCGGCCACCAGTGACGTCGCCGAGCTAAGCAGCTTCACCGACAAAGCGTTCCAGTGCCGTGCGGCTGCCGTGATGGGCGACACCGCCGATCAGCATCCAAGGTACAAGACTGCTTTGAGGGAGGCTTCGCCGCAGTACGCCGGCCTGGCAGAACGGGCCTATGCGGATGACCAGCAGCGGTCGGTCGCGAAAGAAGATCGAAAGGCCTTCGAGTTTGCGGACCGGCGTGACGATGCGGCCGACAGTATTGCTGCTCGGTACGCGAGCATGGCGCGTGCTGGCCTGACGGTCAAAGACCTGCAGGGCCCCGCACTTGATCGCCTGGCCATCAAGGACAGCCGCGACCTGCTGCTGATCGACGGATTCCCGCCGCACCCACGCGCCGGTGAAGTCAAGACGCTGGTTGACGACAGCCTCAAGAGCGAGGCCTACCGCGTCACGTTCGATCGAGAGACGGCCGAGTGGACGACTCCCCGCGTGGGCCAGCCGCCCGGACTTTCGGCACGCACCGCGACGATTGATTCACCGGGGCCGGAGAGCCTGTCGCCAGCATCCCCTGTGGATGCAAAGCAAAGCATCAAGACAACAGATTCAGCGGAGCGGCCTGGCACCGAAACCAACTCGATGCGTTCAGAGGGGGACACCGCCGAGAAGCTCCGCGCTCCTTTGCGTTCAGTCCCACCGCTCGAAGACCGCTTCAACGTCAAACGGATCGGGATGGTCGAGAAGGAGTACCACTTTCGCGACCAAGCCGGCAAAGTCGCCTTCACCGACAAGTTCAGGAGCATCAGCACCGGCAGCGAAAGCCCGGCCGCGATCAAGGCCATGGTGGATCGAGCCGCCGAGCGTGGCTGGGAGACTGTGAGACTAACTGGCTCGCCTGAATTCGTCCGCCAAGGGTGGATAGCCGCCACCTCGCAAGGGCTCAAGACTGTAGGCCACACCGCGACCGCTGGCGACCGAGAAGCGGCCGCGAAGGAACGCGTACGACTTCAGGTCAATCAAGACGCGCCGACCTCGCAACGGCCGGGCGAAGCCATCGTGCGAGTCCAGTCGGCCCACATCGAGCGAGTGACCGACGACAGAAATGTGGCGGCGCTTGCCCGGCAGCGCCAGCTTGCGGCCGCGATCGAGAAGGCACTCGTTGACGGAAAGGTATCCCCCGAGCTTCGTGGCCAGGTGAGGGCCATGTTGGCCGCCGAGGGTGTCAGGAGAGTCGCAAGAGGCGAGCGGTTCAAAGTCCCTGTGTACGACTCGCGTGCGCCGCGCGCTCGATCGAAGTCCGCCCCGACCGTAGCGCACCGGCCAGGAGATCGGGAGCGGTCGCGGTGATTGGCAACCCCTGCCGGCCGGTCTCATGCAGGCTACGCCACCCATCAGACCGCACGGCTACGTCAGGTATCCAACCGCGTCTTGACGCATGCAAAGCTGAGGTGGCAGCATCCAAGCGCCAATATCCGCGACTACGCCTCTGCACAGTCGTTGAAGAATGGTCTCGATTAACTGGTCTGCCAACTTCGGCGGCACCCGCATCTGCCTTCGAGCGAACCCCTTGACCCACCAATCCCCATAGCGCTCCTCCGCCCGAGCGGCGGATTCGCGCAACGGGCCTTGCTCGCCTACCAGGGTGAACAGTCGCAGGGTAGGCCTCAGCAGCCGAGCGAGGGCGGTAGCTGGCATTGCCATCCAGGCCGGAAAGGCCATCGTGATTCCGTTTGGTCACCGCACCACGTGGCACGCTTCTTCGCGCACGTAGTGCAGTCGGACAATGGGAAAGCTTTCACCGCGACGCGGATGAAAGTGGTACCTGATTAAAACCAGAGGGTCTTGTTGATTGTGGGTGGCGCCAGCACTACACGCTCACGGTCGGAAAGGCGCACGGTCCGAAAGGCCAGCACGACGTTGGCCAGCAGGGAGGCAGCGAGCAGCGCGGCTAGAAACGTCGCGGCCCACCGTACACTGGCGATGCTTGAGCATAGAGACCCCAGCCTCATCCCAGACTCCTGCGCGTTCGCAGCGGCGCATCCGGCGCTTTTATCCGGGAACCGGTTTCGACGTCATCGCCTTTCAGCCTGTTCAGTCCCGCGTCCTCGCGCCTCATCGGCATCGTAGTTGAGTTCGATCTGGATGCCATTCAGTTCGAACATGAACATAGTACAAGGCTTGGCCGTTGCCGCGTCGCTCATTGAATGTCACACGGTGCTGGTGCAATCGCGCAAGGGTTTCCGTCAGGTCGGTGGCGCGGTACGCAATGTGGTCGATCGCGCCGGCCCACGCCGCTGCGAGGCCGTATTGCCACTCTTGGCGGCAGATGGGACTAAACTTTCATTTTTCGAAAAGTGATACGCTTTACCGCAAGCACAGGATGCGACGACGCTATCCGTATCGAAGCGAACCGCGAGGGAAAGATCGGTTACTACTGACCCCCCGATTGGAAAACCAGAGGAGAAACGATGGAACGGAAAAAGGTAACGCTACCAGACCTGTATAGGAAGAAGGCGCAGCACCTTCCTATCACCATGCTCACTACGTACGACTTTCCCAGCGCACAGGCGCTGGATAGGGCTGGCATTGACGTCGCTTTCGTAGGCGACTCCTACGGGATGGTTGTCCTGGGTTATCCGAGCACGGTGCCGGTGACGATGGAAGAAATGCTTATCGCGTGCCGCGCGGTGGCACGTGGGGCTCAATATGCATTACTTGTCGGAGACATGCCCTTCATGTCGTATCAAGCGGGCGTCAACGATGCCGTCCGCAATGCCGGCCGCTTTCTGAAGGAAGCAAACATGGAAGCCGTGAAGCTGGAGGGCGGCCGCACGATCGCGCCCGTGGCACGGGCCATCAACGCTGCCGGCATCTCGGTGATGGGACACATCGGACTGACCCCGCAGAATGTCACGCAGCTGGGGGGCTGGCGCACTCAGGGCACGACCGCCGCGTCGGCCCGGGCGCTGCTGGACGATGCGCTGGCGCTGGAGGATGCGGGCTGCTTCGCCATCGTGCTGGAAAAAGTGCCAGATCGCGTCGCGCAGCTCGTCACCGAGCGCGTCGGCATACCGGTCATCGGCATCGGCGCGGGGTTGCACACCGATGGCCAAGTCCTCGTGCTGCACGACTTGCTCGGCTATTTCGACAAGTTCTTGCCCAAGTTTGCCAAACGCTATGCGCATCTGCACGCGACGATAGGCGAGGCTGTCGCCCGCTTCAAGTCGGAGGTGGAAGCGCGCACCTTCCCTGGGCCGGAGCACTCTTTTTCGATTGACGACGAAGAATGGACCGCTCTGCTGCAGGCGATCCAGGATGCGAAGCCGGCGCGGACCTTTGCGGCACACGATGACTCGGTGGATGCGACCCGCGCTTACTGACGGGCGGCATTCAGAACATGCCTTTGGCAGATTCAGGGCAGGGTCATGAAGTTTGAACGCCCCCGGCGTAGCTGTGCATGACAGCAGACAACCCTGTTGCCGTGCACAGCCGCGGCTATAATTTTCACGCGAGAGCGGCGTAACCGTTCTCGCGGCCGCAGCCCGACACAACTAGCACACTCTATTTCAATCAAATAAAAGGAAGCGCAAGAAAGGTTAGACATGCAGAGCGGTAGTCGGGTGCAAGCTTACCGACCAAGACACGCTCAGGACGCCTGATAACCGGGAAGCGCGCACTGTAACCACATGGCCCACTCCAAAACATTTTCCGCGCGCCGCCGCACCCTGTTGCTTGGCGCTGGCGCCTTCACCGGTGCATCCCTGTTGCGCACCGCGCAGGCCCAAGCCAGGCTGGGCAAGGTGGTGTACGGACAGGGCAGCATCGATCCGATCTTCACCGCAGGTTACGTGGCGCTGAAGAAAGGGTATTTCAACGAAGCCGGACTGGAAGTGGAGTACCTCAACTCGCAAAGCGGACCGCGCACCAACCAGATGCTTGCGGCCGGACAGATCCTGTTCGGAGCCACTGCTGCCACCGCTGCGCCTGCGCTTACGATTCCCGGCAAGCCGGCGGCCCTCATTTTCGGATTCGACCGCCGGATGACGTACGCGAATGTGATCGTGCGCAAAGCCGATCTGGACGCTGGCAAGTTCAAGACGTTAAAGGATCTGGCCGGGCAGAAGATTGCCGCGACGCAACCGGGATCCGTCACTGCTCTCATGGCGGTCTATTTGATGCAGCAGGCCGGTGTGGCGGATAAGGTGGACATTCGTCCGCTTGGCGATCTCGCGACAATGCTCGGAGCGCTCAAGAGCGGCTCGGTCGCAGCCAGCATGGCCACCGCATCGATGATGGAGCAAGCCATTGCCGAGGGCTGGGGCGCGACGATCTTCAACGGCACAGACGACAAGGTCTGGAACGAGTTCATGGGCGGGGACGTGCCAGGGATCGCCGCTTACGCATTGCGCGATACGATCGAAAAGCGGCCTGAAGTCGTGCAGGCTTTCGTAACCGGGATGGTCCGAGCGCAAGACCTGATCAACAGCAGCTCCCCTGAGGCCATTACCGAACTCATCTACGCCGACCACCTCAATGCGCTATCGCGCCCCTCCGTGCTGAAAGCCGTCACGTTGTACAAAGAGCGTGTTTGGCTCAAGGACAACATCATTACCGAGGACGCGTACAACAGAATGGCGAAGATCATGAGCGACGGCCGCCAATTTTCCAACGACGAAATGAAGACTGTCCCCTACGCGCGCTGCGTCGATATGAGCTTCGTGAAGAAGGCGCGCGGGATTAAATGATCCGGCTGAAGGAAGTCGGCAAGATCTACCAGACCGACACCGCAAGTACCTGGGCGGTAGGCAACGTCTCGCTTGACATCGCAAACGGCGAGTTCGTGTCTCTCGTGGGCCCGTCTGGCTGCGGCAAGAGCACGTTGCTCAATATGATCGCCGGCTTCATGGCGCCCAGTTCGGGAAGCATCGAAGTCGATGGGCAACTGGTAAAGGGGCAGATTCTTCCGGAGCTCGGCTACATATTCCAGAAAGACACGCTGCTGCCGTGGTTCACGGTGCACAAGAACGTAGCACTGGGCCTCAAATTCCGGTCGTTTCCCGAAGAGGAAATCCAGCGCCGGGTTGCCGCGTTGCTGGAAATGGGACACCTGAGTGCCTTCGCTGACGCCTATCCGCACCAGCTTTCGGGCGGCATGCGCCGCCGTGTTGCGCTACTGATGAGCTTGGCTGTGGAGCCGCGCATCTTGCTTATGGACGAGCCTTTCGGCGCGCTCGACACGCACACCAAGACCCATCTGCATCGCGAGTTGATTGAGATCTGGCGCAATCTCGGGCAAACGGTTGTGCTGGTGACGCACGATCTCGACGAAGCGATCACTCTTTCGACGCGCGTGGTGGTGCTGTCCGGGCCGCCGAGCACGGTGCTGCTTGACGAGCGGATCGACATTCCCCACCCGCGCGATGTGTTCTCCCTGCGGGAGAGCGCGGAGTTCCTCCGCCACTACCGGAGCATCTGGAGCGTGCTGGGGCAGCAATTCAGGGCGGCAGCCTAGAGCCCTCGCATGGCCACGCCTGCCCCATCCGCGGCTCTGCCGGAAGCGCATGCAGAGTACCTGGTGGAGACCCGGCGCGTCGCCAGGTTGCGGCGCGTACGGATCACCATCTGGCAGTTGGCGATCCTGGTGGCCCTGCTGTCCATCTGGGAGTTGTTGACGCGGATCCCGTGGTTCGTCCAGAACACCCCGTTCGATCCATTCTTCATCAGCCAGCCCTCACGCGTAGCGGTTCGCTTGTGGGCGTGGATGCAACCGGGTCCGGCATCGGTCTGGCCTCACTTGCTGCTCACGCTCAAGGCGACCTTCCTGGGCCTGATCGTCGGCGTCGGCAGCGGCTTCGTCGTCGGCATGTTGCTCAGTCGCAACCGAATGCTGGCCGACATACTCAATCCGTTCATCGTCGCCTTCAACTCGATGCCGCGAATCGCTTTCGTTCCGCTGATCACGATGTTCTTCGGCCTGGGCATTGCCTCCAAGGTAGTGACATCGTGGTTCGTCGTGTTCTTCCTCGTGTTCTTCAACACCTACAAGGGCGGGCGCAGCGTCGAACGCGAACTGCTGGACTTTTGCAGGGCGCTGGGTGGGTCACCGCGACAGATCCTGTGGCGGGTGCGCATTCCGACGGCTGCCGCGTGGACGTTCGCCGCGCTGCCGAATGCAATCAGCTTCGCGCTGATTGGGGTGGTACTGGCGGAGTTCGTAGGCTCCACCACCGGCATGGGCTATCTGATGATCACTGCGCTGGCGACACTGAATGCGACCGACATGTTCGCCTCTGTGACGCTGCTCTCGATCGTGGGCATCGGCCTGGTCTATAGCGTGACTTTTCTGGAGCGCCGACTGCTCCACTGGGCGCCTGAATTTCGGGAATAACCGGTTTGGCTTCTAGCGGCTCCCTCCTTCACACTGCCATCGCACTGGACGCCCAAGCAGGCGCTGCCTGTCTTCGAGTGCCACGAGTAGCTACGCGAGCAGCTCTGGCTCGCCTACAGCCTGCAAATCCAACACGCCTGGCGCCATCAATTCGTCCCCGATCGTCCCCCACCCAACTTCGATCCCGATCTGCCGTTCTGAACCAGCACAGCAACCAAACGGCAAACAGATGACCGATTAAGGGGCCATCTGCACTTCGTCACCTAAATCCCATCGCCAATTCAACACAAAACCGCATCCTCCCAGCGCATAGGAGCGGGTTCATGTCGTCCCTAACACCGTGGCCCAAGGGTGGACAACGCGTCATCTCGATCTCCAGCGTCTCGCCCTTGCCCTTTGGGATCGGATAGAACAGCCTGGCGCCCCACACGGACAGCAGCCCGTCGGTGTCCAGCGTGTTGGACCCGTCGGTAGGGTTCGTGTAGAAACTGGCCACACCGTCCATTTTTCAAAATTGTTAGCTTGGAAGCAAAGGTTTTTGACCCTGATAGGGTTCGCGGTCCTGTCACTTTGGGATTCGTATGACTCCACCGCCGCACGTGTAATTTGTCCAGAGTTACCTGATCCCTTGACGCCAGGTAAATGACAGCAGCTCTTCAGTCCGAGTTTCGATGAGCGCCAGTGGGCACCGATCATCGCGCGAACACCTTCATCCCAGGTGGCATCGCGATGCAATTGACGACCTAATCCCACTCGCCGAGCATGTGAAGGTGGTCGGAGCCGATTTGGCCAACGGCATGCTCAGCATCAACCTAGTCCACGAAGTGCCGGAGGCGATGAAGCCACGGCCCAATTCGCTCGGTGGGACCGACAATATCAAGCTTTTTGATCGCGAAGCGGCGTAAGCAACCTACCCTGGTTGGGTGGCGTGGCCGCCTGGTTGAATGGCTGGCCCAGCGCCGTATTCGCGGTGCCGGTCATTCATCGTGGGGTCCTTGACTGTGGCCATCTCGTATGGAGATGGTGCCGCTGCCGTATGGTCGCTTTGCGACCGGGCCCCTGGGAGGCGATGATCGGTGGCCGTCTAGCGACGTCGGGTCGTCAGTCGCTTGGTGCACTGCCCCCCCGTTCGGCGTCTTTTGTTCACCCGTTCCCGGAGATTACTTTCATGACAATCAGCACAGGCACCGATACGCGCCACGTCGAGGTGGTTGAAGTCGGCACCCGTGATGGTTTGCAGATTGAGCGACACATCGTGCCTGCCGCCGTCAAAATCGATATCCTTAACGACATGATTGCGAGTGGCCTGCGTTCGATTGAAGTCACATCGTTCGTTTCTCCGAAAGCAGTGCCGCAATTGTCCGATGCGGCCGAGGTCCTTGGTGGCATCAAGAAACGCCACGACACCTACCTGATGGCCCTGGTACCCAATCTGCGCGCTGCCGAGCGTGCCGCCGACACGCCGCTGGACGCTGGAGTGTTGCTGATCTCGGCTTCAGATACCCACAACCGCAAGAATGTGAATCGGACCATCGTGGAGTCGATGGCGGCGTTCCCAGAAGTAGCCGCCCGATTGCGCCAGGCTGGCATCGGCATAGCTGGCAGCATCGCCACAGTGTTCGGTTGCCCGTTCGAGGGAGAAGTGTCGATCGAAGCGGTCAAAGCTATTGTCCGCGCCTATGTCGATCTGGGTATCGACCATGTCAGTCTCGGCGACACCACGGGCATGGCGACACCCACCAACATCCGCAGCGTAGTTCGGTCGCTGAATACCTCGTTCCCGACTGTCGACTTCAGTCTCCATCTGCACAACACGCGTGGCATCGGACTGGCCAATGTGCTGGTCGGACTAGACGAAGGCGTGCGTCGTTTCGATTCGTCGGTGGCCGGCCTGGGGGGCTGTCCGTTCGCAGCCGGCGCCACCGGCAACATCTGTACAGAGGACCTAATCTACCTGCTGCATGAAAGCGGCTATGAGACTGGCATCGATCTGTACCAGGCGATTGCGGTCGCGAAGAAGATGGAGAAGGAGCTTGATCGCCAGTTGTCGGGCCAGGTGATGAAGGCGGGGCCGCGACTTACGCGCCACGACGCCGACGAGGTCCGAACGGCAGCCGGTTGATGGAGCAACCACTCACCGGCGTCAGGGTGCTCGATCTGACCCGCATTCTGTCTGGTCCCTTCTGCACGATGCTGCTTGGCGATATGGGCGCCGACGTCATCAAGATCGAAAGTCCCGGCGAAGGCGACGCGGTGCGTCTGGCCGGGACCATCGTTGAAGGCTTTAGTACCTATTTTGCGGCCTTCAACCGCAACAAGCGCTCGGTGGTGCTGGACCTCAAACAGGCGTCCGGTCGTGCCGTGCTGGCGCAGATGGTCAGTCACTGCGACGTACTGGTCGAGAATTTTCGGCCAGGCGTGCTCGATGCGCTTGGTCTGGATGCCGCGACGCTGGCCCGACTGAACCCGCGAATAGTCGTCGCCAGCATCAATGGCTATGGCGCCACCGGCCCGTATGCCGACCGGCCCGCCTTCGATTTCGTGGTGCAGGCGATGAGCGGCTTCATGAGCGTGAATGGCCATGCCGACGCCGGCCCGGTCCGTTGCGCGCCGCCGATCACCGACCTGGTCGCCGGGCTCTATGCGGCTTTCGGTGTTGTCAATGCGTTGCGAACCAGTGAACTGACCGGTACCGGCCAGCGGGTAGAAGCGCCGATGATGAGTACGATCATGAGCCTGTTTGCATTCCTGGCATCGGACTACCTCGCGTCTGGACAGGTGCCGCAGAAGACTGGCAACGATCACCCGATCGCTTCACCGTATGGATTGTTCAGCACCGCCGACGGCGCGATCGCGATCGCGCCGAGCACCGAGGCGATCCTGATTCGCCTGCTGTCGATGCTGGGTCTGGAATCGGTTCTGACGCTACCGGAATTCGCGACCAACGATCAACGCATGATTCACCGCAAGCAGTTGAACGCGTTGATCGACGCTCGGCTGCAGAGCGATACCCAGACTAATTGGATCCGCCGGCTCAATTCTGCCGGCGTGCCCTGCGGCAAGGTCCAGGATCTGGGCGAAGCGCTGACAGATCCGCAGACAATCCATCAGAAGATGGTCATCGATGTCGAGCATCCCGGCCGTGGCGTGATTCGCATGCTCGGTTTTCCTCTTGGTCTATCCGAGACGCCGTGTGTGGTCCGCTATCCGGCTCCAGAGCATGGCCAGCATACCGATGAGGTGCTGGCGGAATTGGGGATTCAGCGCTAGTCGGTTTCGGTCGGCTGCGTCCGCACCGCCGGTTGGGCCGGTGCCAGATTGGTCACGGTCTGGCGGAGATGGTCGACGAAAGCGCGGGCCGCGCCTGGCAGGGACTCGAGGTCCCTGACTACGATGCAGATCTGCGGATTGGCCCAGTCGTCGATCAGCGGGATGAAATGCAGGCCGTAGATCGGTCCGTGCGATCCGGCCATGAAATCGGGCACGACACCGATGCCGAGCCCGCTGGCGATCATCCGGCAGACTGCCTCGAAGCCGTTTACCCGGATCCGGGTCCGTTTGGCGATCGGGTACTGCTTGGCGGCGTTGTCGAGCAGATGCGACAGCGCCGAGGTCCGGGCCGGCTCGACTTGATCGAAGCGCAGCGTTTCGGTATAGCCGATCGACTTCCTAGCTGCGAGTTCATGGCCTTGTGGGACGACTACGCATAGATGGTACTGACGGTACGGAAATATCTGCAGACCGTCCTGGCTAGTGAAGTAAGGGGCGATGCCGACGTCAGCCCTACCCTCGGAGATTTCGCGGAACACCGTCGGTGTCTCGTGTTCCTCGAGATCGAGCCGGACATGCTGATTGGCCCGCGTGAAGGTCTGCAGATCGATGGTCAGCCCGGCCGACAGCGACGAAGAACTGGCGCGGACTCGAATGTGGCCGCGGGCGCCATTGACGTACTCGACCATCTCGGCGTGCATTCGCTCTATCGCCTGCTGGATCATTCGGGCATGGTGGGCGAGGGCTTCGCCCGCCGGGGTCGGGCTTACCCCCCGGCGACCTCGATCGACCAGTGCGACGCCGAACTGCGCCTCCAGTTCAGCCAGACGCTTGCTGACGGCGGACGGTACGATGTGCTCCCGCACTGCCGCCTTGGCGATGCTGCCTTCCTCGATGACCGAGAGGAAAAACAGCGCAGACGTAACATTGATCTTGCGCAAGGGTCGGAGACGTCACTTTCGGAGAGGGACCCCATTCTAAATGAGCGCTTGTTGATCACCGGGTGGCGGTCAGAATGCAAACCATCGATGGCGGCCGGCGCCCAATCGGCCCGAAGAAGGCATTTAGAGTGAGGAGACAGGATGTTCAGTATTTCCCCGAGCGACGTGACTTTCGTAGGCGATGATCTGTCTCGCTGCGAATGCGTGATGGTGACCCGTTCTGGCGACATGTGGGTGCCCGACAAGCGTGGCGGCGTCAGCATCGTTCGCGCTAATGGCCGTACGGAGCGGGTGCTCGGGAAGGGCGCGCCTGAGGGTTTCATGCCCAACGGCATCGCATTGTTGCCAGATCGGAGTCTGTTGCTGGCTGATCTGGGGCCGGGCGGCGGCGTTTGGCACATGACACCAGACGGCCAGATGACCCCGAAGTTGCTCGATATTGACGGCCGAAAGCTCGAACCGACCAACTTCGTCGGCATTGACGCGGCCGGGCGTACCTGGGTCACGATCAGCACGAAGATGGTGCCAAGAGAGCTCTCGATGAAGCGCGGACATGCGGATGGCTATGTCGTGCTGATCGACAACAAGGGGGCACGCGTCGTCGCTGAAGGGATCGGCTTCAGTAACGAGGCGATCGTCGACCCGACGGGTCAATGGCTCTACATCAACGAAACCATCGCGCGTTGTACCAGCCGCTTTCCAATCCGTGGCGACGGGTCACTTGGCGACAAGGAAATATTTGCCCAATACGGTCCCGGCACCTGGCCGGATGGCTTCGCCTTTGATGCCGAAGGGGGGGTTTGGATCGTCAGCGTCGTCAGCAACCGGATCATTCGTACGACGCAAGATGGCAAGCAACATCTGATCCTTGAGGACGTCGATCCGGCTTGGCTGGCCGAATGCGAGAACGCGTTCCAAAACGGATCCTACAGCCGCACCCATCTCGATTCAGGTGGTCGACGTCCGCTACGAAACTTGTCAGGCATCGCGTTTGGTGGCGATGACCTGAAGACTGTCTATCTGGGCTCCCTGTTCGGTTCTCAGATCGCGACCTTCCGTTCGCCCATCGCTGGCACGGCCCCAGTTCACTGGAAATACTGAGCCTCACCTGCATCACAACCGGCACCGATGCCGATTTCCCACAGTAGTCCCAATAAGGAGTAGAGATGAGTATGAAACACAAACTGATGCGCCGATGGTTGACCATGGGCTTTGTGGCGGCGGCGACTCTTGCCACTTCGACGCTACCCGCCACTGCACAAACCAAGACGGTCAAAATGGCCACGATCGCGAATGCCAACAGTCCCTGGCATCAGTCGTTGAAGACATTCAAGGAGATCATCGATCGGGACAGTAAGGGTAAGTACTCGGTGAGCATCTATACCGACGGGCAACTCGGAGATATCTCGCAGCTGCTGTCGGCGATGCAGGTCGGTACTGTCGAATTCGGCTACTTCGGGCTGTCATCGATCAGCTTCGTCAAGGGCGGCGAAGCGCTCAACATCATCTACGTACCTTATCTCTTTAAGGATGGCGACTCGGCCGAACGCATCCTGAACAACGGCGAATTCAACCAGATGTACGCGGACATTGCCAGCAAGGTCGGTGTCCGGGTGATTGGCGCCTGGGGTCAGCGTTCCCCGCGTGCGATCCAGACGACCAAGGGACCGATCAACAAGCCCGAGGATCTCAAGGGCATGCGGCTGCGCATTCCGGCGCTGCCGATGCTTAAGGCAACCTTCGACCGACTTGATGTCCAGGTGACGCCGATGGGTATGCTGGAGATCTATAACGCGTTGTCGCGCGGCACAGTAGAAGGTCAGGACAACGGCTTCGATCTGGCGATCCCACCAAAGTTTCATGAGGTGGCCAAGTACTGGTCGGCGACCGATCACGTGCAGGAACTGGTCGGATTTTTCGTCTCCGAGCGTTTCTGGAAGCAGCTCCCGGACGAAGACAAGGCGCTGTTCGTGAAGGCTTCGAAGGAGGCCGGTGCGGTCACGACGGCGTTGACGCGCCAGTTCGACAAAGACAGCATCGCCACACTGAAAGCTGCCGGGGTCACCTATGTCGTACCGGACAAGGCAGCCTTTCGCAAGGCAGTCGAAGGAGTCGAAAAGCCTTTCGACGGCAAGCTCTGGCCAGCAGGGCTAGTTGATCGGATCCGAAAGGAGCAGGAAGGCAAATGAAGCCAGCCATTCCGGCGCTGGTCAAGGCCGTTCGAGCGGTCGACGTTGTGGTCAGCATCGCCGTGGCGCTGTCTCTGCTGATGGTTCTCGCGTTCACGGTCGGCCAAGTGGTCGACCGATACTGGTTGAAGTCCACATTCGATGGACATGATCAGTACGCTCGTGTTGGTTTGGTCTGGCTGACTTTTCTCGGCATCGCGCTTGGCATTCGCGAGCGTATTAACATCCGCATCGAACTCCTTGCACACTTCGGCGCCCCAGGCATTCGCCGGACCGTGTCGGTGGTGCTGGATGTTGTGATGCTGGTCGTCGCCATCGTCGTTGTCGTGGTTGGCTTGCCGTTGCTCGAGGTCGGTGGCTACCAGTCGATCATGGGGACGGCCCTGAGCCGCGACGTGATGTATGCGGCGGTACTGGTCGGCATGGGGTTGCTGATCTTATTCCTGATCCTGCGTCTTGCTGATCGCCTGTCTGGGCAGCGCCTCCAAGTCGACCTGCCGGAACCGTCCGATGATCATCGCGCTTAGCGTCTTTTTGTTCTTTCTGCTGTTGTTGGTCGGACTTGATGTCGGTTTTTCGATGATCGTCGCGGCCCTGATTGGCATGCTGCTACATTCGAACGGCGGCGTCGATCCAATCATGGTGCCGATGAATCTGGTCAGCCATGTCGACAGTGCGGCACTGATTGCAGTGCCGCTGTTTGTGCTGGCAGGCGAGATCATGAACTATGGGGGTTTGACCCGCCGCCTGATCGCCTGGTCGACCGCAATGGTCGGGCATTTCCGCGGCAGCCTTTCCCAGGTCGCGATGACCACCAATCTGGTAATGGCCGGCATTTCCGGTTCTGCGGTTGCCGACGCGACCGCTACCGGATCATTGCTGATCCCGGCGATGAAGGCGGACGGCTACAAGCCTGGCTATGCTGCGGCGGTGATCGCGGCAGGCGCAATGCTCGGGCCGATCCTGCCCCCGTCGATTCCGATGATCGTCTATGCGGTTATAGCCAACGTGTCAATTGCCAAGCTGTTCCTGGCCGGCATCGTGCCGGGGCTGATGCTGTTCGCCGGCTATGTCACGATCTGCTGGCTGATTGCACGGCGCCGTAACTATGCCGCCAGGCCGCGCGAGAACTGGCGCGCACAGGTGCACAGCACCAGGATCGCGATCTGGGCACTGATGGTACCAGTCCTGATCCTGTTCGGCATCCGGTCGGGGTTGATCACCGAGACTGAGGCGGCCGGGGTCATCTGCGTCTATGCACTGATGGTGGGTATGTTCATCTATCGCGATCTGAAGGTACGCGACCTGGGGACGGTCTTCACTGCGGCCGGCAAGACCTCGGCGGTGATCCTGTTCCTCCTGGCAGCGGCTGGCCCGTTCTCGTGGCTGATGAGCGAGGCGCACATCGCGCAGACGATTTCGGCCGGCATCCTGAGTATTTCGACCGATCCGTTGATCGTGTTGCTGGTCGTCAACTTGTTGCTGCTGGCAGTTGGCATGGTGTTCGAACCACTGCCGGCACTGGTGATGTTTGTGCCGACCCTGCTGCCGATCCAGGTTCAGCTCGGCATTGATCCGATCCAGTTCGCGATGGTCGTGATCCTTAATCTGATGATCGGCATGCTGCATCCGCCGGTGGGGCTGCTGATCCTGATTACCAGCGCACTGGGCCGGGTGCGGTTGTGGTCGGTCGCGATCGAGACGCTGCCGTTCCTCGGCTGGTCCATTGTGGTGCTCGCCTTGATCTCGGTCTTTCCAGTTCTGGTGACCTGGCTGCCTGCGGTCGCGCTGCGCTGACGCCGCTGTCGCGCCTAATGAATTCAGCTGATGACGGGCCCCTGATTCGGCGCTGACACTTGGGTCTGGTTTGCCCAATAAGCAAGGCTCACCATGTCCGCACAGCACGCCGCCGACCGCGGAATCCTGCCATTGCGTGAGATCGAAGGCTTGCGCGGCCCTCGGGGCCTGCCGGTGTTCGGCAATGCGCTCCAGGTTCGGCGCGACCAGATACAACAGCAGGTGGAATCGTGGTGCGCCCACTATGGCGACCACTTCCGGATCCGGTTCGGCAAGCGCCGGTTTCTGGTGCTGGCCGACCCGGACACGGTCGCGTCGGCAATGGGGGGCGGCCGGGCGTCTTCGGCCGCACTGCCAAGATGGCGGAGTTGAATGTGGAGGCTGGACTCGATCCGGGCGTGATCGTGGCCAATGGAGAAGACCGGCGCCGGCAGCAGCGGCTGGTGATGGCGAGTTTTTGATCCCGCTCCCGTCAAAGCCTTGGGTATCATCTAAGCGATCGGCCAGTTCTCTTAGTGGCCGTTGGCCAATGCCAGCGAAAAGCCGGTGCAGTGCCGCCCGGTTGAGCTTTGGGTTCGCGCGCGCTCAACGAATTGGCTCCGCGCCACGATCCCCCCTCACCCGTGCTGTCTCATCCGCAATCCTTGCATGGTCTGACTCACGTTGACCAGCACGTAGTGCCGCCTCACGCGCCGCCGTCAACCCTCCTGGCGCTACCTCAGCGAGGTATCTCACTGCCTCAACGGCAAGCCGGACATCTGCCGGATCCTTGGAGGTGGCCAGCGCTCGTGCGATCTGTTCCCAAGCCTTGATCGCATCAGCGCGGACAGCAAGGGCGCGTGCGCTGGTCCTTTGCACGGGACGCTGCCGAATCAGTTGGCCCCGACCGGCAGCTCGCTCCTCCCACAGCTTGCGGTAGTTCCGATTTGCCACCCGGACAGGTTGACGAGTGGCCACCGCGTTCACGCCGCGGTCCTGCAGGTTCCGAGCAAAGACTGTGCGCCAGCGATCCAGGTCGGCTTTTCGAGGCGACAGGCGTACGCCGTCGTACCGATCGGCACGAACCGAAAGGTGCACGTGCGGCGCACCCTGGTCTTCGTGCATCACGAACACATACTTGTGCCCCTCGAACAGCTCGCGCGCAGTCTCGGCGGTGGCCGCACGCACCGCCTCTGGTGGCGTGCCCGCTGGCATCGAGAAGATGATGTTGAAAGCCTCGCGCCTGGGGCTGTCGTCGTCGATGTACGCGCCGGCGACACGCCACTCATCGGCCAGCTGAACCAGCCCGTCGCGTCCCTGGATCTTCTCGCCGCGCTCGTCTTCGATCTCCAGCGTTTTGCCTTTGCCGCCAACCTCTTCTTTGCCTTGGCGGCCGATGTATCGAAAGTGGGCAGTGATGGCCTTCATACCGCGGCCGCCTCCAGTGATCTTGACCATCACCTGCGTCGCACCAGGCGCGACCGTGCTGCGGATACGGCTGCGCACCTCATTGGGCGACATCAACGAGGCCATCGCAGCCACCGTGGTCAACAGCGGTAGCTTGCCGCCGCCCCCGCCACCTTTTCCCTTAGGGATGGGATAGAACAGCCTGGCGCCCCACTCGGACAGCATCCCATCGGTATCCAGCGTTGAACGTGACGACTCTGGCGTGGAGCCCTGCGGTGCGGCCGGGCCCGCGCCAGCCTTCGATCGGCTATTACTCAAGGCTCCTCCTTATGAGGGGACCTATGTGGCGTAACAAGCGCCCGGATCGTCGACACGACCCGTGCTGCCTGCTCGACGTGCTCGCGCACCGATTGCGCAAACACCTGTAGATTCTTGGTGTCCGTGTTCCGGAACCCGCCGTGCATCGCGTTCAGCGACTTGGCGATTTGATTGATGTTCTTGCCAATCGGCAGCAACTCGTGGTTCGAGCGCATGAGTGCAGCCACGCCGTCCT
>Ga0335397_10004733_pt1 | contig 17912 bp, 15 predicted proteins | sample MAT04_FD_205740 | JGI IMG/M metagenome (GOLD analysis project Ga0335397, IMG submission 205740) | Freshwater microbial communities from Lake Fryxell liftoff mats and glacier meltwater in Antarctica - MAT-04 (spades assembly) (version 2) ... | reverse complement strand
AAGGCGACCACTTACATGTTGAAGGCCAACCGAGGCGGAAAGGAAGCTGTTCCGGAGACCACCTGCAAAGTGGGCTGGGACAAGAATGCCCTCCTGATCGACGTCCACTGCAGGGAACCTGACATAAAAGGACTCGTTGTCGCCGCCGATGTGGTTAGTGGTGATTATGTGGCGATATCCTTGGAAACCCCAAACCACACTTACTACCATCTGGAGATCAATCCGGACGGACAACTCACGGAGGGCAATCCGTCGGGAAACTGGAAATCGCTCGCCGAGGTTAAAACGGAAAAAGGCGCGGACTTCTGGCGCGTGCAATTGCGCATCCCGGTCGTCGGCGATGCAGAAGCCAGTGCCGATCCAAGACATCGGGTGGCTGGAGCCAAGCCCACGGAAGCGGCCCCCTGGTTCTTCAATATCGGGAGACTCCGCAACGTCGGTCTGGAGTCATCCGAACAACAGGCGTTTTCACCGACCGGTGGCTCCTGGCACATCCCAGCTAAATTCGGGAAACTCGAAATCAAATGAAGACCGCCAAAGTTTCAGTTTCGTTGTTAACCCACACCCGCTGTTAATCCAGAGACTCCGAGAGTTTCATGCCGAGCAATCGGGGTCCGAGGCCAATTGTCATGGTTGGTTCCGCACCCCGCTCGATCTCTCCCAAAACAGAGAGCGCCGAGCACCCCTCGGGAATTGACGTAAACCCTTGCCAAAAAGGCAAGAAACGCAAAACGCCGAGAGATTTTGGCTCTCGGCGATGGGCGTAAACCAGCTTGGCGGCCAGTTTCGCAACGAAAAAATCAGCTCCCCGACAAGGACTCGAACCTTGGACCTAGCGGTTAACAGCCGCTCGCTCTACCGACTGAGCTATCGGGGAATGAAGCTCCAAGAATAAGCAATCGCTCGCGACCTGACAAGGCCACCTAAATCGCACTCCGATACACGGATACACGCCCTTCGGACCAGAGTTCGCCACAAGCCTGCTCCCCAATGGGGGGCCGTGCTGGGCCACTCGCTCCGCGTCGTACCTCCCTCACGACCTCGTCAAGTCCCCCCCATCGAACGCTGGCCAAACAGTTTACGACGATTCTGCAGGATCGCTGTGAAGTCAATCATGCCCGGGCCGGCTCTCGATCGGCTCCCCAATGCACTAGGGCACATCGCCCCACAGTTCCTTCAACAGGCGAAAGAGCCTGGCGTCGTGCTCCGATAGTTCCGCCCGCACGAAGGGATAGAAGTCGTTCGTGCCAAAGTAAGCTTCGGTCGCTTCGGCGAAGAACTCCTTTTGGTTTGTCAGGGCGTAGTGCTTCTGCTTGCGACCCGAAATGTGCAACACCGACTCGTAAACGCCGGCCTTCACGGCTGCGTCATAGGCGCCTTGGACAGCTGCGTGGTCGAAGCCCAACACTCGATCGTGATAGGCGTGCGCCAATTCGTGCATCAGCACGCAGGGCTGTTCGCGGTGATGGCGGGGGCGGGCGAAGTCGCGGGCGCTGGGGATATGCACGCCCTTGGCGAGCTTGGGATCGTGTCCGTTGTTCTTCAACCAGCCGGCGTCGGGATGGTACTGGGCCGGAACGAGCTTCTCGTTCTCCAGATCCAGATAGATGGGCACTTCGCGGAGCCGCGCTAAGCGGTCGCGCTCGACTCGACTGGCGATATCGAAGAGCTGGCTGGTGATCATCGTCAGCGCGTTCTCGCCCAACTCGAGATGCGGCGCTGCCAGCAGGCGAACATCGACATGCACGTTCCAGCCATCGATCTCGCGCAGCTCGCGCTCGGTGGCGGTGATGCGAACAGGCTTGGCCGGGCTCTTCTCTTCCGTCTTCTCGACAGACTTCTGCGCGGAAGCCTCGGGCGTCTTCTCCGCCCCCTTCTCTTTCTCGGCCAACTGTTCCTCGCGCTTCTTCTGCTTCATGGCGTCGAGCTTCCTGGTCTCTTCGCCTAGCCGCTCGGGCCAGACGAACTTCGGCAGCTTGGCCCGATCAAGACCCTTCAGATGCGGCTGCTCGCCGCGCTTCGTGGGATGCACATAGGTCCAATCCGCAGCCTTGAAGACCTCGGAGACGAGCGCGGCGACCTCGGGGTCGTACTCCTCCAGTTCCTTCTTGGTGTCGACATGATTGTGGTCGTGGTCGGGCGCGCGGTTGGTGCCGAAGTACGACTGCACGGCCTCGGCCCAGTATTCGGCCCGATTCGTGGCAGCGTACTTTCCCTTCCACAGCCCTTTGGCCATGGCCCGCTCAAAGATCTCGTTCAACTTGCGGTCGAAAGTCTTGTCGATGTAGTCCATGCCCATGTGATGCACGGCATGGGCAAACTCATGAATGAAGATGTTCTCGGTCGAGTACGGATCGCCGTCCAAGGCCAGCAGGTTCTCTTCGCCGCAGGTGGTCACGGGGCGATGCGGCTGCCCGCCCATGCCGCGGGCTCGTCGGTCCCAAAAGTCCTTGGGTGTCATGCGGGCGAACTCCGGTACATCGGTCGTCATCTCGCCGGCCGCCATCACGACCAGCCGCGAACCGTTGTCGTGCATCGCCTGGCACATATCCGGGCGGTCGCGGACCATCAGATGCAGCAGGTAGCCGGCCTCGAGCAGCGCGGCGTCAGTCGTGCGCTCCGAGGAGACGACCGGAATGCCCACCACATCTACGTACTTCTTGTAGAAAGGATCGAGCTTCAGGGCCTCGGGCACGGGGCCGACCTTGGCCGCCGCCAGCCAGGCGTCGGACTTGGCCGAGCCGTTCACGTCGGCCGCCGAAAGGAGCGAAGCCGCAAGGGCAACGAACATCGCGAGGGGAAGAGCACGCAACATGGCGGGACCTCTTGGGCAGGTTCAGGCAGAGGGTTCAGGCAGAAGGTTCGTCGGATCAATCACTCGGCGAAAAGCAGGCGGTGCGAAGCAACACACTCAACTCACTTGCAGGACGGGTTTGCCCAGCACCTCCATGCGGGGCGAGATTCCCAGGCCGGGCGAAACGCTGGCGCGCATGCGTCCGGCGTTGCGCTGCGGCGCGCCGGCGGCCGTACTCACAGTGACGTAGCTATTGAAGTCGGTCGACGTGAACAGCAACTCGGTCGGAGTGCTATGGGCCAGGTGAGCGATGGCGGCCGTGGCGATGTCTCCGCCCCAGGTGTCCTCAATCGTCATGGCAATGCCAACCGATGCACACAGGTCGCGCATCTGGCGAGCCCGCGTCAGTCCGCCCAGCTTGCTGATCTTCAGGTTCACCACGTCCATAGCCTGATCGGCCCGGGCCCGCATCAGCATCTCGACTCCGTCCACGCACTCGTCCAACACAAAGGGATGGCTCGTGCGGCGGCGAACCGAAAGGCACTCGTCGTAGCTTAAGCAGGGCTGTTCGATGTAGACGTCGATATCGTGCACGCCGCGTACGACGCGCAGGGCCTCGTGCATCAGCCAGCCGGTGTTGGCGTCGGCCACCAGGCGATCCCCCGGCTTGAGCTGCGCCGAGACCGCGCGAATGCGGGCGATGTCCACATCCGGATCTCCTCCGACCTTCAACTGAAAGCGGCGATAGCCTTCGCTTCGATAGCCGGCCACGCGTCCGGCCATGGAGTCAGGCGACTCCTGAGAGATGGCCCGATAGAGAATAAAGTCCTCGCCGTAGCGGCCGCCCAGCAGCGTGCAGACCGGCAGGCCGACGGCCTGTCCCAGGATGTCCCAGCAGGCGATGTCCAGGGCCGACTTCACATAGGGATGCCCCTTAAGGGCGGCGTCCATGCGGCGGTTCAGGCGCTCCAGTTCGCGCGGGTCTTCGCCCAACAGATGCGGGGCCAGTTCGCGAATACCAGCGCGGCAGCCCTCGGCATAGGCGGGCAGATAGGCCGGGCCCAGCGGGCAGACCTCGCCATGCCCCACCAGGCCCGTGTCGGTCTCGATCCGCACGATCGTGCTATCGAAGACCGTCACCGATTTTCCGCCCGACCACTTATAGGTGCCCTCGTGGAGCGGCAGCTCGACACGATAGGCAGAGATGGCCCGGATCTTCATGCGCGAGATTCCCGCGAGGAGAGCTTTTGTTGACATTGCACGCGAAGACAAATTTAAGGCCTGCGAGATCGTGTGTCAAGTCTTGGGATAAGAAGGGGCTTGGAATCCGAGCCTCACCTCTCTGGCGGGTGTGCCCGGCCGGCGTTCGCGTCGTTGGAGTGCTGCCAGCGCTCGCGCCAGTATTGCACCCCGTCGATCACTCCATCGGCATACGAGAATGGCGAGCGGTAAACCTTGCCCGCCAGAGCTGCGGGAAGTGCGACGCCAGAGTTGGCCGTCGCTGTGCCCGCGAAGCCGCGCTGGAAGACTGTCGCGTCGCACTCGTCTCCGACGGAGACAATAACATGCTCCGTGGGGATTCGCAGTCGCTGGGCGATGAAGTCGATGGCAATGCAAGGGTGCGACCCGCGCGGCAGCAGCGTGACGTAATCTCCAGACACAGCGATCTGCGCCACGACGGCGTCTCGCGCCAAGGCCAGTTCCAGTTCGCGCACTCGGCGAGGCGTGAGGGTCGATATCTCCAGGCTCACGGCACGCGAGGTCTGATACTCCTCGGGCTGCAAGTGTACGTCGCTGCGCAGCAGCGCCACGCGCCGCGCTTCCTCGGCATTCCAGCCGGCATCCTGCTGGCCTGACCACGAACTGATCCGCTCCTCGAGGGCGAAGTCATAAATCTCTGCGCCCTGCGCCGAGATCAGGAAGTCTGGCGTCGGCAGTTTGAATCGCTCCAGCAATTGCCGCGGAAACAGAACTGGATGACGGGTGAAGTAGACAACGCCCATGTGTTCGCGTTCATGTGCCAGCCACAGGCGCAATCCTTCCAGGGCATCTGCGTGCCCCAGAATGGCGCCTGCCAGGTCACTGACAAGTATGTGTCGCAACAAGATGGTCATGCTCAAGTCTTGGCAAAATACGAACGAACGCCAGAATTCATCCACGTCGACGAGCTACCGCGTCGACGGCAAGAGAACCTGGCGCGAACTGCCCGGGTTCAATCCCAGGCAACAGGCGGAAACGCAGATACAGACCTATTTCGGAGTGCGAACGCCAGTGGTCCGACGGGCCGAACTGGTCGGCGCGGACGGAGGCCTTCCGACGGCTTCAGGTGGCGGAGCACGCCCCGAACTGTCTGGTGTATCGTGATACAGAAATGGCGCCTCTTCGACCTCGTCTGCATTCATCATCTCGGCGGTCCGCTGCAACGTGGCCAGCAACTGGGTCCGTTCCCAAAGCTCAAGACTATTGAGCCTCTCGCGGAACCGGTCGCGCAGCAGCGACGGTGCGCTCTCGGCCAGCCGAATCCCTTCCGGGGTGATTCGAACGACTGAGCTGCGACGGTCGACTTCGTCGCGGACCCGGCTTATCAACGCCCGCTGCTCCAGGCGCTTCAAGATGCCGGCCATCGTAGCGGGACTGATATGCAGTTGCTCGGCGAGTTGGCCAGGCGTAGCCGAAGCGGCTTTCTGCAGTTCGCGCAGCGTACCCAGTTGAGGTGCGGTCAGCCCGAACTGCTGCAACAGATAGCTTGAGTATTGCTCGACGGCCTGCGACACCCGGCGGATGGCAACGATGATCTGGTCGTCGAGGGAAAGGGCGTGTTCGACCATGATTTAGCCTCCCCCCTCCTCTTTTCCATGCGCCACGTTGGGAGTGCGCTGGGCAGCAAGCAGATCGCAGTAATGATAAGCACACTAACTATTCATGATCCGCATATTCGTGTCAATACTGGTGTTAGAAGAGAGCCATTGCCCCAAGCGGGGCTGGGCAGACGGTTTGCATGCGAATTACCTTGTCGGAAGCCGGGGCATACGCTTGCCCGCCCGAGCTGCAGCTCGAAAAACAGGGCGAACAATCCCATGTAACGTTTTGATGAAGAGAGCCAATCCCTTCTGCCGGCTGGAAATACGATCCGCCGCGTCGACCCAACCCGCCTGCCGATTCTCCTGCCATCGGTTTTGCATCCCACCATGAACGACTCCCGACCTGAATCGCGTCTTCCGGCTCGTCGATTGGAAACAGATCAAGAGAACCCGCTTCTTTCGCCCGGCCTGGCCCAGGCGACGGACTCGACGGGAAGCATCGCCTATGAGCTCAAGTTTCTGGTTTCGGCGGCGATCGCGCAGGCCGTTGAGTCGTGGGCTCATCAGAATCTGGATCTCGACCCGTTCGTCGATCGCCAACACGGTTGCTATCGCACCACGACGATGTACCTGGACACGCCTGAGTTGGACGTGCTGAATCGCTCGCCGGGCTTTCGGAAACGGAAACATCGGCTGCGTCGGTACGGCAACGAGGGGCAAGTCTATCTGGAGCAGAAGACCCGCAAGAGCGACCGCGTGAGCAAGCTGCGGACGATCGTTCACGAGAGCGAACTCGCCCGACTGGCCTGCCCCACGCCGGACGCTGCGTGGCACGGCGACTGGTTTCACGAACGCGTGCATGCCCTGGTGTTGGCCCCCAAGTGCGTGCTGACGTATGCACGGACGGCCTTTGCGCGGCTGACGCCGGGCGGAGTGGTGCGGTTGACTCTGGACCGCGACATCCGCGGCGCCGTGGGCGGAACGTGGCACGTCCCCAGTTCGGACGGCCCCCATGTGAACCACTACAGTCCTGACCTGCTGAACGGCAGCGTGGTCTGCGAGCTGAAGTTCCGCGATGCGATGCCGTCCATGTTCAAGCAACTGGTAGCCGAGTTGAAGCTTGAGCCGGGGAGCGTCTCGAAGTACCGTCGCATGATGGAGTGGGGGGGCATCCTGCCCAAGCCGCGTGCGGAATCTTCCTCGAGCGCCGACGATTCCAGCAGCGACTTGCCGCGCATGTCGCCCGCCCAGGCTTAGTGTCCTGTCACGAGTTGGCGGTTGAGTTGCGATCGCGATCGCATTCCGACTCCGTTGCCGGGCAGGGGCAGGATCTCAGATTTGAAATTTGAGATTTGAGATGGGAATGCGAAGGACAAAGGCACGGAAAGCAAAATACGGAAGCAAATCAAAAACTTGGTCCGCATACGTCCGTCCTCTGCCTTAAGGTTCTCCTTCCTTATCTGCGAAGCTGTCCCTTTCGTATTTCATCTCAGATTTCAAATTTCAAGTTTGAGATTTGAAATGCCCCCACGGCGGGAGTGATCGGCGGGGCAGGCAGGCGGGACGCCTGCACCACAAGGGACAGCGGGGCAAGCAGGCGGGACGCTTGCACCACAAGGGACGATTACCCGCCGTCTTCCACCACCAGCTTGTTCTTGGTGATGTACTTGTTCAGACGGTCCCAGCAGACCGTCTTGCCGGTGATCCGCATCGGCGAGTGGGTCCACATGAAGGTCTCGCCAGGCGGGTAGCCGTCTTCGGACATCTCCACGTCCCGCTGGAAGAGCTGGTACTGACCGTCGACGAAGACCAGGTCGCTGAAGTCGCGCTCGGAAGGATCAGGGACGGGTTCCGGGGCATAGGGCGGCTTGATGTCGCCGGCTTTTTGGTAACGCAGGTTGATGCTGGAAGCCGTGAGCATCGTGCGGGCCGCGCCCAGAGAGACGGGGAGATTGTCTTTGAGGGCGACGAGCCGGAGGAGCGTGTTGATGAGGGGCTCGCGGTACTCCTTCTTGATCGGCCAGAGATCGCAGTCATCCCAGGAGAGATGTTTGTCTTCGGGGAAGACTTTGGGCTGCACGAGGGACGGGTCGCGCACGGTTTGCGGGGTCACGCCGGAGATGCGCGGGAAGGGGAGGTACTTGAGCGTGTGCCCGGGCGGGTAGCCGGCCAGGCAGATCTGCCAGTCGTGCAGGTAGTTGAGGTAGAGCTCGTCGGCGTTCAGCATCTCTTCGTATTCTTTGCGCGTCGCCTTGGGGATTTTGTGACGCACAGGGAGAGGCTGTGGGAGCTGGCGATAGCGGAGATTGAGAAGGGAGGCCGTGAGGACGATCCGGCAGGCGGTGAGTTGGTCACGCGGTTTCTCGGCGTTCAGGGCCACGCCGATCGCGTAATTGATCACGCCGGTGCGGACGGGGAGGGAGATGGGCCAGTAGTCGGACATGCTATGAGAATGCCAAGAATGCTATCAGAATGCCAAGAAATGGAACCACAGAGGCACAGAGCCACAGAGGGAATGAAGGGCGGGTTGTAACTTTGCGGGTTGGTTGCGAGACGCTTTTGAACAGGAGGAAAGGGAGGTAACGGAGGAGGTTTCTCTGTTAGCTCTGTTTCCTCCTGTTCAAGAAAGAGAAACAAGGGCGAGGGACGAACGAAGGGCAGCCCCCCTCCCCAGCCCTCCCCACAAGTGGGAGGGAGCAGGAAGAGAGTGCGCGGCGCTGGTCGCGATTCGGGGTGAGCCGCGTCAGGGTTGTAACTTTGCGGGTTGATGCGGGCGGGTCGGTTGTAACTTTGCGGGTTGAGGCCCGTGTAACTTTGCGGGTTGATCGGGGGCGTGAGGGGAGTTCGCCTCGCTCACGCTTCGGGTTGGGATGGGGATGCTCTCGCGCACCTCCTCCGCATGTAACTTTTCGGGTTGAGGTGGGCCATTTAACTTTTCGAGTTCAGGTGGGCCGTGTAACTTTGCGGGTTGTGGCGGGCCGTGTAACTTTTCGGGTTGATGACTCGTCGCGCGGGATTGAAGGTGCGCGCGGTCGTGTGAAAGCATGCGACGCGCGTAGTCGAGCACGTCCGATTCCTTCATCCGCGCGATCCGGTAAAGCTCGGTCCGGACACGGCCGTCTTCCGTCAAGTCGTTCGGGTCGGGCATCGGCGGGAAAGGGGAACGAGCGAGCAAGTCCGTCTCCCAGATGTCGAGCTCAAGGAGCGCCTGATTCAAGGAGGCAATGGTTTTGCGGGTGGAGCCATCTTGCAGGATCGACTCCGCATGCTCCGCTTCCGCGATCGAACGACGGAGCTGCTCGCGGGCTTGTTCGATGGCGGACAGGGCGCGGGTTTTCGGGGTGGGGTCCGGCTTGCGGCGCGGGACCGGGAACTTGCGGAGCTTGCCGTCCAGGCCCATGCGGACTTTGGGTTTGCGATGCCGCGGATGACGCTTGCGCAGGCCGGCCACCATGGGGCGGCTGACCTGACAGCAACGGGCGAAGAAGGCGTCGCTTTGGTCGTCGTAGGCCGGGTCATCGAGCAAGCGGTTCACGAGCATGCGCTTGTCCGCGTTGGTGCGCGGCAGGCCGGGGTTCTGGTGCGCTTTGATGGCGTACAGCATGGCGTCGCGGCGCGTGCCGGGGCGGATGTCGACCTTGAAGGATGGCTCTTCGCGACGAGAGGCAACCTCGATGCCGTGATGCCCGTCGGCGATGTAGAGCGGGGAGTCGGGAGACTCCTGGAAGGCCACGGCCGGGGGACGCGTCTCGGGCGGGAGCTGGGCGTAGTAGGCCAGGGCGGACTCGTCGAAACGCCCGCCCCGGACGGTGAAGATCATGCCGCGGAGGCCTTGGGGGACGCTGTCGAAGCGGATTTCGGTGAGTGGCATGCGGCACCGCGGGTTTAGATAAGGTGAACTCTATCCGCAGTATATCATATTATTTGGGTTTGATAACAGAATAATGAGAGATTTGAATGGATTTTGTAAGGTGATGGGGGGAGGGAGGTTAGGGGGAGGGAGTGTCACGCGGAGGCGCGGAGACGCGGAGGGGGAGGATTTGAGATTTGAGATTTGAGATGGAAGGCATTTGTCCGCAGATGGACGCAGATTTACGCAGATGAAATGCGAAGAAGGAAGTAAGAGAGAGAGAGAGAGATGTGTTTGCGGCCCGTTTTTAGGGGACGGCGCGACAGAGCTCGTGGGCCCAGAACTGCGACTTGTACGGCTTGCCGTCCACAAGGAGCAGGAAGAACGGCTTCTGAAAGTTTTGATGCCAGCCGATTCGCAGCACCAGGCCTTCGCGTGGAGATCGCGGCGGGACCGTCCTTACGCATTCGCCATAGACGAAGTCGGGGGCGGGGCAAGGTATCAGGACGGACACATCGACGCGAATGCGAACGTTTTGAATCTCGACGGTCCGCCAGTTTCCATCGCTAGCGACGACACGCGCGAGCCCGCCCATGTCGTCGCCAAGCAGAGCGACGTCTTCGGGGTGGATCATGCCGGGAACGGTTAGCTCAGCGAGGTACGCCCACGTCATGGCCGCTCCTCGGCTACGCGTGTTCCTTCAGCGTCTTTTCCGAGGCGATCAGCGTGCCGATGTCTTCGCCCGACACGGCGCGCTCGATGTTGCCCGCCTTCTTGAAGTTGAAGACCAGGATCGGCATGTCGTGCTCCATGCACTGCGCGATGGCCGTGCTGTCCATCACCCGAAGGTTCTGCGACTGCACCGCGTGATAGCTCAGCCGGTTGTAGAGGACCGCGTGCGGATTCTTTTCGGGATCGTCGCTGTAGACGCCGTCGACCTTGGTGGCCTTGAGCAGGATGTCGCACTCCAACTCCAGCGACCGCTGGGCGGCCGCCGTGTCGGTGGTGACAAACGGGCTGCCGGTGCCAGCCGCCAGGATCACGATGCGGCCCTTCTCCAGATGACGCTGAGCGCGCCGGCGGATGTAGGGCTCGGCCACCCCTTCCATGCGGATGGCCGTGAGCAGACGCGTCTGACAGCCGAGCGATTCCAGGGCGTCCTGCAGCGCCAGACCGTTCATCACCGTGGCCAGCATGCCCATGTAGTGGGCCGTGGCCTCGTGGATGCTCGAGTTGCCGCTGGTGAACTGCGCGCCGCGCAGAATGTTGCCGCCGCCGATGACGATGGCAATCTGCACGCCCAAGGCGTTGGCGCGCTTGACCTGCTCCGAGATCCGCACGGTTTCGGCCATGCTGATCCCGCGCTCGCCGGGAGGGCCGAAGCTCTCCCCCGAGACTTTGAGCAGGACGCGGTTGAACTTCGACCGGGCAGCGCGAGGGCGGGTTTCAGGCATCGTGGCAGTTTCCATTTGTTCACCTTCCCTGTGCAACGCTGTGCGGCACGAAGCCGATCCAGCTTAACCCTGGCCCAGGCGCCAGTGATGGAATTTGTTGATCTTCATACCGGCGGCCGTGGCGACCTTGCCCACGGTCTGCTTGTCGTCCTTCACGAACGGCTGCTCGTTCAGGACCTTTTCGGCATAATAGTTCTTCATGCGGCCTTCCACCATCTTGGCGATGATGTTTTCGGGCTTGCCTTCGCCCCGGGCGGCGTTCATCAGGATCTCGCGTTCCTTCTCGATGTCGCCCGCGTCCAGGTGCTCGATGGCCACGACGGCCGGACGCATGGCAGCCACATGCATGGCCACTTCATTGGCCAGCTGCTGATTGCCGCCGGTCACTTCGACCAGCACCCCGTCGGTGCCGGTGTGGTGGGCGTAACCGCCGGCGGCCACGTCGACCCGCAGCATGCGCGCGATGCGGAAGACTTCGCGGGTGCGGTTGGTCAGGTCATCCCACTGTTCCTGCAGCTTGTGGCCGGCCTTGGAGGGGGAGGGCTGGGCCAGCAGCTCTTCAGTCGTCTTGGCGCCGGGGCCAGTGGCCAACTGCTTGGCCAGGTCGTTGGCCAGCGCGATGAACTCTTCAAAGTTGGCGACCGGGGGGCTCTCGCACTGCAGCTCGATCATGGCGCCGACGCCAGCCTTGACGTCGGTGAAGGTCCCCATGCGACCGGCGGCCGTCTCGCGGTCGCTGCGCATGCTCATGGTCTTCTTGCCCTTCTCGCGGAGGGTCTTCTTGGCTGCTTCCTTGTCGCCGTTGGATTCGATGAGCGCCTGCTTGCACTCCATCATCGGCAGTCCGGTCTCTTCTCGCAGGGCCTTGACGGCCGCGGCTGTGATCTCAGCCATGGATTCTCTCCTTACCCGTGGGACAAATAATCGTTGATTCTGGTGATTCAGTAGAAGCAAGCGGCAGAGCGCTGCGGGGGCACGACGAACGGGCGTCGGGCTAAAAATCGGCAGGGGCGGAAACACGCGGCGGAGCTCGAAAGCGTCCGCCGCGTTTTGATTCCGCGGCAGTCATTGCCGGGCGGGCACTTGGCCTGCCTCAGGCGATCCTGCCTGTCGGTTGTCTCTTCGCTATGGCCAGGACTATTTGTCCGGCATCGTGGCGGCCTGCGGAGCCTTGCGGGCGTTCGCGGCGTCCTTGGCCTGAACGCCGGCCGTGGCCTTGCCTTCAGCGACTGCGGACGAAAGCTGCTCCAGCACCAGCTCGATCGAGCGGATGCTGTCGTCGTTGCCCGGGATCGGCAGATCCACTTCATCCGGATCGCTGTCGGTGTCGATCAGCGCCACGGTGGTGATGCCCAGCTTCTTGGCTTCCTTGACCGCGTTGTGCTCTTTCTTGGGGTCGATGACGACCAGGCACTCGGGAATGCGGTTCATCGTCCGCATGCCGTTCAGGTTGCGGAACATCTTGCGATGCTCGCGGCGGTACGACGACTGCATCTTCTTCGAGTACTGACCGAAGGTCTCCTCGGAGCCGATCATTGTCTCCAGCTCTTCCAAGCGGCCCAGCCGGCTGCGAATGGTGCGGAAGTTGGTCAGGGTGCCGCCCAGCCAGCGCTCGCTGACGAAGGGCATACCGCACTTGACCGATTCCTTCTCCACGGCCTCGGCAGCTTGCCGCTTGGTGCCGACGAAGAGGATCAGGCTGCCGTTGGAGGCCAGCTGCGACAGGTACTTTTTTGCCCGCAACAGACCGCGGACGGTCTCGCGGACGTCGATGATGTGAATCAGATTCTTGCGGCCGTAGATATACGGACGCATCTTGGGATTCCAGCGGCTGGTTTTGTGTCCGAAGTGGACGCCAGCTTCGATCAACTGCTGCACCAATGGATTCGACACGACGTAACTCCTTCAAAGTTAGGGCACACCGGCAATGTCGAGCGAGTCATGGCAGGCGATCTTCTGCAAGAGAAGTCGCGTGCGGACTTGCAGGCGTCCGGCGTTCAAAAAAAACGGGGCAGGCGGTCATAGGAGGCCGCGGGTTGCCCCGCTGCCCAAAACCCCGCGCTCTCGGACCGTTCGCAAGCGCTGGGGGAAGCCACGAAATCTACCAAGTCTTGTGAGAGGGGTCAATTAGGGCTGAGTAGCGACGCAACTGCCGGGAGATCTGAGATTTGGACGCTTCAGGCGAATCTGTGGGTAAGATCTGCGTGGGGGGCGAGTCGATTCTGTGCGAACTCAAGCGGTTCAATCTGCGGCCATTCGGCCTGGGCGACTTGGGTGTCAGAAGTTGCTTCGCTCAGAAATTGCTTTGCTGTGCAGGGAGGGACGTTCGCCCGTCCCTGTTCCTGCTCCCTCCCACTTGGGGAGAACTGGGGAGGGGTTGGCATGGCGGCAGGCGCTCGCACGGAGAGTGGGGGTTGGAACGAGCAAGGCCCTGCCAACGGTTCCGCCTCAAGGGAACCGTTCGTGGCTCCGAGAAGAAGGGATCGCGGTCTGGCGAGCCAAGTTCCCAGAAGAAGGCGAATCCAGGGGAGTCCGCACTGCTGGCCCCGAAGGGCCAGGCAGTGGCACGGGCCAGCAGTGCCCCGCCGTCCATCTCCTCACAGAAGCTGCCTTCACTCGCTTTGGCCCCAGTTCATCGGATCACTTACGAGGACTCTCATTCTCTATTCTATGCCAGAATTCCTCGAGTTCACGGCGCTGCGAGCGCTCGAAGTACTTCTCGTAAAGCTTGTGTCCCTCCGGATGGTTCTTCTTCAGTTCCTCGATGTCCGTGGCCTTAAAAATCGAAGTCTCGTCCTTGCCGTCCACCGTCTCGGTCAGGGTGACCTTGATGCCGTTGGCATCGCCGTTGAACTCGATCCTCTTGTTGCCTACGTGCACCTTCAGCCTCGACAGGCGGTTGGGTTCGCCAAACACCTCAATCAAAGCAGCCATGGCGCGGCCGGCGAGGGCCTTGTTGTCGCTCTTGGACAGCCCTTTTAAGGCTTCCGTGGCAGCCGCCTGCGTGGGCTTGTCCTCCGACTGCAAGAGCTTCTTCAGCACCCCGACGGCGCGGGAGGAAACTTCTATGCTGTGGCCCTGCGCGGCTTTGACGGCGTACGGAATGGCCTGCTTGCCCGCGGCGACTATCCGGCGGGTGGCCTCCTGGCGGGCGTCGAAGTTGTCACTGTCGAGTTCGCCGACCCACTTCTCGAGGGCCTCGGGGGCGACCTGAACGGACGGGTTTTGAGCATACGCCAGGGTAGACATCCCCACAGAAATTCCTACGGCGGCAGCGGCCGCAACTCTCAGAGCAAAGGTACGCATCATGGCAGGGGCTCCAGGTCGGTTGGTGGGCTCTATGCAGGTGGGATGCGCCGGCGTGAGAGCCGGACGCACTACGTTTGCCGCAGCCTTCGGTATCGCTTCGAATTCGAGGGCGGCAGACGACACAGTCCACATCAACAACGGCGCAAGACGGGCAAGATTCCCCAGAGAAATCTCGCGGTCCGCGCAGATAGCGGCAAGTGCCAGCCCTGCCGCTGAGCGGCCAATTTAGGTTCTAATTCCAAGGTTCAAATTCCAGAAAGACGACCAACCCCAGGCGTTCGTGGTCCGTTTCGCTTTGTACGGTAAGTTTTACTGCCAGTCGTGGCGTACGACGTGGGAGTTTAGAGTTGGCCATTTTGATCAGCCAAGGCCAACAGAAACGCCCCGCAAAAATAGCTTCGCGGGGCGTGTTCTATTGGTTGTTTGACCCCAGTAGACCGCTACGGCATTTCGGCCTTCAGATCCTTCACAATCCGCTCAAACGCCTTGATCTCGTCGATGACATCCTGCTTGCTCGAGGTGGCGGGCATCGTCATCTTGCTGCCGGTCGCATATTCGTAGAAGCGCTGCTTGAACGCAGCGGTGTCGATCGTCGTGTTGGTTAACGCTTGGAGCGACGTCGACAGCCGGCGACCCGCGCCATTACCTCCGCTCATCACGGCTTCGTAGGTCTGCCAGTCCGGCTTGGCCAGCACGCGCTTCACGTCGGCCAGCGCGCTGTCGACCGTCTTCTTCAGCAGAGGATCTCCCAGGGCGGTCATCAGCTCCATGGGGGACTTTTCGTGCTCCAGAATCGAGACGGCGTAGTGCGACTCGAACTTAGTGGTCTTGGCCTTCAAGGCTTTCAGGGCCTTCAGCAGGTCGGTCTTGATGCCCGGGTTGGTTTTGCCTTCGGCTACGATTTCTTTGTCGAGCAGCACCAGGTAGTCGTTGGTCTTCTTCATCAGATCCTTGACCGCTTCCTTCAGCTTGTCCGCGGATCCCTTCTTGGAGGGCGCGTTGGCCAGTTCGTCGCACTTCTTCAGGGCTGGCTCGATGCCCGAGCCCTTGGTGAAGACCTTCAAAAAGGACTCCTTGGGCCGCTTCTCGCCGGTCACCTTTTCGAATTCCTTCTTGGCTGTCTTCCATTCCGCTTGCAGGTTGCTGTTGGGCATTTTTCGATACTTTGGCTGGAGTGTTTCGTGGCTTCGCGGCCCAGGCTGGGTCAGCGAACGTTGAATCGTATGACCAAAGAATAGAGCAAGCCAAGAACACGATCTAGGAATGATCGTGGAGAGTTGATCGCATTTTGGGCGCATCGCGGGAACCGAACCAGGCTCGAACGCGCTATACCTGCCCGATCCTTCCGCCACGCCACTTGCTTGCTGAAGAGTCGCAAGGTTTCTGCTGCCTACTCGGCTCCTTGCTGCTTTACGTCGTAGGCCGCCAGCCGCCCCTGATTGCGAATGTACAGGACGCCGCCGGCCACGACCGGATGGGCCCAACTGGGGCGGCCGAGGTTGTCGATCTTGAAGCGGCCGCGCTCCACGTACTTCTCGGTCGAGAGATCGGCCAGAGCCATCTCGTGATTCTCGCCCAATAGATAGAGCATGCCATCGGCCACCGTGAGCGAGCCCTTGCTGACGCTGCGGGCCTTCCAGGCGGATTCGCCTGTCAGAAAGTTCATGCACAGGAGGCCGCCGTTGCCGAAGCCGTACAGATGGTCTCCGACCAGAATCATGCCGCCGTGGTGGTTGGCCATGGCCTTGTCGAAGTAGACCTCGTCGGCCTTCTGCTTGTCGTCAGCGCTCAGCTTGACCAACCCGCCGCCAGTGCCGTAGGCGCTCGAAGCGAAGACGTGATCCTTGGCCGCGATCGGCGTGGCGCAGTTGGCCGTGCCGTTGTTCGCCTTGGAATACTGCCAAAGCAACTCGCCGCTGGAGGCCGTCATGCCGAAGACATTCTTCGAGGCCATCTGCACAATTTGCCGCACGCCGGCCAGATCGGCGGCAATGGGCGAGGAATAGTGAGCCCCCTCTTTGGCTCCTTCGCAGCGCCAGACCACGTTGCCGCTGAGTTTGTCGAGGGCCACGACGGTCCCAGCATTGCCGCCGGGAGTCACGATGACCAGGCCCCCTTCGATGAGCGGCGATTCGCTGTAGCCCCAGCCCGGCACGCTCCCTTTGAAGTCGGTGACCAGATGCTTGTGCCACAGGGTCTTGCCGGTGGCGAAGTCGAGGCAGCTCAGGTCGCCGCTGCCGCCTTCGACATAGACCCGCTCGCCATCGATGGTGGGGGTGCCGCGCGGGCCATCACCGTAGCCATTGCGATAGCCGCCAAAGTAGCCCTTCAGTTCGTCGGCAGTCAGTTGGCCGTCGCGGCCGGGGAAGACCCGGGCGTAATAGTCGCGAAGCTCCTCGAGGGACAAGAGCCCGTCGCAGCCGGCCTCGTTCTTGGCGAAGTAGGCTTCGATTTCCTCGACGGTCAGGATCTCGTCCCCCTTGTTCGTATCAGGCATCTTCTGATCGATGCGGCCAAACGGCTTGTCGAGGGCCGTGCCGCGGCTCTCTTGCTTGTCGAGCTTGCCGTCGCTGTTCTTGTCGGCAGCCTTCACGATCTCGGCCGTGCGACTCTTGGCCAGCGCCGCAGCATCGGCCGTTTTTTCGGCTACGTCGATGCTGGCGAAGTTGTCGCTGAACTTGGGGGCCTCGGCGAAGGCAAGCTTGCCGTCCTGGTTGGCGTCGAGCAGCTTGAAGACCCGCGCGGCCCGTTCGCCAGCGAGGGCCGGCGGAGCGGCGCCTTCGAGGACGCCGTCGAACTGGTTGAACTGCCAGCCCAGCCCAGCCAGGGCCTCGGCCTCGTCCACCGTGCCGTCGGTGTTCTTATCGAGGCGTTTCATCTCGCTGGCCAGGCGGGTTGCCAGGCGCTCGGCGGAGGGGCCGGGCTGTACCGCCCAAACGACGCTGCCGTCTTTCGCGTTCAGGCAGATGACATGCTCGACGCCGGACAGATCGCCCTGTGTGAGAATGCGGCCCCCTTTGATCGAAAGCGAGGAGTAACCGACGCCGACATGGTTCACCTCCCAGAGCTTGGCCGGGCCTTTCTCGGGCCACTGCTTGGCCAGGCCGGTCTCCGAACTGATGCCGTCGCGGTTGGGGCCGCGCCACTGGGGCCACTCGCCCGGCTTTGAGGGAACCTGAGCCGAAGCGGGCGCCGACATGAGCGCGATCGCTGCTGCGGCCAGCCCTGCCAGGATGCACCAGAAACAGCACAGGCGACGGGAAAAGCGAGGAGAATGCATGGCGTGTTCCGCCTTAGGTTGGCCGAGGTTGGATGGGGAAAGTCATGGTAGCGTTGCGCGACGATCCATGAACAGATACGAATACGTGGCTTGAAGAGGATTGGCTCTCGGGCCGGATTGGTTTCATCCAGGCGGGAGCTTCGCGGATGCAACGAGGCGGAGCCGCGGGTTCGTGTGGTCCGCGGAGCCTGGGATCGAGAGGCAATCGTGTACTACCGGCGGCTAGCGCCGTGCCGCTCAGGGAGAAGGCGAACGGCGCAAGGAGATGCGGTGATCTTTAAACGGCGAGGAAGCGGACGCCAGCGGCGCCGGAACTGAACGGCAGGGCGCTAGCAGGGTGCTGAAAAACTCCGTTTGCAAGGCGATTTTATCGCGCTAAACTACTCGCATCCCATTCTGGAGGCGACCATGCGCGGCCAAGCCG